>Ga0302314_10007290_pt1 | contig 19891 bp, 20 predicted proteins | sample III_Palsa_N2_3_FD_200533 | JGI IMG/M metagenome (GOLD analysis project Ga0302314, IMG submission 200533) | Peat permafrost microbial communities from Stordalen Mire near Abisko, Sweden - III_Palsa_N2_3 | ecosystem: Environmental > Terrestrial > Soil > Palsa > Peat permafrost | place: Sweden... | reverse complement strand
GAAAATATATACATTATATGGTTCTGTATATATGCTCTCCGGCAGGGCGAGCGGTCAACACGCGTCCGGCACCGGGAGGGGAATTTGATGTCGAGACTTATCGCGGGCGCGCTCTGCGCCATCCTGCTGAGCACCGCCGCGCGGGCGGAGGAGGCGATCACGCTGAGCTGCACCGCCACCACCGACTGCGCCTCGGCCTTCGCCGCCGCCAATCGGGGGTTCTTTGCCAAGCACGGGCTGGCGGTGAAGATCACGCCGATCGCGCTGAATTCCAACATCCCCGCCGCGCTGGTCTCCGATTCGATCCAGATCGGCGGTCCGACGCCCTCGGTGTTCCTGCAGGCGGTCGATGGCGGGCTCGACCTTGTCGCGCTGGCGACGGCATCCGTGACCAACAACAGCACGTGGGACGGCGCCGCCTCGGTGGCGCGCACCGGGTCGGGGATCGAAAAGCTCGAGGATTTCGTCGGGCACAAGGTCGGCGTGCCGGGGATCGGCGCGTTCCTCGACGTGCTGTTCCGTCAGTCGCTGATCATCCACCACATCGACCCCGGCAAGGTCACCTTCGTCGAAGTCACTTTCCCGACCATGAGCGACGCGTTGAAGGGCGGCGCGGTCGATGGCGTGGTCTCGGCCGAGCCGTTCCTGTCGCGCATCGTCGCCGCCGGCACCGGCAAGCCGGTGAACCACTTCCTCGCCGACCTGCCGGAGGGCGAGCCGCAGATCCTGTATGCGGCGACGCGCGCCTGGGCCGAGGCGCACCCGAAGGGCGTCGCCAATTTCCGCGCCGCGATCGCCGAGGGTGCGGCCTTCGTGCAGGCCAACCCGGACGGCACGCGGGAGGACATCGCCGCCTTCACCAAGCTGCCGCCGGCCGTGCTGAAGACCATAAAGGTGTCGTGGTCCGCGCCGGACATCACCAAGGTGCAGCTCGACTGGTGGGTCGGCGTGATGAAGGGGCAGACCATGCTGCAGGGCGATGTTGACACCGGCAAGTTGATCGCCCCGCAATGATCACGGCGGATACGCTTGCCGAGCAGGCCGTGGAGCTGATGCAGCGCGACATCCTGGCCGGGTCCCTCCTCCCCGGCGCGCGACTTGCCGTCCACGACCTCGCGAAGCGCTACGGCATCGGCGTGACGCCGTTGCGCGAGGCGCTGGCGCGGCTGGCCGGGCTCGGGCTGGTCACCGCCAACACCCAGCGCGGGTTTCGGGTCGCCGCGGTCAGCCGTGCCGACCTCGCCGACATCACCCGCGCGCGGCAGGCGGTGGAGGCGGCGGCGCTGCGGCTGTCGCTGCTCGAAGGCGACGCCGAGTGGGAGGCCGGCATCGTCGCGGCACTGCATCTGCTGCGCCGGCAGGCCTCCGATGCCGGACCGGGTGCGGCGACGCCGGCGCTGGACGCGGCGCACAAGCGCTTCCACGTGGCGCTCGTTGCCGGCTGCGGCTCGCCGCGGCTGCTGCGGGCGCAATCGGCGCTGTACGACGAAGCCTACCGCTACCGGCGCGTGATGATGCGGCGCTTCGAGACCTGGGAGGATTTTCTGCGCAGCCACGCGACGCTGGCCGAACTGGCGCTGGCCGGCGACCATGTGGCGGCGCAGGCGGCGTTGATGGCGCACCTGGAATCGACGCTGACCTACGTCTACCCGCCGGCGGAGGCGATGCCGTGACCGCGCCGATCGTGCTCCGCGGCGTCGGCCTTGTGCTCGGCGGCCTGCGCATCCTGCAAGGCATCGACCTGGAGATCCGCCAAGGCGAGTTCGCCTGCGTCGTCGGCCCCTCCGGCTGCGGCAAGACCACGCTGCTGCGGGCGCTCGCCGGGCTGCTGCCGCCGACCGAGGGCGAGGTGCTGATCGGCGGGGTCCCGGTGCGCGCGCCGCGCCGCGACGTGGCGGTGGTGTTCCAGGACTACAGCCGCGCCCTGCTGCCGTGGCGCACGGCCGCCGGCAACGTGGCATTGGCGCTGGAAACGATGGGGATGCCGGCGCGCGCCCAGGCGGCCCGCATCCAGGACCTGCTGGCCCGCGTCGGCCTCGCCGAGCACGCCGAGAAATTCCCCGGCCAGATGTCCGGCGGCATGCAGCAGCGCCTGCAGATCGCCCGCTGCCTCGCGCAGGAGCCGAACGTTCTGCTGATGGACGAGCCGTTCGGCGCCCTCGATGCGATGACCCGGCAGACGTTGCAGGACGAGGTGCTGGGGCTGGTCGCCGAGCGGGGCGTGACGGTGTTCTTCGTCACCCACGACCTGGAGGAAGCCGCCTATCTCGGCGACAAGGTGATCGGCCTGCTGCCACGCCCCGGCCGGGTGGCGAAGCATTTCACCGTCGACCTGCCGCGCCCGCGCGACCAGTTGGCGACGCGCGAAACGCCGGAGTTTCTGCGCCTGCGCCGCTCGCTGTTCGATTTCATGCGGGCGGCCGAGGCGTGACCCGGCTGCTGCGCGCCATCGCAGTGCCGGCGGCACTGCTGCTGGCCGGCGAGATCGCGATGCGCGCCGCTGGGTCGAGCAGCGACGCGCTGGCGCCGCCCAGCGACGTCGCCGCCGCGCTCGCCGCCCTGCTGGCCGACGGCGAGATGCTGCGCGCCAGCGCCGAGACGCTGGCCTCGGCGCTGGGCGGCTTGGCGATCGGCGGCGGCGTGGGGCTGTTGGCCGGGCTGCTGTTCGGGGCGGTGCCGGCGGCGGCGCGGCTGTTCGCGATCGTCGTCGAGGGCATCCGCCCGATCCCGGCGGTGGCGTTGATCCCGCTGGCGCTGATCCTGTTCGGCTTCGGCTTCCGGCTGGAGATCGCCATCGTCGCCTTCGCCGCGATCTGGCCGATGCTGGTGTTCACCCAGGCGGCGGTGGCGGCGGTGGACACGCAACTGCTGGACGTGGCGCGCGTACTGCGGCTGCCGCTGGCGGCGCGGCTGGCCAGGATCGTCGTGCCGTTCGCGCTGCCGCGCATCTTCGTCGCGTTCCGGCTGGCCTTCGGCGTGGCGCTGATCGTGGCGGTCACGGTGGAGATCGCGGTGAACCCGCTCGGCCTCGGCTACGGCATGACCATGGCGCAACAGACGCTGCGGCCGGCCGACATGCTGGCCTATCTGGTCTGGATCGGCGTGCTCGGCTTCCTGCTGAACGTTCTTCTGCTGGTCGTGCAGCGCACGGTATTCGGCCGCTTCCTGCCGCGCGGCGCGCGGCCATGAGCGCGCGGCGCTGGGCATGGCGCGCCGGCAGCGTGCTGGTCTGCATCGCACTGGTGCTGGCGTGGCAGGCGGTGGCGGATGCGCGGCTGGTCTCGCCGGTGTTCCTGCCGCCACCGGACAAGGTCTGGCGCGCGTTGCAGCGCGGCATGGCATCCGGCGTGCTGTTGCAGAAACTCGGCGGCACGGTGCTGCGCATGATCGAGGGATGGGCCGTCGCCTCGCTGCTCGGTGTCGGGCTCGGCACGCTGGTCGGCGCCTCGCACACGGCCCGGGCGTGGCTCGGCCCGACGCTGGAGTTCCTGCGGCCGCTGCCGGCCTCGGCGATCATTCCCGTCGCCATCGCGCTGTTCGGGCTGTCGGACGCGATGGTGCTCGGCGTCATCGGTTTCGGCGCGCTGTGGCCGATGCTGCTGGCCACCGTGCACGGTTTCGCCGCCGTCGAGCCGCGCCTCTACGAAGTCAGCCGCGCGCTCGGCCTGTCGCGCGCCGCCGTGGTCTGGAAGGTGGCGCTGCCGAGTGCGCTGCCGGACATTCTGGCGGGCGCGCGGCTCGGCCTGACGGTGGCGCTGGTACTCGCCGGCGTCTGCGAGATGCTCGCTGGCCGCGACGGGCTTGGCCAATGGATCCTGCTGTCCGCACGCAGTTTTCGCGCCCCCGACCTGTATGCCGGCGTGGTGCTGTTCGGCGTGCTCGGCTACGCCAGCGCCTTGCTGATCGGTGCGGTGGAACGGCGCGCGCTGCGCTGGCGCGGCTGAGCGGCGCCGCGGCGCCTTCCGGTCATTCGACCAGCCGCGTGTCGCTGACCGCCCAGGACACCACCGCCGCGTCGCCCGGGGCGAGCGGCGTGTCGCCGGGGCGATGCGGCTGCTTGACCGTCAGCGGCGCCCCCGTTGTCCCCTGCAGCACATATCGCATCATCTCGCCCATGAACACCGTCTCGCGCACCGTCGCATCGAGCGTGTTGCGGCCGGGTGCCGCGGCGGCCGCGCGTGCGACTTCCATCCATTCGGGCCGCACCATGCACAGCGCATCGGGCGGGTGCGGCTGCGCCGGCGCCTGCAGCGGCCCCGCCTCGGTCTGCAACAGCAGGCCGCTGCCGTCGCGGGCAACCTCGCGAACGGCGAAGAAATTCGCCTCGCCGACGAAGGACGCGACGAAGCGGTTGGTCGGCGCGCCATAGAGCTGTTCGGGCGGCGCGATCTGTTCCAGCCGGCCATCGTTCATCACCGCAACGCGATCCGACATCACCAGCGCCTCGCGCTGGTCGTGCGTGACATAGACGAAGGTGATGCCGAGCCGCGCGTGCAGGCGCTTGATCTCCAGTTGCAGGTTCTCCCGCAACTGCTTGTCGAGCGCGCTCAGCGGCTCGTCCATCAGCAGGACGCGCGGGTTGAACACGATCGCCCGCGCGATCGCCACGCGCTGCTGCTGGCCGCCGGAGAGTTGCTGCGGATAGCGGCCTTCGTAACCGCGCAACTGTACGAGGTCGAGCATGCGCTCCACCTGCGCCCGCCGCGCCGCGCGGCCGATGCCGCGCTGCTTCAGGGCGAAGCCGACATTCTCGGCCACCGTCAGATGCGGGAACAGCGCGTAGCTCTGGAACACCATGCCGATGTTGCGGCGATAGGGCGGCAGGGCGGCGACCGGCTGCGCGTCGATGAAGATTTCGCCGGCGCTCGGCCGCTCGAACCCGGCGATCAGCATCAGCGCGGTCGTCTTGCCGGAGCCGGAGGGGCCGAGGAAGGTGATGAACTCGCCTGCGGCGATGTCGAGGTCGAGGGCGGCGACGGCGCGGTGCGGCCCGTAGCTTTTGGCGATGCCGGCGAGCCGCACGCTCGCGCCGGGGCGGGTCGTCGCCGCGGTCTGGCCCGGACTGGCTGTGCTCGTGCTCGCGTCCATCGCTGCTCCTATCCGGCCGGGAGCGTATGGAAGGATCGCGGCGCTGTCGAGCGGCATGCTGCACCGCAGCGAGTTGCTTGACGGGCGCGGCGGCCTCTATCACTCTGCCGCGACGCGCCGAAGCCCGGCGCGGTGCGCCTGACGGAGGCCGCTCTGCCCGTGCGAATGCACCGAGATGGTCCGTTCCTGCTGCTGGCGGCGCCGCTGATCCTGTTCCTGTGCGCCTTCTACGCCTATCCGGTCGCCGCGATGCTGCTGGCGAGCCTGCATCCGCCGGCCTGGTCGTTCGCCGAGTTCGTTGGACTGGCCGGCAGCCACGTGTTCTGGCGGGTCATGGAAGTGACCGGCGAGATCAGCCTGATCGTCACCCTCGTCTGCCTGCTGCTGGCATGGCCGCTGGCCTACGGCATGGCGCGGCTGCCGGCGGCGCGGGCGAACCTGCTGATGGTGCTTGTATTGGTGCCGTTCTGGACCAGCATCCTGGTGCGCACCTACGCATGGATGGCGCTGCTCGGGCGGCGCGGCATCATCAACAACCTGCTGCTCTGGTCCGGCCTGATCCCGCGGCCGCTAACGCTGCTGAACACCCGGTTTTCGGTGTGTGTGGCGATGGTGCATGTGCTGCTGCCGTTCATGGTGCTGCCGATCTACGCGACGCTGCGCGGGTTGGACTGGCGGCTGGCGCGGGCGGCGGACAGCCTCGGCGCGACGCCGTGGGGCACGCTGCGGCAGATCGTGCTGCCGCTGTCGCTGCCGGGCACCGCCGCCGGCGTGATCTTCGTCTTCGTGCTGGCGATCGGCTTCTACATCACGCCGGTGCTGGTGGGCGGACCGTCGGACGTGATGATCTCGATCCTGATCAACGACGAGGTCGGCGTGCTGAACTGGCCGATCGCCGCGGCGATGGCGGCGGTGTTGCTGGCCGTGGTGCTGCTGATGCTCGGCATTTTCGCCCGCGTCGTCGGCGTCGAGCGGATCGCGCGGGGCGCGCCCTGATGCGCCGGGCCGCGCTGGCGGCGACGATGGCGCTGGTGCTGGCGTATCTGGTGTTTCCGATCCTGATCGTGGTGCCGCTCTCGTTCTCCTCGGCAAAGTTCCTGTCGTTCCCGCCGCCCGGCGTCAGTACCCAGTGGTACGCAGCGTTCTTCGGCAGCGACGCGTGGCTCTCGGCCGCCTGGACCAGCATCTGGGTTGCCTCGGGCGTGACCGTGCTCGCGGTGCTGCTGGGCACGCCGGCGGCGATCGGGCTGCATCGCGGCCGCTTTCCGGGCCGCGGCGTGGTGCGCGCGCTGTTCCTGTCGCCGCTGATCGTGCCGGGCATCATCGTCGCCATCGGCACGTATTTCGTCTATGCGCGCTTCGGGCTGGTCGGCCGGCCGATCGCGCTGGTGCTTGCGCACACCTGTATCGCCGTGCCGTTCGTCGTCATCAACGTCGGCGCCGCACTGCACGGCGTCGATCGCCGCCTGGAACAGGCGGCGCAGAATCTCGGCGCCTCGCCGTTCGCCACCTTCTGGCAGGTGACGCTGCCGCTGATCCGGCCGGGCATCTTCGCCGGTGCGGTGTTCGCCTTCATCACCTCGTTCGACGAATTGCTGATCGCGCTGTTCCTTTCCGGCAGCACCGCGGTTACGCTGCCGCGGCGGATGTTCGACCAGATCCGCTTTGATATCGACCCGACCATCGCTGCCGTCTCCGCCATGCTGATCTTCACCACGACCGGGCTGATGCTCAGTGCCGAGTTGGCTCGCCGCCGCGCGGAACGCCGGCGGACGCGCTCGGTGCCATCCCTCGCAAGCTGATCGGAAGGACCCCCTCATGACCGAATCCCTGAGTGAGCGGCTGCGCAGATTGGCGGCGGCCGCGCCGCATGTCGCCGATTTCGGCCGGCGCCAGTTGATCCGCGACGCCGCGCGCTACGGCATGGCCGCCGCGGCGATGGCGGTGCTGACACGGCACCTCGCGATGCCCGCCTTCGCCGCCGACGACATGCCGGCGGTCAAGTCGATCCCGGACAAGCTCAAGGGCCGCGGCGCGGTGCGCGTCTGCTCCTACGGCGGCGCATTGCAGGACGCGCAGCGCAAGGCGTATTTCAAGCCGTTCGAGGAACTCTCGGGCATCAAGGTGATCGAGAGCGAGGGCCCGGACCCGGCCAAAGTGAAGGCGATGGTGGACAGCGGCACCGTCGAATTCGACGTCGGCGAGTTCGATCGCGCCTCCGTCATCAACCTGGAGAAGAAAGGCGACTACTGGGAGCCGATCGACTATTCGCTGTTCGACACGGCGAACATCGACGCCGCGTTCCGCTACAAGCTCGCGGTCGACATGCTGCCCTACGCGCAGATCTACGCCTACCGCACCGATGCGTTCGGCGGCAAGGTGCCGAAGAACAACGCGGATCTGTTCGACACCAAGGGCTTTCCCGGCCCGCGGGCGATGCAGAGCGGCTCGGGCGGGCTGACGCCGGACCTGGAGATCGCGCTGATGGGCGGCGGCGTGCCGGCCGACAAGGTGTACCCGATCGACATCGACAAGGCCTTCGCCAGCCTCAAGACGATCAAGCCGGACGTGGTGAAGTGGTGGACCGCGGGGGCGATGCCGGCGCAAATGCTGACCGATAACGAGGTGGTGCTGGCGACTGCCTGGAGCGGCCGCATCTTCGCCGTGCAGAAGGCCGGCGCGCCGGTGAGGCCGGTATGGCAGGACCAGTTGCTGCGCACCGATGCCTGGGCGATCCCGAAGGGCGCGGCGAATCGCGAAAACGCCCAGAAATTCACCGCCTTCATCACCATGGCCGAGCCGCAGGCGCGGCTTTCGTCGCTGATCCCGTATGGCTTCGTCAACAACGCCGCCGCCGAACTGCTGTCGGCCGACCGGCTCGCGATCCTGCCGACCTCGCCCGACATCAAGAAGCAGTTGCTGATCTACGACACAGCTTGGTGGGCCGAGAACACCGACGCCGTGCTCGCCAAGTGGAACAGCTTCCTGCTCGATTGATGCGATCGCCACTGCCACCGAGCCTCTATGCCGAGACCGCCGGTCCCGGCATGGAGGCGCCGCCGCTGCACAGCGATGCCCGCGCGAGCGTCGCCGTCGTCGGCGGCGGCTTCACCGGGCTGTCCACCGCGCTGCATCTGGCCGAACGCGGCACCGATGTCGTGCTGATCGAGAGCCACGAGCCCGGCTGGGGCGCCTCCGGCCGCAACGGCGGCCAGGTCAATCCCGGGCTGAAGCATGATCCCGACGAGATCACGCACGATTTCGGCGCCGATCGCGCCGGCCGCATGATCGCGTTCTCCGGCAGCGCGCCGGAGCTCGTGTTCCGGCTGATCGAGCGGCACCAGATCGTCTGCGAGGCGCGCCAGGGCGGCACGCTGCGCGCCGCGCGCTCGGCCACGGCGGCACGCGCGGTTGCCGCCGCCGCGGCGCAGTACGCGAAGCACGGGGCGCCGGTGACGCTGCTCGATCGTGCCGGGATCGCGGCCGCGACCGGCACCGGGCTTTACGCATGCGCGCTGCTCGACCGGCGCGGCGGCAGCGTGAATCCGCTCGGCTATGCCCGCGGTCTCGCTCGCGCGGCGCGCAACGCAGGCGCGCGCATCCATGGCGGCACGCCGGCGCTCGGACTGTCACAGGCCGCCGGCGGCTGGCGCATCGCCACGCCGCACGGAACGGTGCAGGCCGAACAGGTGGTGCTCGCCACCAACGGCTACACCGATGCGCTGTGGCCCGGCCTGGCGCAAAGCATCGTGCCGGTGCGCAGCATGATCGCCGCGACCGAACCGCTCGCGCCCGCCATCGCCGCCACCGTGCTGCCGGGCCGTTCCGTCCTGTGGGAGCAGGCGGGTGTCACGGTCTACTACCGCGTCACCGAGGACAACCGGTTGCTGATGGGCGGCCGCAGCCCGTCGCGCGAATTGCGTGGCGAGCACGACGGGCGAACGTTGGTGCGGCTCGCCGAAACGCGTTGGCCGGCGCTCGCGGGCGTGCGCTGGACGCATCTGTGGAACGGCACGCTGGCGATCAGCGCGGATCACTATCCGCATCTGCACGAACTGGCGTCCGGCCTGTTCGCCTGCCTCGCCTATAACGGCCGCGGCGTCGCGATGGCGACCGCGATGGGCAGCGAGATCGCCGCCCGGCTGTGCGGCGCGGCCGAGGCCGATCTGGCGATGCCGCTGGCGCCACTGCGCCCGATTCCGTTCCACCGCTTCTGGCGCGCGGGTGTGGCAATACGTGTCGCGCGCGGCCAGTTCGCCGACCGCCTGGGCCTCTAGCATTCACGACGAAGGATTTCGGAACATGTTCCATCTCGGCTGGTTCCTGCAAGGATCGAGCGTGCAGGCCTGGGGCGAGAGCTGGACCGGCAGCATCGCCCGCGACTGGATGCAGCCGGACCTGTTCGTGGAGATGGCCCGCTCGCTGGAGCGCGCCTGCTTCGACTACCTGCTGCTGGAGGACAGCTCCTATATCGGCGAGAGCTACGGCAACTCGCGCGAAATCTATCTGCGCAACGGCATCGCCGTGCCGCGCCAGGACCCCTCGGTGGTGGCGTCGCTGATGACGGCGGCCACCTCGCGGCTCGGCATCGTGCCGACATTTGCGACGTTTGCGTATCCTCCGTACCTGCTGGCGCGCCTGATCGCCTCGCTCGACCAGGTCTCGGCCGGGCGCATCGGCTGGAACATGGTGACGGGAAGTTCCGAGATCGCCGCCCGCAACTTCGGGCTGGAGGGACTTCCGGAACACGATCTGCGCTACGACATGGCCGACGAATACATGGAGGTCGTCAACCGGCTGTGGGATTCGTGGGAGCCGGGCGCGATCGTCGGCGATGCCGAGAGCGGCGTGCTGATCGACCACACCAAAGTGCATGCGGTGGATTTCAAGGGCCGCTGGTACAGCTCGCACGGGCCGCTGAATTCCGGCCCGTGTCCACAGGGGCGGCCGGTGATCGCGCAGGCCGGCGGCTCGCCGCGCGGGCGCGAGTTCGCGTCGCGGCACGCCGATACCATCGTCGCCAGCCTCAAGGACGTCGCGGCGATGCGCGCCTACCGCACGGATGTCCGCGCCCGGCGGGAGAAGCACGGGCTCGATCCGAACACCTGCAAGGTGCTGTTCCTGGTCGCCCCGATCATCACCGACTCGGAGGAGGAGGCGACGTTGCGCCTCGCCCGGCGCGCGGCGCGGCAGGCCGAACATATCGCGCAGCGGCTCGCCTTCCTGGGCAAGATCACCAACATTGATTTTTCGGTGTTCGACCTCGACAAGCCACTGCCGGAGGGCCTTTCCACCAACGGCCATCAGCAATCGCTCGACGAATTCCGCCAGAAGGCCGGCGGGCGCACGCTGCGCGAGGCGATGGCCGCGTACGACAGCGGCGGCGTCTCCTCCACGCTCGCCGGCACGCCGGACACGGTGGCCGCGCGCATGGCGGAGATCATGCAGGAGGTCGGTGGCGACGGCTTCCTGTTCTCGCTGCCGGACGTGACAAGGCGCGTGATCGCCGAGATTGCCGACGGCCTGGTACCGGCGCTGCAACGCCGCGGACTGGTGCGCAAGGCCTACGCGTTCCCGCAATTCCGCGACAACCTGCTGGAGTTCTGATCCCGGCGCGGCCGCTTCAGGCGCTGCGGGTCAGCACCGTGCGCAGGAAGTGCCGCGTCCGCGTCTCCTTCGGGTCGTTCATGATCTCGGCCGGCGTGCCAACCTCGACGACGCGGCCGTGATCCATGAACACCACGCGGTGGCCGACTTCCCGCGCGAAGCCGAGTTCGTGCGTCACCACCAGCATCGTCATGCCGCTGGCGGCGAGGTCGCGCATTACCTGCAACACCTCGCCGACCAGTTCGGCATCGAGCGCCGATGTCGGCTCGTCGAACAGCATCAGCTTCGGGTGCATCGCGAGCGAGCGGGCGATCGCGACGCGCTGTTGCTGGCCACCCGACAACTCCGCAGGATAGGCCTGAGCCTTGTGCGACAGCCCGACGCGGTCGAGCAGCCGCTTCGCCTCGGCGCGCGCTTCCGCCGCCGATTGTTTCAGCACCTGCATCGGCCCTTCGGTGACGTTCTGCAGCGCCGTCATGTGCGGAAACAGGTTGAAGCGCTGGAACACCATGCCGGTCACGCGCCGCTGCCGCGAGATTTCCGCTTCGTTCAGCGGATACAGCGCGCCGGCAGCGTGGCGGTAGCCGGTCAGCTCGCCATTGACCCAGAGTGCACCTGCGTCGATGCGTTCGAGCTGGTTGATGCAGCGGAGAAAAGTGGTCTTGCCGGAGCCGGACGGGCCGATGATGCACACCACCTCGCCGGGCGTGACGTCGAGCGTCACATCCACCAGGGCCGCGTGCCCAGCGAAGGATTTGCCGACGCGCAGCGCCGAGACGAGCGGCCGCATCATCGGCGCAGGACGGCGCCGTAGCCGCGGCCGAACCGGCGCTCCAGCCCCATCTGGCCAACCGAGGCGATGGAGACCACGACCAGATACCAGAATCCCGCGACCATCAGCAGTTCGATGACACGGCCGCTGTCGTAGTACAGATCCTGCGAACTGCGCAGCAGGTCGGAAAAGCCGATGATGCTGGCGAGCGACGAGGTTTTCAGCAGGCCGATGAACTCGTTGCCGAGCGGCGGGATCACCACGCGCATCGCCTGCGGCATGATGATGCGTCGCAAGGCAAGCCCGTAGGACATGCCGATCGATTTCGCCGCCTCGTGCTGGCCGCGATCGACCGACAGCATGCCGGCCCGCACGATCTCGGAGATGTAGGCGCCTTCGTTCAGCCCGAGGCCGAGCAGCGCCGCGAACGCCGGGGTGATGATATCGACCGTGCGCATCTGCCACACGCCCGGAATGCCAAACTTCGGAAACACCAGCGCGAGGTTGAACCAGATCAGCAGTTGCAGAATCACCGGCGTGCCGCGGAAGAACCATGCGTAGAACATGGCGACCCAGCGCAGCACCGGATTGGGCGAGCTGCGCCCGACCGCGCAGAGTACGCCGAGCACGATGCCGGCCGCCATGCTCGCGATCGAGATCCAGATCGTGTTGACGAGCCCGCGCAGGATCGTCGGCCAGAACAAGTACTGGCCCGTGGTCTCCCAGCCGATGTTGCCGCGCGCGAAGGAGACGACGATGAAGACGACGAAGGCGAGGATGATCGCAACCGCGGCCCAGCGGCCGTAATAACGCGGCCGCACGTGGCGGAGGCGGGCAATGTCCAGATCCTCCGCCGCGTGCGTCGCCTCGGGCGGTGTGCGCGCGTCCAAGGCGGGTGCGGTCAGGGGGCAGGCCCCTGGTCGATCGTGACCTCGGTGTAGCTGCTGAGATCGAGCTTCCACTTCTTGACCAGCTCGGCGTAGGTGCCGTCCGCGATCACCTTCTTCAGCGCGACGGCGAAGGCATCACGCAGTTCCGGCTCGTCCTTGCGGAAGCCGATGCCCATCAGCGTGGAGGAGAACGGATCGCCGAGCGCGTGGTAGCCGTTGTTGTCCATCGCCGCGATCGTCGGCACAGCCTCCAGCCCCTGTACGGCGCCGACGGCGCGGCCTTCCTTGAGGTTGCTGAGCTGCTGGCCGAGATCGGTGTCGGTGATGATCGTCATCGGCGGCTTGCCGGCGGCGACACAGTTCTTGTCGCTCCACGCCGCCGTCGTCGCCGGGAAGTTGGTGCCGCGGCTCGTGGTGATGGTTTTGCCGCACAGATCGGCGGCGACCTTCGCATCGGAGCTGTTCGGCACATAGAACTGCGCGCCCGCGCGCAGATAGTCGATGAACGTGAAACGGTCGCGCCGCTTCGGCAGGTCGTAGGCGCCGCTCATCATCATGTCGGTGCGGCCGGATTGCAGCGAGGGCATCATCGCCTCGAACTCGCCATCCTGCCACTGCAGCGTGACGCCGAGCACCTTCGCCATCGCGTCGCCGAGGTCGATGTCGAAACCAACCGGCTTGGTGGTCTTGGCATCGCGCGTCTCCATCGGCGGATAGTCCGCGTTGAGCGCGACCTTGACGGCCTTGCTCGCTTCGATATCGGCCGGCAGTTTTTGCGCCTGCGCGGCGAGCGGCGCCAGCAGACACCCCGCGACCACCAGTGAAGCGACACCGAAACGACGCATTGAAATCCCCTTTGTCTTGCCGGCTTTGCCGGTCAGCTTGCAGGCTGCTGCGGCCCCCTGCAATGCCCGGGCCACGCCGCGCGGTCAGGGTTTTGGTCGCGCCAGTTGCGGCACCGGCGCGGTCCAGTACGGCAACTTTTCGCTGCGCGGCGTCCATTCCCCGCGGTCGATCAGCCCCTGGATATGCGCCGCGATGTCGGCGAGTGTCGCGAACCACACCTGCCCCTTGGCCTGCATGTGCTCGATCAGCCGCACCATCGCATCGGCGCGCGCCAGCCGGCCCGAGACGAACGGGTGCCAGATCGCCGCCCACAGCCCGCCATAGGCCCAGGCGGCGTCGAATTCGGCCTGGAAGACCTCCATCGCCCGCTGCGGCGACTGGATGGTCTGGGCCATGTTGAACTCCTTCATGTGGACGTATTGCGGCCAGTCGTCCAGCGGGTAGTCCGAAGGCAGTTCCACCAACGCCCCTTCGTCGTTCTCGATCAGATAGGGCACGTCGTCGCCGTGCAGCGAGGCGTCGTAGGCAAAGCCGTGCCGGATCAGCAGCTCCAGCGTGTGCGCCGAGAACGCGCCGGACGGGCAGCGGTAGCCCTTCGGGCGCGCGCCGGTCAGCTTCTCGATGCAGGCGATGCCGCGCTCCATCACCCGCGCCTCGTCGTCGCGCGCGAGCTGGTTGGGCCGCTCGTGCAGGTAGCCGTGGTGGCCGATCTCGTGGCCGGCGTCGACCAGGCTTTCCATCACCGCCGGGTAGGTCTCGATGCACCAGCCCGGCACGAACAGGGTCTGATGCATGCCGAAATGCTGCCAGATCTTGATCAGCCGCGGCACCGCGATGCGCGGGCCGTAGCGCAGCGCCGAGGACGCGGTGACGCGGCGGCCGGCATCCTCGGGATAGTACAGATGGATCAGGCTTTCCGCGTCGAGATCGAAGGAGAAGCACACCGCACAGCGCGCGCCGTTCGGCCACGGCGGCGGATTGTCGATCAGTTGCAGAGACATCCGGCAAACACTCCTGCGTGGCGCAGTCCGGCCGCTGCACATGGCCACCGCTTGCCGCAAACATCTTCGTAAGGCATAGCGGTAGCGTCAACTCCAAACATCGAGCCCAGTCTATGATTTCGCCCGTGCCCCACCCGCTCCGATGCGGCACCGATGCCAGCCGGGAGGCCGCCGATGCCGCCGCAGAAACTCCGTGAAAGGCAGAAACGGCAGCGTGTTGCCCAAGTTCTGGACGCCGCCGCCCTGCTTTTCACCACTCGCGGTTACGAGGCGACGCGGATCGAGGAGATCGCCGAAACGGCCTCGGTGGCGCCCGCGACGATCTACAACTACTTCGCGACCAAGCCGAACCTGCTGATGGCGCTCGCCGTGCGGCATGTGCGCGCGGCGTTGCCGGAGCGCCGGGCGCTGCTGCGCGTGCCGCCGGACGACCCGATGGAGGGGATCAACGCGTTCGAGACGCTGCTGGCGAACCAGGCCACCCGCTATCTCTCGCGCGAGTGCTGGCGGGTGATCCTGTCGGCCCAGTATCTCGGCCCCGGCGGCCAGGCGCACCGCACCGGGATTCGCCTGAACCTGCTGATCCGCCGGCATTATGTGCAACTGCTGCGGCACTACCAGCGGCTTGGCCGGCTGCATCCGCTGGTCGATCCCGACGACCTCGCGACCCTGATCGTCGGCATCACCACCTGGCATTTCGCCGGCTATATTTCCTCGGACACGATGACGGTACGGGAGTTGCTGGATACCGGCACCCGGCATCTGCGCCTGGTGCTTGCCGGGCTGGTCGTGCCCTAGGCGTAACATCTGGAGGCGGCTCCAGCGCCGCCTTGTCGCAACCGTCCGGGCCGCATAGCGTGGCTGCGGGACATCCACATGCGGGGCTTGCACCTCGCCAACCAACGAGGGCAGCAATGGACGGTTCCATCAGCACCGCGCGCCTTGCACCACCGGTGCGCCCGGACGCGTCGCGGCCGCAGAACGAGCACGAACTGCGCGAGGATCTGGCGGCGGCCTATCGGCTGATCGCGCATTTCGGCATGACCGATCTGATCTACACCCACCTGTCGGTGCGTCTGCCCGGCGCGGGCCACCGCTTCCTGGTCAATCCGTACGGCATGCTGTTCGAGGAGATCACCGCGTCCTCGCTGGTGGTCGTCGATGCCGACGGGGAGCCGACGCAGCCGTCGACCTGGCCGGTGAATCCCGCTGGCTTCGTGATCCATTCGGCGGTGCATCGTGGCCGGCACGATGCGGCCTGCGTGATGCACACGCACACGCTGGCCGGCATGGTGGTCGCTGCACAAGACTGCGGCGTGCTGCCGCTCAACCAGATGAGCATCGAACTGCAGGGGCTGGTCGCCGCGCACGATTACGAAGGCGTCGCCGCCGACGACAACCTCGACGAACGCGAGCGGCTGGTGCGCGACCTTGGCGACAAGCCCTGCATGATCCTGCGCAACCACGGCCTGCTGACGGTCGGGCAGACCGTCGCGGAAGCCTTCTACTGGATGTATTACCTGGAGCAGTCGTGCCGGATTCAGGTGGCGGCGCAATCGACCGGGGTGCCGCTGCTGGTGCCCACGGACGCCGTGATCGCCCGGACGGTGGCGCAGGCGGGCTCCGACGCGACCAAGGGCTGGCGGCCGTGGCAGGCGCTGCGCCGCAAGCTGGACCGCGAGCAGCCCGACTACCGGAGCTGAGCCAATGGCCGCCCGCACCAGCATGACCGGCGGCGAGGCGATGGTGGCCGCGCTGCGGGCGCATGGCGTCACCACGCTGTTCGGCCTGCCGGGCGTGCAGCTGGACGGGCTGTTCAACGCGCTGCACGGCGCGCAGGACTGGCTGCGCGTGGTCAATGCGCGGCATGAGCAGGGCGTCGCCTACATGGCGCTCGGCTATGCCGCCGCGACCGGCCGGCCCGGCGTGTTCGCGGTGGTGCCCGGCCCCGGCTTGCTCAATGCGACGGCGGCGCTGTCGACCGCCTATACGCTGCACGCGCCGGTGCTGGCGCTGGTCGGCCAGATCACCTCGACCGCGATCGGCGTCGGGCTCGGCGAGTTGCACGAGTTGCCCGACCAGACCGGCATCGTGGCGCGCCTGACGCGCTGGAACGGCGTGGCCATGCGGCAGGAGGAGATTTTTCCGCTCGCCGCCGAGGCGTTCGCCGCACTGGCCGCCGGGCGCGGACCGGCCGGCCTCGAACTGCCGCGCGACATTCTTGCCCGATCCGGCGACGTCATCCCGCTGCGGCCCGCCCCGGCCGCGCCGCCACCGCGGCCCGACGCCGGCGCCATCCGCGTGGCGGCCGCGCTGCTGTCCGGTGCGCGGGCGCCGATGATCGTCGTCGGCGGCGGCGCGATCGGCGCCGGCGACGAATTGCATCGGCTGTCGCGCCTGTTGCAGGCCCCCGTTGCCAGCCACCTGCTCGGCCGCGGCATCCTCGACTCGCGGGATCCGTTCGCCATCGGCCGCACCGAGGCCGTGGCGCTGTGGCCGGAGACGGACGTGGTGCTGGCCGTGGGCACGCGGTTCCATTCGCCGCGCACGGTGTGGCGGCTGCGGCCGGGCCAGCGCGTGATCCGCATCGACATCGACCCGGTGCAATTCGGCCGCGGCCAACCGCCCGACGTGGCCATCGCCGCCGACGCCAGGGCCGCGCTCGCGGCGCTGGTCGCGGAACTCGGGGCACTGCCCAACCGGCCGTCGCGGGAGGCGGCGCTGCGCGACCTGAAAACGGCGACCGAGGCGCGATTCCACCAGACGCTGGCGCCGCAGATGGCATTTCTCGACAGCCTGCGCGCCGCGCTGCCGGAGGAAAGCGTCGTCGTCGCCGACTATACGCAAGTCGGCTACATCGCCGCCGCCGCGTGGCCGGTCGCGGCGCCGCGCCGGCTGATTTCGCCGGGCTACCAGGGCACGCTCGGCTTCAGCTTCGCCACCGGCCTCGGCGCCAAGGTCGGCTGCCCGACGCAGCCGGTGGTCTGCCTGACCGGCGACGGCGGCTTCCTGTTCACCGCGAACGAACTTGCGACCGCGGCGCAGCATCGCATCCCGCTCATCACCGTGCTGTTCAACGACGGCGCCTACGGCAATGTCCGGCGGATGCAGCAGGATCTTTACGGCGGCCGCGTCATCGCCTCAGACCTGCGCAACCCCGATTTCATGGCGTTCGCCGCGGCCTTCGGCGTCGCCGCCCGGCGGGCCGACGGGGCGGAGGCGCTTGGCCGCGCCGTGCGCTGGGCGATGGAGCAGGATGGCCCGACGCTGATCGAGGTGCCGGTCGGCAAGATGCCCGACCCGTGGGCACTGCTGGAGCCGTCGCCGCCGCGCGGCTGAGTTACTGATGATCGTAGCTGTCGCCCTTGGTGACGAAGGGCACGACGCTGATCGCGCCGTCGGCGGCAACCGTGAAGCCGCGGACGCCGGCGTAGGAGATGCCGTTCGAGTCCAGCAGCGCCTGCGCGGCACTTTCGAGGCCGCCCGGCACATACACGAAGAAATGCCGTACGCCGGTCGGCGTCAGGTCGTCGGTGGCGTCCGAACCGGCGCGCAGATGCGCGACCGATGCCGCGTCCACCGTCATCTCCACCTCGCCGATCTCGCGCGTGCGGCCCTCGCTGTCTACGATGACGATGTCCGGAAAATGCTCCTTGCCGTCCAGCGGAATGCCACGGCGCTGCTGTGGCACGTTGGTCAGCGTCACGTAGTCCGCCGGCCACGTCGTCTGGCCCGGAAACGGAAAGCGGGTGCGGGCGATGTGCGTCACCACGGCGTCGTGCGGATCGGTCGGCATCTTGCCTCCTGCGGCGCTGGAACGGATCAGATCGGGTCGCGCGCCAGCGGCGCGGTGGAGCAATGGATGCCGCCGCCGCCCAGTTCGACGCATTCGTAGTCGATCGACAGCACGGTGATGCCCTGGCGGTCCAGCGCATCGGCCAGCCGCGGCGTCCGCTGCGTGTGCATGATGACGCGGCCGGGCGCGATGGCGAGGCAGTTCAGCGAAAAGGCGTTGTCGTCCGGCGGCAGGTCGATCATGCGGATGCCGCGCCGCTTCAGTTCCTCGATGAACACGTAGGGCAGTTCGTTGACGTTGACGATGGCGGCGTCGGCATCGACCATGACGAAGCTGCCGTCGATATGGATGCGGTAGCCGGGCATCGGCACCTTGATGAGCGAGATGCCCAGAGATTGCAGCAACGTTTCGATCTGCTGCACGCCTTCCGGGTTGCAGGCGACGCTGACCGAGCACACCGCCGTCTTGTCGTCGAGCATGGCGAAGCCGCCACCCTCGAACACCGCGCCGCCATGCAGCGTGCTCAGGATCGGGCAGCCGGCTTGGGCCAGTGCGCGCGTCACCGGCAGTTCCTCGCCCCGGCGCACCCGGCGCGCGAGGCGGGTGACGATGGCGCCGCCCTTCACGCCGATCACGCTGTCACGGGTAAAAATCTGCTTCATCCGGCCGGGCGCGGCCTTGTCGACATAGATGACGTCGACGCCTTCGGATCTGAGCAGCGCCGCCAGCGCGTCATGCGCCGCCTGCATCGCCGGCAGGTCGGGCAGCGTGCGGCCCATCCAGTACCAGCCTTTTTCCGGGTCGCCGAACCCGCCGATCTCCGGCATCGGCTTGTTCTCGACCACGGAAAGTTCCTCGCCCGGGCGATGCATCAGCACCGCCCGCAGCTTGCCGACATCGTTGGGGCAGCCCCATTGCCGGCCCCAGCCGTCGATCTGTTCGGAGGCGGAGTCGAAGGCGGGTTCAGGAACCGAGCCGAAGATGCGGAAGAACGTGTTCTCCCGGTACTCGTGCTCGCTCATCGCCGGCGTATGGGCCATCGGGCGCGGTCCCTCGGTTGCAAGACGGCTTCGCGACGGCCGCGCGAGCGCCGCGCGACAATCTTGGAGTGGACTATATCCGAGTGCCGAATGCTGGCAACTGCAACCGGCTGCCGCTGCGGGTCCGTTTGCCTTTCCGCAATGGGTGAATTGCGAGACGTCCACTGCTGACGGGCGCATCGGAAAATCGCGTCTTTGTCTGGTGGGTTGGGCTCCGGTGCGCAACACGGCAGGGCTGACTGCACGTTCAGATTATTGTTACTGTTACGGAACAATATGGGCATACGGAGGCGCCGGCACCGTTCAGGCCGTTTTCGGCGGGCGGCGGCGGGGGGAGGAAATGCCCTTCGGCCATCGGGTCAGCCGGGGCATGCCGTGCATCCACGCCGGCGCCTCCGGCGGCGTCGGCGGATAGTACGGCGGCAGCTTCTCCCGCCTGGGGCGCGGCGGCTTGTCGCGCGGCGGCCGCGGCGGCCGGGGTTTTCTGGGCCGGGCCAGGATGTCCGGCGGGGAGACCCGCAGCATCCAGCAGAGCGACCGGAGCGGGCGGCGGAGCGAGACCGGCGCTGCGGCGAGCAGAGCGGCCATCTCGGGATCGCGGAGCAGGCTATCGAGCTGCCCGCCAAACACCACTGCCGCGGGCACCAGCGGCAGCAGCCAGCCGAATTTTCTGGCGAGCGGGTTCGGCGGCGGCCGGGGCTTTCGGACAGCGGGCGGGCGTGGCGGGGTGGAGGCGCGGCGGCGCGGGGCATAGCTGCCGGCTTGGATGCGGGCGGCGAGCCGGGCGAAGGCCTGCTTGGCGTCGCGGATGCGGGTGATGATCAGGTTGATCAGCGGCTGGGAGAGCCCGA
>Ga0302314_10007288_pt1 | contig 19892 bp, 17 predicted proteins | sample III_Palsa_N2_3_FD_200533 | JGI IMG/M metagenome (GOLD analysis project Ga0302314, IMG submission 200533) | Peat permafrost microbial communities from Stordalen Mire near Abisko, Sweden - III_Palsa_N2_3 | ecosystem: Environmental > Terrestrial > Soil > Palsa > Peat permafrost | place: Sweden... | reverse complement strand
GTGAGCAGGGAACGCTGGGCCGGATCGAGGGCGCAGAGCTCAGCCGTCATCTCGGCGAGCGTGGACTGTTGGTGAAGATGGACCGGCAGTGCGCAACCGAGAGCCGCGATCCGGGTCGTCCGCAGGACCTCACCAGACCCTCGTAGCAGTTGTCTGTCGGGCTCGCGAGCGACGCACGCGTAGTTGTTGACGGGCACGCGGGGCTCCTCGGATCAAAAGGCGAGAGGCAAGGCCATCACATCAGCACTACCCCGCTGATCGGGAAAAATGCGCTGCCGGGGATCACTGAAGTTCCCGATCTCCGTCACGTCGTGCTCATGTCGCCCGCCGAGCGACGAGACGGACGTGCTCCGCGACGGCACCTTGAAGATCCGCCGATGACGCGGTGAAGATTTTCCGATAAAAGCCGTAACCTTGTGCCGCTTCGCTCGTTAGCTCCGCGTCCAGTACTTTTTCCGTGCCAGGTCGGCAGTCACCTCCCAACCACTCTAAAAATCTAAAAAAGAAAAACCTCTCTCATTCCATAGATACTAACAGGCCTAAGTACTCAGGGAACCCACCTAAATCACCTCAGGCGCAATCGCTAAAGTTCAAAACCTAGCGGCCAAAAGCAATAAGCTGAACCAGCGTTCTGTGTTTTCAAATCGCCTGGTTGGGGGCCTTATGCGGGATCATGGGAAAGCGATCGGGGTGCTGCTGGTGCTGGCGCTCCTCGGGTATCTGCTGTCCGACAGTTTCTTCCAGCATCGGGTCGCCACCGTCCAGTCGCAGCCCGGCCCCTCGCAGAGCACCTCGCCTCCAGTGCCGCTCTTCCTTCAGATGATGCAGTACGGCTACGCCGAGCTCTCGTCGGTTCTCGACGATACTTACGATCTCTTTGTGTACTGCCCGACGCCCCAGGAGTGCGATGACGCAGCGGACTACGTCACTCATCCACCGCTGTTCGTCACGCAGGAGGCAGACGGGACCCCGGACATCGACAGCCTCTATGTCCTGTGGCCCACCGGATACGCGGGCGCCTCCATGCTCGGCTGGGCACAGTGTTCTCGGCCGGGTGGCCTGTGGCTTGCCAACCTGGCCGACTTGCGGCAGGCATGGGCCTTCGCAGATCAAGCCAGGCAACAGATACCCGGCTACGTCGCGGCCAACGCGAACCCGCTGACCGAGGAGTTCGACCAGGGTACCGTGCAAGTCGGCGACTGGTCGTGCGCCTGGTACGGAATCGGCCTGGCCGGCGCGCCGCTGGGTCAGCAGTGAGCCCGGCGCAAGACCAGGCCCAGAGCCGGGAATGCGATAACCGATACCAGCAGGGTGCGGGTGAGCGACTCGCCGGGCCAGGCGGCGGCCTGGCGCAAGGCGCTGTGGAATGCGTAGCGGAGAAACGCGGCAGATGAATCGATGTCCACCAGGTTCTCATCCAGCCGCAGGCTGAACACCCAGCCCAGCCAGCCGCCGAACAATGCGGCACCAAGCACGGTGCCGATGGCTGTCGGCAGGCCGGGCCCGATCCGGCGCAGCACCGACCGCCATGCCAGGGCCGTGACGGCAAACCACCCGATACATACCCAGGTGCCCACCACCAGCAGCGCCCACCAAGTGGCGCGTGCGGAGAGAGACAGTGGGGAAATCTCCGGGCCGAGGATGGAGTTCTGGCCGTTGAGGACGTCACCGACCAGCAGCCCCGCGCAGACGGCGGCGGCAAGCCGATTGGCCTGGCCCCAGCCTCCGGCGCCGGGCCCCACGAGCACTGCGCGCCATACGGCGAAACTGAGCACCAGCCCCATTGACGCCGTGATCACGATGAGGCCTGGGACCACGGACTCGGGGGGGTCCATTCCGTGCGGGATAAGGTGCATCGCTCTGAACGGCTCGACGACATCCAAAAAGGCAGCCGTCCAGGTCAGCGCGAACGCCAGGCCGAGCGCGAAGCCCTGCACCGCGGCGGCGGGCGACCTGCCCGGCTCGGCGACGGCCAGCCGGCGTTCCTCGGGTGAGGGGTGCAGTCGGAAGGTCCGCTGGAGCGACTCGGCCGGCCGGCTCAACCAGCCGGCGGACCGCAGGCGGCGGCGCTCGGGAACTGGCGCTGCGTCCAGGACGCGCAGCAGCGCCGAGACGTCGCCGCTCCAGCCGGCCGCGCGGATATCGGCGCGTAGTTCCCGCTCACGCAAGATGGCGTGGTGCAGGACGAGAACGACCAGCGCGAGGGCGCCCAGTTGCGCCCAGAATTCGAGCTGGCCCAGTCCATTCACGGAATCCGCGTCGAGTTCGCCGTGGAAGAGGATCAGGGTGGGCAGCAGGACGACTGCGAGGAACACTCGCCAGAGCACTACGGTGAGATAGGAGACGTCGAGGTCCTGGTTGCGTACGTGGGCGAGTTCGTGCAGCACGACGGCGCGGAATGCTGCGCGGTCGGTGCCGGCGAGTTGGAGCAGGCCCCGGTTGAGCACGACGTAGCGGCGGCCCACCCGGCCGAAAGCCAGGCCCCCGACGCCGAGGTTGAGCACGTCGGCGGTGAAGCGGACCCGGACTCCGGCGAGGCGGGCCAGTTCTTCGAGTTCCGCCCCGATGCCGGGCAGCTTGCGCACCGGGATCAGGCCGCTGCGCAATACCCGCCAGGTCGGTGTGAGTAGGTAGATCGCCGCGCAGAGTGCCACGACGATCCCGGCGCCGGCCAGCTCCGGCGAGATCGGCAGCGGGTTGGGTTTGACGAAGCATTGCGCATTGCCGAAGACCAGGGCGAAGTACTTCGTCGTGTAGGTCGGGTCCGTGGGCGGGGGGAGTGGCTGCGGGCCGGATCCGGCCATTTCCAGGTGAACGTACCAGCAGTGGGTGCCCACGGCCGGGTTGGGCGGGTCGTTGGGCAGGCTTTGGATCAGCGTGTCGGCCAGGTCTGCGGTGACGGCCAGGATCGTGGCCGCCATCAGGAGGAATCGCAACCACAGCAGCGAAGGTAGGGCGAACGGGTCCGCTGTCCGGTCCGCCTGGTCGGCCCGTTCGCTCACGTGGGTTCTATCTTGCCCGCGGTCTGGGCCGGAGGCTGGCTCTGGCCCGCCGATTCGTCGGCAGTCTGGCTGGCAGTCTCGCCGGTCGCAAGCCGCCCGATGATCGCGTCGGCCATTAATGCGGCTTGGCTGGTGGTGGCCCCGAGTTCGCAGGCCTGGTGGTAGACGACCTCGCGCACCTGTTTGAGCGTGGCCGGGCTCAGTGGTGCGACGTCGCTGGGCAATCCGGCGGCTTCCGGCTTGCTGCGGCGCCGCAGTCGGCGGAACAAGCCGTTGACCCAGTCCTGGATCAGCCCGGCTGACTCCTCTCGTGCGGCGTCGCCGACTTGGGCGGCCAGGAACACCACCGCGGCCTGGGCCGCGCCGACGGCGGCGACCGCTCCGGCCGACGCGACCGCGTCCAGGCCGAAACCCAGCATGTCCTCGGTGCGGGTCTGTCGCCCCCGGCGCCGTAGCCGCCGCATGTATGCCGCGCACGTCTGTTCCACCAGCCACAGTTCGTCCGGCGCACCGGCCTGTACTGCTGCCTCGGCCAGAATCACGACCTGCGGCTGTGCCCAATCCCGCCCCATGACGCCCCTGGTGTTCGCAGATGACGAGCCCTGACAGCATTATTCTGCGACATCGCGCGGCGATCCACACGCCTTCCGAGTAGATTGCCGCGAACCGGTAAGGTCATCAAGCATGACGGAGACTGACCTACCCACTCCCCAGTCCTATCGGGACCTCTGGACGTTCGACCCCAGCTGCACGTACCTGAACCACGGCTCGTTCGGGGCGGTGCCGCGTGAGGTGCTTGAGCATCAGCGGCAGTGGCGGGAGTTGATGGAGAGCAATCCGACCGATTTCTTCCGCAACGTGCTGCAGCCGGGTCTGGAGCAGGCTCGGCTGGTGTGTGCGCGGTTCCTCGGCTCGGATCCGGACGGCGTGGCCTTCGTCATGAACTCGACCACGGGTGTCAGTACGGTGCTGGCCTCGTTTCCGTTCCATGGCGGGGACGAGATCCTGACCACGGACCATATTTACGGCGCCGTCGGCATGGCGGTGCGGGCGGCGGCGGCCCGCTCGGTGCCGGGTTTGACCGTCGCGCAGGTGCATATTCCGTTGGCGGCCGATGACGAGGAGATTCTCGCGCTCGTGCTGGGCGCGGTGACCGAGCGCACCAGGTTGGCGGTCATCGACCAGATCACCTCGGTCACCGCGCGGCGGTTCCCGGTGGATCGTCTTGTGCCGGCGCTGCAGGAGCGGGGTGTCGCGGTGCTCCTCGACGCCGCGCACGTGCCTGGCAGCATCGATGTCGACCTGGAGTCGCTGGGCGCTGATTTCTGGGTCGGCAACCTCCACAAGTGGGCCGGGGCTCCGCGGGGGAGTGCGGCGCTCTACGCCGCCCCGCGCTGGCGGGAGCAACTGGAGGCCTTCCCTGTCTCGTGGTTCTCGGGCGAGGGGTTCCCGCGCAGTTTCAGCCACATCGGCACGGCCGACACCACCAGTTGGCTGAGCGTGCCGGCCGGGCTGGATTTCTATGAGAAGTTCGGGTGGGAGCAGACCCGGCGGACGAACGCCGCGCTCGCCTCGTACGGTCAGCAGGTGGTCGGCGAGGCGGTGGGCGCGGCGCTGGGGGATCAGCCGGTGGAGCCGACGCTGCCGATGCGCCTGGTGCCGCTGGCCGGGGTGCCGGCCGACCAGGGTGCGGCCGATGCGCTCCGTGACCGACTGGCCCGGGAGGCCGGGATCGAGACGGCGATCAATGTGTGGGGCGGGCGGACACTGCTGCGCCTGTCGGCTCAGCTGTACAACAGCATGGAAGACTACGAGAAGCTCGCCGCGGCGCTGCCCGGCGCCCTGGCGGCGGGCTGACGTTCCGACAGCGATCGAGCAGCACCGAAGGACGAAGGATAAGTGAGCTGAAATGGCACAAGTACAGGCACTCACAAGCCGGCCGCTGGCGGCGGCCCCGGACGCGGTGATCGCGGCGATCAGCGACTACACGGTGGTCCGGCCGAAGCTGCTGCCGGCGCCGTACAGCCAGTACGCCGTGCACAGCGGCGGGCAGGGCGCGGGCACGGTGGCCGCCTGGCATCTGCAGGCCACCGAGAAGCGTTCGCGCGATCTGTTGGTGACGGTCACCCAGCCGGATCCGGCCACGGTGGTGGAGACGGACGCCAACTCCTCGATGGTGATCACCTGGGCGGTCGCGCCGTCCGGGGACGGGTCGGTGGTCACGGTGGACACCCGGTGGAACGGCGCGGGCGGGGTCGGCGGGTTCTTCGAGCGGACCTTCGCGCCCAAGGGGATCAACCGGATCCACGACCAGGTGCTGGCGAACCTGGCCGCGCTCGTCGAGGGCTGAATCAGGGCCGAGCGGGGCTGAACAGGGCGGGCTGTGGCGGCGGGGGTGAGCGGATTCACCCCCGCCGTGCCGTTATCCTGATTTGCCATGGACGCCGCCGCTCAGAACCCGAACGATTCCGCTCCTTTCACCCGTCCCTGCCTGCACTGCGGGCGGCCGGTTCCGCAGCGGGTGGGGGCGGGCCGGCCGTTCCAGTACTGCCGGGACAATGACGACGAGTGTGTGAAGGCGGCGCGCAACGCCCGCGCCCGCGACCGCAACGCCCCGGGTCTGCCGGGCCAGTTGGCGCAGACCTGGGAACTGGTGGAGCGCCTCGACCAAGTCGCCGGGGTGTTGGCGTCTTCGCTGTCCGGTGAGCTGACGCCGGCCGGGGTGGAGAGCCGGGTCGCGGCAGTGCGGGCGGAGGCTGCGGCGCACAGCGCGGCGGCGGAGGCGGACCGGCAGGCGGCGCTCGCCGAGGCGGAGTCCGCGCGCAGCGCGGCGGCCTCGGCCCGGGCCGAGGCCTTGGCGGCCAACCAGGTGGCGCTCGCGGCGCAGGCTGCGCAGCAGGAGGCGGTGGAGCGGGAGGCGTTGGCGCAGCAGGCTGCTGTGGATGCGGCGGCGTTGGCCGCGCAGGCGGCGGAGCACGCGGCCGAGGCCACGCGGGAGCGGGATGCGGCCGTGGCGCGGGAGAAGCAGCAGAGCGCGGAGCGCGAGGCGGCTGACCGGTCGCGGGACGCGGCGATGTCGCGGGCGGTGGCGGCGGAGCGGGAGACGGAGCGTTCGCGGGATGAGTTGACGCAGGCTCAGGCGGCGCGGGAGCGCGCGGAGGCGCAGGCGCACGCGGCCGCGGCGGCGCGTGCCGAGGCCTTGGTGGAGGTGGAGCGGTCGGCCGGCGAGGCCAGAGCAGCCGTGGAGGCCAGGACGCAGGCGCAGGAGCGGGCGGATGCGGCCCTCGCCAGGGCGCAGGCCCGGATCGAGGAGGCGGAGCTCGCGCGGGCGCGGGCGGAGGAGTCGGGGCGGCGGGCCGAGGGGGACCGGGATGCGGTGCGGGCCGAGGCGCAGGTGCGCAGTGCGGATTTCGAGGCCAGGAGCGCGTCTGCGGCGCGGGAGTTGGCGGAGGTGCGGGCGCGGTTGGACGCGGAGATCGTCGCGCACGGCGCGTCGCGGCTTCGCGCGGACGAGCTGGCGTCGCGCCTGCTGGATCTGACGGTGCGCCTGACCGCTGTGCCGGCGCCCGGCAGCAGCGCGGATGTGGAGCAGTTGGCTGCAAACTGATCCGGCCCGGCGGAAGCGATGCGGATGTGTTCAAGCCCGCGCCACGTGAGGACTGTGCTTATGTGCGGTAAGCGGTGTCCTCACGCCACGGGTGACGCGGGCTTGTTCACAGGTGTGTTGTCGAGTGCTATTGGGGGAGCCTCAGTTTTCAACACGGTCCGGGTGCGGTCGCACCCAGTTCCTCCATCAGAGCGCCTGGTCGGCGGGTGCACCAGAATTTCCGATCAGGATCACTCCTGGGGGTGACAGGCCGTCCGCTTCAGGTCCGCTCCGGACGCCGGCGTGCGGATGGAATGGGGCGAAATCGCGTGTTACCCCGCGAGCGTGTAGTGAGCGGGCATATGACCCGACAACCCAAACTTATGTTAGGAAGGTTGACTAATATACGACGGGCGCTCTACGGTGGAAACCGCACGCCACTGGAGCGTGGGGAAGCTGGAAACAGGTCGGCGCCGCACTCGTCGCACTTGGTACTTCCCCCCTCCCCGTGCTCCGGGGCCGATTCCGCCGGGCCCCGGGTCGGTTGGGACGCGGTCGAGACAGTCCTGAGTCCTGTCTGGACCGCGTCCGAGCCGTTTTGATGTGCGTAAGGCAACGGGATGCGATACTGGTGACCAGCAGGCCGGGGTGTTCCAGGCGGGCGCCCCGCCCTGTCATCCCTGTCTGCGTGCCCCTGTCGACCGGTGTCTACTGGTCGCCGTTGTATTCGATGCCCAGGGCGTCGGCCAACTCCATGGTCATGCCCTTGGCCATGCGGCGGTCCCGGTACTCCGCGCCATAGCGGGCAGCCCGCTCGAAGGCCAGAGAAGGCTCCAGTGTCTCGGCCGCCTCCCACGCCGCCGCGCTGAGTTCGCGCATATCGGGGGAGAAGATGCGGTGGTCGCCGTCCTGGACCATCCGGTCGAGTTCCTCCTCGAACTGCTGGCGCTGCTTGCCGATCACGACGGTCGGCTCGACCGGGGCTTTGGCGACCGGGATGTATTCCTCTTCCGGTTCCTCGTCCTCGGGCTCTTCCAGCGCCGGGGGTGCGGCGAAGCGCATGGCCAGGTCGTAGCGGGGCGGCTCGGGCCGTTGGCCATACTGCGGCTGGGGCTGTGGCCGCTGGGTGCGCGGGGCTTCGGCGCGGGGAGGTTCGGCGCGGCGCGGCTCGGGTTCCACGTCCAATTCCAGTTGTGCGTGGTTGACGTGCTCGGCGTAGTCCGGTTGGTGTACGGGGTAGCCGTCCGGTTGCCGGGGTGCGGGTTCGAAACCGTTGAACTGTGCGTGGTGGGCCGGCTCGTGGCGCTGCGGGGGGACGACCCCGTTCAACCGGGCCGGGGAAGGTATGGGCGAGGGCGCCGGTGATTGTGCCTGCGCCGGCGGCGGCGGCGGTGAAAACATCTGAGGTTGCGGTTGCGGCTGAAGCGGCTGGGCCTGCGGCGGCCGGGGAGGAGGCTCCAGGGCCGGCGCCGATGCCGGGGCCTGCACTCGCTCGCGCTGCGCTCCGCCGATGGCGCCGAAGTCCAGGTCGAGCAGGCCGGTGCGGGTCAGTTCGCCCAGGGTGTCGGCCGGGGCCAGGGCGCCGAGTTTCAGCGGCAGCAGCTTGGTGGCCGGGGCCTTGCGGCGCCATCTGCGGCCGTACTCGAGTTCCAGCAGGGCCCGGCGGGTGAGCCGGTCGGCTTCCATGTCCAGGCCGGAGCGGTAGTTGGTGATCTCCCACAGGATCATCCGGCGCCACATCCGCGCGGTGGACCACGGGGCCAGGAACCAGCGGGATTTTCGGATCTTCTCCATCCGGGTGCCGGCCACCAGGCCGACCCGGTGCCGGATGACGTGCCGGGCGTACTCGCAGAAGATCACCCAGAGGGACGGCATGGCGGCGTGCGCGATCCGGATCGGCAGGGGTCCGCCGGACTGCCAGTTCAGGGCGATGGTGGCGGCGGTGAACGCCCAGGGCACCATGCGCAGGCCGGGCATGGGTATGTCCCAGTACATCAGCATGAGGTCGGCGGCGGAGAAGACCAGGATCGCCAGGTCCACGCCCGAGGGCACGGCCCAGGCGGTGCCGTGGAAGTAGGGCAGGACATAGGCGTAGACGGTACGGAAGGAGACATACATGCCGGTCAGCGCGAGGGCCAGGACGCTGCTGCCGATCAGCGCGACTATCGTGCGCTCGCCCCGGCTGTCGCCCAGTACCCGTTGGGGGGTGGCGGGAGTGTGGTGCTCGGTGGTCACGCTCGGCGTCCATTCGGGGCTGGGTGTGGCAAGGGCAGTGCTCGTGGTTTTCCAGCTTATCGGTTGATCGAACAGCGTTTCGAGGGTTGGCGCAGATTTTGCCTTCCCCGTCGGTCCCGTCCCGGCAGGTGTCGATCACGTACGGCTTTGATATCCTTTTCGGATCTAGGTTTTCCCTGAAACGGGAGGGTGCGCAACCATGGCCGAGAACCCGAATATACCCGAGGGCGCGACCGCCGAGCCGGTCGCCTTGGGTACCGATCCGCAGCGCTGGTGGGGCCTGGTCTTCATCGCCCTGTGCCAGCTGATGATCGTGCTGGACGTCACCGTCGTCACGATCGCGCTGCCCTCGGCGCAGACGGAGCTGCACATCGCGCCCGCCGACAAGCAGTGGGTGCTCACGGCGTACACCCTCGCCTTCGGCGGCCTGCTGCTGCTCGGCGGGAAGGTCGCCGACTTCATCGGGCGCAAGCGCACCCTGGTGATCGGCCTGGTCGGGTTCGCCGCGTCCTCGGCGCTGGGCGGTGCGGCGGTCAGCGGCGGGATGCTCTTCGGCGCGCGCGCCCTGCAGGGCAGTTTCGGCGCGCTGCTGGCCCCGTCCGCGCTGTCGCTGCTCAGCACGATGTTCGCCGATCCGAAGGAGCGGGCCAAGGCCTTCGGCATCTTCAGCGGCCTGGCCGGCGGCGGCAGCGCGATCGGCCTGATCCTGGGCGGGATCCTCACCGAGTACCTGGGCTGGCGCTGGACGATGTACATCAACGTCGTGCTCGCGGTGATCGCGGTGGCCGGCGCGGTGGTGTTCGTGCACGATCATGCTCCGCGCCGCCGGGTGCAGATCGACTACCCGGGCATCGCGCTCGGCTGCGGCGGTCTGCTGCTGCTGGTCTACGGATTCACCGAGGCGGCGATCGCCCAGCACGGGTGGGCCGCGTCCTCCACGCTCGGGCTGCTGGCCGCCGGGGTGTTGTGCCTGGCCGGGTTCGGGTTCTGGCAGACGAAGGCCGAGGCGCCGCTGTTGCCCCCGCGCGTGGTGACCGAGCGCAACCGGGCCGGGGCCTTCATGGTGATGGGCCTGGCCGCGATCGCGATGTTCGGCACGTTCCTGTTCCTGACCTTCTACCTCCAGGTCGTGAAGGGCTACACGCCGCTGGCCGCCGGGTTCGCGTTCCTGCCGATGACGGTCTGCATCATCGGCACGTCGGTGGGCTTCTCCGCGCGGATGCTGCCGCATCTGGCCCCGCGCATGCTGCTGGTGCCCGGGATGCTGCTGTCCGCGGGCGGGATGCTCTGGCTGACCCAGTTGAAGGTCGGCGGCGGATACGGCACGGAGGTGCTGCCGGCGGAGATCCTGCTGGGCATCGGGTTCGGTTTGACGTTCATGCCGGTGTTCGCCACCGCGACGATGGGGGTGGACCCGCGCGACTCGGGCATCACCTCCGCCACGCTCAACACGATGCAGCAGGTGGGCGGGTCGATCGGCACCGCGCTGCTGAACTCGATCGCGACCACGGCCACGGCCGGGTACCTCGCCGCCCGCCTCGCGGCCGGCGGCCCGACGAAGCTGTTGGAGGCGCAGGCCACGGTGCACGGCTACGCGGTCGCGGTGGCAGTGGCGGCGGGTGTGCTGTTGTTGGCCGCCATCGTCGGCGGTCTGCTGATCAACAGCGGCCCGACCATGGCGCACACACCCTCCGGGGAGGGTTCTGAGACGTCCGCCGACGCCCCTGCCGCCATCCTCTGATGCCTTGAGTCTCCTGCGCCACTTACGTTGCGGCCCCCTTGACCGGCCGCCGCTGCGCCGTTAGGTCGGCGGCGGTCCGGCCGGGCGGCGTGGCTTTGCCGACAAAAGGAATAATTCGGCAAGAATCGCGGCGTGATCTGGCTGGTGGTGCTCCACGCCGTGGCGGCGGCCTGCGCGGCGCCGGCCGTCGGCCGGTGGGGCCGTTCGGCCTTCCTGGGCCTCGCCCTGGCACCGGCCGCGGCCTTCGGCTGGGCGCTGGCGCAGACCGGCCCGGTCCTGGACGGGCACCAGCCGACCCAGGTGATCTCCTGGATGCCGACGCTCGGGGTGTACCTCGCCTTCCGCCTGGACGCCCTGAGCCTGATCCTGCTCTACCTCGCCTCCGGGATCGGCGCGCTGGTCCTGGTCTTCTGCGCCCGCTACTTCGACGACGACGAGCCGGGCCTGGGACTGTTCGCCGCCTCGCTGACCGCGTTCGCCGGGGCGATGATCGGCCTGGTCCTGGCCGACGACCTGATCATCCTGTACGTGTTCTGGGAACTGACCACCCTCCTGTCGTTCCTGCTGATCGGCCACTACGCGCAGCGCTCGGAGGCCAGGCGGGCCGCGATGCAGGCCATCCTGGTCACCACCTTCGGCGGCCTGGCCATGCTCGGCGGCCTGGTGCTGCTGGGCAACGCCGCCGGCACCTACCGGATCTCCACCATCCTGGCCGACCCGCCGCACGGCCCGATCGTCACCGCCGCCCTGGTGCTGATCCTGGTCGGGGCGCTGTCGAAGTCGGCGGTGTTCCCGTTCAGCGAGTGGCTACCGGGGGCGATGGCCGCGCCGACCCCGGTCAGCGCGTACCTGCACGCCGCCGCCATGGTCAAGGCCGGGGTGTACCTGATCGCCCGCCTGGCCCCCGCCTACGGCCACGACCCGACCTGGCGCGCCCTGACCATGACGCTCGGCGGGGCGACGATGCTGCTCGGCGGAATCCGGGCGTTGCGCGAAAACGACCTCAAACGAGTGCTCGCCTTCGGGACGGTCAGCCAGCTCGGCTTCCTGACCGCGGTCCTCGGCTCCGGAACCCGGGACACCGTCTACGCCGGACTGGCCCTGCTCCTGGCCCACGCCCTGTTCAAGGCGCCCCTGTTCCTGTCCGTCGGCATCATCGACCACTGCGCCGGCACCCGGGACCTGCGTAAACTCTCCGGCCTGCGCCGCACCCTGCCGCTCGTGGGCGTGGTCACCACCATGGCGTGCCTGTCGATGGCCGCCGTCCCGCTGTTCCTGGGGTTCGCGGCGAAGGAGTCGGTGTTCGCGGCCTTCGCCGAGGCCGCGAGCAGCGGTCGCGGCGCGGCGGGGGTGGCGGACCTGGCCATGCTGCTGGTGTTCACGGCCGGGTCGGGGCTGACTGTCGCGTATACGCTGCGGGTGTTGTGGGGGGCGTTCGGGGACAAGCCGGGCCTTGAGGACCGCCCGATGCACCCGTCCGCCGCTTTGATGACGGTGCCCGCTGCGGTGCTCGCCCTGGGCGGGCTGGTCCTGGGGATCGGGGCGAGTTGGCTCGATCCGCTGCTATCACAGTATGCTGACACGGTACCCGGGCACCACGAGGCGCACCTGGGGCCTTGGCACGGGTTCGGTGTGGCGCTGGGCCTGTCCGCCGTGGCGTGGCTCGTGGGTGCGGGGCTGTTCGCGGCGCGTGTGCCGCTCTACCGGTTCCACAAGAGGCATTTGCTGCCCGAGGCGGAGAACGTGGTGACCGGCCTGGTACTGGCCACCGACCGGGCCGCGACGCAGATCACCGGGATCATCCAGCGCGGTTCGCTGCCCATCTACGTGAGTACGACGTTCCTGTGCGCGGCGGTGCTGGGAGTCTTCGCCATCGTGTACGGCGCTCCGTGGCCGCAACTGGCCGTGGTGCGCTGGTGGGACAGTCCGTTCCAGGTCCCGCTCGCGGTCATCATCGCAGCAGCGGCCGCGGCGGCGGCGATGGTGCGCGCCCGGGTGACGGCCGCGATGCTGGTCGGGGTCACCGGCCTGGGCACCTCGCTGCTCTTCCTGCTCCAGGGTGCGCTCGACCTGGCGTTCACGCAGCTGACCGCGGAGATCGTGAGCCTCGTCGTCTTCGTTCTGGTGCTGCGCCGGATCGGGCCGGTCTTCCGCAGCGGTGGGCGCACCAGCCGCCGCCTGCTGCACCTGGGGATCGCGGCGGCCACCGGCGCGAGTCTGGCGGTGCTGACGTATCTGGGGGCGGCCAGCCGTGTCCAGCCGGCGATCTCCGCGGTATATCTGCATGCAGCCGAGCACGAGCACCTCGGGAATGTGGTCTCCGCGATCATCCTGGACTACCGGGCGTGGGACACCCTAGGAGAAAGCAGCGTGGTGGCGGTGGCCGCGGCCGGGGTGACCAGCCTGGTGTTCCTGCGCCGGTCGGCGACCGCGCTGCCGCGCCGCTCCGCCCTGGATCTGGGGGCGTTCGGCCGCGGCCAGGTGCCCGGCGATCTCCGGGTCGGCATGGACGCGCCGGCAATGGACGCGCCGGCGTCGCCCGCCGACAATGCCGGCGTCCCGCTCGCCGGGTCGCCCGGCCCCGAGGTGGCCACGTCCGAGGCCGCCGGACCCGGGCTGACGGCGGGCGACGCCCCGGCCCCCGGTCCGCTGTCGAGCAGTCCGCTGATCTGGCTGGCCACGGCGCTGCGTCCGCCCGCCCAGCGCCGCTCCCTGGTCCTGGAAGTGATGGCGCGCCTGACGTACCACACGGTCCTTCTCGTGTCGGTGTACCTGCTCCTGCACGGCGAGGAGGGGTTAGGAGGCGGGTTCGTCGCGGGCCTGCTCGCCGGGCTCGCCCTGACCCTGCGTTACCTGGCCGGCGGGCGTTTCGAGCTGGCCGAGGCGGCCCCGGTGGACGCCGGGTTCCTGCTGGGCATCGGCATGTTCCTCTCCAGCGGCGCCGCCCTGGTCGGGTACCTGTTCGGCGGGGCCCTGGACAGCCGGGCCTGGCACTGGCAGGTGCCGGGCCTGGGCCAGGTGCACGTCACCACCACGCTCGTGTTCGACATCGGGGTCTACATCCTGGTGATCGGCCTGGTCCTGGACATCCTGCGCTCGCTCGGCTCGGAGATCGACCGGCATATCGCCGTCGACCGCGCCACCGAGTACGCCAGCCGCGGCCCGGAGACGCCCGAGTCTCTGCGCGGCCCGTACGGCGCGGCCGGGACGGGGGAGTAACCCGTGATCATGAAAACGACGGCGGCCGCGGCACCGGCGCTGCTCTACGGCCCGGGTGTCGGCGCGAGCGTCACCCTGGTGACGATCGGCGGGCTCCTGGTGGTGTGCGGGGTGTACCTGCTGCTCGGGCAGAGCCTGACCCGCCTGGTCCTCGGCATGATCCTGGCCGGCAACGGCATCAACCTGCTGCTCATGGCCGACGCCGGTCCGGCCGGCGCGCCGGCGCTGCTGGGCCCCAGGGTGCGTTCGGCCACCGGCCGGGTGCTGCCGATCACCGATCCGCTGCCTCAGGCGATGATCCTGACCGCGATCGTGATCACCCTGTCGATGACAGCGTTCCTCCTCGCCCTGGCCTACCGCACGTGGCAGGTGACCGGGGACGACCAGGTGCAGGACGACGTGGAGGACCGGCGGATCGCGCTCAAGGCCAGGCGCGCGGACCTCAAGGCGGATCTGCGCGAACGCAAGGCCCAGTACCGGGCGGACCGGCGCACGGTGCTGGCCCGGTCCCGGGAGCGGCGCCGGGAGCTGCGCGAGTCGGTGGGGCAGGCGCGGGCGGAGCTGCGCGCCCGGGTCCGGCTGCAGCGGGCGGTGGCCGCGCGCGCGGAGGATTTCGAGTTCATCGAGGACGCGGCCCAGTCCGACACCGACTTCCAGCCGGCCCCGCCCCGGCCGGACCGCGACTAAGGGACGGGCGACACAACCATGGACGAGATCGTCCCCCTGCCGGTGCTGCTGCCGCTTCTGGCCGTCGGCGCGAAGTTCATCATCGGCCCGCGCCGCCCGCAGCTGCAGGGCACCATCTCGATGCTGGTGCTCATCGCGGACACGGTCATCTCCATCGTGCTGCTGGTGTGGGCGGACCGGCACGGCCCCCTGGTCGTGCAGATCGGCGGGTACGGCGCGCCGATGGGGATCAGCCTGGTGGTGGACCGCCTGAGCGGCCTGATGATCGCGGTCTCCTCCGTGGTGACGCTCGCGGTGCTGATCTACTCCCAGTCGCAGGGCTCCGACGAGGAGGACGCCGGGGCGCCCCTGGCGGTGTTCTACCCCGCCTACCTGATCATGGTGGCGGGGGTGGCCGACACGTTCCTGGCCGGTGACCTGTTCAACCTGTTCGTCGGGTTCGAGATCATGCTGACGGCCAGCTATGTGCTGATGACGGTCGGCGGGACGCGCGACCGGATCCGCTCCGGCGCGGTGTACATCATGGTCGGCATCGCCTCCTCCTTGCTCTTCATGGCCGCGATCGCGGTCACCTACGCGGCCGCAGGAACGGTGAACCTGGCGCAGCTGGCCGAGCGGCTCGGGCACCTGCCGGCCAACATCCGCCTGGCGATCAACCTCCTGCTGTTCGTGGTCTTCGCGGTCAAGGCGGCGGCGTTCCCGCTCTCGGCGTGGCTGCCGGACTCCTACCCGACCGCCCCGGCCCCGGTGACGGCGGTATTCGCGGGATTGCTGACGAAAGTGGGGGTGTACTGCGTGATCCGCACCCAGACCCTGCTGTTCCCCGACCGGCAGCTACGCGGGGTGATGCTGGTGGTCGCGGGCTTGTCGATGCTGCTGGGAATCGCCGGCGCGGTCGCCCAGGCGGATCTGAAGCGCCTGTTGTCGTTCACCCTGATCAGCCATGTGGGGTACCTGTTCCTCGGGATCGCGCTGGGCAGCGTCAGGGCCCTGGCCGGGGCCCTGTTCTACGCCGCCCACCACATCACCGTGCAGACCTCCCTGTTCCTGGTGACGGGGCTGATCGAGCGGCGGGAGGGCACCGGGGACATCGGGCGGATCTCCGGCCTGGCCCGGGCCGCGCCGATCCTGGCGGTGCTCTTCTTCCTGCCGGCGATGAACCTGGCCGGCATCCCGCCGTTCTCCGGGTTCCTGGCCAAACTGGTCCTGCTGCAGGCCGCGGCCGCCGACGGGCACGCCGCAGCGCTGACCCTGCTCGCCGCGGCCCTGTTGACCAGCCTGCTGACCCTGTACGCGATGGCGAAGGTGTGGTCGCGGGCGTTCTGGCGGGACCGGGACGAGGCCGGTGCGCCGGGAGAGCACCAGGTGGTGCTGCCCGGCGGGGCCGGGGTGTCGGTCGTGGTGCGGCGCGGTTCGCGCGGGGCGATCGGGATCGGCGGGCAGCGGCTGGCGCGCAGCGAGTCGTATCCGCCGGGGATGCTCGCGGCCACGTGCGCCCTGGTCGTGGTGAGCCTCGGGTTCACCGTGTGGGCCGGGCCGATCACGGCGTTCACCCAGCGGGCGGCGGTGGAGCTGGGCGACCGCGACGTGTACATCTCCGCCGTGCAGCGCGCTTCGGGCCTTTCCGGGCTGCCCGCGCTGCCCACGGCGCAGGTGCCGGTGGCACCCACGGCGCCCTCGGCGGCGGCCCAGGCTCGGGGAGGTGGGCGGTGACCCGGCGGGCGTTGCTGCGGCGCAACATCCACCTGTCCGAGGTGGGCTGGCTCATGGGGGTGTGGGTGTTCCTGTGGGGCCGCATCGACCTGGCGGTGCTGGTGTCCGGCGCCGTGCTCGGGACGGTGGCGTGCGTGCTGGCGCCGCTGCCGGAGCTGGCTGATCCGCTGCGGGCGCGTTTGGGCCCGGTGCTGTCCCTGCTGCGTTACCTGGCGTGGGATCTGGTGCACTCCAGCATCCAGGTGACCTGGCAGATCGTGCGCCCGGCCAGGCCGCGACCGTCCGTGCTGGCGGTGGGCTTGCAGTGCAGCGGGGACGTGATGATGACGCTGACGGCGATCGCGGTGTCGGCCGTGCCGGGCACCACGGTCATCGATGTACGCCGAGAGGACTCGATGATGTTCATCCATGTGCTGGACGCGGCCGACAGCGCCGCCCTGGAAACAGTTCGCGAGGACGTGCGGCGCCTGGAGCGCCTGATCGTGCGGGCCTTCGGCACCCGCGCGCAGGTCGCACAGCTCGCGGTCGGGCAGGAGCAGTGAGCGCCAATGCGGGCACGGACCCGGTCCAGGCGATCGCCGCGGGGGTGCTGGTGGCGGCTGCGGCGCTGACCCTGGGACGGCTGATGCTCGGGCCCAGCGCGCTGGACCGTTCGGTCGCCCTCGACGCCCTGACCTCGATCTGCCTGATCGCGGTGGCGCTGGTGGCGTGTGTGCAAAACAGCGGCGCGCTGCTACCGGTCATGCTGGTGATCTCCCTGGTGGGATTCACCGGATCGGTGAGCGTGGCCCGGTTCGCCGCCGGACGCGACGGACGCGAGGTGAGCGCGGAGGACGACGCCGCCGGCTCCGCCGCCCCCACGGTGGGTGGTTCCTCATGACGTGGGATCAAGTACAGCAAACCGGGTCGGACACGCTGCTGCTGGCCGGCGCGGTGCTCTCGCTGATCGCCGGGGTCGGGCTGCTGCGCCTGCCGGACGTGCTCAGCCGCATGCACGCGGCGACCAAACCGCAGATCCTCGGACTGCTCCTGGTGGCCGCAGGCACGGCCCTGCGGCTGTGGGACGGCAACGACGTCACCAGCCTGATCGTGGTGGCCCTGTTCCAGACCTGGACGGTCCCGGTGGCCGGGCACATGGTCGCCCGGGTCGCCCGCCGCTCGGGGGCGCTGGATCCGGCGTCGCTGATCGTCGACGAGGAGCAGGGCGCTCAGTTGCCGCCGTAGGCGTTCAGGGCCTGCTGGAGGTCCGAGGCGGTCCTCTCGTCGACGGGGCGGAAGTCGACGCCGGCCAGCGTGCTCGGGCCCTCGAATCCCAAGTCGACGATACCTATCACCGTGCCGCGCCGGACAAAGCAGACCTCGTCGAGGAAGTCGGTCACTGCCGACCCGGTGCCGATGTTCGACACCGCTGCCAGATTCGTCCAGCACTGCACGTCCGGTTCGTTCACGATCCGGCTCGCCGTGCCCACCGACGGGTAGGTCTCGCTCTCGCCCGAGACGCGGCCCGTGGCGAACTCGGCGCAGGCCGCGAAGCCGCTGCCGATCGTGTCCCAAGCCGCCGCGGCGGCGCTCCGACTGCGGTAGAAGGCCGCGCTCTGGTCCACGTCAGCGGGGATTCCCGGAATGCTGGGCAAGGCCGAGCCGGTGATCGGTCCGTAGAAGGACTCCAGTTGGTTGGCGCTCGCGCCGTCGGCGAGGCCGGGGATGGAGCAGTACGTGCCGAACCCGTCCACAATCGAGTCGAAGAACGAGTCGCCCGGAAGTACCAGTTGCACCGCGCCATGCAGGTCGGTGCCGAGAACCTGCGGATTGACCTTCCAGGCGATGGTGCCCGCATAAGGCAGCTGGCTCTGGCTGAGCCAGGCGCCCGCCACGTACCGGTTGGGGGCCGGCGCTGGAAGCGTGCCCACGCCGGAGATCCCGGCCGAGGCGCCGCTGCTACTGCTGTCGCCGCCGCGGAAGGCCATGGCGCCGACCGCGCCCACCAGTCCCAGCCCGCCGAGCAGGGCGAGGCTGAGTGCGGTGGTGGCGGTCAGCTGCCGCCGCATCCGGCGCTGCCTGCCGCGCTTGCGGGCCGCCCCGGCCCCGGGCGCCGCGGCCCGGCCGGCGGCGGCGCCGGCCACGTCGGCCAGGATCTCGTCGAGTTGCTCAAACATTGGTGCTGCCCTCCTTCGCGGGGCGTCCCGGGTGGATCTGCGGCGCCGTGCGCGCCTTCGCGGTCCGCGGCTGCCCGGCCCCGTGGCCCGATCCCGGCATCGGGCTCTCGCGGGCAGCCGCGGACTCCGACAAGTGCGGGGCCAGGGCTCTGCGTCCCCGGGCCAGCCGCGCCTTGACGGTTCCCACCGGGGCTCCGACCTCGCGTGCGATCTCTTCCACCGGACGGTCCAGCAGGTGGTGCAGGACGATCACCTGCCGCTGCTCGGCCGGGATCCGCTGCAGCGCCGCCACGATCGCGAGCCGGTCGGGGCTGAGCCCGGCCAGGTCCCCTCCCTCGTGGCTGCGCTTGTGGGCGCTGAACCGGTTGACGGCCTTGCGCCAGGACGAGACGGATATGCGGAAGGCCACGGAGCGCACCCAGGATTCGGCGTCGCCGTAACTGCCTACCTTCTCCCAGTTCTGCCAGGCCCTGGCGAAGGCCTCCTGCACCGAGTCCTCGGCCTCGGCCAGGCTGCCCGTCATCGTGTAGACCTGCCCGACCACGCGGTGGAAAGCCGCCTGGTAGAACTCGTCGAAATCGAGTTCGGCGCTCATCCCGTCCCCGTACCCCCCGCCCCGTCGCCGTCGAGCCCGCCGCCGCAACGGGCGCGTACACGACTATCACGCGCGAGACCGGGCCCAGGTTGCATCCACGGGCAAAGAATTTTCCCGGGCCGCGCAGCCGCCGGAAGCTTCCGGGAGGTCATCAATGTTTGAGTACTCCGGGGTCACCCGATCGGCGGACTGATCGTTTGGCCGCGGCGGCAACAGTGGAAGGTACCCCAGCGATCAGTCGGGTTGGGCGCGGCGCCGTCGCGTCCGCCGTCTTCTGGAGGTAGTACACGTGGCACGTTCCGTTTTCCTTCGCCGTTCACTCGCCCTCGCCGGCACCGGGATGCTCGCGGGCCTGGGCCTGCTGGCCGCCGCCGCACCGGCCCAGGCCGACACCCCGGCCCCCGCGCCCGGCAACACCGTCATCGTCGTAGCCCCTCCCGGAGACTACGCCGGCTGGACCTGGTGCCCCTACGGGTACTACTGGCACCACGAGGGACTGCTCTCCGGCGTCCTGGACGGCGCCGGGAACCTGCTGGGCGGCCTGCTCTAACAAGCGTGGCAGGCTATCACCTGTAACCAGCGTGACGGGCTAGTGGATCAGGGCGGTACGATGACGGTCCGACGAACCGACGTTCTACCGCCCTGATCCTGCTTGGAGCCGACGAGCCATGCCCGAACTGCTCGCGATCCTGGCTTCGGCCCTGTGGGGGACCGGGGACTACATCGGCGGCCTGCTCTCACGCCGCATCAGCTCCCTGGCCGTGGTGTTCCTCGGCATGTGCGTGGACCTGCTGGCGGTGTCGGCCGCGTCCCTGGTGGTGCACCCGCCGACGGGCGCGGACCTGCTCTACGGCGGCGCGGCGGGACTGGCCGGGGGCACGGCGCTGGTGTGCTTCTACCGGGCGATGGCCACGGGCCCGATGTCGGTGGTCGCCCCGCTCAGCGCCACCGGCACCGT
>Ga0302314_10007287_pt1 | contig 19894 bp, 14 predicted proteins | sample III_Palsa_N2_3_FD_200533 | JGI IMG/M metagenome (GOLD analysis project Ga0302314, IMG submission 200533) | Peat permafrost microbial communities from Stordalen Mire near Abisko, Sweden - III_Palsa_N2_3 | ecosystem: Environmental > Terrestrial > Soil > Palsa > Peat permafrost | place: Sweden... | reverse complement strand
GGCGCGGGGAACTGCGCTGCCAACCATGCACCTCCGTAGAGGGCTGGTCGCGCAGTTCCCCGCGCCCCTGGGTGGGTGCGTGGTCCGCCCCGCGCGAAAGGGCCCCGCCGCTGGGTAGGTGCATGGCCCGCCTCGCGCAAAGAATTCCCCGCGCCCCTGGGTCGGTGCGTGGCCCGCCCCGCGCGAAGGGTGCCCGGAAGTGGGGTCGGTCACGCCCGGAGGTGTCTGGGAAACATAGTTACTTGCGGGTAGCATCTCCTTTGGGCACCGCCACCCGTGGCTGCACCCGCGCCGGTCCTTGCTGGGCCGCTACGACATTTGGGCCCCCTACTTGGGGACTTGGGAGGAGAGCCACCGTGCCTCGTACCGCGAGGGACGTCGTCTTCGTCGACGGCGTCCGCACCCCGTTCGGCAAAGCTGGACCGAAGGGCATCTACGCGGAGACCCGCGCCGACGATCTGGTGATCAAGGCCATCCGCGAGCTGCTCCGCCGCAACCCGAGCCTCGACCCCAGCCGCATCGACGAGGTCGCCATCGCCGCGACCACCCAGATCGGCGACCAGGGCCTGACCCTGGGCCGCTCCGCTGCTCTGCTCGCGGGCCTGCCCAAGACCGTCCCCGGCTACTCCATCGACCGCATGTGCGCGGGCGCCATGACGTCCGTCACCTCGATCGCGGGCGGCATCGCCTTCGGCGCGTACGACATCGGCATCGCCGGGGGCGTCGAGCACATGGGCCGCCACCCGATGGGTGAGGGCGTCGACCCCAACCCGCGCTTCCTGTCCGAGAAGCTGGTCGACGAATCGGCCCTGTTCATGGGCATGACCGCGGAGAACCTGCACGACCGGCTCCCGCAGCTGACCAAGGAGCGCTGCGACGCCTTCGCCGTCGCCAGCCAGGAGAAGGCCGCCAAGGCCTACGCCAACGGCCACATCCAGCCCGACCTGGTCCCGGTCGCGATCCGGCGCACCAACGCCGCGGGCGGGGAGACCGGCTGGGGCCTGGCCACGGCAGATGAGCCGATGCGCCCGGGTACCACCCTGGAGAGCCTGGCCAACCTGAAGACCCCGTTCCGCCCGCACGGCCGGATCACCGCCGGCAACGCGGCCGGTCTCAACGACGGCGCGACGGCCTCCCTGGTCGCCGCCGAGGACGTGGCCCGCGAGCTCGGCCTGCCGGTCAAGATGCGCATGGTCTCCTACTCCTTCGCCGGTGTGGAGCCCGAGGTCATGGGTATCGGCCCGGTCCCGGCCACCCAGAAGGCCCTGCGCCAGGCCGGTCTGTCGATCGACGACATCGGCGCCTTCGAGATCAACGAGGCCTTCGCGGTCCAGGTGCTGTCGCTGCTCGACCACTACGGCATCGCCGACGACGACGAGCGCGTCAACCCCTACGGCGGCGCGATCGCCTTCGGCCACCCGCTCGCCTCCACCGGCGTGCGTCTGATGAACCAGCTGGCCCACCGCTTCCAGGAGCGCACGGACATCCGCTACGGCATCACCACCATGTGCATCGGCATGGGCATGGGCGGAACGGTCGTCTGGGAGAACCCGAACTTCGAAGGCGGCAAGTGATGAGTGACACCACCGCGCTGCTGAAGCGCGCGCACGAGCTGTTCCCCGACGAGGTCGTCACCAGCGCCCACGTCCGCCACCTCGACCTGCCGCTCGGCGCCGGCCGCTTCGCGCTGATCACGCTGGACAACGGCTTCGACCACACCAAGCCGACCACCTTCGGCCCCGGCTCGCTGGCGAAGCTCAGCGAGGCGCTGGACCAGGTCGAGCGCGAGGCCGCCGCGGGCGAGATCGTCGCCGTCGGCATCACCGGCAAGCCGTTCATCTTCGCCGTCGGCGCGGACCTCAAGGGCGTCGAGGTGCTCAAGGAGCACAGCGACGCGCTGGCCATCGGCAAGGGCGGCCACGACGTCTTCAAGCGGATCACCGCGCTGCCCGTCCCCAGCTTCACCTTCTACAACGGTGCGGCCATGGGCGGCGGCGTCGAGATCGGCCTGCACTGCACCTACCGCACCGTCAGCACCGGCGTCCCGGCGTTCTCGCTGCCGGAGTGCTTCCTCGGGCTGGTCCCCGGCTGGGGCGGCTGCACCATCCTGCCGAACCTGATCGGCCCGGCGAGGGCGATCTCGGTCATCATCGAGAACTCGCTCAGCCAGAACCGCCAGCTCAAGGGCAAGCAGGTGTTCGACCTGGGCATCGCCGACGCGATCTTCGCCCCGGCCGACTTCCTGGAGCAGTCGCTGCTCTGGGCCGCCACCGTGCTCAAGGGCGAGACCGTCGTCGAGCGCGCCGAGATCGACCGCGGCGACGCCTGGGACGCCGCTGTGGCCCACGGCCGCGCCATCGCCGACTCCAAGGTGCACGGCGCCGCCCCGGCCGCCTACCGGGCGCTGGACATCATCGCCGCCGCCAAGAACGGCGACCACCAGCAGGGCTTCGACGCCGAGGACGCGGCCCTGGCCGACCTCATCATGGGCGGCGAGCTGCGCAGCGGCATCTACGCCTTCAACCTGGTGCAGAAGCGCGGCAAGCGCCCCGCCGGTGCGCCGGACAAGAACCTGGCCCGTCCCGTCAACAAGGTCGGCGTCGTCGGCGCGGGCCTGATGGCCTCACAGCTGGCGCTGCTGTTCGTCCGCCAGCTCAAGGTGCCGGTGGTGCTCACCGACATCGACCAGGAGCGCGTCGACAAGGGTGTGGGCTACGTCCACTCCGAGATCGACAAGCTGCTCGGCAAGGGCCGCATCAACCAGGACACGGCCAACCGCTTCAAGGGCCTGGTCACCGGCTCGCTCGACAAGGCCGCCGCCTTCGGCGACGCGGACTTCGTCATCGAGGCCGTGTTCGAGGAGATGGGCGTCAAGCAGACCGTGTTCGCGGACGTCGAGGCCGTGGTCTCGCCGACCTGCATCCTGGCGACCAACACCTCCTCGCTGTCGGTCACCGAGATGGCCTCCAAGCTGGAGCACCCGGAGCGGGTCGTCGGCTTCCACTTCTTCAACCCGGTCGCGGTCCTGCCGCTGCTGGAGATCGTCCGGGGCGAGAGCACCGACGACGCGTCGCTGGCCACCGCCTTCGGTGTCTCGAAGAAGCTGAAGAAGACCGCCGTCCTGGTCAAGGACGCCCCGGCGTTCGTCGTGAACCGGATCCTCACCCGCTTCATGGGCGAGATCCAGCACGTCATCGACGAGGGCACGCCGATCAGCACCGTCGAGAAGGGCGTCGAGCCGCTCGGCCTGCCGATGTCCCCGATCGAGCTGATCGAGCTGGTCGGCCCGGCCATCGCGCTGCATGTCTCGGAGACCCTGCACACCGCCTTCCCGGAGCGCTTCGGTGTCTCCGAGAACCTGGGCCGGATCGTCAAGGCCGGCAAGCGCGGCTTCTACACCTGGGCGTCGGGCCAGCAGGAGATCGACCCCGAGGTCGCCGCGCTGCTGCAGGTCGGCGATGTCGTGCTGACGCCGGAGCAGGTCCTGGACCGGGCTCTGACCGCCGTCGCGCAGGAGATCGCGCTGATGCTGGACGAGGGCGTCGTCGCCGAGGCGCAGGACATCGACCTGTGCCTGATCACCGGCGCGGGCTGGCCCTTCCACCTCGGCGGGATCACCCCCTACCTGGACCGCAGCGGTGTCTCGGAGCGGGTGAACGGCAAGCCGTTCCTCGCCCAGGGCGTCGCCAGCGTCCCGGCGTAGCACGCAGTAAGCGGTAACGCGAAAGCCGAACCTGTCCAGGATTCCTGGACAGGTTCGGCTTTCGTCGGTTCAGGCCTTGCGCACGGCCGAGACCAGGCCGCCGGGCCCCTCGGGCTGCTGCGCGGGTGTCGGGGCCGGGCGGCCGTAGGCCTCGCCGCGCTCCCGCAGGGTGAACGTCCTGGCGTCCCAGCCGAGGCCGGACAGCCAGCCGACCGGGTCCTCGGGCATCTCGGAGACCCACATGGACGCGGCCGTCCCCGGCTCCCCTCCGAAGCGGTCCAGCACCCCGCGCCCGCCCAGGGTCAGGCCCATCCGGCTGCCGGGTGCGGACTGCTCGCCGACCTGCCCCAGCAGCCGCTCCACGGCCTCCTGCGGCAGGTAGATCAGCAGGCCCTCGGCGATCCACACGGTCGGCTCCGCGGGGTCGTGGCCGGCCGCCCGGAGCGCCGCGGGCCAGTCCTCGCGGAGGTCGACGGCCACGGTGTGCCGCTCGCAGCGCGGCTGCGCCGCCTCGGCCCGCAGCACCGACTCCTTGAACTCCAGCGGCTCGGCCGTGTCGATCTCGAAGAGCCGGGTCCCCGGCGGCCAGTCCAGCCGGTAGGCCCTGCTGTCCATGCCCGCGCCGAGCAGCACCACCTGCCGGCATCCGGCGTCGACGGCCTCGCGCAGCAGGTCGTCCAGGAACCGGGTGCGGATGACGATCGAGAATGCCACTCCCCGCCAGCGCCGCTTGGCGGCCTCGTCGGCCCCGCCCCGGTCACTGCGCGGGCCGCCGGCGGCCGCGAACGCCTCGGCGAGGGGGTCGTGGAACAGCGCGTTGTCCTGACGGCTCTCGTGTGCCCGGATCCGGGCGACCCCGACTGCGGTCGCCCAGACCCCGGAAGGCTTGGCTGTGGTCATGGCCTCACGCTACCCGCAGAGCCCGGGAGCGCGATCGGTCAGGAGGACGACGGCGAAGGGGTGGCGACGTCGGTCGGCGCGGTCTGCGCGGCGGCGATCACCATGCTCGTCAGCTGCGCCGGGGTGAGCGACTGCGTGCTGCCGAGCACCGTGTGCGGCGCGGTCTGGCCGACGAGCTCCATCTGCATCACCGGGACGCCGCCCTCGCCGAGGGCCTTGAACGCCGAGGTGGAGTCCTTCACCCAGACATTGTGGTCGCCGTTGTCGACACAGGCCCGGAACACGTCGCTGTCCAGCCCCTTGACCTGCTTGGCCAGGTCGATGAGTGCGGACTTCGAGCCGAAGGTGTCCGTGGACTCCGCCGGCTGGTTGGCCAGCAGGACCGAGCGGTACGCGGTGAAGTCCTTGTTGCTGGTGTCCTGGGCGCAGCCGAGCGCATTGCCGGCGTTGAGCGAGCCGGAGCCGCCCTGGGTCGCGTCCGCGCCCGCGACCTCGCGGTAGTAGACGTTGACGGTGCCCGAGGCGATCAGCTGGTTCAGCGTCGCGTCGTAGGCCTCCGAGAACTGGGCGCTCGCCGGGTCGCGCATGTCCTCGTACACGGTGAGCGTGACCGGCGAGTGCCCGTACACGGGCACGGCCAGGGCGCTGGGCCCGGTGGCCGAGGTGGGGGGCGCGAGCCGCTTGGCCTTGTAGTCGCGAACGAAGGTGCCGATCGTGCCGGCGGCCGCGAACACGACGAGGACGAGCCCGCCGATCACCACCCAGCGCAGCACGTTCGATCGCTCGGCGGCTTCTCCGGTGGCGCCCACCTCGGTTGCCCCGCCGGCGGCACTTCCCTGAGTTCCGCTGGGTGTCCGGTTCTTGCCGTCAGAACGCTTCACTGGGGTTCCTCTTCCGAAATCGGGCTCTGCAACGGACAGAATGTCACGTCCGCCTGGGAGCGACCGACCAGGGTCCTCGCCCTGCTTGCCCGGAGTGCTGCCCCACGTTACCCGGTGTTCCACTGCCGTCGGGAGCGGACGAGTCACGGAGGCGGTAGATGACCGCTGTTCCGACCCTGGCCACCTGCTCGTAGTGGGCCGTGAGCAGCGCGCGGATGGGCGCGATGTACTCCGGGGCGTAGGGGGCGCCGTCGGAATCGTCCACGACGACCTCGGGGAGCTGCCTGGCCATTTCGGCGTCGAAGGTCTTCCAGGCCATGGCCACGCCCTGGTTGACCCCTACGCCCTTTCCGTCCCGGCCTCCCGAGAAGTTGGTAAGAAATCCCGCGGTGAGATACCTGGTGGCGGGCTCGCGGTCCGACAGCCAGTACATCTCCGGGTGCATTCCCCACACCAGCACGGACTGCTGGGGGGTGGTGTCCTCGCTCACGACCGCGGCGACGGACACGGCGTGCTGCACCGACTGGTGCGGCCAGACGAAGCCGAGGACGCAGAACACCGTGCTTGCGACGGCCGTGTAGAGCACCACCGGACGCCAGCCGGCCGCCCCCCTGGCGACGGCGCACACGCCCAGGAGCACCAGCGGCGGCATCAGCTGCAGGTAGTAGTGGCCGAAGAAGTGGAAGCCGGTGATGACGCCGAGCCACGAGGAGCCGAACCAGATCCACAGGTCGGCGTCCTCGCGCACGGACCGCAGCCGGCGGGCGAGCGGGACCAGCAGCCCGAGCGCGGCCGAGGCCAGGATCGCGCTGTTGCCCAGTACCCGTTCGAACATGGTGAGCCAGGCGCCGTCGATGGAGGCGTAGCCGCTGCTTCCGGTGACGACCCAGAAGAAGAAGTTCCTCACCCCGGTGGACAGGGCGATCACCGCCACCGGCAGGCCGAAGCCGAACAGCAGCGTCGCCAGGGAGCGGCGGCGGTCCTCCGGCCCGCCCTCCCCCGCGAGCGGCTTCCTGCGCCAGAGCAGCCACAGCAGCGGCAGCAGTACCGCGCCGCCGGTCTGCTTGGTGAGCGCGGCGACGGCGGTCGCGGCCCCGGCCTGGCCCCAGCGGCGGTTCTGGGCGAACCAGTAGGCCGCGGCGGTGGCCGGCAGCATGAACACCTCGAAGGTGGCCGCCTGGCTGTCCTCCGGGGAGAGCCCGATGGAGATCAGCAGGTAGAGCGCCCCGGCCGCCGCACCGGCCCGGTCACCCAGCCCGGACCTGCCCTCCTGGGTGAAGCGCTGCCGGGCGATGGCGGCGAGGAAGAGGGCGGTGGTGAGGTGCGCGCCGATGGCGAGGACCCGGAGCGGCCACAGCGCCGCCGATCCGAAGACGCCGAACGCCGCGTCGTACAGCCAGGGGACCAGCGGCGGCTTGCGGTCGACGACGGTGTTGTAGAGGACGCCGCCGCCCGCGAGCATCCTGGCCTCGGTCGCGAGGTAGCCCTCGTCCGGGCTCCACACCGTGCGGGCGAAGGAGGGCAGATGGGTGAGCGTGGCCAGGAGGGCGAGGAGCGGGGCGAGCCTGGTCCAGTAGCCGGTGCGCAGCGCCTCGCGCACGCGCACGGCCAAGTCGGCGGTGCCGACCTGGCCGATGGGCAGGGCAACGGAGGTGTGGCGCGGAGCGCCTCGTCCAAGGGCGGTGGGGGGCGACGGGCGGGAGGTGTGGCGCGGAGCGCCTCGTCCAGGGGTGGCGGCGGGCGACGGGTGGGAGCCGTCCGTTCGCGACGCAGTTCCCCGGCGCTCATCTGACGGCTCATTCACCACGGACTCACGCTACCCGCGGTGTCCGGGCCCTCGCAGTCAACTCCCGGTTTCGAACCGGTGATCGTTCACGCGTCCACAGCGGCCCCGGCCAGATTCTGCTTGGCCACGACCGAGGCGACGCGTTCGGCGATGGCCGGCCCGGTCAGCCCGATCTGCTCCAGGATCTCGGCCCGGCTGGCGTGGTCCAGGAATTCCTGGGGGATGCCGAAGTCGCGGAGCGGCACGTCCACCCCGGCGTCCCGCAGGGCCTGGGCGATGGTCGCTCCGACGCCGCCGACGCGGCCGTTGTCCTCGACGGTCACCACGACCCGGTGCTCGGCGGCGAGCGCGGGCAGGGCCGGGTCGACCGGCTTGACCCAGCGCGGGTCCACCACGGTGCTGCTGATGCCCTGGGCTGCGAGCAGGTCGGCCGCCTCCAGGCAGGTCGCGGCCATCGCGCCGACGGAGACCAGCAGCACGTCGGCGCGGACCCCGCCGAGCGCCGGCTCCGGGCTCTCGCGCAGCACGTCCATGGCGCCGACGCGGCCGAGCGCGGGGATGGCGGGACCGACGGTGCCCTTGGAGTAGCGGACGACGGTGGGGGCGTCCGACACCGCGACGGCCTCGCGGAGCTGGGCGCGGAGCTGGTCGGCGTCGCGCGGGGCGGCGAGCCGCAGCCCGGGGACGACCTGCAGGATCGACATGTCCCACATGCCGTTGTGGCTGGCGCCGTCGGTGCCGGTGACCCCGGCCCGGTCCAGCACGAAGGTGACGCCGCACTTGTGCAGTGCCACATCCATCAGCACCTGGTCGAACGCCCGGTTGAGGAAGGTCGCGTAGACCGCCACCACCGGGTGCAGGCCGCCGGTCGCCAGACCGGCCGCGCTGACCGCGGCGTGCTGCTCGGCGATGCCCACGTCGAAGGTGCGCTCGGGGAAGGCCTTGGCGAACGGCGCCAGGCCGACGGGGTGCAGCATCGCGGCGGTGATCGCCACCAGGTCCTGGCGCTCGCGGCCGAGCGCCACCATCTCCTCGCCGAAGACCGAGGTCCAGTCCTGGCCAGAGGTCTTCACGGGCAGGCCGGTGTCGGGGTGGATCACTCCCACGGCGTGGAAGCGGTCCTCCTCGTTCTGCTCGGCGGCGCGGTAGCCGCGGCCCTTCTGGGTGAGGCAGTGGACGATGACCGGGCCGCCGAAGCCCTTGGCCCGCTTGAGCGCCGACTCCACGGCCTGCTCGTCGTGGCCGTCGATCGGACCGATGTACTTGAGGCCGAGGTCCTCGAACATGCCCTGCGGGGCGATGAAGTCCTTGAGGCCCTTCTTGGCGCCGTGCAGCGTCTCGAACAGCGACTGCCCGACCACCGGCGTCCGCTGCAGCGCGTCCTTGCCCCAGGACAGGAAGCGCTCGTAGCCCTGGGTGGTGCGCAGCGTGGCGAGGTGGTTGGCCATCCCGCCGATGGTCGGCGAGTAGGAGCGCTCGTTGTCGTTGACGACGATGATCAGCGGGCGGTCCTGCGCCTCGGCGATGTTGTTCAGCGCCTCCCAGGCCATTCCGCCGGTGAGCGCGCCGTCGCCGATGACGGCGACCACATGGTGGTCCTTGCGGCCCTGGATCTCGTTGGCCTTGGCCAGGCCGTCGGCGTAGCCGAGGACCGTGGAGGCGTGGGAGTTCTCGATGACGTCGTGGTCCGACTCGGCCCGGGAGGGGTAGCCGGACAGGCCGCCCTTGACCCGCAGGTCGGAGAAGTCCTGGCGGCCGGTGAGCAGCTTGTGCACATAGCTCTGGTGGCCGGTGTCGAAGAGGATGCGGTCCTTCGGTGAATCGAACACCCGGTGCAGGGCGATGGTCAGTTCGACCACGCCCAGGTTGGGTCCGAGGTGGCCGCCCGTCTTGGAGACAGCGTCGACCAGGAAGCTCCGGATCTCCTCGGCCAAGGCTGTGATCTGCCCCGGAGTGAGCGGGTCCAGGTCGCGGGGTCCCCGAATGCGGGTCAGCAGCGCCACCCGTTCCTCCTTCATCAACACATAACCGATCGAGCTAAGGACCTGAGTCTAGTAGTGCCGGCGGTGCACATCCCCGGGGGGCGACATCCGGCACGGCGCGGAACGCGGAACCGCCCGGCACCGGAGCGGTACGGTGCCGGGCGGTCCCATGATCCGTCGACCCTACCCGCGGGTCCTCCCCCTCAAGAGTTCCACGACGGGCTTGTCAGCAGGCCGGCGGCGCTTGTCAGCCTCGTCCCGAGGACTTCTGGGTCCTGCGGGAGAGGGAGTCGACGATCACGGCGGCCAGCACGACCACCGCGGTGACCATGTACTGGTCCCAGGCCTGCATGTTGAGCAGGTCCAGGCCGACCGCGATCGACTGGATCAGCAGCGCGCCGAGCAGTGCCGACCAGGCCTTGCCGCGGCCGCCGAAGAGGCTGGTGCCGCCGACGACGGCGGAGGCGATGGCCAGCATCAGCCAGGCGCCCTGTCCGGCGTCCAGGGTGGCGCTGTTGGTCTGCGCGGCGAAGAACAGGCCGCTCAGGGCACCGAAGGTGGAGGAGATGGTGAAGACCGCGATACGGATCTTGGGGACGCTGATACCGGCGCGGCGGGCCGCCTCGATGTTGCCGCCGACCGCGAAGACCTTGCGGCCGAAGCTGGTGCGACGCAGCACCAGGTCGCAGGCCATCACGGCGATCACGAAGATCAGCAGGGCGTTGGGGACGCCGTAGTACTGGTTCAGCATGAAGGCCGTGCCGAAGGCCAGCACCGCGAGGCCGCCGGAGCGCAGCGCGATTTCCAGGGTGGGCCGGAACGGGATGCCGGCCTTGCGGCGGCGGCCCTGCTCCAGCATGGAGCTGAGCAGGAAGAAGCCCACGCCGAGCGCGGCCAGGATGTAGGCGCCGGCGATGTCGGAGCCCAGGAAGTAGGAGGTCTCCTGGAGCGCGCTGTTGAGGCCACCGGGCAGCAGGGTGATGGTGCCGCCACCGGTGGTCTTGTCGGTGTTCAGCATGTAGAGCATCACGCCGAACCAGCCGAGGTTTCCGGCCAGGGTGACCACGAAGGCCGGGACGCCGAGCTTGGCGAAGATCGCGCCCTGCAGCATGCCGATGGCGGCGCCGGCGATGATGGTGACCAGCAGGGCCAGCCAGGCGTTCATGTGCTCGCCGACGGTGAGCACGGCATAGATCGCCGCGGCCAGGCCGCTGACCGAGAGCACCGACAGGTCGATCTCGCCCAGGATCAGCACGAAGACCAGGCCGAGGGCGGCCATACCGGTGGCGGCGAGCTCGTAGAAGATGCTGGTGAAGGTCGAGGCGGTGGCGAAGTTGGGGGCCAGTATGCCGAAGACGATCCAGATGATGGCGAGGCCGACGACCACGGGGAGCGAGCCGAGCTCACCTCCGCTGACCTTGCGGCGGAAGTCGTTCCACAGGCCCAGGAGGCCCTCTTCACGGACCAGCAGGCGGGGGTCGATCGCGGCGGGCGCGGTCTGCGGCACCTGGGCACCGCTGTCGGTGGTGGTGTTGTTGCTCACTTCGATGCCTCCGCCGTGCGGCTCTGGCGCCGGGTCACAGCATTGTCCGTGGCCCCGGTGATCGCGGCGATGATCTGTTCGTGGGTGGTGTCCTTGGCCGGGAAGGAGCCGTTGTTGCGGCCCAGGCGCAGCACCGCGACGGTGTCCGCGACTGCCTTGACGTCCGCCATGTTGTGGCTGATCAGGATGACCCCGAGGCCGCGCTCACGGAGCCGCTCGACCAGGTCGAGGACCTGGGCCGTCTGCTCCACGCCGAGGGCCGCGGTGGGCTCGTCGAGCAGCACCACCTTGGGCTCGCCGATCATCGCGCGGGCGATGGCGACGACCTGGCGCTGACCGCCGGACAGACCCGCGATCGGGATGCGCACACTGGGGATCCGGATGGACAGGGTGTCCAGCAGCTCGCGGGTGCGCTTCTCCATCGCGACCTCGTCCAGGGCGCCCCAGCGGCGCAGCTCGCGGCCGAGGTAGAGGTTGCCCACCACGTCCAGGTTGTCGCAGAGCGCCAGGTCCTGGTAGACGGTCGCGACACCGAGGTGCTGGGCGTCCTGGGGCCGGTTTATCCGGACCTCGTTGCCCTCCCACTCGATGTGTCCCTCGTCGATGGGGTGCACCCCGGCGATCGTCTTCACCAGGGTGGACTTGCCTGCTCCGTTGTCACCGACCAGGGCGACCACCTCGCCGGCGTGGACCTCCAGATCGACGTCGGTCAGCGCCTGCACGGCGCCGAACCGCTTGGAGATCCCGCGCAACGCCAGTACGGGTGCGCTTGTCACGTGAACCAACTCCTTAACCACCCGGTGCCTCGGGTGGGTTGCCGCGCCGTCCCGGGCGCAGATGACGTGCTGAGGATCCGTTGTGCAGATGCCGTGCGGGACGGCACATGTCGCCTGCCACTGAGAGCCGCCACCCGAGGCCGCGCCGGCTGCTGACGTACCGTCATGGTCTCGCGCGGTGCCCCGCGCGGGAATTCCCGCGCGGGGCCGGATGTGCTCGGGCTACCGCTGCCTGACTACTTGATGCCGTTCGCGGCGCACGCGGTCTGCAGCGCTGCGGTGGTGCAGATCTGCGAGGCCTTCCACAGGCCGCCCTGGACGATCACGGACTCCATGTTCGCCTTGTTGACGACGACCGGGGTCAGGATGTCCGAGGGGACGGAGCCGCCGGTCGCGGTGGCGCTGGCGGTCGTGGAGCTGGCCAGGTCGCTGATCGAGGTGCCCTGCAGCAGCGCGACGGCGATCTTGGCGGCGTCCACGGCCTCCGGCTGGTAGGACTTGAAGATGCTGAAGGACTGGGTGCCGAGCAGGATCCGCTGCATGGCGTCGACCTGCGAGTCCTGTCCGGACATCGGGACACCCGCGATACCGGCCGCCTGGAGGGCGGTCACGATACCGGCGGCCATGCCGTCGTTCGCGGAGTAGACGGCGGCGATGTTCTTGGCGCCGACCTTCTGGATCGCGGCGACCGCGACGGTGTGGGCAACCACCGGGTCCCAGTTCCCGCTCTCGTCGAAGACGATGTCGGCCTTGCCCGCGACCGCCTCGGTGAAGCCCTGCTTGAACTGGGCGGCGTTCGGGTCGGAGGCGGCGCCGTCGATCTCGACGATCTTGCTGGCGGGGGTCTCGTTCTTGATGGCGGCGAGCAGGGCCTGGCCCTGGAGCTCACCGACCTTGACGTTGTCGTAGGAGACGTAGGCCGACACCGGGCCCTGGGCCAGGCGGTCGTAGGCGATGACCTTGACGCCCTTGGCGACGGCCGCCTCGACGGAGGACTGGATGGCCTTGGAGTCCTCGGCGTCGAGGATGATCACCTTGTCGCCGCGGAGCACCATCGAGTTCATCTGCGTGGCCTGCGTGGCAGAGCTGCCGGCCGCGTTGTCGTAGTCCACGGTGCAGGCGGAGCACAGCGACTTGATCTCGTTGGTGATGTCAGGGCGGTCGAAGGCCGCGTAACGCGTGGTCACATCGTCCGGCAGCAGCAGGCCGATGGCGCCGGCCTGGCTGGCGGTCGAGGAGGAGCTGCTGGAAGAAGAACTGGAGGAGCTTCCGGCCTTGCCACAAGCCGCCATGCCGAGGGCCATTGCCACCGCGGTGGTCGCGATGACGGAGCGGCGAAGAATCGTGTTCATCGTTTGGGGTGCCTCCCTGACGCGGTCGCGGCTTTGCGACCGAGGTGTCAGGGAGTCAACCGCCTGAGTAAGCATGACGTCAACAAGTAAAACCGTGTTGACGCCAATCCGAACCCTTTCGTTATCTTCCTGAAGGCATGACTGCAACCGAACGGCCTAGTGCCCTACCCTCCGTGGCAGGCAATGCCCCAGAGTCACCCATCTCGGACATCACCAGCGCCAAGGCTCCAAGAACCTCGGCCCTTCCACCCAGTGTCCCCGGGACGACCGAGAGCTGCCTGGCGGCGCTGGGAATCGCATAGCGGGCGACCGATTCGCGGATGGGGTCGAGCACCAGGTCACCGGCCTCCGCCAGGTCACCGCCGAGGATCACCCGGCGCGGGTTGAGCAGGTTGCAGAGGTTGGCGACGCCGGTGCCGATCTGCCGCCCGGCGTCGGCGAGCACCCGGCGGCAGCCCAGGTCACCGCGCTGGGCCAACTGGACCACCTTGGGCACCGTCAGGTCGGCGCCGTGGCTGCTGCTGAGCAGATTGAGGATGTGGCGGGCCGCGACAAAGGTCTCCAGGCAGCCGCGGTTGCCGCAGCGGCAGACCGGCCCCGACTCGTCGAGGGTGATGTGGCCGATCTCGCCTGCCGTGCCACCGGGTCCGCGGTAGATCTGCCCGGATATCACCAGTCCGGCGCCGACGCCGCTGGCGACCTTGATGTAGGCGAGGTCGGACAGCCCCCGCCCGGCCCCCCACACCAGTTCGCCGAGCGCGCCGAGGTTGGCGTCGTTGTCGACGTACACCGGCATGCCAAGGCGGCCCGACAGCTCCTGACCAGGCGTGATGCCGGTCCAGCCGGGGAGGATCGCGGTGGAGCCGAGCGCCCCGGTCTCGCCGTCGATCGGGCCGGGGACACCGAGGCCGACGCCGATGACCTTCTCGGCCCTGAACCCGGTCTGCTCCAGCAGACGGGTGACCAGCGCCTCGGCCCGGCCGAATCCCTGGTCCGCGGAGGCGTCGGTGTCGATCGGCTCGCTCTCCTCGGCGAGCACCCGGTGCGCCAGGTTGCCGATGGCGACCCGCAGGTGGGAGTGGCCGAAGTCGACGCCCACCACGATCCCGGCATCCGCGCTCAGCGAGACGCTGCGGGCCCGGCGGCCGCCGGAGGAGGTCGGCGTCACCACCACGGTCCCGGAGTCCTTCAACTCCCGGACGATGTTCGACACCGTCGCGGCCGAAAGGCCGGTGCTGCGGGCGATCTCGGCCTGCGTCAGCGAGCCGGCCATACGGACCGCCCTCAGCACCCGTTCCAGATTGGCCCGATGCAGAGAAGACTGCGATCCAGGCGTGTCCGCGGACATGTTCCACCCTCCCGAGCCCCGGCGACTCGACCGTCCACCGGGACCCTGCCGCTACCTCGCGGCGGAGCCAAGTTTCAACTTCTGAACCCTAACCTCAGCCAATGAGGTCCTGCCCCGTCAAGGCTGAAGGCCGATCGTTGTGAAACCTATGCTCCGAAAGGGGTGGATAAGGGCAGTCCCGGCACGGGGCTAGGAGACCGAGCGGACCCGCCGCACCAGCACCCCGCCGACCAGCGTGACCAGCGCCGTTGCCAGGTAGAGGCCGGTGTAGCCGCCGACGTGGGCGACGATCGGGGCGGCGATGGCCGGCGCCAGCACCTGCGGTCCGGAGTTGGCGATATTGATCACGCCCAGATCCTTGGCCCGGTCCTGCGCTGCTGGGAGCACCTGGGTGACCAGTGCCTGGTCCACCGCGAGGTAGATCCCGAAGCCCGCGCCGAGGATCGCGGCCGCGGCCATCGCCGCCGTCCAGGTGTGAACGAATGCCAGCAGCACCGCGGCGGCGGCCATGACCACGCAGCACAGCAGCACGAAGCGCTTGCGGCGCCCGCTGCGGTCGGAGATCCGTCCGACCGGGATCGCGGTGGCCGCCGCACAGAGGGTGTAGATCACCGTGAGGATCAGCACGCCCGTGGCCGGGTCGCCGTAGTGCACCGAATCGGTGAGGTAGAACAGCAGGTAGAGGGTGCCCAGGGCGTTGCCGAGGTTGATCAGGAAGCGGGTCAGCCAGGCCCAGGCGAAGTCCGGGTGGAGGCGGGGACTGAGCCAGAAGCCGGCCAGGATCTTCCTCAGGTCCAGCGCGGGGCGCAGCTCGCGCGGCAGCGGCGGCTCGTGGAAGAACAGCGCGAAGGGCAGCGCCAGCAGCACGGTGAGCAGCGCCAGCGAGCCGTAGCCGGATTCGACGCCGGTGAACAGCAGGGTGGTGAGCAGTGCCCCGAGGACCAGTCCGAAGGACTGCATGATCCCGGTCCAGCCGGAGACCTCGGCGCGCTGGCCCACCGGCACCCGGTCGGCGACGGGGGTGGTGACGCCGGCGAGCATCGCGTTGAGTCCGGCCTGGGCGACGCACCAGCCGATGGCGACGCCGACCACGGTGTGCTGGGCGGCGGTGACCATCAGCCCGGCCGCTCCCCAGGCCGCGCCGCCGACGATCCACGGTCGGCGGCGGCCGAAGCGCCCGCTGGTCCGGTCGGAGAGCGCGCCCGCCAGCGGGTTGGCGACGACCGCGACCAGCGCGCCGAAGCCGGTGACCCAGGCGAGGGCGGTGGTCTTCTGGGCGTCGTCGATGTGCTGGAGCTGGAGCGGCAGCAGGATCTGAATGGGCGTCATGAAGGCCATGAACACGGCGAGGGTGGACAGGCTGAGCGAGGCGGTCCACGCCGGGCGGACCCGGAGCAGGGGTTCGTCGAAGACAGCCGCTCCGCCGTCCTCGGCGAGCCCGGTCCGGCGACGGAGCGGCGTGTCGGCACTGGCTCTGCGCATCGGGTTCCCTCGCTCGGGACAAGGTGAGCTCATCTCACGTTTGCGCGAGTGTAGCCCCTAGGCCTCCCGGGCGACACGGTGCTGCGCGATCCGGTCCCGATACCAGGCGTAGGAGGCCTTGGGCGTGCGGAGCTGGGTCCCGAAGTCCACGTGCACCAGCCCGAAACGCTGGTGGAAGCCCTCGGCCCACTCGAAGTTGTCCAGCAGCGACCAGGTGAAGTACGCCCGGACATCCACACCCCGGGCGACCGCCTCCGCGACGGCGTCGATATGGCCGCGCAGGTAGTCGATCCGCGCCTGGTCCCGCACCTCGCCGTCCACCGGCCGGTCCGGCTGGGAGCAGCCGCTCTCGGTGATGTGGATCGGCGGCAGCGCGTCGCCGTAGCGCTCCCTGGCCCCGACCAGCAGCTCGGTCAGCCCCTCGGGGACGACCGGCCAGCCGAAGGCGGTGCGGGGGTAGTCCTCCTCCGGCTCGGCGAGGTCGAAGGGCAGGCCGCCGCCCTCGGCGGGGGCCGCGATCCAGCTGGGGTTGTAGTAGTTGAGCCCGAGGCCGTCCAGCGGCGCCGCGATCGTCTCCAGGTCCCCGTCCCTGACCACACCGCCCCAGGTGGGCTCGGTGACGCCGTAGGCGGACAGGTCGGGGTAGCGGCCGAGCAGCAGCGGATCGTTGAACAGCCGGTTGTGCAGCGCGTCGTAGGCCTCGGCGGCGGCCAGGTCGGCCGCGGTCGCCCCGCCCGCGACCCGGACCGGGGTGCAGTTGTTGGCGATCATGACCTCCTCGGCGCCCCGTTCGCGCAGCGCCGACACGGCCAGGCCGTGGCCGAGGAGCTGGTGGTGGGCGACCGGGAGCGCGTCCAGCATCAGCGCGCGGCCGGGGGCGTGCACGCCGAAGGCGTAGCCGTAGGCCATGTGCACAAAGGGCTCGTTGAGGGTGATCCAGCGCTTCACCCGGTCGCCCAGGCGGTCGGCGACCACGGCCGCGTACTCGCCGAAGCGGTGGGCCGTGTCCCGGTCGAGCCAGCCTCCGCCGTCCTCGAGCGCCTGCGGGAGGTCCCAGTGGTACAGCGTGGGCGTGGGGACGACGCCGTTGGCGAGCAGTTCGTCCACCAGGCGGTCGTAGAAGTCGAGGCCCCTGCCGTTCACCTGCCCGCTGCCGGTCGGCTGGACCCTCGGCCAGGAGACCGAGAAGCGGTAGGCGTCGAGCCCGAGACCCTTCATCAGGGCCACGTCCTCCTGGTAGCGGCGGTAGTGGTCGCAGGCGGTGTCACCGGTGTGGCCGTCCCTGACCGCGCCGGGGCGCGCGGTGAAGGTGTCCCAGACGGAGGGGCCCTTGCCGTCCTCGGCGGCGGCGCCCTCGATCTGGTAGGCGGCGGTGGACGCTCCCCAGCGGAAGGAGGCGGGAAGCGGCGGGGGCTGCACAGGCTGCGACATGGGCGTGCGTGCTCCATCCATTAACATGAGTACTACTCGTGTTATCTGCTCGCCAACGCTACACCCGATCCGGCAGAGTGGAACCATGCACACAGCAGCCTCCGCACCGGGTTCCGCCCGCCCGTCGCCCGACCACCACCCCTCGTCGGCGCCGCTCCGCGGCAGCCCCTCCCTCCGCCGCCGCCCGGTCCAGCGCCGCAGCCTGGAGCGCTTCGAGCGGATCCTCGACGCCTGCGCGGAGCTCCTGGACGAGGTGGGTTACACCGGCCTCACCACCAAGGAGGTGGCGCGCCGGGCCGAGGTGCCGATCGGCACGCTCTACCAGTTCTTCCCCGGCATCGAGGGCCTGCTCGGCGCACTCGCCGAACGCAACCTGGAGCACTACATCGACCGGCTCAGCCGCCGCGTCGAAGCAGAGCACCCCTCACACATCGGCGCCCTGGTCGACCTGGCGGTCGAGGAGTACGTCGCCATGCACCGCGCCGTCCCCGGCTTCGGAGTGGTGGACTTCGGCGCCATCGGGATGGAGGACCAGGGCAGCATCCACCTGCTGGACCCCGAACGGGAGAACAACCACGCCGTCGCCGACCGGCTCTGGGCCCTGACCGGCCCGCTGCTCGACACCGCGGACGAGTCGGCGCCCAGCCCCCGGCTGGCCCTGCGGGTCGCCCTGGAGTGCGCCGACGCCACCCTCCGGCTGGCCTTCCGCACCGACCCCGAGGGCGATCCCGCCCTGATCGCCGAGTGCAAGCGCCTGCTGCGCCGTTATCTCGGCTGACCGGCGGCCCGGCCGCGCATACGATCGCCACCATGCCGACCAGTGACCTCGCCCGCACCATCGCCTTCCGCAGCTCCTTCGCCCGCCGCCAGGCCGACCGGGTGACGGAGGTCGCCGGCGGCTTCGAGGTGGCGGACCCGTCCTATGCGCACTCCTACGAGCACAACCAACTGATCCTCGACAGCCCGGTCGACCCCCGCGCCGTCGCCGACGAGCACCTGGGACACCGTCAGATCAGCGTTCTCGACGACACCCTGGGCCAGGCCTGCGCACCGCTGCTGACCGCGGCCGGATACGGGCACGACATCGAGCTGGTGATGGTCCACACCGGTGCGGCACCCCTCCCCCGCGGCACGGCCGGGGCCGTCGACGCCGGCGACCTGGGTCCCGCGAGCGGGGCCCAGACCCGGCTGTGGATGCCCGACGCCGACGAGGCGGTCATCCGGCACCTCGTCGACCGGCGCGAGGCCCGGCTGCGCGGGGCCGAGCGGGTCGAGTTCCTCGCCGACCGGGCCGGGAACGGGGAGCCCGCCTCCTGGTGCGACCTCTACCTGGAGCCCGCGCAGGGCATCGCCCAGATCGAGGAGCTGGTGACCGCCGAGGCCCACCTCCGCCGCGGCCACGCCGAGGCCGTCCTCGCCGAGGCCCTCCACCGCGCCGCGACGGCGGGCTGCACCCTGCGCTTCCTGGTCGCCGACGCCGACGACTGGCCCCAGCACTGGTACGCCCGCCGGGGCTTCACCGCGGTCGGCCGCTCCCACCGCTTCTGGCGCGAGACATAGGAACGGGCACAAAGCGGGTCCGGCCCCTCCCCCGTGCTGCGGGGAGGGGCCGGACCTTCGGGCTGCGGTGGCCTGCTGACTACTTCGCGATGAGCGAGCGCAGGACGTACTGCAGGATGCCGCCGTTGCGGTAGTAGTCCGCCTCACCGGGGGTGTCGATGCGCACCTTGGCGTCGAACACGATGTCACCGGCCTGGACGCGCACCGTCTCCGGGATGCCGCCGTCGTTGAGCGCGGTCACACCGGTGATGGAGAAGGTCTCCTCGCCGGTCAGGCCGAGCGAGTCGGCGTTGGCGCCCTCGGGGAACTGCAGCGGCAGCACGCCCATGCCGATCAGGTTCGAGCGGTGGATGCGCTCGTAGGACTCGGCGACGACGGCCTTGACGCCCAGCAGCGCCGTGCCCTTCGCGGCCCAGTCACGGGACGAGCCCGAGCCGTACTCCTTGCCCGCCAGGATCACCAGCGGGATGCCCGCGGCCTGGTAGTTCTGCGCGGCGTCGTAGATGAACGACACCGGGGCGCCGTCCTGGGAGAAGTCGCGGGTGTAGCCGCCCTCGGTGCCCGGCGCGATCTGGTTGCGCAGGCGGATGTTGGCGAAGGTCCCGCGGATCATCACCTCGTGGTTGCCACGACGCGAACCGTAGGAGTTGAAGTCACGCTTCTCCACACCGTGCTCGGTGAGGTACTGCGCGGCCGGGGTGCCGGCCTTGATGTTGCTCGCCGGGGAGATGTGGTCGGTGGTGACCGAGTCGCCCAGCTTGGCCAGCACCCGCGCGCCGGTGATGTCCACGACCGGGCTCGGCGTCGTGGCCATGCCCTCGAAGTACGGGGGCTTCCGGACGTAGGTGGACTCGGCGTCCCACTCGAAGGTGTTGCCGGTCGGGATCGCCAGCGACTGCCAGCGGTGGTCGCCGGCGAAGACGTCCGCGTAGTCCTTGGTGAACATGGCCTGGTCGATCGAGGAGGCCACGACCTCGGCGATCTCCTGCTCGGTCGGCCAGATGTCGGCCAGGTACACCGGCTTGCCGTCGGCGTCGGTGCCCAGCGCGTCGCGGGTGATGTCGACGTTCATGTTGCCCGCGATGGCGTAGGCGACCACCAGCGGCGGCGAGGCCAGGTAGTTCATCTTGACGTCGGGGTTGATCCGGCC
>Ga0302314_10007286_pt1 | contig 19894 bp, 17 predicted proteins | sample III_Palsa_N2_3_FD_200533 | JGI IMG/M metagenome (GOLD analysis project Ga0302314, IMG submission 200533) | Peat permafrost microbial communities from Stordalen Mire near Abisko, Sweden - III_Palsa_N2_3 | ecosystem: Environmental > Terrestrial > Soil > Palsa > Peat permafrost | place: Sweden... | reverse complement strand
TGCCGCCACGCGCCGCGCGGGCTCTCCACCAGCACCTCCTCAGTCAGCACCGTGCCGGCCTTGATGCCCTTGAAGCCGCCGCTGGCCTTGCGGGTCAGCAGCTTTTCGCGCAACCGGTTCAGGAAGCTGCGCTCCTGAATCGCCTTCTCGTCGTCGCGGTCCTTGGCCAGCCGCTCGATCTCGGCGCGCTCGATCGCCATCGCGCGCTCGTCCTTGTCGACGCCGCGGCGGCTGAACACCCGCACGTCGACGATCGTGCCCGACACGCCTGGCGGCAGCTTTAGCGACGTATCCCGGACATCCGAGGCCTTTTCACCAAAGATGGCGCGGAGCAGCTTTTCTTCCGGGGTCATCGGGCTTTCGCCCTTCGGCGTCACCTTGCCGACCAGGATGTCGCCCGGGTTCACTTCGGCGCCGATATAGACGATGCCAGCTTCGTCAAGGTTCTTTAACGCTTCCTCGCCCACATTGGGGATGTCGCGCGTGATCTCCTCCTGGCCGAGTTTCGTATCGCGCGCCATGACCTCGAACTCCTCGATGTGGATCGAGGTGAACACGTCATCACGGGCAATCCGCTCGGAGATGAGGATGGAATCTTCGAAGTTGTAGCCGTTCCACGGCATGAACGCGCACAGCACGTTGCGCCCGAGCGCCAGTTCGCCAAGCTCGGTCGAGGGTCCGTCGGCGATGATATCGCCATCGGCCACGCGGTCGCCCACACGCACCAGCGGGCGCTGGTTGATGCAGGTGCTCTGGTTGCTGCGCATGAATTTGCGCAGCCGGTAGATGTCCACGCCCTTGGTCGAGCCATCATCGGCCGTCGCCCGCACCACGATGCGCGCGCCGTCGATCTGGTCGATCACGCCCGGGCGGCGCGCCACGATGGTCGCCCCCGAATCCCGCGCCACCGCCGCTTCCATGCCGGTGCCCACCAGCGGCGCATCGGCGCGGATCAGCGGCACCGCCTGCCGCTGCATGTTGCTGCCCATCAGCGCGCGGTTGGCGTCGTCGTTCTCCAGGAACGGGATCAACGCCGCCGCAACGGACACAAGCTGCTTCGGCGACACGTCGACGGCCGTCACGTCCTCGGGCTTCACCAACCGGAAGTCGCCCTGCCGCCGCACCGAGACGAGTTCTTCCGTAAAATGCCCGCTCGCATCGGTCGGCGCATCCGCCTGCGCGACGACGAGCTTTTCCTCCTCCATGGCGGAAAGGTATTTCCACCCGTCCTGCACGGTGCCGTCCTTCACCAGGCGGTACGGCGTCTCGATGAAGCCGTACTTGTTCACCTTGGCGTAGGTCGCCAGCGAGTTGATCAGGCCGATATTCGGGCCTTCCGGCGTCTCGATCGGGCAGATGCGGCCGTAATGCGTCGGGTGCACGTCGCGCACCTCGAAGCCGGCGCGCTCCCGCGTCAGACCGCCCGGGCCAAGGGCGGACAGGCGGCGCTTGTGCGTCACTTCCGACAGCGGGTTGGTCTGGTCCATGAACTGCGAAAGCTGCGACGAGCCGAAGAATTCCCGAACTGCCGCCGCAGCAGGTTTCGCATTGATCAGATCATGCGGCATGACCGTGTCGATATCGACGCTGCCCATGCGCTCGCGGATCGCCCGCTCCATGCGCAGCAGGCCGACGCGGTACTGGTTCTCCATCAGTTCGCCGACCGAGCGGACGCGCCGGTTGCCCAGGTTGTCGATGTCGTCGATCTGCCCACGCCCGTCCTTGAGCTCGCACATGATCTTGACGGTGCGCAGCACGTCGGACTTGCGCAGCACGCGCACCGAATCCTCGGCGTCCAGGCCGAGCCGCATGTTCATCTTCACGCGGCCGACCGCCGACAGGTCGTAGCGGTCGCCGTCGAAGAACAGGCCGCGGAACAGCGCCTCCGCCGTCTCCGGCGTCGGCGGCTCGCCCGGGCGCATCACCCGGTAGATGTCGATCAGCGCATCGTCGCGGTTGGTGTTCTTGTCCACCGTCAGCGTGTTGCGGATCCACGGGCCGGTGGACTGGTCCACCGCCAGCGTCGGCAGCCGGTCGATCCCGGCCACTTCCAGCGCGGCCAGCCGCGCCTCGGCCAGTTCCTCGCCGGCCTCGGCGTAGATTTCGCCGGTGTCGGCGTTCGCCAGATCCTCGGCGACGAAGCGGCCGAGCAGGTCGGCGCGGCCGACCAGCACTTCCTTGGTCTTCTCGGCGATCCGGCGCGCGGTGCGCTGGGTCAGCTTGGTCTCGCTGTCGGCCACCACCTCGCCGGTGTCGGCATCGACCAGCGGTTCCATCAGCTTGATGCCGCGGAATGCATCCGGGTCGAACGGCCGCGCCCAGCCTTTTGGCGTCCGCGTGAACACGACCTGGCCATAGAAGGTGCTCAGGATCTCCTCGGCATCCATGCCGCGGATTTCGCCGATCTCCACCGTCTCGCCCTGCGCCACGCGGGCGGCGCGCAACTGCTCGGTGCGCGCGCTTTCCAGCGCGTACAGCAGCGTCGTGACCGGCAGCTTGCGCTTGCGGTCGATGCGCACGTAGACGAGGTCTTTGCTGTCGAACTCGAAATCGAGCCATGAGCCGCGGTACGGGATCACCCGCGCGGCGAACAGGTACTTGCCGCTGGAATGCGTCTTGCCCTTGTCGTGGTCGAAGAACACGCCCGGGCTGCGGTGCATCTGGCTGACGATGACGCGCTCGGTGCCGTTGATGATGAACGTGCCATTATCCGTCATCAGGGGCATGTCGCCCATGTAGACGGGCTGCTCCTTGATGTCGCGGATCGAGCGCGCGCCGGTGTCCTCGTCGACGTCCCAGACGATCAGACGCAGAATCACCTTCAGCGGTGCCGCGAACGTCATGCCGCGCTGGATGCACTCTTCCACATCGTATTTCGGCTCTTCGAGTTCGTAGTAGACGAACTCCAGCCGCCCGCGCCCGGCGAAGTCGTCGATCGGGAACACCGAGCGAAAAACTTCCTGCAGGCCGGTGTTGGTGCGGCTGTCATGCGGCGTATTCATTTGCAGGAACGCCTCGTAGCTGGCGCGCTGCACGTCGATCAGGTTGGGCATTGGCGCCACTTCGGGGATGCGCCCGAAGCTTTTGCGGATGCGCTTGCGCCCGGTAAAGGACCTGGTGATCGCGTTCATGCCTGTCCTGCTGCCCCGCTGGCTGTAACGTGGGGAGAAACTCTGGTCGTCCGATCCGTCGCGACGTGGCCCGCTGGCGTCCCCGGGCCGAAATGGGTCGGCGGCCCGGAGCCCCGCAAATTCCGTGCCGCGTCGCGTCGGCACACGGAAACGGGGACGCGGGCGGAAACCGTCGTTGGTTCCGCCCGCTCCAGGCCCAAAGGCGGCACCCTGGCCGAGGCCGGGATGCCGCGCAGTCGATGGTTACTTGATCTCGACAGTGGCGCCCTGTTCTTCCAGCACCTTCTTGATCTTCGCCGCTTCGTCCTTGGTCGCGGATTCCTTGACCGTCTTCGGAGCGCCTTCCACCAGGTCCTTCGCCTCTTTCAGGCCCAGGCCCGTGATGGTCCGGATCTCCTTGATGACGTTGATCTTCTTATCGCCGGCCTTGGCCAGGATAATGGTGAACTCGGTCTGCTCCTCGACGACCGCCGCGGGTGCCGCGGCAGCGCCCGCCGGAGCGGCAGCCGCCACCGGTGCAGCGGCGGAGACGCCCCACTTCTCTTCGAGCAGCTTGGACAGGGCGGCGGCTTCCAGCACCGTCAGGCTGGAAAGCTGATCCACCAGATTCTGCAAATCGGCCATGGTCGTGTGTTCCTAATCTAGTCTCTGGTCGGTTCCAGACAAGCCCGCGTGTGGGGGCCTGCCATCACATCAGTGCGGGCCACGGGCACCACGCCCGCGGCCAATCGGTCAGGCAGCCTCGCTCGGCGCGGCTTCGGGGTCGCCCCCGCCATCCGCGTCTTTGCTGGCATAGGCCGCCAGAACCCGTGCGATTTGCCCGCCCGGCGCTTGCAGGATGCCGGCGATGCGGGTGGCGGGGGTCTGCAGCATCCCCAGCAGCCCGGCACGCAGCGCCTCCAGCGACGGCAACTCGGACAACGCCTTGACACCAGCCGCATCGAGCGTCTGGCCGACAATGGCGCCACCAAGCACGACGAACTTGTCGTTGGTCCTAGCGAACTCGACGGCCACCTTGGCCGCCGCCACCGGGTCACGCGACCACGCAAGCGCGGTCGGCCCCTTCAGCAGCGGCGCGATGCCGTCGAATCGGGTCCCATCCAGGGCGAGGGTGGCCAGCCGGTTCTTCGCGACCTTGAAGGTCACCCCGGCATCCCGCATCCGGCGTCGCAGAGTGGTCACTTCCGCCACCGTCAACCCCTTGTTCTGGGTGACGACGACAGCCGACGTCTCTGCGAAGACGGTCGCGAGCGAGGCAACGAAGTCTCGCTTCTCCGTACGGTCCAAAACCCGTCTCCACTCGGTGGCCGGGCGCGGCACATGCCACGCTCGGCCGGGTTGCCCTCTGGGCCGACCCGGACGCCTGACCTCAGGCGACCGGGGCAGCCCGGTTCGCCTGTCCTATCGGCACCCCCGACCGAGGGGCGCCGCAGCCGGAACCGCCAAAGATTTTCGGACCACCGGCCCAAAATTCCTGGCTTCCCCGTCTACCGCGCGCGACCCGAAGGTCATTATGTCTAGACAAGACAACGTGCGGTCTCGGACAGGTTCGGGGGCTCCCGCCCCCTGCCCGCCGCCCGGTAAAGGGCAGCGTATCTCGTTCAGCCGGCGAGCGTGGCGAGATCCACCCGCACACCCGGCCCCATGGTCGAGCTGACCGCGACCTTCTGCACATACGTGCCCTTGGCGCCGGTCGGCTTGGCCTTGACGATCGCGTCGGCGAAGGCGCGCGCGTTCTCCAGCAGGCTCTCGGCCGGAAAGCTCGCCTTGCCGATGCCGGCGTGGATGATGCCCGCCTTCTCGGCGCGGAACTCCACCTGCCCACCCTTGGCCGCGGTGATCGCGCCCTTGACGTCCATGGTGACGGTGCCGAGCCGCGGGTTCGGCATCAGGCCGCGCGGGCCCAGAATCTTGCCCAGCCGCCCGACCAGCGCCATCATGTCCGGCGTCGCGATGCAGCGATCGAAATTGATCTCGCCGGCCTGGATCTTCTCGGCCAGATCCTCGGCGCCCACCACGTCCGCGCCGGCCGCCAGCGCCTCCTCGGCCTTGGCGCCGCGCGCGAACACGCCGACGCGCACCGTCTTGCCGGTGCCGTGCGGCAGGCTGACCAGCCCGCGCACCATCTGGTCGGCATGCCGCGGGTCGATGCCGAGATTCAGCGAGATTTCCACCGTCTCGTCGAATTTCGCCGTCGCGTTCTGCTTCACCAGCTCGATCGCCGCCGGCAGCGGGAAGCTTTTGGTGCGGTCAAACTTGTCGTAAGCCGCCGCGAGCCGCTTGTCGTGTGCCATGGCTCAGCCCTCCACCACGGTCAGGCCCATCGAGCGTGCGGACCCGGCCAGCATGCGCACCGCGCCCTCGACGTCGTTGGCGTTCATGTCCTTCATCTTGATCGCGGCGATCTCGCGCAACTGCGTCGTCGTCACCCGGCCGACCGCCGCACCCTTGCCCGGCGTCGTCGTGCCCTTGGTGATGCCGGCGGCGCGCTTGAGGAAATGTGTGTTCGGCGGCGTCTTGGTGATGAAGGTAAAGGTGCGGTCGCCATAGGCGGTGATCACCACCGGCGTCGGCGTGCCCGGCTCCATCTGCGCCGTGAAGGCGTTGAACTCCTTCACGAAGGCCATGATGTTGAGGCCGCGCTGGCCCAGCGCCGGCCCCACCGGCGGCGACGGGTTCGCCTTGCCGGCCGGAATCTGCAGCTTGATGTAGCCGACGATCTTCTTTGCCATAATCCCTGGTCCCGATCCGTTGCCAAGGGACCGCGGTGCATGCGACAGCGCCCAGCCACAACGGCCGGGTGCACGGTCTCCCGCGTTCCTGTAGAGCAGGCGGATTTAGGCGCTGCCCGGCCGCCTGTCCAGTACAATCTTCGCGCCCCCACCGCACCCTGTGGCTTGACGGGCCGGGCAGGCGGCGTCTTCTGGAGGCTCAGGCACCATGATCGCGCCAGGACAAGCCGCATGAGGGACGAGGACCTTTCCACCACCCGGATCACCAGTCTCGCGACCCTGGAACGCGCGATCGCCGAGATCGGCTCGCTGTTCGCCCGCGCCACGCCGCCGATCTGGCGCGGCCACGGCAACGTCGCGTGGCCGCTGCGGGCGGAGGCGTTTCGCGCCCTCCCTGACGGTCGCCACTACGACGAGCGGACGCTGATGCAGGCGTTCGTCGCCCAGGCCGAGTCCCGCCACCACGAATGCCCGCCGCACGGCGACGCGGTCGGCTGGCTGATGCTGGCGCGGCGGGCCGGCCTGCCGACGCGGTTGCTGGACTGGACGCGCAATCCGCTGGTTGCCCTGTACTTTGCCTCCCAGCCCGACGTCGCCCGCCCCGAAGCCGATGGCTGCGTGTGGGCGGTCGACCCCGGCCTGCTCAACCTGCGCGTCACCGGCCGCCGCGCCCTCGCCGCCGCCGACGACCTGGCGATCCGCCGGCTGTTCACCGCCGCGTTCGGCGACAGCGACCTCGACGGCTCGCCGGAGGCCGATGCGCTGGTCGCCGTGCGCATGCGCGAGGTCGAGCATCGCGTGCTCGCCCAGCAGGGCTGCTACACCGTCCACCAGGACGGCAAGGACCTCACGGAGCTCGACTATCGCTACGTCAACGACCCGGTGCAGCCGAACCCGGTCTGGCGCCGCGCCTACGTCGTGCCGCGCACCCACAAGCGCCATCTGCTCGACCTGCTCGCAGCGATCGGCATCCAGCGATCCACGCTGTTCCTCGACCTGGAAACGCTGGCCGACGACCTCAAGCGCACCACCCCGCGCCTGTCGAGCGAAGTGACCGTCGCGTTCTGAGCGGCCGCGCCATCGGCCTGGAATTTGGTTGTCGATGGCCAAAGATTAATGTAACTGAACGAATAACGAATTCACCCGATCCGTCGGAGCTCCGGCCCATGCGAACCGCCCCAGCCATGGCTGCCGCCCTTGCTGTTGCCGGCACTGCGGCGCCGGCGCATGCGTCGTTGTTCTGGTCCTTCGCGTTCAACGACGGGGCGAACATCGCCAGCGGCACGCTGACCACCAATCCGCTGAGCGCCGGCGTCTATGGCGTCACCGGGATCACCGGCACCTACGACGGCTCCACGATCACCGGCCTCGCACCGACCGGACTCGGCCCTTACAGTGCCAGCGACAACGACCTGCTGCCGGCCCCCAGCTTCCTCGACTATGGCGGGCTCGGCTTCACGCTCAGCAGCGGCGGCCCTGAGGTGCTCTACTCGCCCGAAGGCGGCTTTTTCTTCGAGTATGACCAAGGGACCGGGGATGCCGGCGGGTTCGCCAGCTTCACCGCCACGCAACTGATCCCGGAGCCGGCCTCGACCGGCCTGTTCGCCGCTGCCCTGGCGACCGTGGCGATGCTGCGCCGCCGGCGCTAGTCGGGCAGTTCGCACACCACGTCGCGGAATTTTCGCCCCGGCACGAGCGGAAAATCCTCGCGATAGACGAAGCGCAGCGTGAAGCGATGGCCAAGCGCCGCCGCCAGCGCGTCCGCCAGCATGGCCTCCTCCGCCGCCACCAGTTGCGTTCGCGCCAGCAGCCGGATCTCCAGCGTCTCTGCAGAAACCTGCGCGATCTGGTAGCGCTGGATCGCCGGCACCCGGGCAAACGCCTCCGACGGGTTGTAGGCGAAGCGCCAGTCGCCACCCGGCAGGCGCAGCCGGTCGCGGGTACGGCCGACGATTCTCGCGAGTGTCGGCAGGGTGCGGCCGCAGCCGCAGGGCGCCCCCACTTCGGCATCGTCGCCGATCGCGTAGCGCAGCAGCGGCATGGCGAAGTTGTGCAGCGGCGTCACCACCACCTGCCCCACCTCGCCCGGCCCGCACGGCGCGCCGTCCTCGTCCAGCACTTCCAGGATCAGCCCCTCGGCCTGCACGTGGTAGTGCGGGCCGGACGGGCATTGCAGCGCGAGGTAGCCGATCTCCTCGGCGCTGTAGGCGTCCACGAGGTCCGCGCCGAACGCTTCCCGGCACAGCGCCCGCAGTGCCGGCGTGACCGTTTCGGCGAGCGTCCGCACCACCCGCAGCCGCGGCGGTCGGATGCCGCCGTCGCGGCAGTGGCGCGCGAGTGCGGAAAGGTTGGACGGCCAGCTCAGCAGGATGTCGGGGTCCTGGCGCACGAGCCACGCCGCCTGCACGGCGACCGGCGCCTGCATGTCGAGCATCGCGAGCGGCCCGGTCGGGAACAGATGCGACACCGGCGGCCCCCAGCCCGGCTGCGCGAGCCCGTCCGGCGGCGGCGCGACATGCCGCGCGTCGTCGCGGATCACCGCCATGCGCGCGGCAGAATCCCAGCCGTGCCAGAGCAGTTCGCGCACCAGGAAGCCGTGCCAGAAGAACTGCGATAGTTCGGTCTTCAGCCCGGTCAGCGCCTCGCCGGTGGAGCCCGAGGTGGCGGTGCGCAGGATCTTGCCGTGATGCGCCGGCAATGGCGACGCGTGCAGCGCGGCACCTGCCTCCCGCACGTCAGCGCGCGACAGCACGGGCAGCCGCCGCCATGCCTCCCAGCTCGGCGGCCCCGACAGCCCCGCGGCGGCCAGACGGTCGCGCCAGAACGGCACGTTGGCCATGCAATGCGCGAGCAATGCGGACACCTGGCGAAGCTGCTGCGCCGCCAGCCGCTCCGGCGCAAGACGCTCGCTGCGCTCCAATTGCCATTGCAGCGCCATCAGGTTGCCGCCGACCGCATCGGCCACCGCCGGCCAGACCACACCGGCGACATTGGAGCGCGGAAACTGCATTGGCATTTCGTATCATGCCGTGCGGCGACCGGACATCGGCACCGGCGCCTGCTGCCGATGTTGCAGCCTCACGACGGCTGCGGGGGCGTTGAAATCGGTTCGCAGGCCGCGAGACATGCGCAGGGCAGCGTACGCAGGGCTAGGCCGCCGATCCTCAGCGATTCAGCAGACCTTTCCAGAGCTTGTTGCGACGTGCCCCCCATCCGGCCGTGCTACGGCGAAAACTCGTCGACTTCGAGAAGAGCGCTTCGCGCATCTGGCCGCATCGCCGCGCAGCTGCTGCTTTCCAAAGCCACGTGGCCCTGCTTGGCTTTGGCCTCCATGCGCTTGCGGAAGAGCCATTCCGCGGCATCCCGATTCCCGGCATCGCCCCGATGCAGCCTCTCGACCTCGGCGAGGATCGCGTTCCGTGCAGCTTCCCCGACTGGTTGCCCGAGATCCTCGCCAGAAATGCCTTTGAACTTCGCGAAGGCCGGATCTGATGTGAAATCATAATCGCAACCAAAGCTAGCTCCGCAGTAATAAGCAAACTTATCCAACAGGCGGATTGCCGGGACAGACTCGATCGGCCGGTCGTCAAAGGCCTCCATGGCTTCCCTGCTGGGCCAAGGCGGTCAGGTTGACGCCGCGAGCCAATCGCACCCGGTAAGAGCGACAAGGGACAACCAGCACAGCAGAATGTGCTGCACGCGCTGCCCCGGAGACCTTGCGTCGGCTTCATCGGCGCTCCAATGCGCTCGTCGGCCATGATCGCGACTCTCCAACAGGTTAGTTTAGACTAACGTGATTGGAACAAAATAGCAACACGATTGCTGCACGGTCCATGCTGGACAGAAGCCCGCCTGCACAGGACGATGCCCCCTCCCCGGCGCCCGAAGAAAATGCCCTACCAGCACACCGTCCACGGCACCCGCTACACCTTCCCCGACCTGCGCACGCTGCTGGCGCGGGCGACGCCGGCGCGGTCAGGCGACCAGTTGGCGGGCATCGCCGCCGCATCCGCCTCGGAACGCGTCGCGGCACAACTCGCGCTCGCCGACCTGCCGCTGAAAACGTTCCTCAGCGAAGCCGTCGTGCCCTACGAAACCGACGACGTGACGCGGCTGATCCTCGACACCCACGACGCCGCGGCGTTCGCGCCGATTTCCCATCTCACCGTCGGCGGGTTTCGCGATTTTCTGCTGGCCACCGACGACGAGGCCGCGCTCGCCGCGCTGCGCCCTGGCCTGACACCGGAAATGGCGGCCGCCGTCAGCAAGATCATGCGGCTCCAGGATCTCGTCGCGGTCGGACGAAAATGCCGCGTCACCACGGCGTTCCGCAACACCATCGGCCTGCCCGGCCGGCTCTCCGTGCGCCTGCAACCGAACCACCCGACCGACGATCCGCGGGGTGTCGCCGCCTCCACGCTCGATGGATTGCTGCTCGGCGCCGGCGACGCGGTGATCGGCGTCAATCCGGCGACCGATTCGATCGAAGGCACGTCCGCTCTGCTGCACATGCTGTCCGACATCGTCGAGCGCTACGCGATTCCGACGCAGACCTGTGTGCTCGCCCACGTCACCACGACCCTGCGCTGCCTGGAGCGTGGCGCGCCGGTCGATCTGGTCTTTCAATCCATTGGCGGCACCGAGGCGACCAATCGCAGTTTTGGCGTTTCGCTGGGTCTGCTCAAGGAAGCCCAGAATGCGGCGTTGTCGCTCAACCGCGGCACCGTGGGGCGAAACACAATGTATTTCGAGACCGGGCAGGGCAGCGCGTTGTCGGCCGGCGCACATCACGGCGTCGATCAGCAAACGATCGAGGCGCGCGCCTACGCCGTCGCCCGCGCCTTCTCGCCACTGCTGGTCAACACCGTCGTCGGCTTCATCGGCCCGGAATATCTGTACGACGGCAAGCAGATCATCCGCGCCGGCCTGGAAGACCATTTCTGCGGCAAGCTGCTCGGCCTGCCGATGGGCTGCGACGTTTGCTACACCAACCACGCCGAGGCCGATCAGGACGACATGGACGCGCTGCTGACGCTGCTCGGCGCCGCCGGCGTGACCTTCGTGATGGGCGTGCCCGGCGCCGACGACGTGATGCTGTCGTACCAAAGCACGTCGTTTCACGATGCGCTGTATGTGCGGAACGTGCTCGGCCTGCGCCCGGCGCCGGAGTTTGCCGACTGGCTGGAGCGGATGGGCCTGTCGGACGGCTCGACGCCCGAGCGCATCCCGCCCAAGTTGGCGCCGGCGCTGGCGGGGCTGGCGTGACGGAGGGGCCGCCGACCCTCTGGCGCGATCTGCGCCGCTTCACCCCGGCGCGCGTGGCGCTCGGCCGGGTCGGGGCCGGGCTGCCGACGGCGGCGCATCTGGCGTTCCAGGCCGACCACGCCGCCGCGCGCGACGCCGTGCACACCGCGCTCGATGTCGAAGCGTTGCAGGCCGACCTTGCCGCCGCCGGCCTCGCGGCCATCGCCGTGCGCAGCGCCTGCCCGGATCGCCCGACCTATCTGCGCCGCCCCGACCTCGGCCGACAGCTCGACCCGGCCGACCGCGACGCGCTGGCAGCAGCGCCATCGCCGGGTCTCGTCTTCGTCGTCTGCGACGGCCTCTCCGCCACCGCCGTGCAGCGCCATGCCGCGCCGCTGCTGGCGCTGATCGTGCCCGCGCTGGAGCCAGGCGGCAAAATCGTGATTGCCCGCCAGGGCCGCGTCGCCCTCGGCGACGCGATCGGCGCGGCGCTGGGCGCCGCCGCGGTCGCGGTGCTGATCGGCGAGCGCCCCGGCCTCTCCACGCCCGACAGCCTGGGCGTCTATCTCACCTGGGCGCCGCAGCGCGGCCGCACCGACGCCGATCGCAACTGCCTGTCGAATGTCCGGCCGGAGGGCATGCCGCTCGCCGAAGCGGCGCGGAAACTGGCGTGGCTGGTCGGCGAGATGCGGCGGCGGCAGGTGACCGGCGTCGCCCTGAAGGACGAAGCGCCGGCGGCTCAGGACAGGTTGACCTCGGTGCTCAGGATATAGCCGCTCTGGCCACCGACCTCGACCTCCACCCATTGCTCCAGATTGTGCCAGAGCGTGCGGCGGACCACGACCTGGGTGCCATCGGTCAAGGTGGCGAGCGCCGGAGACGCGGTATCAGGGTCGCGGTGCAGTGCCACGTTGCGCTCGTGCACGACGCCCTTGCGATAGAACGGCGTGCCGCCGGCCGCGGTCTGCGTCTCGGCCACGCGCAGCAGCGGGGTGTTGTTGTAGGCGAGCCAGCCGCCGCCGACGAGCGCTGCGACCACCACCAGCCCGACCACCCAGCGCACCCGGCTGGAGGTGCGGCGGCTGTCGAGCGCGTCGTGCAGTTGCTCGGACTCCTGGCGCAACGCATCGCGCTCCCGCAAGGCGGAGCGCGCCGTCGCCTCCGCCCGGTGCAGGGCGTCGCGCGACTGCTCCAGTTCCTCGCTCAGCGCATCAAAGCGGCGTTGCAGGTCCGCGAGCCTAGCGGTCTGCGCGTTGGCCGAGTCCATGCCGGCCATGAAGATCGCCTTCAGTTGGCCGCCGGACAGGCCGAGCCGGCGCGCCAGCGCCCCCACCGCGCGCCCGGCATTGTCGGCCTCGCCGTCGTCGGAGACCAGCATCGCCAGCCGGTTGGCCAGCCGGCCGATCTCCTCCTCGCTCATGCCGCGCACGTCCGCTTCCTTCATCCGATCAGGCTCCCGAGAAGATATGGCAGTCCGCGCGTCGGCGACGAAGCACGATCTGCAACCGTCACGCGGTCGCCAGTTCGATCAGGAACGGCCCGCGCCGTCGGTTTGCGGCTGCGAACATGTCGTTGAACGCCTCCATCGTGTCGGCCCGCGCCGCCTCCACCCCCATACCGTTCGCCAGTTGCACGAAGTCGAGGTCGGGGTTGCCGATGTCCAGCATGTCGAGCGCGGTGCGGCCGGGGTTGGCGCCGACATTGGCCAGTTCATGCAGGAGAATGGCGTACTTGCGGTTGGCGAACACCACCGTGGTCACGTCCAACCGCTCGCGCGCCTGCGTCCACAGCGCCTGCAGCGTGTACATCGCCGAGCCGTCGGCCTCCAGGTTGACCACGCGCCGCCCGGGGGCCGCGACGGCCGCGCCGGTCGCCAGCGGCATGCCGCCGCCGATGGCGCCCCCCATCACCTGCAACCAGTCATGCGGCGCGGCGCCGAAGGTGGACGGGTACAGCGAGCGGCCGAAGGTGATGCTTTCGTCGGCGACGATCGCGTCCTCGGGCAGCAGCGCCGCCAGCGAGCGCGCGAACGCCTCCGGCGAGACGGTGCCGCGCGCAGGTGCAACCGCTTCGTGCGCCGGAGGTGCAACCGGCGCCGCGCCCAGCAGGTCGGCCAACGCCGCGAGTGCCGCGGCCGAATCCTGGTCGGGGCGGGCCAGCACGTGCACCTGCGCGTCCGCCGGCAGCAAGGTGCTTGGCTTGCCGGGATAGGCAAAGAAGCCAACCGGCGGGGTCGCGCCGACCAGAATAGCGTGCTTCACACCGGCCAGATGTTGCAACGCGTTTTCAACGGGATACGGCACCCGCCCGACCGGATGCCGGCCGCGGCCGCGTTCGATGCGGCTGTTGAACATCTGCGCCGACACACGCGCCCCGGTCGCCACAGCGATCCGCTGGGCGTCGGCGACCGACGTCGCGCGCAATGCGGCGTTGCCGAGCAGCAGCAGCACCTGCTCGCCGGAGCGCAGCACGCGGGCGGCAATGTTGACACTGTCAGGATTGACCGCAGGTGCAACCGGCACCGGCAGCGCAGGTGCAACCTCACCGCCCTCGTCCCAGGCGGTGTCGGAGGGCAGGATCATGGTGGCGATCTGGCCGTGTCCGGTGCGCGCCGCCTGCACCGCCACCGCCGCATCCCGGCCGACCTCGGCGGCCCGGCGCGAGGTGCGCACCCAGGCCGAGACGCCGCGGGCGAACCCTTCGGTGTCGGAGGTCAGCGGCGCGTCGAGCGGGCGGTGATAGGTCGCCTGATCGCCGACGCAGTTCAGCAGGGGCACCCCCGCCCGTCGCGCGTTGTGCAGGTTGGCGAGGCCGTTGGCGAGGCCCGGCCCGCAATGCAGCAGCGTCGCGGCAGGCTTGCCGGCGACGCGGCCGTAGCCGTCGGCCGCACCGGTTACCACGCCCTCGAACAGTCCGAGCACGCAGCGCATGCCCGGCACCCGGTCCAGCGCCGCGACGAAATGCATCTCGCTGGTGCCGGGATTGGCGAAACAGGTGTCCACGCCGCTGGCCAGCAATGTGTGGACCAGACTCTCCGCGCCGTTCATCGGCAACCGCCTCCGCCTTCTGCACCCAGGGCAGGCGTGTTACGCCACCCGTCGCCGCCGACCAACCGTTTCCCGCAGCCGAGCCGGACCCGCCATGACCACCGTGATCTACTCCGAACCGATGTACTCCGACACCAGCGTGGAGCGGGAGGTGTTCGGCCCGGACGCCCGCATCCTGGTGCGCGAGCCGCGCGCGCTCGCCGAGCTCGACCCGGCCGAGTGCGCCGAGGCGGACGGGCTGATGCTGTTCCGGCTCTGGGCGCGGGCCGACGACTTCGCCCGGTTTCCCAAGCTGCGCGCCATCGTGCGCATGGGCGTCGGCTACGACCGCATCGACCGCGCCACCTGCGCCGCGCGCGGCATCATCGTCTGCAACGTGCCCGACTATGGCACCATGGAGGTCGCCGACCACGCGGTGACGCTGGCGCTGGCGCTGCGCCGCGGCATCCTGCTGCACCACGAAGCGCAGCGCCACGACCCGCCGGCGCCCTGGGTCGCGATCACCACGCCGCTGATCCGCCGCCTCAACGTTCAAACTTTTGGCATCGTCGGCCTGGGGCGCATCGGCACCGCGGCGGCGCTGCGGGCCAAGGCGTTCGGCTTCCGCGTGGTGATGTTCGACCCATACCAGCCGAACGGCACCGAACTCGGCATCGGCATCGAGCGCGTGCGCACGCTGGACGAGTTGCTGCTGCAATCCGACGTGCTCTCGGTCCACGCGCCGCTGACGCCGGAGACGCGCGACCTGATCGGCGCGCGCGAACTGGCGCTGCTGCCGCCGGGCGCGGTGCTGGTGAACACCGCGCGCGGCCCGATCGTCGATCTGGACGCGGTCGAGGCGGCACTGCGCGACGGCCGGCTGGCCGGCGCCGGGCTGGACGTGGTGCCGGTGGAACCGCCGGTCGAGCCGGTGCCGTCGCTGCTGCGCGCCTACCGCGCCAAGGAGAAGTGGCTGGAGGGCCGACTGGTGATCACGCCGCACTCCGCCTACCACACGCCGGAAGCCTGGGCCGACATCCGCAGGAAGTCGGCCGAAACCATGGCGGCGGCGCTCAGCAACCGGCCGCAGAACGTTATTTCTCCCGAGATGTTTTGATCCGGCGAGAACACGGTATGATCGTTCGGTGTGGGGGATGACATGGCGATAGGGCTGCTGACCAAAGCGGATGCCGGCCGACGCGGCCACACCAAGCCGCGCGGTGTGCGCGACCCGGATGACCTGTTCGAGATGGCAAACCTGTTTCCCGACGACACCGGGTTGCCTGTCACCATCTGGGTCAGCCCGCGCGGCCACGCGCGCCACGCCGCCCGGATCAAGGTGTGCCGCGTGGCCGGCAACCCGATGGTGCCGTCCAACACCGCGGTGGTTGCCATCGCGCCCGAGCCGCACTTGATCGAAGGAAAACTGCCCGCCCGATACCTGGCTCCTGTCACGCACTGGGTGGCGCTGAACGCCGACGCGCTGCTGCGCTACTGGAACGGCGAGATCGGCACCGGCGGGTTGCTGCGCGAGTTGCGGCGTGTGGATCAGACAGGCGGCACGTGAACACGTCGATGGCATATGTCCGGCCGCAGAATCCCACCCCGCTGTCATCGGCCGAAAAAGACAGCCTTCTCATCGAAACCATGGCGGCGGCGCTCAGCAACCGGCCACAGAACGTTATTTCTCCCGAGATGTTTTGAGTCAGCGCGACGTCAACGGGCGTCGGGGAGATCTGCGTTCTCTCCCCAACTTGCCCTGCTGAGCCCAGCTTGTTTCACTGCGTGTTCGCGGCTTGCGCCCCGGTGGCAGAACTCACCCGCCAGACGGTGTTGCCGACATCGTCGGCGATCAGCAACGCACCCGTCTTGTCCAGCGCCAGCGCGACTGGGCGGCCGTGTGCGTGGCCATCGCTGTCCAGAAACCCCGTCACCACGTCTTCGGCCATGCCGTTCGGCATGCCGCCGCTGAAGGGAATGAAGACAACCTTGTAGCCGTTGAGGATCTGCCGATCCCAACTGCCATGTTCGCCGACGAACGCGCCGCCGCTGTAGCGGGCAGGCAGCCCGTTCAGGGTATCGAAGACGAGCCCGAGCGGCGCGACATGCGAGCTGAGCGCGTAATCCGGCACGATCGCCTTCGCCACCAGATCCGGCCGCTGCGGCACCACGCGCGGGTCGATGTGCTGACCAAAATAGCTGTACGGCCAGCCGTAGAAGCCACCATCCTTCACGGACGTCATGTAGTCCGGAACAAGGTTGGGCCCGAGTTCGTCGCGCTCGTTCACCACGGTCCACAGCGCGTGGCTCTGCGGTTCCCAGGTCAGGCCGTTCGGGTTGCGCAGCCCGCTGGCGAAGATCCGGTGGGCGCCAGTCGCACGGTCGACTTCCCAGATGGCGGCGCGATCGATTTCGGCGGCCATGCCGTTCTCGGTAATGTTGCTGTTGGAGCCGACGCCAACGTAGAGCTTCGTGCCGTCCTCGCTGGCGACGAGGCTTTTGGTCCAGTGATGGTCGATCGGTCCGCCCGGCAGGGGCGTCAGCACCGTTGCGGGCGCCGTAATGCTTGTTTCGCCGGTGGTGTAGGGAAAACGCAGAATCGCATCGGTGTCGGCGACATAGAGGTCGTTGCCGACCAACGCCACGCCGAACGGAGAAAACAGATGGTCGATGAAGACGGTCCTGACGTCCGGCGTGCCACTGCCATGCGTGTCGCGCAGCAGCGTGATCCGGTTGCTGCCCGTGGCCTGCCCGGCCCCGGTGACGAACGATTCGACCAAGCCCATCACGATGTTTTTCGGGCGCCTGACCGGTTCGATGGCCGGGCCGCGCGATTCCACCACCAGAATGTCGCCGTTCGGCAGCGTGTAGACCGATCTCGGGTGCTCCAGGCCGGTCGCCAGGGCCTGGACGCGCAGACCCGACTCGACCTTTGGTGTCTCACCCGTCTTCCAGCCGACGATCGGGGCGAGACGCATCGGCGGAAACAAGTATTGCTGCGGCTCCGGCAGCACGGGATGCGGTCCGATCTGCGTCCGCACATCGAAATCGTCGGCGGGACCGGCGCCGGCGAGTGCGAGGATCGCGACGCCCGCGAGCGCCAGCCGAGGCATCAGGTTGGTGATTACGGGCCTCATTGGCGCACGCCTTCCGAATATGCTTCGGCCGCGTCGGGCCGGTCGACGGTGACGGTGGAGAAGCCGAGCCACGCGGTGATCAGCACGATGATCACGATGGCGGCGGACAGCGCGAGACCGACCGGCACAATCGACGTCCAGGCGTCCCGGCTGTGAACCAGATTGTCGAACAGTCCGAGGATCAGTACGAGCAGACTGCCAATTGCGAGCGGCCAGACCGATCGCCGCGCCCGTACTCGCCGATTGGCGATGACATCGACAATCCCCGCGAGCGCGGCAAGCCCGCCCGTGAACATGGCCGCCGCCAGCAGCCACGCGGAGAAATCCGCCCAGATCATGTCTGCCGTCTGCGCGTAGGCGATATCGGTCGCCAGTGCGCCCGAGAAGAAGGCGATTGGAAAGGACACCAGTATGTGGGTGATTGGGTGCCCGGCGATCCGCGCCGGGGGCCGGGGATTGTCGCTGTTCATTGCGTCATCCTGTTGCCGAAGCCCGCCGGGAACTGGCGGCCACGTGACCAGATGGGGCCCCGCGACATTTGGTCTGCATTAAATTGCTGTAACTGCGGCTCTCATTGCGACGCCCGCGTGAGAGCGACGACGATCTTGTGTGGCACTGCACGGTTACGGACGAGGCGGCACAGCTTCATCCGCGTGCGAATCGCCGAACGATGACCGACCGAACGTGCGCGTTCGGCAGCGCAAGGACGATCTCCAAGCCGCGGCGAATTTACAGCCACGTGTGCGCCGGCTAGGCTGCCGCCGGGCTGGCGGTGTTTCCAAGCAATCCCTGAGGCCAAGTCAGGGATCTTCGGGGCAACCCCGGGGGACGTCGTGTTTCCAGGGCAGAGCGCTGCATGGTGCCGGGTAGGCTGCCGCCTACATATCACCATGCCGGACGGGTCGGGTTGGAGGCATCGCCACGCCCGCCCCGCTGTCGGATCGGACCGGTATGGATACGCGCGCCTGGGCGGCCAATAACCTCGCCGCCCGGTTGCTCGCCGGGCCGTGGACGCGAGAGGCGATCGCGGCCGGGATCGACGCCGTTCTGGGGTCGGTCCATCCAAGGACCCGCCGCGCGCTGGCGCTCCGTGTCGTCGCGTTGGGCGAAGCCTATCCGCCGTCGCCGCATGCGCTGACGGCGTATCTGGTCGATTCGGCGTTTTTCCGGCCACCGCCGGGCGCCCCGGTCGCGATCGTTCTCGACGCGCCGCATTTCGCGCCGGCAACCCCCTTCGCCGATCTGCGCATTCCGGCTTTGGCGACGCTCGGAGAGCTTGGCGACTGGCTGGGCCTGTCGCCCGACCAGCTCGATTGGCTCGCCGATGAGCGCCGGGGCCACGGCCGCGCGGCGGACGCGCCGCTGCAGCATTATCGCTACGCCTTCGCCGCGAAACGCGACGGGAAACTGCGGCTGGTCGAGGCGCCAAAACCGCGGCTGAAGGCGATCCAGCGGCGCATCCTGCGCGAGATTTTGGGCGCCGTGCCCGTGCACCGCCGCGCCCACGGCTTCGTCGCCGGCCGCTCCTGCCTCACTGGCGCGCAGGTGCATGCCGGCGAGGCCGTGGTCGCGACGTTCGATCTGGCGCAGTTCTTCCCCTCGATCGGGCTGGCGCGCATCCACGGCATTTTCCGCAGCCTCGGCTATCCCTGGGCGGTGGCGCGGCGGCTGGCCGGGTTGTGCACCACGGTCACGCCGGCGAGCGTGTTTCTGCGCCTGCCCGAGGCGCAACGGCCGGACCGGGACGTGCAGGCGCTGTACGGCGTGCCGCATCTGCCGCAGGGCGCGCCGACCTCGCCGGCGCTCGCCAACCTGCTCGCCTTCAAGCTGGATCGCCGGCTGGATGGGCTGGCCCGCGCGGCCGGCGCGAATTACACCCGCTACGCCGACGACCTCGCCTTCTCGGGCGACGCGGATTTTTCGCGGGGCCTCGGCCGCTTTCGCAAGGCGGTCGAGACGATTCTCGACGAGGAGGGTTTTTGCCTCAACGCGGCAAAGACCCGGATCATGCCGCGCAGCACGCGCCAGCGCGTGACCGGCATCGTGGTCAACGACCATTGCAACACCGGCCGCATTGCGTTCGAGACGCTGAAGGCGATCCTGCACAACTGCGCCCGCACCGGGCCGGCGGAGCAGAACCGGGCGGCGGTGGCGGATTTCCGCAGCCATCTGGATGGACGGATTGCGTGGGTGGAGCAGATCAACCCGCGACGGGGGGAGAAGCTGCGGGCTCTGTTTGGGCGGATCGACTGGAGTGGCGCCGCGGCGTGATTGCTCTGGGTCGGGAAGGGCGGCGTTCACGGCCTCGAAGGTCTTGGCGTGGAAGCGGCATGGCGGCTCGAAGTGCGCGACACGGCAGAGCCGGCAGCACACTTGGATTATAGGTTTGATATCGAAACAATATGGACGTGCGGATGCGCCGGGTTGCGCTCAGGCTTTTCCGGGTGGGCTGCGGGTTCGGGTGCGAGAGAACCATCGGGTTTTGACGGGCGGCTCGCCTTGCATCCAGGCGGGCGCCTCCGGCGGCGTCGGCGGACGGTAGGGCGGCAGCGGTTCCCGCCTGGGACGCGGCGGCCGGGGCTTGCGGGGTTTGGCCGGTCTTGCCGGCCGGGCCAGGATTTTCG
>Ga0302314_10007285_pt1 | contig 19896 bp, 14 predicted proteins | sample III_Palsa_N2_3_FD_200533 | JGI IMG/M metagenome (GOLD analysis project Ga0302314, IMG submission 200533) | Peat permafrost microbial communities from Stordalen Mire near Abisko, Sweden - III_Palsa_N2_3 | ecosystem: Environmental > Terrestrial > Soil > Palsa > Peat permafrost | place: Sweden... | reverse complement strand
AGCCGCCGGCGGGACCGGGGGAGCTGCCGGCGCCGGCGCCGCCGGGGCCGCCGTTACCGCTGCCGCCGATGTTATCGCCGGTGCCACCGATGCCGCCGCTCCCACCGTCCGCCCCCGGGGAAGGTGCGTTGCCGCCGTTGCCGTTGCCGCCGTTGGTGTGGCCACCGCCGCCACCGCCGCCGGCAATGACCTGGTTGGGCAAGCCGGCATTGACATTGCTCGATCCGCCGCCACCACCGCCAGCAAAGGTACTCCCGACAGCCCCGCCGCCGCCTACATAAAGTTGCAAGGTGTCGCCCGGGCTGACGCTGAGCGTCGCCGTCACCACGCCGCCATTGCCGCCAGTAGTACTTATGGCACCGCCGCCACCCCCGCCGCCGGTGGCCACCACCTGGATCGTGGTCACGCCCGAGGGAACCGTCCAGGTGTAGGCACCGGGCACGGTGAAGCTCGGCGGCTCCACGGTCAGGGCAACGACAGCCGAAGTAATGCCGCCCAGCGTGGCGGATATGTTGGTCGTGCCGAGGCTGACGCCGGTGGCCAGGCCCTGCATGCCGGAGGCATTGCTGATCGTGGCGGCCGCGGGCAGGGAGGAGTTCCAGGTCACGGAGGTGGTGATGTCCTGCGTCGAGCTATCGCTGTAGGTGCCGGTGGCCGTGAACTGCTGAGTTGCGCCTTGATTGATGCTGGGAGCCGTGGGCGTGACCGCGATGGATACCAGCGTGGCCGCCGTGACGGTGAGAGTCAGCGGAGGGGAAGTCACGCCGCCAAAGGCTGCTGTCACGGCCGTAGAGCCGATCGTTACCGGAGTTGCAAGTCCGGCCGCGTTGATCGTAGCGACCGAGGGGTTGCCTGACACCCAGGTCACCTGGCTGCTCAAGTTCTGCGTCGAATGATCGGTGTAGGTCCCGGTAGCCGTGAGCTGCTGAGTGCTGCCGAGCGCGACGCTCGGGGAGGGCGCAGTCACGGCGATGGACACCAAGGTGGCGGCCGTCACGGTCAGAGCGGCGCTGCCGGTCACCGAGCCGCAGCCGCTGGTATTGCACGTGGCGGTGATGGTTGCATTCCCCGGGCCCACCGCGGTGGCGAGCCCACTGCCGTCGATGGTCGCCGCCGCGGCATTGGACGAGGACCAAGTCACATCGGCTGTCAGGTTCTGGGACGTGTTGTTGGAGAAGGTGCCGGTGGCCATGAACGCCTGGCTGGTGCCGGCGGCGATGGACGCGGAGGCGGGAATCACATTGATCGATACGAGAGTGGCCGCGGTCACGACCAGCGTGGTGCCGGCGCTCTGTCCCTGGAAGCTTGCGGTCAGGGTGGCCGAGCCGGCATCGACGCCCACCGCCTTGCCGGTGGCGGCGCCGACGGTCGCGACGGCCGTGCTCGAGGAACTCCAGGCGGCCTGGGCAGTCACGTCGGTGTGGCTGCCGTCGCTGTAGATCGCGGTGGCGGCGAGCTGCACTGAGGTGCCGGCAGCGACGGTGGGATTGGTGGGGCTAACCTCGATGGACTTCAGAGTGGGTGCCGCTGGGGTGGGTGCCCCCGGTTGGAGGTACGCCGATGAGGAGCCACCGTGACAGCCGCTCAGGGCCATCATGCCAGCCAGGATTACCGCGGTGATCGACCTACATGCACTGAATACACTGCGCGCCGGTCGCGTAATGGGGCTGCTGATCATCATGACTCCAGAGGGTTGCGGCTCAATATCCTGGCGCAATATTAAAATTGTTTCGCGGCGCTCATGTGTGATCGATCCCGCGGCGGCGTATAGAACGCGCGTGATGCAGTTATCATCCTCCGTGCTGCAACGGGCGGCGTGGCCGCGTGGAGGTCGTTATGTTGGGAGGCACAACCACGACGAGTTCGAGGATATTGATTTTCGTTGCATTCTTGACGTAATCGTTGAACTGCAGGTTATCCTGGCCCCGGAAGTGATCCCCATCGAATCCTGCGTTCGGCAATCCGGGAGGGATTGGCGGACGACAGGGGTTGTTCGGGTGCCGCCGCGGATGTACGTTAGAAACAGATGGAGGGGATGACAGCGATGCGTGGTTGGACGGCAATACCGCTGGTGGGGGTGCTCGCCGGCCTCCCCGGAATGAGCCGCGGCGCGGAGCCGGTGGCCGATCTGTTCCCCATCGTCGTCACCGCGACTCGGGTGGCCGTCTCGAGCTTCAATGTCCCCGCCTCCGTCGATGTGGTCGATCAGGCCGAAATTCAAAACGGCCAGCTCGAGGAAAACATCTCCGAATCGCTGATCACGGTGCCGGGCGTGTCGGCGCAGAACCGGCAGAACTATGCCCAGGACCAGCAGCTGTCGATTCGCGGTTTCGGCGCGCGCTCGAGCTTCGGTGTGCGCGGCGTGCGCCTGTATTCCGACGGCATACCCGGGACCACGCCGGACGGACAAGGCGAGTTCTCGCAATTCGATCTCGGCTCCGCAGGCCGGATAGAGGTGCTGCGCGGTCCCTTTTCTGCGCTGTACGGAAATTCATCCGGCGGGGTGATCTGGCTGTACACCGAGGATGCACCGCCGGGCTATTTCGTCGGCGCCTCGACGCAGTACGGGTCCTTCAACACCCAGCGTTATGCGCTCGACACGACCGGCGACGACGGCACGCTCAATTACGTGGTGGACGCGGTTCACTTTCAAACGGACGGTTACCGGTTTCATAGCAACGCCGAGCGCAATAATTTCAACACGAAGCTGCGCATACAGTTCAGCGACGCATCGAAGCTCACGTTGGTCGGCAACGTGATCGCCACTCCTTTCATCCAGGACCCGCTCGGCCTGACGCAGGCGCAGCTCGCATCGAATCGGAGGCAGGCCGGCAACGGGGCGTTGCAGTACAATACCCGCAAGTCGCTCAACCAGGAGCAGCTCGGCGCCATCTACGACTACACCCTGAGCGAACAGGACTCGATTTCGACCACGGTCTACACCGGGCATCGCGCCACGGAGCAGTTCCAGGCGATCCCGCAGTCCGTCCAGGAAAACGCGCCGCTCTATCCGGGCGGCGTCATCGACCTGCATCGCGCCTTCTACGGCATCGACAGCCACGTCACCGATTCGCGCGAGATCGCCGGCACGCCGCTGCAAACGGTGGGCGGCATCGCCTACGACGATCTGGAGGAGACTCGCTACGGCTATCTCAATTACGTGGGCGACGATCTGGGTGTCGCTGGCGCGACGCGCCTCGCCGAGGCCAACCAGGTGTACGACTTCGATCAGTATCTTCAGGAACAGTGGGACCCGCAGCAGCGGGTACGCGTGACCGCCGGCGTGCGCAACAATGTGGTCGAGGTGGGCTCCAACGATCATCTGCCGGCCACGACGGAGCCGCACAGCAGCGTCCGCTACACCGCCGTCAGTCCGGTGGCAGGCATCGTCTTCCACGCGGCGCCATCACTGAATCTGTACGGGTCGTACGGCAAGGGATTCGAGACACCGACCCTGAACGATCTGGCCTATCGTTCGGTCAACGGCAGCCTGCCCGGCATCAACACCTCGCTCAGACCGGCGCGCAGCGACAACTTCGAGGTGGGAATCAAGGCCGGGACCGGCGCAGTCCGTGCGGAGCTCGCGGCCTTCTACATCAAGACGCGGGATGAGCTTGCGGTGCTGCAGAATTTCAATGGCCGTTCGGTCGAGCAGAACATCGGCGAGACCGCGCGCCACGGCGCGGAACTTGCGGTCGATGCCGACCTGACCGGCGGTTTCTCCGCACGCGTGGCCTACACCTTCATTCGCGCCGTGGTCGGTCAGGCGTACGAGACCTGCGTCGGCACGCCCTGCAAGCCCGTGACGGTCGAGCCGGGCAGCTATCTGCCGGCGGTGGCGAGAAACGCACTGTATGCAGGTCTCACCTGGAAGTACACACCGCTTGGGTTTAGCACCGTTCTCGAGGAAGTAGCCCGGGCGGGGATCTACGCCGACGATCGCAACACCGCCTTTGCACCGGGTTACTGGACGACCAACTGGCGGGCGGGATTCGAGCAATCGGGGCAGCGCTGGCAGCTCAGCGAATATCTGCGCCTCGAGAATCTCACGAACCGCTCCTTTGTCGACTCTGTGATCGTCAATGCCAGCGGCGGCCAGTATTTCGAGCCGGACCCGGGCCGCGCGGCTTACCTGATGTTCAATGCAAAATGGCGCATCGACTGACGCGCTTCAGTCGCTGTGCATGAAAAACCATCGTCTCACATATTTCGTCACCCTGGGCATGGTGCTCGGTGTGCTCGCCGGCTATCTGTGTTTTCGATTTTTCCCGAACTATTCGCCGGCGTTTTCGCAGGCCGCCTCCGTGCTGCCAACGATTTTTCTACGCTTGGTGAGGATGATCATTGCGCCGCTGGTCTTTTCAACCATCGTCACCGGCATTGCCAAAATGGGCGATCTCGCCATGGTCGGACGCGTCGGCCTGCGTGCCCTCGGCTGGTTCATATTGGCCTCCCTGATTTCGCTTTCGATAGGGGCGGTGCTCGTCAACCTGTTTGAGCCCGGCAAGTTCATGCACGTGGCGTTGCCCACGGGCCCGCTCCATGGCGACTCGATTGCCGCAAGCCCCACATTCATGGATTTTGTCGGCCATGCGGTGCCGGTGAGCATCGTCGATGCCATGGCACACAACGAAATCCTGCAAATCGTCGTATTTTCCCTATTTTTCGGCTCAGGTGCCGCCGCCCTGGGGGAGCGCAGCGCTTCTCTGGTGGCCGCGATCGAAGCGATCGTGCAAATCATGCTGAAGATCACCGGCTATGTGATGCTGTCCGCGCCTCTCGCCGCCTTTGGCGCTCTGGCCAGCATGGTGGCTCAACACGGGTTGGGCATCGTCGCGGTCTATGGAGTGTTCGTGGGCGAGTTTTATCTGGGTCTGCTGGTCCTATGGGCGGCGTTGGTCGGTCTCGGCGCGATCTTTCTGCGGAGGCGGATATTCACTCTGCTGCGGTCCATCGGCGATCCTCTGCTGATCGCCTTTTCGACGGCAAGTTCTGAAGCCGCATATCCCAAAACGCTGATACAACTCGAGCGTTTCGGCTGCAGCAGCAAAATCTCCGGGTTCGTGCTATCCCTCGGCTACTCGTTCAATCTCGACGGTTCGATGATGTACGTCGCTTTTGCCGCGATATTCATCGCGCAGATCTACGGTATCGAATTATCGATGGGCCAGCAGCTGCTGATGCTCGGCATGTTGATGCTGACCTCAAAAGGGGTGGCGGGCGTGCCCCGCGCCGCGCTCGTGGTACTGGCGGCCATCCTCCCACAATTCAATCTCCCGGAAGCCGGCGTGGCGCTCCTCCTGGGGATCGATCAACTTCTCGACATGGGGCGTTCGGCCACCAATGTCGTCGGCAACAGCATCGCCGTGGCCGTGGTGTCTCGATGGGAAGAGTCCTAAGCGGCGAGCCTGCCCCGCGCCTTCAAGATGAAATACACCACGGAGATCAGCACCAGCCAAGGGACGCCGACTATCCAAGAAATGCGCCAGGTTTCCTTATCGAGACCCATGGTCACCAGCACGGCGCACAGCAACGTCAAGCCGGCAATCTGTATGAAGGGAAACCAGGGCATCCGCACCAGCAGGTCCGCTGCCTTGTGCTTGCGCCGGAAGCTCAAGTGGCTGAGCAGGATGAGGATCCAGACGATCATCGCATCGAACAGAGCAACCCCGAACAGGTAGTTGTAGGCGAGCGGAGTCAGCTTCGAAGCGCCGGCGGCAATCAAAATGCATGTGCCCGAGAGGAGAATGGCCGTGATCGGCGTGCCGTTCTTGCTGAGCTTGCCCAGGAAGCGGGGCGCATATCCGCCCCGCGACAGGGAGAACAGCATGCGCGAGCATAGGTAGACATTCGTATTCATGCTCGATAGGGCCGCGCTCAGCACCACGAAATTCATGATCCCCGCTGCATGACGGATGCCCGAATGCGCGAACACGCGCACGAACGGGCTTTGGGTGACGACAGTGGCACCCGTCTCGGTCCAGGGGACGAAGGTGACCACGATGGTCAGGGCCAGAACGTAGAACAGGAACAGCCGCAGGGCCATGGTGCGCAAGGCCGCGGGAATCGCCCGCACCGGATCCTTGGCCTCGCCGGACGTGACCGCGATCACTTCGATGCCGTTGAACGACAGAATGCCGATGATCACCGCCATCCACACGCCGCCGAATCCATGCGGCATGAATCCCCCGGGAAGGCCGGTGAGATTGTGGAAGCCCACGGGCTGGGTCCCGATGCCGAGTATCGTCACCACTCCCAGGATGATGAAGATGACGATCGCGACCACCTTGATGAGAGCGAACCAGTACTCGATCGAGCCGAAGTTGTTGACCGACCTTGAATTGAAGTACAGCAGCACGAAGGCGAATCCCAGCGACCAAAGCCACACGGGCGTACCTGGGAACCAGAAGGTCATGTACACGCCGGCCGCTACCGCCTCGCCGCCGACGGCAATCACCTGTGCCATCCAGTAGGAGTAGCGTGCGACCATGCCCGCCCAGGGGTTCAGATAAATTTCAGCGTAGGTGCCGAACGAGCCGGCGGTCGGATGCATCACCGCCATTTCCGACAGGCTGAACACCATGGCCGCCGCAGCGATGGCGGCGATGGCGTAGCTCAGAATCACGGCGGGCCCGGCATAGCCGATGGCGACGCCGCTGCCCATGAACAGACCCGTGCCGATCGCACCGCCCAAGCCGATCATCACGAGCTGCGAGCGGGTCAGGTCTTTATGCAGGCCGGCCTCGCGGCTGGCGATCGTGGCTACTTCTACGGCTGCATCCTCGATGGCGGCGATATATTCGAAATCATATATAGTCTAGCATGACCGATGCGCGCCCGAGGCCGGCCCGGGCGGGGACGCCATGCGCGCAATCGGCATTTCAGGTTTGCGCTGCTTGCAGGTAAGCTCAGGCGACTGGGCCACAGGCGGAGTCTTTATGTCGGCGTTTCAACGCGAGGTTCTAGTCCGCTTCGGACATTGCGATGCCGCGGGATGGGTGTTCTATCCGCGCTACTTCGAAATGATCAGCGATTTCGTCGAGGACTGGTTCGAGGATGGGCTGGCGGCGAGCGCCCCGGGCCTGTTCCATCACAAGCAGATATTGACGCCCTCGGTGCATTTCACGGTGGACTTCATCAAGCCCACTCGCTTCGGAGACCGGCTGACTTTCAATCTTTGGACGGTGAAGGCCGGGACCACTTCCTGCGAGCTTAAAATCGAAGCGTCGCACCAGGGCGAGCTGCGCATGCGCGCCAAGCAGGTGCTCGTGTTCATTTCCGCCGCCTCGGCCCGGGCGACACCAATTCCGCCGGAGCTCGTCAGCCGCATGCAACGGTTCGCGGCCGATGCCGAGCCGCAGCCACCCCCGCCACCGCCCAAGAAACGCAAGCCGGCCTCGCGGCCAGGTTGAACCCGGCGTCCCGCGCAAATCCGCGTGAAAGTTATACGGGCGCCAGGGCCAGCACGCGCAGCGGGCTTCCGGAACCGTTGACGATCTTCAAAGGCGGTGCGATGACGATGGCGCCGGTGGGCGGCAGTTGATCGAGATTGGTGAGACTCGCCAGGCCAAACCGGTTCGATCCGTGCATGATGGTATGGCACGGAAACATGGGATTGAAGGTGGCCGCCTGGCCCGCGTCGGTGCCGACGGTTTCGACACCCACTCCGAGAATGTCGCGCTCACGCGCCAGAAACGGCACGCAGTCCGGATGAAATCCGGGCGTGTGCGGGCCATCGGCTGCGATGTTGAGATAGGCATCCGCCCCACCCCGCTTCGACCAATCGGTGCGGACCAGCACCCACGCATGCTCGGGGATCCGGCCGTGCTGCTTTTCCCATGCCTGAACGACCTCCGTCGTCAGCAGAAAGTCGGAGTTCTCGCGCGTCTGACTCGCCACGTCGATCACGCAGGCGGGGCCGATGAAGCGCTCCACGGGGATATTGTGCGTGGCGTTCTCAGGGTAGTCCTTGCCCGTGACCCAGTGAATCGGCGCATCGAAGTGCGTGCCGGTATGCTCGCCGCAGGAGATATTGTTCCAATACCAGGCCGGACCGCGCGAGTCATAGCGCGAAATCTCCTCGAGCGAAAACGGTTTCGACGGCGCGAATTGCGGCGGCAGCTTGATGACCGGCGTTTCCGGCGCCAGCGGCACGGTCAGATCGATCACGCGAATGCCGCCCGTCATGATGCCGCCAATCAACTGCGCCAGGGTTTGCGAGTGGTTCATGTTTGATCCAATAGTTGACACGTCAAGTATCTGCAACTATAGCATACGCGCTCCGCACCATACAGTGCACCGCCAATGGGCGAGGCGCTTGCCGCACCCGCGGTCGCGACGGCCTGCACTCAGTGAATGGCGATTTGGAACGGCTCGTTGAAAGTCATGCTGCCGGTCGGGACCATGCAATTCGTCAGCGCGCCGCCGGTGACTACCGAGCAGAGATAAATGTCACCGCTCTCAAGATCGTCGACGTACGCGTTACTGCCGTTGATGGCGATATCAAAGGGCTCAGTGCCCATGCCCACAGGGGACGTCGGACCGCAGGAAAGAGTGCCGTCGGCGTTGATCGAACACACGCTGACCGTTCCGACGGCAGAATTCGCGATATAAGCGTAACCGCCCGCGAGCGCAATGCCGCCGGTACCCAAGAATGCCCCCCCAGTGGACATGCAGTTCGTCGACAGGGTGCCCGAGGGTCCTATGGCGCATACATCGACGCTGGACTGAGTGGCGGCGATATAGGCAAAGCTCGGCGTCACCGCAATACCCGCCGCCCCGGTCCCGGGAGCGGTGATGCAGCCAGACAATGTCCCGGTCACGCCGATCGTACAGGAGGTTACTCCGGCGCTCGCACTCGTTGAATAGAGCGTGCTGCCGTTGACGGCCAGATTAAAAGGTGTTGCGAAAACAGCGCCGCTGTTGACACAGCTTGATAAATCTCCATTGGCCATGACACTGCAAACGTCGACGACGTTCGCGCCTTCGTCGGCGACGTAGGCCTGGCCGCTGCCATTGAACGCAATGCCTGCCGGCGCAGTGAACGTAGCGCTCGTCGCCACGCAATTCGTCGTACTACCGTCGGCGGCCAGCATGCAGTACGAAAGGGTGGGCGAGCCGAGCTGCGCGACATAGAGGTAGGCCTGAGTTGCTACGTAGGCAATGCTGACCGTGCCGCTCTCGGGCATGCCGGAGTTGTTGTTGTAGCTATAGTTCAAGGACAGCGTGTTACTTGCAAGCGATGTGGGTACCGTGGGTGCGTACATCAGGCTGAGCTGGCATACGGTGCCCGCGCTCACGCTCGAACACGCGAAGCCGCTGGCCGTGCTGCTCCAGCCGCTCGGCAGCGGGTTGAGGCCAGATGTCACCGAGAGGTTGGTCGCAGGATTGCCGTCACTCGTCGCAAAGGTAACCGTGATAGGCGTGATGCTGCCGGTGACGACAGAGAGAGAGGTCTGGCTCGGCATCCCAGCGATGGTGTTATCGGTCGTCGCTCGATACGCAATGCTCACCGCGCCAGTCTTGGACTCGCCCGCATTGTTCAAGTAGGTGAAGTTCAACATCAACGTGCCGCTGCCAAGCAAGGTCGGCGCATACGTCAGAGGCAGCTGACACCCGTTTCCACTGCTGAAACCGTTGCACGAGAAGGTCGTCGCGGTGCTGCTCCACCCCGCCGGCAGTGCGCCCAGACTGCTGGTCAGCTGCAGCACGGTGGCGGGTCGGCCATCATCGGTGGTGAAGGTGACCGAGACGGGCTGTGAGCCCTGGCCAAGCACGGCATTGATCTGCCCGGTCGGAGATACGGTCGCAACCGCGTTGTCGTTGGTGGTCGCAGCGTAGGTCACGTTCAGCGAGCCCGTGCTGGCCGTGCCGGCGGCGTTGGTATAGGCGTAGTTCAGCGTCAGCGTGCCGCGGGTCAACGCCGTGGGTGCGTAGGTCAGCTGCAGCTGGCAACCGTTGCCCGTGCTGACGCTGCTGCATGAAAGCGTCTTCGAGGCGCTGCTCCACCCGGCAGGCAGAGCGGTCAAATCCGACGTCAGATAGAACGCGGTAGCCGGCTGGCCGTCATCGGTATTGAATGTGACGGCGACGGCCTGTGAGCCGGTCGCCTCGACGGCAACGATCTCGCCCGACGGCGAGGCGGTGGCGACCACGCTATTGTTGGCCACGGTGGAATAGGGAATGTTCAGCACTCCGGTCCTGGACGCACCCGAATCGTCCGTATAGCCATAGGTCAGCGCGAGCGTGCCGCTGGCGCCCGCCGTCGGAGTGAATGTCAGCGGCAGCTGGCAGCCGCTGCCCGTGCTGACGATGGCGCACGAAAAGCTGGCGGCGGTACTGCTCCAGCCCGGAGGCAGCGCCGCGAGACTGGTGGTCAGACTGAGACCCGTGGTGGCATTGCCGTCGTCGGTCGTGAAGCTCACGCTGACCGACTGATTGCCCCCGCCGACGACACCGTTGATCTGCCCCGAGGGAGATGCGGTGGCAATGACATTGTTGTACGTGGTGGCGGCATAGGTGATGGTCACCGAGCCGCCGGTGGTCGGCGTGGTCGCATTGTCGACGAACACGTAATTGATGGTCAGCGTGCCGCTGTCCACCACCGTGGGCGCATATGTCAGATTCAGGACGCAGGCGCTGCCGGTACCAACCGAGGCGCAGCTAAAGCTGCCCGGCCCGCTCCAACCGGCCGGCAGCGTTGCCAAGGTGCCCGTTATTGCAAACCCGGAGATGGCATTGCCGTCGTTCGAGGTGAACGTGATACTGACCGTCTGGGTCGCGCCCACGGCGACCGAAACGGCGCTGTCGGACGGCGTCGCCACGACCGAATCATTGCTGCCGGTGGGTCCGCCGCCGCCCCCGGGGCCGGTCGGAGCGCCGCCGCTGGTGTTTCCGCCGCTGCTCGGACCACCGCCGGACCCGAAGCTGGTCCCACTGGAACTGAACCCGCATCCCGACAGGAGAAACAGCGAGCAAATGCCCGCCAGCAATAAATTACGCTTTAGCATCATATCTTTGCAGTGAATGTGAATGGCCGCCAAGTTATGCCGGGTCGTGACCGGGAGGTGTTAACTGCGTCACGCAATGCGATGCGGGCGGTAACTATAAAATTGGCCGCGCTAACGGATTCGCGCTCCACTGTGGATTATGTTCAATGCTACCGATCGTCGAGCTGCGTCAACGCCGAACTCACCACCCGGCCGTTACTCACCAAGACCCCTTCCGCGCGCAGGCGCCGGGCCTGCTCCCTGTGTTCATGCGATGACTTCGGAAACACGATACGGCCGCCCGCGCCGACGACGCGATGCCACGGGACGTTCAATTCCTTGGGCGCCATCTTCAGAGCGAACCCTGCCTGGCGCGCACGCCCGGGCAGTCCCGCCGCGCGGGCGACGGCTCCGTAAGTAGAGGCCTGCCCCCGCGGAATCGCGCACACCACGTGCCAGATTGCCTCGAGCGCCGGATTCTCCTCGGGCGCAACCCGCCGTCGCGACCCCGAGGCCTTTGAACTCAAAGGCCGAAACAACTCAGCGAATGATTGCTTTGGAGTCACGAGCCTCGTACCTCTGCACGGTGATGTTGACCCGTTCACAAGGTCAGGGGGGATAAGAGGCTGGACGCCAACGTAAAGGCAGCAGTTGGCGTCCAGCCTCTTATCCCCCCTGACCGTGCGCACTGGACCGACGTACATCACCGCGCAGACGGAGCTTCGAGTTGCCTTTGGCACCGTGATGTGGAGCGGTGAGAGCATTCGCCGGGCAGGCTAAGACGCTGGCCGGCAACTGCTCCCCCGTTGCCGGCCAGCGTCTTAGCCTGCCCGGCGAATACCGTCAACCGTTCAACATCAGGGTGCCGAGGTACTCACGCCGCTCGCCGGATGATTCAGTATAACTCGAGTTGACGGGCGTCGCCGATCACGCGCTCGAAGTCCAGCCCCAAAGTCGCCAGTACGGGCTCCGCCACCGGTTTCACTTGCTTCAGCACATAGTGCTCGCGGTCGAGCGGGTGCCGTACATTGTCGAGCGGTTCGGCGCCGGACGTCGTCATGACGTAGCTGATGAGGCGGCCCGGCGGCTGGGTCGATTTGCGGGCGGCCGCCACGTGCGGCGGAGTGGTTGCCGTGTACTCATCGGTGTCCTTGCGCAGGTTCTTGCGATACACCAGCAAGGCATCGAGATCGCCGTTTCTCACCTGCTGCACCACGTCCCTGAGGTAGGCGTCAACGGATTGATCGGAGAACAGGCGCTGATAGAGCTCGCGCTGCACTTGCTTTGCCAGCGCTGTCCAGTCGCGCCGTACGACCTCCATGCCGACGAACTCCACGCCGGCCTCCGCACCGCCGAGCAGCCCCGCGTACCGCTTGCTCGCGCCCCGCGTGCTGTGGCGGGCGCGCGGCAGAAATAACTTCAGGTACAGCTTCTCGAACTCGAGTTCCAGGCGGCTCGCGACTCGCCAGCGGCCATCGATATAACGGCCGAGATCCGCATTCAGCGCCGCAGTGAGTTCCCTGCCGCGTTCACGCGCCGCCTCCGGATCCTCGCCGCCCGAATCGACGAACAAGCTGTCGGTGTCCCCGTACATCACGCGGAAGCCGGCTGCCTCGAACCAGGCCTTGGACCACAGCAGTAATTCGCGGCCCGTGCCGGTGATGGCATTGACCAGCGCGGTGTTGTAGAAGCGGCAGCTTGGGGCGCCGAGCACACCGTAAAAAGAATTCATCAAAATCTTGATGGCGTTCGACGCCACGCCGTCGCCGGCTTTTTTTGCGGCTTCGCGGCGTGGAAAAAGCTCATCGAGCATGCGCGGCAGGATGCCCGGAGCGCGCGCGAACGCGCCGCCCGCGGTGCGGATGAGATCGTCATCCGGAGCCGGCCGTTCCACATAGGAGAGTGGATCGATGTTGAGGGTGCGGATGATGCTCGGATACAGACTCTTGAAATCGAACACCCAGACATTGCGGTGCAAGCCGCTGACGGGTTCCAGTACATGACCGCCCTGCTGGGCTGCGTGCACGCGAGATTCGTCGGCGCGCACGGTCGGCGCGACGATGGCGCGCCGCTCGAGCTCGGTCAGATAGAGAAAATCGAAGGAGGCGATGCTGGCCGCGACCCGATCTGGGGTCATGCCCGTGAGCTGACTGCGCGCATAGGCGAGGCGCACCAGCTTGAGTCTTTCCAATATTTCGAAGGCAAGCCGTGCATCGGTGCGTGCGTAGAGCGCGAAAGCGGGGAGGTTCCGGTGGTAGTTATCGAGAATCTCACCGATCCTATCGTGCACGTCGCCGGCCACCGCCTTGCCCTCGCCCAGGACCTCGCGCGCCACGGCATCGAGCGAATACTCGTCCATGCGCACGAATGCTCCGCGCAGAAGGTCGATGCCGTCCAGCACCAGGCGTCCGGGAATGGAGGCCTGGCCGCTGCCGAAATAGCCTTCCGCCTTGCGCAAACGCATTGCACCCGGCTCTCGTCCCAGGGGGAATGGATGATTCAGGCGCGCCGCGATTCTTTGCAGCACCGTCAAGTCGAAATCGATCACATTCCAGCCGGTCAGAACATCGGGATCGATCTGCTTCACGCGCGCGCAAAACATATCCAATGCGGCACGCTCATCCGCGCAGCGATGGGCATGTTCCGGCATGACCCGATTGCCGTTGTCGACGATGAGCACTGCGTCGACCCCCGGCGCATACAAGGAAATCGCGAGCAGACGCTCATCCCTGCCGTCCGTCTCGATATCGAAGGACAGCACGCGCGGTTCGATATCGACTTGCGCCGGCCGCAGCGTCGGATTGACATAGACCCGGGCCACACCATTTCCGGGCGCCCATTCGCCTTCGATCTCACACCCGCCCTTGATACCGCGGTCGATCAGGTAACGCAGGGCGAAACGTACGTCGGCCTCGAATGTCCCGATGTCGGCCGCGTGCAGCCGGTCGCGGAGTCCCGGAACGTCCTGAGGAATCTCGGTCTCGAGCACAGATACGACGGCTCCCGCGAAACTACGCTTGTCGGTGGGTTTCGGGTCCGCCAGCCGCAGCGCTCGGGCGCGCTCGGCGTCGGCGCTTCGGATGTAGAAATGCGGACGTTGCCGGTCGTCGCGCACCAGGAAGCTGGCGCCGCCTTCCAGACGGCCATGGATGTGAACGATGGGCGTGCGCTGCCCGCTGGAACCCGAGGCAACGCGATAGCTCGCCTGAAGAATGAAACCACGTGCCGCCATGCCTTCATTCTGCGCCATGGCCGTGCAGGCCGCGAGAGCAGTGATGCATATCGCGGGGTCAATCGCGCGTGCGGAACCAGCCGGTGATGCTCAGCCGATCGTGACGCGTCGCCAGCACCGCATGCTCGCGGCCCGGTGTGAGAAAGCACACCAGGCGGCCCGCAATCGGTTCAATATCCCGATGTCCGCCGGCTGCATCGAATATCCGCAGCTCGCCGCCGGCGGCAGCCGTCCAGCCCTCGTTCAAGTACAGCACCAGCGACACCTGGCGTTGCGCTCGGCCCTGCGGCTGATCGACGTGGCGTGCATAGCCGGCGCCGGGCGGATACCAGGCATAGTGCAGCTCGAGTTCGAATAGCCCAAGCCACGCTTGGGCGTTGAGTTCCAGGCGCACCTCCTCGAGCTGCTCCAACAAAGTCTGCTCCGGAGGCAACAAGGGCGCCGCGATCCAACAGATGGAATCGCCACGAATATCCTCGCGGCGCTGCAAGCTCCGCTCACCGCCGATACGCGCCGCACCGAAATCACCGCGAGCGCGCCGCAGGTTCGCACAGTCCGCGAGCGCGCAGACCTGCGATGGCGCCAGGAATCGATCCTGAACCGAGATGCCGTCGACTATCGGCGTCAACCGCCTCCCCGCCGCGACCGTTTTGCCGCGCCGCCGCTCCTGGCCGCCCTTTTCCGGGCTGGGGCTTTCTTGGCGGCAGCGCGCTTCGGTGCGCGCCGCGCCGGCTTGCGAGGCTTTTTTCGAGCTTCCAGCATGCTGCCGCGGCAGTTCTTGGCCCCGCAGCGGCAGGCGTAAATCTCATCGACATTGGGCGCGTCGTCGGCGTCGCGCTGAATCTGATAGTCGTAGGACAGCTCTTCGCCGGGCTGTATGGTGCGAATCGCTTCGATGAAAATGCGCTTGTTCAGGGTGGTGCTTTCGCAATTCGGATCGCAGCCATGGTTGATATAGCGCGCCTCATTGCCGTCGACGCCGGCGTCGATCACCGTCTTCGCATCCACCGTGAACAGGAACGTGTGGTTGTCATTCGGGTCCTTGTCCTCGTAACGCGCGTCGGCCACCGCGTGGCTCACGCGATCGCCCAAGTATTCGACGATGGTCGTGCCCTTGCGGATACGGCGCGCGGCGAACACGCCGTAGCCATGGATGGGGGAATGTCGCACCTTGAACAAGGGAGTGCGGCGGCGAGACGGAGTTTTTTTCATACTGCGATGGGCGCTTTGATGGCTGGGTGAGACTGGTAGCCGAGGATTTCAAAATCCTCGAATGAATAATCGAACAGGCTGGGCGGCTTGCGGCGAATATTGAGGCGTGGCAACGGGTACGGCGCGCGGGTCAGCTGCTGATCGGCCTGTTCCAAGTGATTCAGATACAGATGGCAATCCCCGCCCGTCCAGATGAACTCGCCGAGCTCGAGATCGCATTGCTGCGCCAGCATGTGAGTCAGTAAGGCGTAGGAGGCGATATTGAAGGGCACGCCGAGCAGAGCATCGGCGCTGCGCTGGTACATTTGACAGGACAAGCGCTGGTCCGCGACATAGAACTGGAACAGGACGTGGCAGGGCAGCAATGCCATCTGGTCCAATTCCCCGACATTCCATGCGCTCACGAGAATGCGCCGCGAGTTCGGATTGCTCCTCAACTGCTCGACCACGTGCGCCAACTGATCGATGTTACGGCCGTCGGCAGTGGGCCAGCTGCGCCACTGTTTGCCGTACACCGGTCCCAGGTTCCCGTCCTTGTCGGCCCATTCATCCCAGATGCTGACACCGTGCTCCTGCAGATACCGCACATTGGTGCCGCCGGCGAGAAACCAGAGGAGTTCGTAGATGATGGAGCGCAGGTGCAATTTCTTGGTCGTTACCAGCGGGAACCCGTTCGCGAGATCGAAGCGCATCTGGTAACCGAATACGCTGAGCGTGCCGGTGCCCGTGCGATCGTCCTTGCGAGCGCCTCCCTGCCTGATGTGCCGCAAAAAATCGAGATACTGGCGCATCAGGCCTTCACTGCACCCAGATTGCCGCTCGGCGCATTGCGGCGATAGGCATAAATCATCATCCCGGCGCCGACAAAAATCATCGGCGTGGTCAGCAGCATGCCCATGGTCAGCCAATCGCCAACCAAGTAGCCGATATTCGCATCCGGCAAGCGCACCCACTCCACGACGAAACGCGCGCACCCGTATACCAGCAGGAACAGGCCGGTGGGCGCCAGCCGCGGCCGAGGCTTGCGGGTGAACCACAACAGGAGGGTGAACAGCACCAGGCCTTCCAGGGTTGCCTCGTAGAGCTGCGAAGGATGCCGCGCGATCAGCACACCTTCGGCATTCGGCACCCCGAAGCCCCAGGGAAGATCGGTGGGCTTGCCCCACAGTTCCCCGTTGATGAAATTTCCGAGCCGGCCCGCCAGCAGACCGAAACCGGGCAGCGGCGCCACGAAATCAAGCACATCGGCGATTCGCTTGTGCTTGACCCGCCCGAAGACGCAGGTCGCGACCAGCACGCCGAGCATCCCGCCGTGAAAGGACATGCCGCCGTCCCAGATATGAAACACGTTCAGCCAATTCTCGGCGATCACGTCATGGCCGTAAAAAATGCACCAGCCCGTCCGTCCGCCGATGATGACGCCGACGGCACAGTAGAAAATAAGATCGTCGATATCCAACGCCGACCAGGTCGATCCGGGCTGGCGCGAGCGGTATCGTGCCACCCACCATGCGACCACGAATCCGATGAGGTACATGATCCCGTACCAATGCACGCGCAGGGGCCCCAGTCCGAATATCGGACCGATCGAGATGGCGATGGGGTTTATGTGGGGATAGGTCAGCATCCGGCTACTTTAAAGTATCGTTCACCCGACAGAAATAGGTTTTTAGATACCGGGTCTCGGGGATGGCCGGGTGCACGGGATGGTCCGGCGCCTGGCCGCCGGCTTCCAGAATCTGCAGGTGCCTGTCGGCCGATCTCGCCGCTTTGGCGATGGCATCCTGCAATTCCTCAGCGCTGACGTGATAGGAGCAGGAGCAGGAGACCAGAATGCCGTCGTCGGCGATCAGCTGCATGGCCAGCTGATTCAAGCGTTTGTAAGCCGCGAGCGCCTTGGGCACATCCTTTTTGCGCTTGGCGAATGCCGGCGGGTCGATGACGACGAGATCGAAGCGAGCGCGCTTCTTTGCCAAATCCTCGAGCACATCGAAGGCGTCCCCCTTGACCGTAGTGAGCTTGCCGCCGGTGGGCCCATTGACGCGATTGCGCTCGGCATTGCTCGCGGCCAATTCCAGCGCAGCCGCGGAGCTGTCAACGCACAGCACGTCGCCCGCGCCGCCGTGTGCCGCGCGCACGCCCCAGGCGCCGACATAGCTGAACACATCCAGCACGCGCGCACCCTTGCGCACGTACTTGATCAACGCCCTCCGGTTGGCCGCCTGGTCGAAGAACCATCCGGTCTTCTGTCCTTCGGCCAGCGGCGCTTGAAATTCCAGACCGTCCTCGACCACCAGGCTCAATTCGTCGAACTTGCCCTTGGCGGCCTCCACATAGCTGGGCAGGCCCTCCATGTCGCGCGTCGAGCCGTCATTCTTGAACAGCAGCGCCTCGCAGCGCAGAACCTGCTCCAAGGCCTGCTGAATCTGGGGTTTGAGCTTCTCCATCCCGGCGGTACCGATTTGCACGACGCAGGACGAACCGTAGCGGTCGACCACCAACCCCGGCAGCCCGTCGGACTCTCCGTACACCAGGCGATAGTAGGGTGCCGCATACAGGCGCTCGCGCAGGCTCAGCGCCGTCCGGATGCGGGCCGCCAACCAGGCCGCATCGGGAATTTTCCAGGTGCCCAGCATGCGCGCACTGATCAGCGACTGGGGATTGACGTAGGCCAGGCCCAGCGCCCGGTCATTGTGCGCCAGCACACGCACCAATTCGCCCGCCTTGAACTTTGTCAGAGGGGTTTGCTGAGTATCGACCTCGTTGCTGAAGATCCACAAGTGTCCCGCGTGCAGACGGCGGTCTTCGTTGCGTTTCAGGCGCAGGGCGGGCAACTCTGCCGCAATACTGGGGTCGGACATAGGAGGTACTTCAGCTATATTGGCGCGCATTCTAACTGACGCGGAGCTGTCGCATGCAGCGCAATCGTCTTGCCGCAGAAACCAGCCCGTACCTATTGCAGCACGCCGATAATCCCGTGGATTGGTACCCCTGGGGGGAAGAGGCACTGCTCGCAGCCAAACGGCAAAACAAGCCCATTCTTCTGTCCGTCGGCTACTCGGCCTGCCACTGGTGCCATGTCATGGCACACGAGTCATTCGAGGACCCCGCCACCGCCGCGCTGATGAATCAACTGTTCGTCAATATCAAGGTGGATCGCGAAGAGCGTCCCGACCTGGACAAGATCTACCAAGTGGCGCAGCAGCTCATCACGCAGGGCAACGGCGGCTGGCCGTTGACCATGTTCCTGACTCCGGGCGAGCAGACACCTTTCTTTGGGGGCACGTACTTTCCGAAGGAGGCGCGCTACGGCATGCCGGCGTTCGGCGATCTGCTGCGGCGGGTGGCCGAGTACTACCACAGCCATGGCGCCGAGATCGCCACGCAAAACGAGCAGCTCAAACTCGCGTTCACGAGGCTCGAGCCGGAACCGGCTGCTAACGGCATCACGCTGGACCAATCCCCGCTGCGCGAAGCACGCACGGCTCTCGAGCGATCGTTCGACCCTGATTTCGGCGGCTTCAGCCGAGCCCCGAAGTTCCCGCATCCCGGCAGCATCGAGCGCTGCCTGCGGCATTGGTACGGCACGTCCGCAGAGACCATCCCGGATCTCAAGGCGCTGTACATGGCCAGTCTGACGTTGACACGCATGGCCGAGGGCGGCCTGTACGATCAGCTGGGCGGCGGTTTCTCGCGCTACTCGGTCGATGGCCAGTGGATGATCCCGCACTTCGAGAAAATGCTCTACGACAATGGCCAGCTGCTCTGCGAATACTCGCGGGCGGCGCTGGCGACCGGCGAGGCGTTGTTTGCACGAATCGCCGGGGAAACCGCCGACTGGGCGCTGCGCGACATGCGTTTGCCCCAGGGAGGCTTTTATTCCAGCCTCGATGCGGATTCAGAAGGTCATGAGGGGAAGTTCTACGTTTGGACCGTCTCCGAAGTCCAGGCCCGGCTGACAGCGCAGGAATTTGCCGCATTTTCGCGCCGATTCGGCTTGGATCGGGGCGCCAATTTCGAGGGCGAGTGGCATTTGCACATCCATGAAACCGTCGACGCGATAGCCACGGCGCTCGGCGAGTCGGCGCAGGCCGTCACCGCTCTGATCGAATCGGCGCGCGCCAAGCTGTTGCATGTGCGCACCTTGCGTGTCTGGCCGGGCCGCGATGAAAAAATCCTCACCGCATGGAACGCGCTCCTGATCAAGGGGCTGGCAATCGCCTCACGAGTACTGCGGCGGCCGGAACTGGCCGACGCAGCCACGGCGGCGGTGGACTTCATACGGCACAACCTGTGGCGGGACGGCCGCCTGCTCGCAACCACCAAGGATGGCCGCGCGCATTTGCCGGCCTACCTCGATGATTACGCCTTTCTGGCGGACGCCCTGCTGGAATTGCTGCAAACCCGCTGGCGCAGCAGCGACTTGGAATTCGCGCGTCAGCTGACCGAGGTGATGCTGTCCCA
>Ga0302314_10007284_pt1 | contig 19896 bp, 16 predicted proteins | sample III_Palsa_N2_3_FD_200533 | JGI IMG/M metagenome (GOLD analysis project Ga0302314, IMG submission 200533) | Peat permafrost microbial communities from Stordalen Mire near Abisko, Sweden - III_Palsa_N2_3 | ecosystem: Environmental > Terrestrial > Soil > Palsa > Peat permafrost | place: Sweden... | reverse complement strand
CCGCCGCCGCGACCGACGCGGCCTGGGAGGGCAGGGTGGCGGCCAGCGCGCCGATCAGCCCGATCACGGCGGCGAACAGCGCGATCAGCAGGCGCTTCCTTTTGGCAATCACGCTCAGTCTCACTGGCCCCGTCCCGTGGTTACTCGGCGATAACTGAGCAGATTGGCGCTCGTTTTCTGTGTAACAGAGTTACTAGCTGGGCGCTACTGATGCAGTTATATACATAATAGTAAATACATGGTGATCAAAGTTCGCTCCGCCACCTTACTCGGTGCCCCGCCGGCGCGGCGGTACGTCGACCGCCAAGAAGTACGGCGTTTTCCCGCGCCGCGGCCCGCTCAGGATGGCACGATAAGCGCTAAAATGGCCCAATCAGCCTCCGGTCGTGGCTCGACGGGAACGCGTCAAGCCCGGTGCCGCCGGGGACGGTAACTGACAGGAGACTGATGCTTCCGCTTGACGCGGACGATCCGCGCGTGATCGGCGAGTTCCGCCTGCACACCCGGCTGGGAGCCGGCGGGATGGGCCGGGTGTACCTGGCGTCATCGCCCGGCGGCCGGGCCGTCGCGGTCAAGGTCATCCACGCCCACCTGGCCCGGGACGCCGCGTTCGTCGACCGGTTCCGGCGCGAGGTCGCCGCGGCCCAGGCGGTCAACGGCGGGTACGCGGCCCCGGTGGTGGCGGCCGGGCCCGACGACGACCCGCCCTGGCTGGCCACCGCCTACGTCGCCGGCCCGTCGCTGCAGGAGGCGGTGGCCGAGACCGGGCCGCTGCCGGAAGACGCCGTGCTCAAGCTGGGGGCCGGGCTGGCCGAGGCGCTGCGCGCCATCCACAGCGCCGGCATCGTGCACCGCGACCTCAAGCCGGACAACGTGCTGCTGGCCGACGACGGCCCGCGGGTCATCGACTTCGGCATCGCCCACGCGCTCGACGGTACCGGGCTGACCTCGGCCGGGAGCGTCGTGGGCACCCCGTCCTACATGTCGCCCGAGCAGGCCCAGGGCCAGCAGGCCGGGCCGGCGAGCGACGTGTTCTCGCTGGGCGGCGTGGTGTACTTCGCCGCCACCGGCACCGGCCCGTTCGGTTCGGGCAACCCCGCCACCCTGCTGTACCGGATCGTGCACACCGAGCCGGATCTCGAGCGCGTCCCGTCCCGGCTGCGGGACCTGGTCGCGGCCTGCCTGGCCAAGGACCCGGCCAGCCGGCCGGGCCTGGCCGAGCTCACCGCGTCCCTGGTGGACGCGGCCCCGCCCGAGGACAGCCCCCCGTCGGAGAGCTCGCTGCCTTCTTCGTTCTGGCCCGCCCCGGTGGCCCGGCTCATCGCCGACCACCAGGCCCGGTTCGCCGCGGGCCTGACCGCCCGGCCACCGGTCGTCCGGACGCCCACGGTCGTCGTCGTCCCGACCGCCCGCGATGACCTGGCCACCCCGCCGCTGCGGCCCGCCACCGTGACCGCCCCGGCGGCCCCCGAGGTCACGCCGGCCGGCCAGCCCGGGCCGGTTCCGCACATGGGCCGCCGGCGGGTCCTGGCGGCGCTGGCCGGCGCGGCCACCGCGGGCCTGGTCGTGGCCGGGTGGGAACTCACCAGGCCGGGACCGTCCGCCGCGACCCAGCTCACCGCCAGCGCCCCGGGCCCCAGCCCGAGCGCGGCCAAGGCCGCGCAGCGCCGGGCCAAATCCCTGCGCCCGGGAACGGAGCTGTGGAGCTCCCCGGCCAACGGCCCGGTGGGCGACGTCCTGGTGGCCGGGGGAGTCGTCTACGTGGGAACCGTGGACAGCGCCGTCTACGCGCTTGACCCGGCGACCGGGAAGCCGCTGTGGCACCACCTGATGGGCGCGGGCAAGACCTACTACCTGGCCGTGACCAGCGGCGCGGTGGTCGCCGCGAGCGGGTCCAACGGGCAGACACCGTCCGGGTACCCCGGCGGCGTGTACGCGCTCGATCCCGCCACCGGGAAGCTGCTGTGGACCGTCGATGCCCCGTTCGTCATCGGGCTGGACGTGGACGGGGACGCGGCGTACGTCGGCGCCGCGGTCAAGGACGACCTCACCGGCGGCGTGACCGCGCTGAGCGCCGGCACCGGCGAGGTGCTGTGGACCTTCGACTTCCCGGTGAACGTGGACCCCGACGGCGGGGTGGAGCACGCGGGCGGCGTCGTCTACGCCACCTCGTCGATGGGCGAGATCTGGGCGTTCAACGCGACCAACGGGAGCCAGCTGTGGCGCAGCCAGATCCCCGGGGCCTCGTTCCAGCAGGGGCCGGTCATCGCCGATGGCGTCGTCTACGCCAGCAGCGACCACGACACCCGGGACAGCGGCAGCCCGGTGCTGTACGCGGCCTCGGCCAAGACCGGGCGTATCCTCTGGCAGCATCCCTTCAGCGGCTCGCTCACCTCGTTCATCGCGGGCGTCAACGCCGGCGTGATCTTCGTCGGCATCATCCGCGACGCCAGCGCCACGAGCGCGACGGCGAGCGGGCTGTACGCGCTGAACGCCACCACCGGACAACTGCTCTGGCAGATTCCGGTGACCGGCGACGCCTGGTCGGCGACACCCGGCCCCGGCAACGTGGTCTACACCGGCAACGGCATCGGCGTGCTCGACGCGTGGCAGGCCACCACGGGCAATCACCTCTGGCGTTACCAGGCGGCGGGGTCGCTCAGCGGTAACATCGCGCTCGCCGACGGCATCGCGTACGCCGGCAGCAGCAACGGCCGGGTCTACGCGGTAGCGACCGGATCATGATGCAGCCGCTTGAGCCAGACGACCCGCGGGTCGTCGGCCAGTTCCGGCTGCGGGCCCGGCTCGGGGCGGGCGGCATGGGCCGGGTCTACCTCGGCTACTCCCCGGCCGGCCGGGCGGTGGCGGTGAAGGTCTGCCACCCCGAGCTCGCCGCTGACCCGGAATTCACGGCCCGGTTCGCCCGCGAGGTCGCCGCCGCCCGCGCGGTCAACGGCCTGTACACCGCCCAGGTGATCGACGCCGGCCCCCGCGACTCCCCGCCCTGGCTGGCCACCAGCTACGTGCCCGGCCCCTCGCTGCGGGACGCCGTCGCGGGGCGCGGCCCGCTGCCCGGGCCGGCCGTCTGGCGGCTGGCGGCCGGGCTGGCCGAGGCGCTCCGGGCGGTGCACGCCAGCGGCCTGGTCCACCGGGACCTGAAGCCGAGCAACGTGCTGCTGGCCGTCGACGGCCCCCGGGTCATCGACTTCGGCATCGCCCGCGCGCTCGACGGCACCGCGCTGACCGCCACCGACTTCGTGCTCGGCACCCCCGCCTACATGGCGCCGGAACAGGCCAGCGGGTGGACGGCCAGCCCGGCGAGCGACGTGTTCGCGTTCGGCTCGGTCCTGTGCTTCGCCGCTACCGGGGTCCCGCCGTTCGGTGACGGCGACCCGCCCACGGTGCTGTACCGCATCGTGCACGACGAGCCCGCGCTCGCGGCCGTCGACGGGGCGCTGCGGCGCCTGCTCGCCGGCTGCCTGGCCAAAGACCCGGCCAGCCGGCCAGCCCTGGCCGAGGTGCTGCGGGCCTGCCAGGCCCAGACGCCGCCCGGCGGCGGTCCGGCCGCGTCATTCTGGCCCGACCAGGTGGCCACGCTGATCGCCGGGTACCAGGTGAGCCCGGATACGGCGACCCCAACTCCGGAACCGGCACCCGAGCCGGCGTCCGGACCAGGGAGCGAACCCGCGCCCGGGCCAGGGAGCGGACCGGGGCACGAGCCCACGCAAACCAGCCGCGGAGACCGGGTCCTGGTCGCCCCGGATCGCCCCCTGCCGGCCGCGTCCCTCGCCCCCGCTCACCCGCTGACCCGACGCCGGGCCGTGGTCGGCCTGACCGCCGCCGGGGTACTGGCCGCGGGCGGCCTGGCCGCCGGCGGCTGGGCCTACGCCCGCTCGGGTTCAGGTTCGGGTTCGGGTAAAGGCACCAGCTCAGGCTCGGGTCGCGGTCCGGCCGTTCCCAGCCAGCTGCTGTGGAAGCAGGAGACCGGCGGCCCGGTCTACTCCAGCCCCACGATCGCCGGCGGCGTCCTGTACATCGGCAGCGACGACGGCAAGGTGCACGCCTTCGCGGCGGCGAGCGGCAAGCCCGCCGGGACGTTCCCCACCTCGGGCCCGGTTCGCGGCGGCGTCACGGTGGCGTCGGGCACGCTGTTCGCGGGCAGCGCCGACCACCAGGTGCACGCGTTCCGCGCCGGCGCCGGCGGGGCGGCCTGGGCGTATTCCACCGGCGGCCCGGTGAGGAGCACGCCGGCGGTCGTCGACGGGCTCGTCTGCGTCGGCAGCGACGACGGCAACGTCTACGGCATCCACGTCGCCACCGGACGGCGGGACTGGCACTACCGCACCGGTGGCCCGGTGCGGTCGGGGCCGCAGCCCGGCAGCCAGTCGTACAGCGGCTTCATCTACGTGGGCAGCGACGATGCCCACCTGTACGCGATCCGCACCGACGGCTCGCTCCTGTGGAAGTTCGCCACCAGCGGCCCGGTGACCGCGACCCCCGCGTTGGACCAGGGCATCGTCGTCGTCGGCGACAGCAAGGGCAATATGTTCGGGGTGCCGGCCGAAGGGCCGCCCAAGACCTGGGAGCGGAACTTCGGCGGCGCGGTCAGCGGGACGCCGGCGATGGCGGGCAATGACCTCTACCTGGGCTCGGCCGGCTCCCGGGTCTACGCGGTGAACGTCTTCGGCGGCAATCAGTCCTGGTACTACCCCACCTCGGGCCCGGTGAACTCGGGCCTGGCCACCGACGGCGTCACCGTCTACGTGGGCGACGACGACGGCTACCTGTGCGCCATCGACGCCGTCAGCGGCACCCGGCGATGGCGGTACAAAGCGGGTGCCGCGGTGCGTTCGCAGATCCTGCTCGCGAACGGCGTCGTCTACTTCGGCAGTCTCGATCACTACGTGTACGCGCTGCGCGGCTACAGCGGACCGGCCTGACCGCTAGAAGCCAAAGGGCTAGAAGCGGGCCAGCCACGGTTGCCACCCGATCCTGATGCTGTGGATGCCGAAGAACACGAGGTTCCGGGAGTTGGTGCCTGATTTGTAGACGTTCCCGAACGGCGTGGGATGATTGAGGACGGTCTCGAAGCCGGACACCAGCATCTTGCTCAGGTTGTACTGCGAATAGACGTACTCGTAGGCGCTCCCGGCCACCTCGCCCCAGTCCTTGTCCGCGGTCGCCGACGGGCCGAAGAGGTCCTGGCTGGTCGGGTAGACCCCGCTGCGGTAGCTGGCGGGCAGGGCGCGCAGCTCGGCCGACAGCGACGCGAAGCTGTACGTGGCGGGCACCGGATTGGGGTTCGACTGGTAGAGAGACTGCGCCGCGACCGCCATCCCTTCCTGGGTCCAGGCCGGCACGGCGTGCAGCGGGAAGGCGTTGGCCGGTTCCTCGTCCTGGGCGGCCGAGATGTCGAGCATGAACTCGCCCACCAGAGTCACCGTCTCGGCCTGCGCCGTCGTCGCCCCGGCCGGCGCGAGGACCACCCGCACGCCGCCCATGGAGTCGTCGGCGACGGCATCGGTGAGGCTGCTGACGTTGGTCTTCACCGGCGTGTCCGCGGACACGCCGGGCCCGGGGAGCTGAAGCGCGTGGGCGCCGAGGAACGTGGGCGGCCAGCCGCTCGGCTGCCGGTCGGCCGCGAACCAGGAGTTCCGGACGGTGGCGCTGCTCGACACGAAGACGACGAAGCCCTTCTGCCACAGGAACAGCGGCGCGCCCTTGCCCATCATCTTGATGTCGTAGGCGGCCGCGGCCTCGGCCGACGGCAGGATCTGGTTGATGTACGCGCGGTCGGCGGCCGGCCCGGCCACCGTCACGTACTGCGACTTGGCCACGTAAAGCGGGCTCGCCGTGTCCCAGGGGGCGTCGTCGAGCGGCTGCCAGGAGGTGATCTGCCCGATCGCGCCGGCCGCGGCGAAGTGCAGGCCGATCCGGTAGTGGGCCATCGGGATATCGGGCTTGCCGATGTCGTTGACCGGGTCGAGCGGGCTGTGCGCGCCCGCGAGCACGACCGTGCTGCCGTTGCCCTGGCTGTCGAGGTGCACCGCGTCGAGGCTGGCCGTCGGGGTGACCGCGCCCGTGGTGAACCCGATCGCCCGCAGGTTGTCCCACCAGGCGGTGACCGCGGGCCTGGCCGCCGCCGACACCAGGCCGAGGAACGCCGTCTCGTTCCCGGCCTGGATGTCCGTGGTCAGCTGGCCGAACAGGGCGTCGGGGAACACCTCGGCCGGAAGCGGCGCCCCGTTCGCCTGGCCCGCCGCGCTCGCCCGGCCCGCCGGGCGGGCCGTCCCGGGCGCGTGCCGCAGCCCGATGACCAGGCCGGCCACGACGAACACCGCCAGCGCGCCGGCGCAGTAAGGCAGGATCCACCACGTGCGGCTCGCCGGCCGCACGGGCCCGGTCACCGGGCGCGGAAGCACGCCGATGCCGGACGAGTCGTCACCATCAGCCGACAACGGTCCTCCGTAATGACGAAATGCCCCATCCCCCTACGGATTCTAACGAAAAGCTGACGCTAGTCGAAGCCGATCGTCTCGGTCGCCAGCCCCATTGTTTCCGTGCAGGCGAAGCCGGGGGAGTCGGGCGCGCTATCGGCGAATTTGCCGTCCAGGGCGGCGTGGACGGCGGGCAGCGTCCACAGGCCGTCGGGCGTGTCGGCGTGGAAGACCGCGCGGATGCTCGGCGGGTTCATGACCGCGGCCACGCCGCCGTGCACGACGAACACCTCGCCGTTGATGCGCTCGGCCGCCGGGCTGGCCAGGTAGGTCACCAGCGGGGTCACGTGCTCGGGGGCGATGGGGTCGGGCCCGCCGTCGGGCGGCGGGCTCATCAGGCCGGCCAGCATGGCGGTGCGGGCGCGCGGGCAGATGGCGTTGGCCCGGACGCCGTACCGGGCGCAGCCGCGGGCCGTCGCGACGGTGAGCGCGACGATGCCGGCCTTGGCCGCGGCGTAGTTGGGCTGGCCCGGCGCGCCGAGCAGGAACGCCTCGGACGCGGTGTTCACGATCCGGGCGTAGACCGGCCCGCCCGCCTGCTTGCTCGCCGCGCGCCAGTGCGCGGTGGCGAGGCGGGTGGTCACGAAGTGGCCGCGCAGGTGCACCCGGAGCACCAGGTCCCATTCCTCCGCCGACATGGTGAAGACCATCCGGTCCCGCAGCAGGCCGGCGTTGTTGACCAGGATGTCGAGGCGCCCGTAGGCGTCGAGCGCCGCGCTCAGCAGCCGCTGGCCGGTGACCCAGTCGGCGATGTCGCCGTCGCGGACCACCGCCTGCCCGCCGGCCGCGCGGATCCGCTCGGCGGTATCCAGGACCGCGTCCCCGGGCAGGTCGTTGAGCACGAGGAGCGCCCCGGCCCGGGCGAGCGCGAGCGCCTCCGCGCGCCCGAGCCCGTTGCCCGCCCCGGTCACGATGGCGGCCTTGCCGCTGAGCGCCAGCGCGTCGTCCATCTCAGTATCCCGGGCCGGACAGGAGCCCGCCGTCGGCGACGAACTCACTGCCGGTTGAGTAGGACGACTCGTCCGAGGCCAGGTAGGCCACCAGACGGGAGATCTCGGCCGGCTCGGCGAACCGGGCCAGCGGCAGGTTCCCGAGGAAGTGCTCGCCGTCGCGGCCGGAGCCCGCCTGATCGAGGACCATCCGGGTGAGCACCCCGCCGGGGTGGACGGAGTTGACCCGGATGCCGCGGGGGCCGAGTTCCTGCGCGGCGGCCTTGGTCATGCCCCGGACCGCGAACTTGCTCGCGCTGTACGCGGACAGCCCGGCGGCGCCGGTGAAGCCCTCGATCGAGGAGATGTTGACGATCGAGCCGCCGCCCGCCTTGGTCATCGGGTCGATGACCGCCTTCATGCCGAGCCAGCAGCCCACCGCGTTGACCTCGAGAACCCGCCGGAAGTCGGCCAGCGGCATGTCGGATAGGGGGGCGAACATCAGGATGCCGGCGTTGTTGACCAGCACGTCGAGGGACCCGAACGCCTCGATCGCGAGCGCGGTCGCCGCGGCCCAGTCGGCCTCGCTGGTGACGTCGAGGCGGGTGTACCGGCAGGCCTGCTCGCCGAGCCCGGCGGCCACGTACGCGCCCTTGTCGTCGAGCACGTCGCCGAAGATCACGCGCGCTCCCTCGGCGACGAAGTGCCGCACGTGGGACTTGCCCATGCCCCGGGCGCCCCCGGTGATCAGCGCGACCTTGCCGTCGAGCCGGCCCATGATCCCTCCGCTGCCTCAGTAGGTAGAACGTGTTCTTGTTTTGACTATAAGCGGGGCGTAAAGTCCGAGCAATGGAACAGAGCGCGGATTACGTCGTGGCCGGCGCGGGCAGTGCCGGATGCGTGCTGGCCCGGCGTCTCGCCGAGTCGGGCGCCAGCGTCATCCTGCTCGAGGCCGGGGGCCGGGACCGCACCCGGCTGGTCCGCAAGCCCGGGATGATCGCCATCTTCCACAACGTGCCCGCGCTCAAGAAGCGCCTGGACTGGGGCTACTACACCGCTCCGCAGGCGGCCGCGCGCGGCCGCCGGATCCCCCAGCCGCGCGGCTGGGTGCTCGGCGGCTCGGGGTCGATCAACGGCATGCTGTTCGTCCGCGGGAACCGGAAGAACTACGACGACTGGGCCGCGGCCGGGTGCAAGGGCTGGTCGTTCGCTGACGTGCTGCCCAGCTTCCGGCGGATGGAGGACTGGGAAGGCGGCGCCAGCGCGCTGCGCGGGGGCGGGGGGCCGATCAAGGTGACCAGGCAGAAGGACCTGACCCCGGCGTCGGAGAAGTTCATGGCGGCCCTGGCCGACACCGCGGGCGTGCCCCGGATCGACGACTACAACGGCGAGTCCCAGGAGGGCACCGCGGTCTTCCAGCAGAACGTCAGCGGCGGGCTGCGCTACAGCTCGTCGGTGGGCTACCTGGACGGCCACGGCCTGCCCAACCTGACCGTCTGGACCGGCGCGCACGTCCAGCGGGTGGTCATCGCCGGCGGCCGCGCCGTCGGCGTCGAGGTCATCACGGCGACCGGCCGCGAGACGGTCCGGGCCGCCCGGGAGGTGATCCTGAGCGCCGGGGCCTACGGCTCCCCCCAGCTCCTGATGCTGTCCGGCATCGGCCCGGCGGCGCACCTGCGGGAGCACGGGATCGAGGTCGTCGCCGACCTGCCGGTGGGGGATAACCTGCACGACCACGTGTTCGTCCCGATGACCTACGTGATGAAGACGGCCCGCAACCGCGGCACCACCCCGTATTTCGTCGGCGGGATCATGAAGGAGGCGGTGCGCGGCGACACCTGGATGGGCCGCACCGTCTTCGAGGCGGTCGGCTTCGTCCGCAGCGGCCAGACAAGTGGTCAGACCGGGGCGATCCCCGACCTGCAGCTCCAGGCGCTGCCCTGGTCGTACCCGTTCCCGAACCAGGACGCGCCGACCCGGCACAAGGTCGACAAGCGGCCCGCGCTGACGGTCATGACGACGCTGATCTACCCCAAGAGCCGGGGCAGCGTCCGCCTCGCCTCGGCCGACCCGGCCACGGCGCCGGTCATCGACCCGGGCTACCTGACCGACCCGGCCGACACCGAGGTCCTGCTCGACGGCATGGAGCTCATGCGTGAGGTGATGAGCAGCAAGCTCATCGCGGGCGACATCAGCCTCGAGCTCTCACCGGGCCGGGACTACCCGGACCGGGCCGCGCTCGCGCGGGAGCTGCCGAACCGCGCGACCTCGGTGTACCACCCGGTCGGCAGCTGCCAGATGGGCATCGACGAGCGGGCGGTGGTCGACCCCGAGCTGCGCGTGCGCGGCGTCGACGGGCTCCGGGTCGCGGACGCCTCGATCATGCCCAGCGTCACCGGCGGGAACACGAACGCCCCGGCGATGATGATCGGCGAGCACGCCGCCAGCCTCCTGCTCCGTGCCCCATGAGCCGTGCCCCATGAGCCGCGGTCAGCCGCGGTTGGCGATGCCGTCGAACAGGAGCCGGAGGAAGCCGTCCGCCACCTGGTCGCTCGAGTAGCCGCCGGCCGCGCCCCGCCACTGCGACGGAATCCAGAGCACGTCCCGGACCAGCCGGTAGGTGAGCCGGGCGTCGAGGTCGGCGCGGAAGACGCCGTCCTGTTTGCCCCGCTCGAGCTGCGCGAGCCAGGTCGCCTCGATCTCGGCCACGGCCTTGCGCAGGTAGCCGAACCGGGCCTGGGTGCTGAAGTAGCTCCAGTCGTTCTGCAGCATCGCCAGGGCGGCCCGGTGCCGGGACAGCGTGCTGCTGGTCGAGCGGACGACCTGCTCGAGCACGACCCGCGCGGACCCGGCGGCGGCCACGGCGGCCCGGTAGTCGGCGAGCACGTCGTTGATGAAGCTCGACAGGACCTCGTCGCCGATCGACTCCTTGGAATCGAAGTGGTGATAAAGGCTTCCCGACAAGATCCCGGCCGCGTCGGCGATCTCGCGCACGGTCGTCGCGCGGAAGCCCTTCTGCGCGAACAGTTCCGCGGCGATCCGCAGCACGTCGGCCCGGCGGGCCGATCCGGCTTGGCGAGGCGAGTTCACGCAAGGAATTATCGCAGGTCGGCTTGATCAAACCTAACGCTTGCTCGGCGTCGCTCAGATAAGGGCCGAACCGCTCGTCCACGTCCTCGCCGGTCAGGCCGAATTCATCGAGCGTGTACCGGTGCGCGGACCCGTCCCCGGCCCGCGCCGCCGCCGCCAGGTCGCGGATGGCGTCGGCGGCTTCGCCGCTCAGCGGCAGCCCGAAGTGCCCGTAGATCGCCTCCACCGTGCCCACCGGGTCGGCCACCAGGTCGTCGTAGCGCACGTCGTGGAACCGGGCCGGGTCGTGCCGGGCGCGCTCCGCGGTGAACAGCTCAAGCCCGGACGCCCACAGCTCGAGCTGGTCGCGCCCGACCGTCTTCCCGGTGAAGACCGAAGACCAGCCCGCGGAGGCCTGCGCCGCCAGGCTGCAGACCGAGGCGATCGCCGTCCGCGGCGCGCGGTGCGTCTGGATCACGAGCGCGTCCGGGTAGACGTCGAACAGGGCGCCGAGCGCGAACAGGTGGCTGGGATTCTTGAGCACCCAGCGCTTGTCCCCGTCGTGCAGGCCGATCATCTGCAGGTTGCTCCGGTACCGCCGGTACGCGCCGGTCCAGTCCTGCCCGCGGAGCCAGGCCGAGTAGCCGGGCAGGTGCGCCAGGCACTCGAACGAGACCGAGCGCATGGACTGCCGCAGCATCTGCCAGCACTCCTCCACCTGGTCGGCCGCCATGTAGTGCACCCCCATGAACTCGGGGTGCTCCACGTGGTGCTGTGAGTAGCCCGCCTGGATGTACTGGAAGACCGGGTTGCCGGCCCAGGTCTCCCGGGGCGGGCGGGGCTGCGGGACCTCGGCCAGCCACATCTGCACCCCCTGGCTGGCCGGGTCCGCGGTCAGCAGCCGGTGCAGGGCGGTGGTGCCGGTCCGGGGCAGCCCGGTGATGAACACCGGCCGGTCGATCGGGACCCGCCGGTAGCCCGGGTGCGCTTGCCAGGCCGCCTCGCTGGACAGGCGGGCCATCAGCGCGCCGCGCAGCACCGCCCGCTGCGCTTTCGCGCCGAACTGCGTCAGCCCGGCCTCGCTGGCGCAGGAGTCGAGCAGCACCGCCAGCCCGTCGGTGTAGTCATCGGCGCCGAAGTCGGTCAGGCCGGTCCGCCGGACCGCGGACGCGTGCAGGTCCGCGATGGTGCCAACCGGATTCAATGGTGGTACTCCCCGCAGTTCACGTCGAGGCACTGCCCGGTGATGGCCCGGGCCAGGCCGGACGCCAGGAACACCACCGCGTCGGCGATCTCGTCGGGCTCGGGCAGCCGGCCCAGGTCGAGGGGGGCGGCGGTCTCGGCGTAGACGTCCTCGACGGTCACGCCCCGCTTCTTGGCCAGGTAGCCGAAGTACCACTTCAGTGAGTCGCCCCAGATGTGCCCGGGCGCCACGGAGTTCACCCGGATCCCCTGCGGGCCGAGCTCGGTGGCCAGGCTCTGGGCCATCGCCAGCAGGGCCGCCTTGGTGAGCTTGTAGGGTCCCATCGTCCGCTGCGAGAACCGCACCACCATGGAGTTGATCATGACGACGGAGCCCTTGGCCTCAGACAGGGCCGGGACGAACAGCCTGGTCAGCCGGAGTGCGGCGACCACGTTGGCGTCGAAGCTCGCGCTGATCGCGTCCAGGTCGACCACGCCGAGGTCCTTGATCGGCGGCATCGCGAGGGCGTTGTAGACCAGCGCGTCCACCCGCCCGAACGCGTCGAGCGCGGCCCCGCGGAGCCGCTCTACCGCGTCGGCGTCGGCCAGGTCGGCGGGGACGGCGAGCCCGCGCCGCCCGAGCGCGGTGACCTCCTTGGCCACGTCGTCAAGCCGGGCGGCCGTGCGCGCGGCGAGCACCACGTCCGCGCCTTCGCGCGCGCTGGCCAGCGCGATGGACCGGCCGAGGCCGGGACCGACGCCGGCCACCACGACTACCTTGTCCCGCAGCAGCATCAGCCGAGCATCCTTTCCGCGATCGCGGCCTGGCGCGCGGCGATGCGCGCCCGCCACTCCAGTGCCGGCACCCGGGCCTCGTCGTAGAACGGCAGCCGGCCGGGAAGCTCGCCGAACGGGACGACCGACACCTCGGGGCCGTCCGCCGGGCCGAGGTCGCGGGTCAGCCGCTGCCAGCGGATCTGCACGTAGCCGCGGTCGTGCCCGGTCCGCTCCAGCCAGTTCGCCAGCCCCGGATCGCGCTCGCTGATCACGAAGCGCATCCGGCCGTCCGGGTCGACCCGGGCCTGGTCGGCGGTGAGGCTGGTCTGGTGGTTGATGTAGTCGAGCGAGATGTACCACATGCTGCCGAGCTGAATGCCCTGGTAGGGCGCGGTCTCCTTCGCGGCCGCGGGCACGGTCACGATCATCGCCTCGTCGTCGGCGAGGTCGAAGTGGCCCGCCGACGAGAACTGGGTGGCCAGCCCGCCGGGCGTGGCCCGCGCCGGGGTCATCGTGTTGGCCGGCTCGTTCAGGTAGAACCACTCGGGGAAGGCGAGGAACGTCCGCAGCCGCGACAGCAGGAGCTTGCCCGCCACCGTGTAGCGCCGGGCCGCGGTCGCGGTGTCGGTCGCCGGCGGCGGCGCGCAGCCCGCCTGGTCGGCCCGGTAGATGCGGATGGTGCCCCGGCGCTCCGTGCTCCAGTCGCTGTAGACCTCGCGCACCAGGAGCATGGCCGAGCCCGGCCCGAGCGTGAAGTACCCGGGCCCGGACTTCCCCGGGCCGAGCCGGAACTCGAACGCGCCGTCATCGGCGATGTCGATGGCCCGGTCGTCGAACGCGCTCAGGCTGTCGGGCACCTCGGCGGGCGTGTAGTCGCCCTTGAGCACCTGGAAGCTCAGGTCCGCGGTCGTCCCGCGCCGGCCGGTGACCACGTACTCCGCGTTGTCGCGCAGGTAGGCGTGGAAGTACAGCGTGTCCGGGTTGTCCAGCCCCATCTTCGTGTACGGGCCGGTGGACTGGACGAAATAGGGGAAGTCGCGCTGGTAGGCCCAGGCCAGGCGGAGCGACTCCTGGATGCTGCCCGCCAGGTAGTCGTGCCCCTCGGCCAGGTCGCGCTCCGACTTGACGTGCGGCGCGCCCGTGATGATCGCCTCGGCCTCGGCCAGGGCCTCAGCGAACGGCCGCGTCAGCAACGCTCGCCCCCGGCCCGGCCGTGAGCTTGAAGCTCGGCATGTCATCGAGGGAGAACATCGCCTCGTAGGTGCGCACGTAGCCGGTATGGGCGATCCGCCACCGGCCGTCCGCGCCGCGTTCGTACCGGTCCTGGTAGAACGCCGCCCCGGTCACGACGATGCGGTGCTCGGTCGCGATCACCTTGTCCTCGAACCGCCAGGTGCCGGTGGCGGTGTCGCCGTCCACGGTGATCTCGGGCTGGCCCGCGGCGTGCACGGTGATGACGTCGGGCCCCAGCTTGGCCCGGAAGAACGCGATGATCTCGTCCCGGCTGGTGAGCGTCAGCGGCTGTCCGTAGACGCGGGTGCCGTAGTCGACGGTGGCGTCCGCGGTGAACACGTCGGCCATCTCGTCCCACAGCTTCTGGTCGACGCAGCGCAGATAGCGGTACTTCAGCTGGCGGATCTCTTCGAGGGTCACAAGGTCCATGGGACAAGCTTGGAGCATCCGCTTGATCGAAACAAGAACCTGTTCTAGTTTTAGTGGGCAGCGTCGGCGACGGGAAGGCGGAGAGCGCGATGCGGTTCAGCTATGCCGAGTCGATGACCGACGTGTCGTTCTACGTACCGCTGGCCCGGGCCGCCGAGGAGGCCGGGTACGACTCGATGGTCATACCGGACAGCATCTGCTACCCGCTGCGGGCCAGCAGCGTGTACCCGTTCAACCCCGACGGCAGCCGCGAGTTCCTCGAGGACAAGCCCTTCCTCGAGCCATTCTCGCTCATCCCCGCCCTGGGCGCGGTGACCAGCCGGATCCGGTTCACCACGTTCGTCGTTAAGGTCCCCGTCCGCAACCCGGTGCTGCTGGCCAAGCAGGTGACCTCGACCGCGGTGCTCACCGGCAACCGCCTGGATCTCGGCGTCGGGACCAGCCCGTGGCGCGAGGACTACGACGTGCTCGGCGCGGACTGGGCCAGCCGCGGGCGGCGGCTGGACGAGTCGATCGCCATCCTGCGCGGGCTAGCCACGGGGGACTACTTCGAGTTTCACGGCACGACCGTCGACCTGCCGCCGATCAAGATCGCGCCGGTGCCTACCGAACCGGTCCCGGTGCTGGTCGGCGGACACTCGGACGCCGCGCTCCGCCGGGCCGCCCGGCTCGACGGCTGGATGCACGGCGGGGGAGACCCCGCGGACCTGCCCCGCCTGCTCGCCCGCCTGGCCGGGTTCCGGCGGGAAACGCCCGCGCCGCCGTCCCCCCGCGACTACCAGGTGCACGTGATCTCGACCGACGCCTACACCCCCGACGGCGTGCGCCGCCTGGAGGAGCAGGGCGTGACCGACGTCATCATCGGCTTCCGCTGGCCCTACGCGACCGGCCCGGACACCGAGCCGCTCGGACGCAAGCTCGACAGCCTCCGCCGGTTCGCCGACGACGTCATCGCGAAGATGTAGACCCGTTGCCGGCCGCCCGCGTCGTGGCCCGCCAGGCGGTGGCCCGCCAGGCGGTGGCCCGGCACATGGCGGCGCCCGCGCTCGGCCTCGGGCTCGGGCTGCTCGCGCTCGGCCCCGGCCTGGGGCGCGGGTTCCTGCTCAGCTACGACATGGTGTTCGTGCCCCGCGAGCCGCTGCCCGCGGCCCTGCCCGGCCTCGCGCCGCCGCGGGCGGTGCCCAGCGACCTGGTGGTCGCCCTCGCCTCGCGGGTGATCCCGGCGGACGTCACCGAGAAGCTCATCCTGCTGTCGGTCTTCGTGCTCGCCTGCTCGGGGATGGCGGCGTTGCTGAAGGACCAGTCGTTGCTGAAGGACCCGCCGCTGATCGCCCGGCTCGCCGCCGGGGCGTTCTACGCGTGGAATCCGTACGTCGCCGAGCGGCTGATCATCGGCCAGTGGGCGCTCCTGCTCGGCTACGCCGGCCTGCCCTGGGTGCTCAAGGCGATCAGGGCAGGCGACCCGGCCCGGCTATCCCTCGCCCTCATCCCCGCCGTCATCGGCGGTTTCACCGCCATGAGCGTCACCGCGCTGCTCGCCGTCCCGGTCGCCCTCCTGACCAGGAGCACCGGTAGCACTGACAGCACCAGGAGAACCAGGATGATCGCGCTGACGGCCGGCCTGCTCGCCGTCGGCAGCCTGCCCTGGCTGATCCCGTCCCTGCTGCACCCGGTGTACGCCGACCCCGCGGGCATCGCCGCGTTCGCCGCTCGCGCCGACACGCCGTTCGGGACCCTCGGAAGCCTGGTCATGCTGGGCGGGATGTGGAACGCCCAGACCGTGCCCGCGGCCTACGGCGGCCCGTGGTCGGCGCTGTGGCTGGTGATCGCGCTCGGCGCCGTCGCCGGCTACGTGCGGCTCGCCCGCGGCCGCTGGCCCGGCCTGGGCATCGCCGCCCTGGCCGGCCTGCTGATCGCGAGCGCGGGAATCACCCCGGCCGGCCGCGGCCTGCTCCGGTCGGCGACCGCCGCCTGGCCCGGGCTCGCGGTGCTCCGCGACGGCCAGCAGTTCGTGGCGCCGCTCGCCCTGGCCGAGGCGGCCGGCTTCGGCCTCGCCGTGGCCATGGTGTGGAAACCCGACCTCCAGGGCAGGCTCCTGCGCCTGACCGCGCTGGTCGTGCCGGTCCTGCTGCTCCCCGGCCTCGCCTGGGGCGCGGCCGGCCGGCTGCGCCCGGTCTGGTACCCGGCCGGCTGGCTGGCCGCGGCGCGGGTCATCGACGCCGCCCCCGGGCCGGGCGACGTCCTGCTGCTGCCCTGGGCGGCCGACCGCCGGCCGGCCTGGAACAACGGCGAGGCGCTGCTCGACCCCTGGCCGAGGCTGCTGTCGCGCCCGGTGATCTGGAACGACGGCACCCAGGTGGGCAGCGTCCGGCTCGCCCCCGACGACCCCCGGGCCCAGCGGCTGAACACCCTCCTGTCAGAAGAAGGCCAGGGACCGCTGACCGCGGCGCTGCGGGCCGCGGGAGTCCGGTTCGTCCTCGTCGACGCCGGGCCGCCGCCCGGCGCCCGCCTGCCCGGGACCACGGTGATCATCGACCAGCCGGGGCTGGTGGTGTACGAGTTTGCCCGTTAGCGCGAGATCCCCCTAGCCGTACAGACTAGAACTTGTTACAGTTTCTCCGAAGTTACTGGCCAGTTTCTTTTTGGCCGGCCGTTGTCGAGCGCAGTACGCCCACCGGAGGTGGAGTGCCATGATGCGTCTGATCATCGCAGTCGTCGCGGGTCTCGTCGTCGCCGTCGTGGCCACCGTGATCGTGGTGAACGTGTTGTCGAGCGACGCCAACGGCACCCCGAGCAACGCCACGCTGTACGTGTACGGCACCCGTTAGCCCGGTCACCGGCCATGACTCCCGTGCCGCCGTCCATCCACCCGGCGTCCATCGAGATCGTCGTCCCGGCGCACAACGAGGCCGCCCGGCTGCCTGCCGGGCTCGCCGCGCTGTGCGACAAGGCCCTGACCCTCCCGCTGCGCGCCGCGATCATCGTGGTGGACAGCGCGAGCACCGACGGGACCGGCCGCCTGGTCCGCGAGTGGCCCGCGGGCCCGGTGCCGGTCGGGCTGCTGCGCTGCGAGCGGCCGGGCAAGGGCCGGGCCGTGCGGGCCGGGCTGCTGGCCACCCAGGCGCCGTTCGTCGGGTACTGCGACGCCGACATGGCGACCGACCTGTCCGCCCTCGACCAGGCGCTCCGGCGCCTCGCGGCCGGCGACCGCGTGGTCATCGGGTCGCGCGCGCTGCGGGCCTCGGTGGTCGACGCGAGGAACAGCGCGGCCCGGCGGGTGGGCGCGACCGCCTTCCGCGCGCTGGCCCGGCGGGTCGTGCCCGCCGCGACCGACACCCAGTGCGGGTTCAAGTTCTTCTGCGGGCCGCTGGTCCGGCAGGCCGCGCTGTCCCTGCGCACGACCGGCTTCGCCTTCGACGTCGAGCTGATCGCCAACTGCCTGCGGCTCGGCGCGGAGCTGACCGAGATCCCGGTCCGCTGGCGGGACATGCCCGATTCGACGTTCTCGGTGCGGCGCCACTCGGCCGCCGCGTTCCGCGACGTCGCCTCGCTCTACCTGCGGTCGCCGCGGCCGTCGCCCGAGCGCGTGCCCGCCGACCTGGCCCGGCTCCCGGCCGGAGCCGCGACGTGACCGCGCCGCCCGGAGATCTGGGCGGCGCGACGATAGCCGTGGTCAACTGGCGCGATCCCTGGCACCCCCGGGCGGGCGGGGCCGAGCGCTACGCCTGGGAGATGGCCCGCGGCCTCGTCGCCCGCGGCGCGGCCGTGCTGTTCCTCACCGCGCGGGCCCCGGCCCAGGCCCGGGCCGGGCGGCGCGACGGGATCGAGATCGTCCGGCTGGGCGGCCGGTTCACCGTCTACCCGCTCGTCCTGGCCTGGCTGCTGGTCCGCCGCCTGCGGCGGCGGCGCCCGTTCGACGCGGTGCTCGACTGCCAGAACGGCATCCCGTTCTTCACCCCGTGCGTGCTGCCCCGGCGGGTGCCGGTGTTCTGCGTGGTGCACCACGTGCACACCAGCCAGTTCGCCCTGCACCTCCCGGGCCCGCTGGCCCGCGCCGGCCGGCTGCTCGAAGGCCCGGCCGCCCGCCTCGCCTACCGGCGGCACACCTGCGTGGCGGTGTCCCCGTCGACCGTAACCGCGATGCGGGACCGCCTTCGCTGGCGCGGAACCATCACCATCATCGCGAACGGGGCCGGGGCGCCTGTCCCACCCCCCATTCCCGCGCCCCCCGAAGAGGCGCCCGCGGGGGAAGCACACAGCGGGACCGGGACGCTCCGCCTGACCTGGGTGGGCAGGCTCGTGGCCCACAAGCGGCCCGAGCTGATCCTGCCGCTGGCCGAGCGGCTCGGCCCGGCCGCCGTCATCGACGTGATCGGGCGGGGCCAGGAGGAGGCGTCGCTGGCCGCCGCCGTCGCCCGCCGCGGCCTGGCCGGCCGGGTCCGGCTGCACGGCTTCCTCCCCGACGCCGACCGGGACGCGATCGTCGCGCGCTCGGCCTTGCACCTGAACACCTCCCAGGGCGAAGGCTGGGGGCTGTGCGTGCTCGAGGCCGCCGCCCTCGGCGTGCCCACCGTCGCCTTCGACGTGGAGGGACTGCGCGACGCCGTCCGCGACGGGGAGACCGGCTGGCTGGTCAGGGAGGGCGAGCTGATCGAGGACGTCACCGCCCGGGCGCTGAAGGAACTGGCCGACCCGGCCCGCCGGGCCGAGGTCGCCGCCGCCTGCCGCGACTGGGCCGGGCGGTTCAGCTGGGACCGCAGCGCCGGCCAGTTCGCCGGGCTGATCAGGGCCGCGATGGATCGCCGGGCACCGTGATCGAGGCACCGCCGGCGGCCCGCCCGGTCGACGGCCCGGCCGCGTCAAGATCGCGGCGGACGATCTCGCCCCGGATCGTCCTGGCCGCCTGCTGCCTGCTGCTGGTCCTGCTCCCGTTCGTCACCGCGCCCGGCAACATCATCGCCGACTCCAAGCTCGACCTGGCCGTCAATCCCGTCGGCTACCTCGCCCGGGCCTTCTCGCTGTGGGACCCGCAGCAGTTCGGCCAGCTGCAGAACCAGGCGAACGGCTACCTGTTCCCGATGGGCCCGTTCTTCGCGCTCGGCCGGCTCGCGGCCACGCCGGCCTGGATCACCCAGCGGCTGTGGATCAGCGCCGTGCTGATCACCGCCTTCCTCGGGACGGTCCGGCTGGCCGGCCGCCTCGGCATCGGCGTGCCCTGGACCCGGGCGGCCGCGGGCCTGGCCTACGCCCTGTCGCCGATGGCGCTCACCCTGATCGGCGAGTACTCAGGCGAGTACCTGCCGCAGGCCCTGGCGCCGTGGATCATCGTCCCGCTCGCCCGGGCCGTCCTCGACGACGGCGCGCGGAGCCGGCTCGGGGGCACGGTGGTCCGGGCAGCCGCCCGGTCGGCCGTCGCCGTCGCGCTGTGCAGCGGCATCAACGCGGCCTGCACCGTCGCCGCCGCCGTCCCCGCGGTCATCTTCGTCCTCACCCGTCCCGCCGCCCTGCGATGGCGGCTGCTGGCCTGGTGGCTGCCCGCCGTCGTGCTCGCGACCCTGTGGTGGACCGTCCCGCTGGTGCTGCTGCAAAAGTACGGCGTCTCGTTCCTCCCCTACACCGAGAGCGCCGCCGCCACCACGTCGGCGACCAGCCTCGACCAGGCGCTGCGGGGCACCGAGAACTGGATCAGCTACCTGGTGGTCGACGGCCAGCCCTGGTGGCTGGTCGGCAACCGCCTGGCCAACCAGGTGCTGCCGACGCTGCTGAGCGGCCTGGTCGCC
>Ga0302314_10007283_pt1 | contig 19896 bp, 18 predicted proteins | sample III_Palsa_N2_3_FD_200533 | JGI IMG/M metagenome (GOLD analysis project Ga0302314, IMG submission 200533) | Peat permafrost microbial communities from Stordalen Mire near Abisko, Sweden - III_Palsa_N2_3 | ecosystem: Environmental > Terrestrial > Soil > Palsa > Peat permafrost | place: Sweden... | reverse complement strand
GCTGCTGACCCAGCAGCTGCATCCGAGCTACTCCACGGGGCCGTGGAGCGGCGGCTACCTGATGGACAACTTCGGGATCACGCCGCTGACACTGCATGGGCTGTTCTGCATCCCGACCGCGCCCTTCCTGCATGCCAATGTCGCGCACCTCGCCGCGAACTCGGTGGGACTGCTCATCCTGGGATGGCTCAGCTGCCGCTATTCGCCGCGCCTGACCATGATCGCGGTCGGCGAGAGCATCGTCGGCGGCGGCCTGGTGGCCTGGGCCCTGGGCGACCCGGGCAGCTGCCACATCGGCGCGAGCGGGGTGATCTTCGGACTGATCGGCTTTCTGATCGGGAACGCGCTGTTCCGTTTCGAATTCCTCTCGCTGTTCATCGGCGTGGTCACCGCACTGCTCTTCGCCGCGGTCCTGCCGCAGGCCCTGCCGGAGCATGCGCTGGGCGCCGCGCACCACGCCGGGCAGCAGCCGGTGAGCTGGCAGATGCATCTCGGCGGACTGCTCGGCGGGTTGTCCGCGAGCTGGCATTCGCGCGCGCAAAGTCGCTGAGAGCGGATGTCAGGGATCAACGAGGAGGAAAGTGCCCGAGAAAAGCTGAGAAAGGCTGAGAAAGGTCGGAGCATCGCGACGCTCGCCGGGCCGTATCTCAGCGCCGTGGTGGGGCGGGTTCCGGCTGCACCGCAACACCCAACGGCGCAGCGCTGGGATCCGGACGTTCCGCGGCAGATGTTGGCGACGAGGCAGCTGCGGCCAGGTCTGCCCCGCCTGGCAGGTTGAGCAGCGCTCGGATCGAACGCTCGGCCTCGGCATCATGCGCATGCGCGCGCAGGTAGGACAAGAGCTGATGCTGGAGCTTGTTGGCGACACGCTCCAGGCCGTAGCGCAGGTCCGCGCGGCGCGCGTCGTCAGTCAGCGCGAGCTTGGCGGCCAGGCGCGCCTCCTCGGCGGCGACCACGTCGCGGAAGTAGGTGGTGACTTCGCGCGCCAGCTGCTGTCCGGCCGGGCGCGTCGCCTCGAGGTAGGCGCGGACATTCGCATCGACCACGGCCGTGGCCGCGGCGACCTCGTCGCTGCGCGCCAGGCGGTTGGCAGCGACCACCGATTCGAGGTTGTCGATGTTGTAGAGGTAGACGTCGGCCAGGCCCGCGACCTGGGGGTCGATGTCGCGCGGTACCGCCAGGTCGATCAGAAGCAGCGCGCCGCGCTGCCGACGCCGCGCCAGGCGGACCTCGGCCTCGGAGACCACCGCATGCGCCGCCGCGGTCGAGGAGATGACGGTGTCGTGGTCGCTGAGCGCCTCGACCAGCTGCTCCCAGGCATAGACCCGCGCCGGGGTGTCCTTGGAGAGGGCGATGGCGCGCTCCTGGGTGCGGTTGATGACGCTGACGTGGCGCACCCCCTGTTCGAGCAGGTAGCGCATGGTCAGCTGCGCGATCTCGCCAGCGCCGATGACCAGGAGCTTCGCCGCCGCCAGATCGCCGTGCACATGCCGCGCCAGGTCGACCGCGACCGAGGCGGTGCTGAGCTTGTGGCGGCCGATCGCGGTCTCGCTGCGCACCTCCTTGCCCACGCCCAGGGCGCGCTGGAAGAGCGGATGCAGGACCGGTCCGACCAGGGCGCCGTTTCGCGCCGCCTCGTAGGCCTCCTTGATCTGATGCACGATCTGGTCCTCGCCGAGCACCAGGCTCTCGAGCCCGCACACCACGCGGAAGAGATGGCGCACCGCGGCCTCGCCACGGTGCCAGTAGCGGTGCGTGGCCAGAAGCGCCGGCTCGATGGCGCGGGCCTCGGCGATTGCCCGGCTGACCGCCTCCTCGGCAACCTCGCCCGCCAGGTAGCACTCCAGGCGGTTGCAGGTGCTCAGGACCAGGACCTCCGAGACCCCGGGCAGGCCAGCGCACAGCCGCGCCAGGTCCTCGGCCTCGAGCCCGCGCACCGCCAGGCGTTCGCGGATCGCCACCGGCGTGCGGTGGTGGTCGATGCCCCAGGTGATGAGCGCCGGCTCAGCCATGGGGCGCCACCAGGATCCCGACCAGTTCTAGGCAGCCGATGATCAGGCACCAGGCGGCGGCGGCGGCCTGGCCGCGGCTGCCGAGGCGGTTGACCGCGCGCGCCGCCAGCAGCGCCACGAGTGCGGCGAGGTTGACCAGCGCGAGCAGGATCGACGGCTGGGTGAGGTGCGCGCCGGGCGCCTGCTGCATGGCCACCCCGCCGGTCGCGACCCCGGCCATGAGGAAGGCGGTGGCGAGGATGACCGCGCGCTCGGTGATGCGTCCCAGGGCCGGCAGCGCCGGCAGCCGGAAGGCGCGCGGACTCGCCGATTTCAGCTGCCGGGCGGCGATGATAAACAGCACGCCGGCCGAGCCGGCGACCAAAAGCGCGGCCAGGTACGCCGACATGAAGCCGGCATGCAGCAGGGTGATCGCGCCCACCGAGCGCACCTGCTCATGGGTGGGCACGAGCGACGTCACCGCCACCAGCAGCGCCGCAGCGCCGATCGGCAGCACCAGCAGTCCGCGGCTCGGCCCGGCGATGAAGCGGCTGGCGAACAGCAGCGCCGCAACCCCCGCCCAGATGCCGAGCACCACGTAGAGGAAGTCGCGCGCCTGGGCGTCGCAGAAGGCCAGGACCAGGGCGAGGGTGAGCGCGGCGAAGCCCAGCCACAGCAAGGTCGGCGGCCCCTGCTCCTCGGCGGCGGCGCCCAGCGCCCGCCAGCGCTTCCACGCCGCCAGGCAGTAGGCGGCGCCGGAGGCGGCGATGAGCAGGACGGCCAGGGAATGCATCCCCGCCAGGGTAGCCGGCGGTACGCCCGGGCAATCGCAGGTCGATGTCGTCTCGCCCGCAGACCGCCGGCAGGCCGCTGGCAACGCCGCGCGGCGTTCAAAAGTGCGGATGGATCACGGCTGGATGGCGTCGCAAGACAGCGGTCACACCGCCGTCAACGGCAGCCTACTGCGCGAAGGAGGCGAGCGAGGTGATGTTGCGCAGATCGTTGTCGAGCAGCTCGCCGCGGATGCCGAGCCAGAAGCCGGGCTTGTCGGTGAGGTCGTTGCCGCCGACATCGATGGCCAGGTGCTGGTCGTAGAAGCTCGCCTCGAAGTAGGCGCGCAGCAGCACGTTGCCGTGCTCGTAGCGGCGGTCGTCGACCGGCCGGTGGCTGTCCTTGCCGCGCGCCAGCATGAAGAAGTTCAGCCACGGCGGATCCACCGGCGTCTCGGCCCAGGCGCCGATCTGCGAATCGATCAATCCGCCGGCCAGGGTCAGGCGGTACTGCTGGGTCTTGTCGTCGGCGAAGAAGCGCCAGCCGAACTGGAAGTCGAAGTCGATGCCCAGCGAGTTCTGGTCCTCTTGCGCCGAGATCAGGCCCTTGGGCGCGGTGCGGTAGGAGACGCCGCCGACGTAGAACTTGTACGGCCGCGGCTCGAGCCGCAGGTACGCTTCCGAATCGGTGACCCCGGAGTTGGGGTCGTAGCCGACGGAGACGCCGCCGTAGAAGCGCAGTGCTGCGATCGGACCGGTCACGGGCTTGAGCTCGTCCATGCGCTGGTCGAAGGAGTCGATCGCCTTCAGCGCATGGTCATGCAGGGTGTCGTCCATGACCAGCTTGCCGATCGTGCCGCGGCCGGCGGCGATCTGCCCGGTGATCAGCTGGACGTTGGCGCCGATCGCATCCAGGCGGGTCGAGACCGCGCCGAGGCCGGCCATGGTCTTCTTGAGGTTCTCGCGGTTCTCGCTCACCGTGGCGTCGAGGGTCGCCGAGACCTTGGCGACGTTCTCACCGGCCTGGTTGAAGGTGATGAGCAGGTGCTGGATGCGGTCGCGGCTGTCGGCCACCAGGTCGTCGAGGCGGCGCATCAGCGACTTCAGGCTGGCGATGGCGTCGGTGATGTTCACGTCGTTCTTCTGCACCACCGACTTGATCGCGCCGGTCATGTCGCCGACGTTCTTGAGCGAGACCGCGACCTGCGGGCGCTCCTCCTGCACCAGGTCATGGATCTGCTGCGCCATGAGGTCGATGTGCTCGACCGCGGAGCGCGCATTGTGGATGGTGCCGCGGATGTCGTCGCGGTTGTCATCGAGGATCTTCTTGAGCGCCGCCAGGGTCTGGTCGATCGACACCGGATCGATGCCATGCGGGATCTGCGCCTGGTTCAGGCTGCCGATCGGCACGCCGCCGCTGGAGACGATCGCCAGCGACGAGCCGCCCAGCAGCCCCTGGTCGATGCGAAACTCGGTCTGGGCATTGATCAGCACGCTGTCCTGGTAGGAGCCGGTGATCGAATACTGGATTTCCACGCGCGGGGTGGCGATGCCGGTGATCTTGTCGACCGTCAAGACCGGCTTGACCGCCGTGACCGCGCCGACCTTCACCCCGTTGTAGGTCACCGGATCGCCGAGGTCCAAGCGCACGATGCGCTGGAAGTTCACCACGAACGCGCCGGGCCGGCGCAGGACGTTGGAGAAGAAGAAGACGAAGGTGGCGATCAGCATCACGCCGATCACGAACAGCACGCCGACCTTGAGTTCGCTGGACATGGCCTATCCCGGCTTCCGTGTGGGGTCGAGGGCCGAACGGTCGCCCTGCTGCGGCAGTCCGACATAGCCCTCGGTCAGCGGCCCGTGCGTCGAGCCGGTCAACAGCTGCTGCAGGACCGGATTGGCATTGTCGCGGATCGTGTCCTTGGGACCGATTGCGACGATGCGGCCGAGGTAGAGCATGGCGATGCGATCCGCGATCTTGAAGGCCGCCTCGAGGTCATGGGTGATGACGATCGAGGTAACACCCAGGTCGCGCTGCAGCTCCAGGATCAGCTCATTCACGCCGGTGACCGTCACCGGGTCGAGACCGGTGGTCGGCTCGTCGTAGAGGATGATCTCCGGCTTCTGGATGATCGCGCGCGCCAGGCCGACGCGCTTGCGCATGCCACCCGAGAGCGAGGCGGGCTTGAGCTCGAGGATCTCCTCGGCCGGCAGGTAGACCTTCTTCAGGCTGTCGATGACCCGGCTGCGCACCTCCTCGGCGGGGAGCGACTCGTTCTCGATCAGCGGCAATCCGACGTTCTCGAGCACGGTCAGCGAGTTGAGCAGCGCCGCCCCCTGGAAGACCACCCCCAGGCGCTTGCGGAAGGTGTCGAGCTCGTCCGTGGTGGCGCGGTTGAGGTCGAGGCCGTCGACGTCGATCGTGCCGGCATCGGCATGCAGAAAGCCCATCAGGTGGCGCAGCAGGGTGGTCTTGCCCGAGCCGGAGCCGCCGAGGATGACCAGGGTCTCGCCGCGGTAGATGTCCACCGTCACGCCGCGCAGGATCTGGCGGTTGCCGAAGCGCTTGGCCAGCTCGCGGATCTTGATCAAGGTCGTCTTGCCGGCCGGCACCGGCGTCAGCGGTGCCGCCGCCTCGATCCGCTCCCGGGCCCAGTAGCTGGCGGTCATCAGCGCAACCACAGTTGGATGAAGGCGGTCATGAGCAGGTCGGCGACCAGCACGAAGATGACATTCAGCACCACGCTCTCGGTGGTCGCGCGGCCGACGCCCTCGGCGCCGTCGGAGGTGTTCAGCCCGCGGTCGCAGGAGATCGTGCCGATGATGCAGGCGAAGACCACGCTCTTGGACAGCCCCGAGAAGAAGTCCATGCCATCCAGGCCGTCCTGGGCCGAGACCATGAAGGTGTACATCGAGGTGTTGAAGGTCAGCTTGGCGGCGAAGGCGCCGCCCAGCATGCCGACCCAGTCGGCGACCGCGGTCAGGATCGGCATGGCCAGCACCAGGGCCAGGATGCGCGGCATGACCAGGTAGCGCACCGGGTTGATCGACATGGCGCGCAACGCGTCGACCTCCTCGTTGACCACCATGGTGCCGAGCTCGGCCGCGATCGACGAGCCGATGCGCGCCAGGATGATGACCGCCGCCCAGATCGGTCCCATCTCGCGCGTGAAGGTCGCGCCGATGATCTCCCCGATCTTGTCCTCGGCGCCGTACTGCTTGAGCGCGGTGCCGATCTGCACGGCCATGATCATGCCGGTCAGTCCGGCGATCAAAGACAGCACCAACAGCGAACCGAAGCCCGAGACCTCGAGCTGATGGATGATGGTGCGGATCGAGCGCTTGAAGCGCGGCATCTGCGAGACCGCGTCGATGAACAGGATCAGGGCCCGGCCGGCGACCGTGAAGCGGCGCACGATGAGATTCCCGATGCCCTCGATCAGCTCCACCGCCGGGCTGACTTCCAGACGCTCGTGCATGCTCGTGGTCTTCTTGCGGTGCAGCACCCTCAGCCCTCCGCAGGCAGCAGCTGGGGTGAGGGCGTGATGCCCAGCAGCGACAGCGCGAGTAGGGTCTTGGCATCGCAGATCATGCCGGCACTGATCTGGGTGGTCAGTTCCGAGACCTCGATCAGCTCGGCGCTGACCAGTTCGCCCGGCTCCGGGGCGGCCGCGCAGGGCGAGAGGCCGTGGGCCCGGTAGATGATCAGCTCCTCATCCGAGACCCCGACCGCGGGGAAGAGCCGCATCAGCTCGTGCAGGCGCTCGCAGGTCTGACCGGCCTCCTCCTGCAGCTCGCGCCGCGCGGTGGCCTCGGGGCTCTCGCCGATGACCCGCGTCCCGGCGGGGATCTCCAGGGTCCAACGACGAATGGGATAGCGAAACTGGCGCACCAGCAGCAGTTTGCCAGGCACCGGTTGGGCGATGACCGCGACCGCGCCGGGGTGGTGGATGATCGGCCGTTCGATCGTACCATCCGGGGTCTGCCAGGTCTCGCGTGCCAGCCGGAAGCGCTCCGAATCGAAGAGCGTGCTTTCCGCCAAGAGACGCGGCGCCGGCATGTGGGTATTTGTATTCAACTGTTTCCTAATTGCAATCGTCCCACCAGCATTGGAGAGCCGCCGAGGACGCAAGTGCTTGTGCCGCCTGAATCTGGGCCCAAGGTTCCGCCCCGGAGCTGCTGTATGCGCGTGAGCCTGGCCTGGATCAAACGTCTGCTGCAGACCTCCGCCCTGCCCATGGATGATGCACGCCTGCAGGACCGCATCGCCTTAAGCGTGTGCGAAATCGCGGGCCAGGAACGGACCATGGCCCACCTCGATGGCGTGGTGGTCGGTCGCGTGCTCAGCTGCGCCCCGCACCCCAATGCCGAGCGCCTGCGCCTGACGACCGTCGACGTCGCAACTGCGACGCCCCTGCGCATTGTCTGTGGCGCCCCCAATGTCGCGGTCGGCCAGACCGTCGCGGTCGCGACCATCGGCACCACGTTGAGCATGCCCGACGCCGCCGGCGTGCCCAAGGCGATCACCATCAAGGCCGCCAAGCTGCGCGGCGAGCCGAGCGAGGGCATGATCTGCGCCGCCGACGAGCTCGGCCTGGGCACCGACCATGACGGCATCCTGGTGCTCGATGCCAGCCTGGTGCCGGGCACGCCCCTGGCCCAGGCACTGGGGCTGGGCGATACGGTGTGGGTGATCGAGAACCAGGCCATCACCCACCGCCCGGACCTGTGGGGCCATCTCGGCTGGGCGCGCGAGGTCGCGACCGCGTGCGCTATCGCGCCGCCGGCGGATCCCGAGATCGCCCTCGCCCCGCTCGGTATGGGCTGGTCGGTGACCCTCGCGGACGAGGGCTGCAGCACCTACTGCGGGTCGGTGGTCGAGAATCTCGGCAGCGGCACCACCCCGCGCTGGATGAGCGACCTGCTGGTCGCGGCCGGGGTCCGTCCGATGGGGCTGATCGTCGACATCACCAACTACGTGATGCTCGAACTCGGCGAGCCGCTGCACGCCTTCGACGTCCGCCAGGTGGCCAGCCAGCACATCGTGGTGCGCTCGGCGCGCGCCGCCGAGACCTTCACCACCCTCGATGGCGTCAGCCGCACCTTGGATGGCGGCGACCTGCTGATCTGCGACGCCGAGCGACCGGTGGCGCTGGCCGGGATCATGGGCGGCATGAACAGCATGATCCAGGCCGATACCACGGCGATCCTGCTCGAGGCGGCGATCTTCCGTCCGGAGCGCATCCGCCGCACCCGCCAGCGCACCGGCCTGGCCAGCGACGCCTCGGCGCGCTTCGAGCGCGGGCTCTTCCCGGAGATGGCGTCCTCGGGCCTCGCCCGCGCCGTGCAGCTGCTGCGCGAGCTCGCGCCGGGCTGCCGCCTGACTCATACCTTCCACAGCGGTCCGATCAGCCAGGTCGCCCTGGAGCTGCCCTTCGACCCGGCCATGGTCGGCCGCCTGACCGGGCTGCCGGTCGAGGAGGCGGTGCAGCGCAGCATCCTCGGCCGCCTCGGCTTCCAGGTCGCCGCGCAGGCGGTGGCCATCCCCTGGTGGCGGCGCAAGGATGTGCGCGTCACCGTCGACCTGGTCGAGGAGGTCGCGCGGCATTTCGGCTATGAACGCATCCAGCCGGCCATCCCGCGCCTGGCCGCGGCCTCGCCCACTCCGAACCAGCTCTCGCGTCTCGCGCAGCGCAGCCGGCGCTGCCTCTCGGCGCTGGGCTGGGATGAGGTCGCGACGTACGTCCTGACCTCCGAGACCTGGGCTGGGGCCCTGTCGCCAGAGCCGGCGGGCCTGATCCGCATCGAGCATCCCCTGTCCTCGGAGCAGACCGTGCTGCGTCCGTCCCTGGCGGGCGGGCTGCTCGATGCGCTGGCCCGCAACCGCCGGCACCTGCCCGCGGTGCGCATCTATGAGGTGGGCAAGCGCTATGGCCTGCGCATCGGCCTGACGCCGCGCTCGGCCGCGCCGGCCGCGGGCGGCTGCGAGGACGAGATCCTGGTGCTCGCCGGCGTCATCAGCCAGGACGGGCAAACGACCCCCTTCTACGCGGCGCGCGACGCGGCGCTGCGCGTCCTGCACCACCTCGGCTACGGCACGGCGCGTCTCGCCCCGGGCCACGCCGGGCAGCCGCCCTGGCTGGTGGGCGGACGCAGCGCAACCCTGCTCAATCCGCTCGACGGCCAGGTCCTCGGCGTGGTCGGCGAGATCATCCCAGCGCTGCGCGCGATCGCCGACGCCCCGGAAGCGGTCGGCTATTTCGAGATCCCGCTCGAAGCGCTGCTGGCGCGCTACGGCGCGCCCAAGCCGCTCCAGTACCAGCCGCCCAGCCGCTTCCAGCGCGTCGAACGCGAGTTCACCTGGGTCAGTCCTGAACAGCTCACCTACGCCCAGCTCGCCGAGTCGACGTTGCGCGCGGCCGGTGAGCTCGGTCAGGGTGTGGAGCTGGTGACCATCTACCGCGGTGACCCGATCCCGGCCGGGCACAAGGCCCTGAGCCTGCGCCTGGCCCTGCAGTCGGCGACCCGCACCCTCGAGGACAAGGAGCTCGCCAAGCTCACCGAGCGGGTGATCAGCCAGGTCACGCGCGACACCGGTGCGCAGCTGCGTGCCTGAGCCTGGGTGGGCCGGCTCGGCGGTTGGAGCGCAGGCACGCACGGCTACCCTGCGCTGATGCGCGGTGTGGTCTATCACAACGGCGACTGTCCGTACCTGCCGGACCGCCAGTTCCACGCCTTCCATCCGCTGCCCAATCCGCCGGTGAGCCCGTCCTACCGTGAGCTCATGGACTGGCGCTTCCGCCGTTCCGGCGGGCACGTCTACATGCCGATGTGCAAGACCTGCGACGCCTGCCGTCCGCTGCGCGTCGACATAGCCGCTTTCCAGCCGCGCCGCGACCAGCGGCGCTGCGCCACGCGCAATGCCGACCTGGCCATCACCTGGCATGCGCGCGGCCTGGATCCGGAACGCCTGGAGCTGTACCGCGCCTATCAGCGTGAGATCCACAAGAAGGAGGCCAGTCCCGATCCCAGCTCGTTCCTGGTCGAGGACGGCGGCATCCCGGGCGGGGAGCTGCATGCCCGCGACCGCTCGGGACGGCTGCTCGCGGTCTCGGTCTGCGACCGGGTCGGCGATGCGCTCTCCAGCGTCTACTGCTACTACCAGCCCACCGAGGCGGCCCGCGGCCTGGGGACCTTCATGGGCCTGTCCGAGATCGGCTTCGGGCTCGCCGAGGGCCTGCGCTGGCTGTACCTGGGCTTCCTGGTGCGTGGCTGCGTCAAGATGGAGTACAAGGCCCGCTTCCGCCCGCACGAGGTGCTCGAGGCTGGCGTCTGGGTCCGCTATTCCTGATCAGTTCATCAAAACCCAGGCGCCCAGGGCCAGCACCACGCCGATCACCACACTCGCCCGGCCCAGGGGCCGGCGGTGCGCCAGCAGCCCGATGAACACCGCCAGCAGCTCGGTGCCAAGCAGCGTGTTGCCGACATCATGCGTGCTCCAGGTGCGCGGCTCCAGCAGCGCCAGGATGCGCACCACGACCGCGGCCAGCACGCCGATCAGGCAGAGGCTCAGCGCAATCCGCCCGAGCAGGTCGAAGCGCTCCTCGGCCAGGGCGTCGCGCTGCTCGCGGTTGCCGCCGCGATCGAAGGCCGGGCGGTGCAGGCGCGGCCGGGGGTACGCGCTTGGGCCAGGAGCTGGGACGGGCGGCTCGGCCGCAGGTGGATGACCTCGCCTCAGCTCCGCTGCGTGCGCATCGTCTTCCTCACTGTCCTCACCGTCCTCATTCCCCTCACCCGCCTCATCCGCATCGTCGTCGTCCCGGTCGCCCCCCTCGTGATCAACGACGTCGTCGTCCGCGTCAGCATCCTTGTCGTCCTCGTCGTCGTCGTGCACCGCCATGTGCGGGCCTAGCGGGTCAGCTCGGTGCGGATCGCGGCGATCAGGCGCGCCTGCGCCGCACCGCAGGGATAGCGGGTGAAGAGGCCGTCTTGCACGCGATTGGCGGTCTCGGCCGCTCCGACCACGGCTTCGGCATCGATCACCACCCAGCCCTGGCTGATCGCCGAGGAGATGAGCAGGTCACGGCGCTTCGCGGCGATGTCCTTCAGGGATTCGTCAATCGGCACGGGCGGCGCGACCAAAACCAGGCGCGGCAGGATGCCAAGCGCGTCGCAGCGGCTGCGCAGCGCGCCCATGACGCGCTCCTCCTCTTCGCTCCAGCCGGCGCCGAAGAGCTCCTGGTTGCCCGGGCACCACACCACGGTGCGCGGCAGCCCGAGATCCGCCAGGGCGACCAGCACCGCGTGGCTGGGGTAGCGCTGGTCGAGGGCGGTGCGGCAGATCGCGTCCTGGCCGTCGAAGAGCGAGACGCCGAGCGCCTCCATCGGATCGCCCACCATCAGCGCACGGCCCTCGGGGCGCGGCGAGTGGGCGCGCGTCAGGCTCCACTTGCGCTCCTCGTTGGCGCGGCGCCGGCGGTCGAGCAGCACCACCGGCACGCCATGCTCATCGACCGGGAAGCCGTCCTGCAGCCGCGCCAGCGGCCAGGGCTGACGCACGTCGGCGATGCGCACCACCAAGGGCCAGCTCGCGGCGCCGAGCACGACCTGGGCGGTGTGCGTACCGATGTCCAGGCTCAGCGGCAGCAACCCGCTCACCGAATCGCCCTCGCTGGGCATGGTGATCGGCATCTGCTCGGCCCCGCGCCAGCCGATGGTACCGGACTGGCCGGGTTTCTGGTTGGGCAGCGCGAAGGACAGGTTGCGGGTCTCATCGGCGTAGGCGATCGCCGGCCAGTGCGTGAAGGCGGGTTCCGGCCAGATGCGGATCCCCGGTACACTCGAGGGGCTCGGCGGCATCGGCGGCAGGGGCGGGGCCGGCGTCTCGGTGGCGGGCGCGTCCGAGCCAGCGCTCTCGGCGGCGTCCAGGGCCGTCAGCCCCAGGATTCCCGCAAGCAGCACGCCCGACAGCGCACGAACCCTCACCATGCTGCGCATCCGTGCTCCAGGCGGCGAGTATGCCCGGCTACGACCGGACGTGAAGCCCTGAGGATGCGCTCGGGGTCCGTGGCCGTCATCGCACGGTCACGGGAAGGCCAGGGCCTCGGGACAGGCGGCGAGCAGCGCGGCATAGTCCGCATCACTGATCTCGCGCGCCCCGAAACGTTCCATGTGCGGCGTCTGCTGCTGGCAGTCCAGCATGCGGAAGCCGCGCGCCTGGAGGCGCTCGACCAAATGGACGACGCAGATCTTGGCGGCGTCGTCGGCGCGGTGGAACATCGATTCGCCGCAGAAGCACCCGCCCAGGCACAGCCCGTACAATCCGCCGACCAGCTCCCCACTGCTGTCCCAGGCCTCGAGCGAATGCACCAGGCCGCGTTCATGCAACGCAAGGTAGAGCTTCTCGACGTCCGTGCTGATCCAGGTGCTCTTGCGCTCGGCGCAGAGCTGGATGACGCGCAGGAAGGCCTGGTTGATGGTGATGCGGTACGGTTTGCGGCGCATCACCTTGACCAGGCTCTCCGGGATCTTCCAGCTCTCCCAGGTGATCACCGCGCGCGTCTCGGGCCGGTACCAGCGCAGCCGGCCGCGCCGCCCGTCGGCCATCGGGAAGCAGCGCTGCCAGTAGGCGCGCAGCACCAGTTCCGGCGTCACCGGGCTGCCGTCGGCGTCGTGGATCACGACCTGGGTGGTGCTCATGCCGCGGCCAGACCGCGCAGCAGCGGCAGGAGTTCCCCAGGACTGGCCACCACCCCCTCCACCGCCAGGTCATGGCGCTGGCCGAGACCCCAGGTGCAGAAGGCGACCTGCAGTCCGGCCGCATGGCCGGCCTGGATGTCGGTATGGTGGTCGCCGATCATCCAGCCGCTGGGTTCCAGCACCTGGGTGGCCTGCATGATCTCGCGCAGCGCGGTGGGGTCGGGCTTGCGCGTCACATCGCCACCGCGCACCGCGCTGAAGCAGTCGCGCAGCCCGCAGCCGGCGAGGATCAGCTCGGAGTAGTCGAGACGCTTGTTGGTGGCCACCCCGAGCGTCCAGCCGGAATCGAGCAGGGCGCGCAGCACCGCGGGGATGCCGGGGTAGGGTCGGGTCTGATCGCAGAGCACGCGCCGGTAGACGCGGTGGAAGGTCTCCGCGGCCAGCGCGCGCTCGGCGGTCGAGCACGTGGGCGTCAGACGCTCGATGAGCAGGCTCACGCCATCGCCGATGCAGGCGACGATCTCAGACAGGGGCAGCGCAGGCAGTGACAGGGCCTGGCGCGCCGCATTGCCGGCGGTGGCGAGATCGCGGCTGCTGTCGACCAGGGTGCCATCGAGATCGAAGATCGCCAGACGGCCGGACATGGCTGCACTATCGGCGCAGCGCGCAAATCGCCAGAATCAGCTCGCGGCGGGCGCTTCGAGCTCGTCGGTCTCGCTCGGCTCGGAGTCGCAAAACGGCTCGATCGTCTCCTGCTCGTGCGCGAAGACCATGGCGCTGAAGCCGGATCGGTCAGCGGCCGGCGGCGCGGCGTCGTCCGCCTCGGTCAGGCGGATATCCTCATCACTGACCAGGGTGACCTCGTCGAGATCGACGGTCTTGACGCGCGCGGCGCGGGCGTTGTCGGCTGGCGCATCGGGCTCGTCCCCGTGCTCGCTGTCGCGACTCACGCCCGGGCTGCTGGCGACGGTGCGGCCGATGACCGGAGACGACATGCGCTCGTCTTCGGCATCAGCATCGTCGTCGGCGATCTGCTCGCCGGCGATGCGGATGTCGCCGCCATGCGCCGCGCCACTGGAACGCGCTGCACCCTGTCCCGACTGGATGTAGGAGCCGGTGGACGGGGTGGTCTCGGCGAGGCTGGGAGCGCTGACCGCCAGGGTCAGGATGGTGAGGTCGTCGCCGACCGGGCCGTTGGCCCAGCGCGAGACGTCGGCGGCGATGCCGTCGACCAGCTTCTGCGGTTCCATCTCGAGATGATTGAGGATCGAACCGCACAGCCGCGCCTCGCCGAACTGGCTGTCATCGGTTCCGACCGCTTCGACCAGGCCGTCGGTGTACTGAAGCAGGACATCGCCCGGTTGCAGGTTGACGATCTCCTCCCGCAAGGTCGCCGAGAACATCGCGCCCGAGGCCAGGCCGATGGCCATGCCGCTCCTGCCGATGCGCCGCACCATCGCGTCCTTGCCCATGTTGATCAGCAGTCCCGGATGATGGCCGGCGCGTACGCAGCGCAGCTCGGAACGGCCGGCATCGAGGGTCGCGGCGAAGAGGGTGATGAACTGCCCTGGGATGAGATCGGTGCGCATCTCGTCATTGAAGCGCGCCAGGATGTCCGGCAGCTCACCGCGCGAGCGGGCGACGAAACGCAGGGTCTTGAGCGCAGTGGCCACCACCAGGGCCGCCTGCATGCCATGACCCGAGACATCGCCGATGACGATCATCACGCGGCCATCGGGCAGGGTGATGACGTCATAGAAATCGCCGCTGACCCCATGATGGGCGGCGTAATGGACGGCCAGCGCGAAACCCTCGAGACGCGGCAGGTCGGGCAGCATCTTCTTCTGCACCGTGGAGGCCCGCTCCATGGCCTCGTCGCGCGGCTTGGCGACGGCGGAGGCCTCCGGCTTGGTCGCGGCCAGGCGCACCAGCTCGAGCAGCTGGCGCGGTTCCATCATCTTGCCGGTGCGCGCGGCTGGAACCTGGCAGAGGTGCAGGGCGATCTTCGAGACGGTCTTGAGACTGATGCGGCCGTCCTCGCGCGTGATCGACGGGACGAAGATGCCGGTGTAGGGATTGAGCCAGGCGCCATCGCGGGCGAAGACACGCAGGCGCGGCTCATTGGGCAGCCACTGGATGAGATCCAGACGCCAGCGCTCGTAGTCCAGGCGCGCCACCGACAGGGTTGGCTGGCCGTTCTTCCAGATGCCTTCGTTCTCAAGCAGGTACTCGCGCGCGGCGGCGACGCGCCCCAGCGAGGCGGGGATCGAGCGGCCGGTGAAGGGATCGATCCAGCGCTGACGGTCGGAAGTCATGACCTGGAAGACGGGATCGATGTCGATGCGACGCAGCATCTCGGGGCTGAGCGCCGGCACTGCGGCGAGCGCGGGGCGTGCGACCGTGGTGCGTCTGAGGTAGCGGCTCGTGGTCCTGCGTGGGTACATCAACGGCTCCGGGGCCGAATGGAGTGTGCAGTCGCCCGACGATAAGGGATTCCCGGCTGTTGCAACCATTCTTGAAGCAGCATTTCGGAACTGCGCCACGCGTGACGCGGTGAGCGCGGCGCGGAAGACTACTCCAGCAGCCGTGCCAGATGGGCGCAGGCCTCCTCGGGGAGGTTCGAGTTGCGCTGCAGGCTCAGGCCATTGCGCAGCCCCTCCTGAATGACCTGGCGCTCGAGGTACTCGTTCGAGGTCGAGTGCATGGTCAGCCCGAAGATCGCGAAGCGGATCTCGCCCCCGGCCAGGGCCGGACCAAGCTGGGCCAGGCGCACCCGCGCCGCCGCCACCAGGCCCATCGCCAGGGCGTCCATCTGCGAGAACTCGCCATCCAGGCCCTGGGCATTGAGGGCCAGCTCCACGGCGACCCGCCGGCGGTAGCCGCCACGCATCAGATGCGATCCCGACAGCATCGGCAGGCCCATCCCCTGCAGCTGCCGCAAGAGCAGGAAATCGTCGTTGTAGGTCGCGATGCTGACATTACTTCCGATGAACGGCCAGGTGCCGAGCAGCGGGGTACGACCATCGCAGTAGAGGTACACCTGGGCGAGGTTGGCGAGCGCCACGATGGGCTGCAGCAAGGCGGGCGAGCCGCGCTCGAGATGCCCCAGAATGCTCGGTGGCAGGACCAGGCGGACGCGTCGCCACTGGCCATGATGCTCGGCCGCGACCGCGCAGGCATTGGTCAGCACCTGCCAGGGGTTGGAACTGCCATCGATGGTGGCGGTGAACTGGCTGGCGCGCTTGGGATCGGAGAGCCCATCGATCCACAGACGTCCACGGCAGTACTGACGGACCACCTGCTCGGGGTAGCACTCCGATAGCGAGAGCTGCTCGAAGACGTGGCGGCCGAGGCTCTGCAGGGCCTGGACGCCTTCGCGGGCCTCCGTCAGCGCGGCACGGGCCACGGCGCGCTCTATACGTAAAGGCGCCCGCTCCTCGGCCGCCAGATGCATGCCGCAGCGCACCAGGGCGGCGTCGACCAGGCTCATCACCAGGGGTGTCGAGAGCTCGACGATGGCCGTCCCGGCCAGGAAGGACTCGACCTGCACCAGGGCATCCTCGATCGCCTTGCGGTCGAGGTTGTAGCGCTTGCCGAGCTGCTCGGAGAGCCAGTCGCGGTGCCAGGGGCGCCGCCGGCCGTCGGGGTCGATGACGAAGAGGTTGACCTGGGTGCGGTCCGCACCGATCAGCCGGCGTTCGCGGCGGAAGCGCTCACGCTCATCGCGATAGCGGATGTAGACCCGGGCGGCCTCGTAGTAGCCGCTCTCTTGCAGCACGTGCACCACCGCGTCTTGGACGTCCTCGATGCCGAGCACCGACTGGTCGCTGGAGCGCTCGAGATGCTCGTGCACGACGCGTGCCATCTCCTCGGCCAGGGCGGGATCGTCGATGTCGACGGCGTGCAGCGCCTTGGAGACCGCCACGGTGATGCGCGAGAGGTCGAACGGCACCTCGGTGCCGTCCCGCTTGACGATCGCAATCGGCTTCACGCTGGCACTCTTAGAGTTCGCGGCGTCATCACCAAATGTTTTCCGGGGTTGCAACCCATGAACTGACTCATGCTCCCGGCTGGCTGGGGCCGCCGCCACCGATCACCCGCCGCAATTCGATCATGAACTCGTCGAGATCCTTGAATTGGCGGTAGACCGATGCGAAGCGCACATAGGCCACCTGATCCAATTTGTGCAATTCCGACATCACCAGCTGGCCGATCTCGTTGCTATTGACTTCCCGCTCGCCGCGACTCAGCAGCTGGTGGTGCACGCGGTTGGCGGCCGCCTCGAGGTCATCGGAGGACACCGGGCGCTTCTCGCACGCGGTCATCAGCCCCGAGAGGATCTTGCGGCGGTCGAAGCTCTGGATGCGGCCGTCCTTCTTGACCACGCGCAGCGCCTCTTCGCCCTCGACGCGCTCGTAGGTCGTATAGCGCTTGCCGCAGAGGTTGCAGACGCGGCGGCGGCGGATGGCGGTATCGTCATCGGTCGCCCGCGAGTCGAGCACGCGGTCATCATCATGGTTGCAGAACGGACAGCGCACGGGGGTCGGGCATCGTAGACCCTGGGTGCCTCGTGCAAGACGGCATCGTTGGTGCTTATTTTCGTGCCAGTGAGAAGTCCCAGATCGCCTAGATCGCCATCGCCTCTTGATCCACGCCATGCTCGAAGCCGACGATGGCGATTACGCCCCGGTTGACCAGGACGCGCAGGTAGCTCATCAGCATCGCCCGGGACTCATGGTAGGAGAGGCGATGCTCGGCGGCGAAGGTCTCGACGATCGCACCAATGGTCGCAGTGTCATCGAGCATCCGCCAGACTGCTACGGCAGTCCCCTCGAGTCGGTACACGCGGCTCTGGGGCAGATTCATCAACCTCCGCACGGGGCGCAGCCACCACCCGTAGTGCAGCGTCTGGGTCAGACCAATGCCCTCGGCGTCCTCAGTGACGGTGATGCGCTGGTTGCGCATCGGAACCGCCTGCATCTGCAAGGCGATGGTTGGCCGGGAAGGCTTAGCGCCAAACATCGGCCAGATCCACGCGTGGCTGACGAGGCGGTCCGCACTGCTCACAGCTGTACAAGCGACCCTCGTCGGCATCGTGCCACATCCAGCCTTGGCCCTGCCACCAGCGGCCGCTCAAAGCGTCCATGCGATGCACGCCCTTGCGCTCAAAGTCCAGGCGCCACGCCGGCACCCCGCGGAAGGACTCCTCCACAACGGCCAGGACCCGGGCATGGGAGCGGTTGAGGATGCGCCGGTAGCACTCGCCGATGCTCATTCCGCCGAGGGTCTCAGCGACCATGCCAATGCGCCGTGCTACCACCTGGTGGCTGGCCGGGTTCTCGAGGCGCAGGGTGCAGTAAGCGCTCTGCGCATCGAGTGATTCGACCGTGAAGGCCTTGGGCAGCGACAACCCCAGGCCGAAGATCTGCCACTGCTTGGGATCGCGCTCATTAGGGTGGTAGGTGTCAAGCAGTCCCTGGACCTGATGGAGCCGCTCGGGCGTGAAACCGGGGATAAACCATTGCAGCAGGATGCGCGGGTTCTCCTTCCATAACCCGGCCAAAAGCGGCGCGCCTGGCCCATGCCAGGCCAGCAGCCATTCGCCCTGACGCAGGCAGGACGGGACCCGGAAATCGGCCACGGCGTCAGGTTGCTCAGCCTCGAGGTAGCGCCGTAGGACATCGCCCAGCATGCGCGGCAGATCCGGAGTACCTGCCAGGGTGCGCCAGGAGAGTTCGCCCATGGCCTGTGCGCGGTCATGGAACTGGAAGCGTCCGCCTGCGGGTTTCAGACCGTAGCCGGTGACTTCCCAGCGCTCCGGCAGAATGAAGCCGAACCCGTTCCAGGTCAGCGGGCGCAGCCGTCGCATGAAGGACGATAGAACGTCCACCTCGCTTTTGTTGGCGGCACCGCCCATGCTCAGGCGCCCTTCGGATCCCGTTCCGGGCCCTCGCCGCCGCTGGCGGCCTTGGCGCCTTCGCCACCGATCGAACCGGTGTCGATGTCCATGTCCTTGACGTAGCGGATCTTGTCGACCTGCCCGCCCTTGATCCACAGGATGCGGTCCGAGACCGCGAGCATCTTGTGGTCATGGGTGGCGGTGATGACCGTCACGCCCAGGTCCGAGGACAGGCGCTTGAAGATCTCGATGACCATGGCACCGGTCTTGAGATCGAGGTTCGCGGTCGGCTCGTCAGCCAGCAGGATCGCGGGACGGTTGGCCAGGGCCCGGGCGATCGCCACGCGCTGCTGCTGGCCGCCCGAGAGCTGTCCTGGGGTGTGGGTCAGGCGATCACCCAGGCCGACGAAGCGCAGGACCTCTTCGGCGCGGGCCTGCGCCACGTCATCCTCGAGTCCGAGGAAGGTCAGCGGCAGGAGCACATTCTCCATTGCAGTCAGCGACTGGATCAGGTTGTAGCTCTGGAAGACGTAGCCGATGTGCCGGCAGCGGAAGTAGGACAGTTCCGACGAGCCGAGCTTCGGCAGCGACACCGAGCCGACCATGATCTCCCCGCCCGAGGGGCGGTCGAGCGCGCCGATCATGTTGAAAAGGGTCGACTTGCCGGAGCCTGACGGCCCCATGATCGAGAGGTATTCGCTCTGGTAGATGTCGAGGTTGATACCCTTGAGGGCGTAGACCACTTCGTGCGCGGACTTGTAGACCTTGTCGACACCGCGCACCGAGACGATGACTGGCCGCGTGTCGCCCTGGGCGCCTGGGATGGGTTGGGGGGTAGCCATGTCAGTACGGCAGTGAACTCGAGGACTTGCTCAGGAAGACCAGGCCCATGCTGAACATCATGATGAGCCCCCCTCCGCAACTGTATCCAGCGGCCAGCACCGGGATGTACTCACGCCAGCGCAGCCCGAGCTTCTTCTCGAAATAGTAGCGGCCGAGGACCGCACCGAGGAACTGCAGGATGATGTAGTGCGGCATTTGGCCGACGCCCCCCACCAGCCCATAGAACAGCAGGCGCGGGGCCTGGAAGAAGCTCAATGCGATGAAGGAGACCAGGCCTATGCCCATTCCCAAGGTGATCTTGATGAAGGAGAGTGCCTCCTGGAACTGAGAATAGCCGCCGGTCGTCGAGGAATAAATCAATACCGATGTCTTGGCCTGCAGCTCCCAGGTCTTGGTGGCGGCGGGATAGACCGAAGACGGAATCTCGGCCAGACCCCAGATGAAGCTCGCGAAGAACAGGCTGCCGAGGATGACTATGGGAAAGAGGATGAAGTCGGCCTTCCACAGCGACGGGAAGCGAGTCCCGGTCAGCTCAGCGATGCGATAGTTGGTGGTCTGTGTACCGTAATTGTTCATCGGCAGCGGCAGGAACCAGATCGCCACGCCGTGGTACCCGGACAGGATGAAGGACATCTCACGGATGTATGGGATCTCCACCGTCTGGCCAACCAGGCCGACGAGCCTCGCGGAGACG
>Ga0302314_10007282_pt1 | contig 19897 bp, 19 predicted proteins | sample III_Palsa_N2_3_FD_200533 | JGI IMG/M metagenome (GOLD analysis project Ga0302314, IMG submission 200533) | Peat permafrost microbial communities from Stordalen Mire near Abisko, Sweden - III_Palsa_N2_3 | ecosystem: Environmental > Terrestrial > Soil > Palsa > Peat permafrost | place: Sweden... | reverse complement strand
TCCGTGATGAGTGTTGGAATTGGAGCCGGGTTCCGCGGTGACCGCATTGGCTAGCCCCTGATGGCCGCGATCACCATCGGCGTTCCGGTGTTCAACGAGGCCGAGCGGCTGGAGCGGTGCCTGGAAACCCTTGCCGCCCAGACCTTCACCGATTTCGAGGCGCTGATCTTCGACAACGCCTCCACGGATGCGACGGGCGAGATCGCCCAGGCCTTCTGCGCTCGCGATCGGCGCTTCCACTATGTGCGCCAGCCGGTCAACAAGGGCGCCCTGCCCAACTTCCACGACGTGCTGCGTGCCGCGCAAAGCCCCTATTTCGCATGGCGCGCGGCCGACGATAGCGCCGATCCAGACTATTTCGAGGTGCTGCACGGCCTGCTCGAAGCCGATCCGAAAACGTCGATGGCTGTCGGCCGCGTGGTCGGGACTTTCCGGGGCGAGGTGATCCGCACCGCCGACTTCCCAAAGCTCAGAGGCGACGGCGGGCTGGGCGACCAGTGGCGGCTGATGTTTCAATCCAGCCCCGCCTGGATCTTCGGGCTTTTCCGGCGGGAAGCGTTGCTGGCCTCACTGGACCAGGTCTTGCCAGCCTATGGCGACGACGCCTGGGCCTCCGACTTCCTGATGTTCCTGCCGTTTTTCATCGAGGCGGCCGTGGCCGGGACCGACGCCACCACCTTCGAGACCGCCTTGCGGCCACGACGCGGCGAAGACGGCCAGCCGCGGCCGCCCAAGGTGCAAACCAACTTCGACGCGCGCCTGGCGCTGCGCCGGCGATTCCTGGACATCGGCCAGACCTTCGTCGATGAGCGTATAGCGCCGGGGCCGCGCCGCGCGCTCTGGGGCGCGCTGCTCTGGCTCTATGCCGACCGGCGCGTCTACAAGACCCGCATCATCCTGCGGCGAAGCGCCCGGCGACTGATCGGACTGCGGCCTTAAGGCCGCCGCCGGCGAACTGGACTAAGGTTTCCCTGCTCGCTAGGGCTAGGCGGCGCGAAAAGACCCCAGGACCGGTCCCATGCTGAAAGTCATCCTGAACCTCGAAGCCAGCGACGATCGGCGGCGCCAGACCGTGCAGGACGGGGCCATCCTGCTCTATTCGGGCTCGCCCGAAAGCATCGCCCTGGCCAGCCTGGCTCGCGACATGGTCTGCGAGGCCTTCGACGGCCGCGATCCCGAGCATGCCCAGGAAGCACTGGCGGTCGAGGACTTCGTCCAGATCGTCGGGCCGCTGAAGACCCGCTTCACCAACGCACCCGAGACCAAGGAACGGCTGCGCGCCTATCTGCTGGCCATGGGGGTCGATCCGACCGTCACCTACTTCGACGTGCCGCGCCTGCGCGTCGTACCGCATTCGGACTATCTGTCGGCCGGCGTCTCCTATGCCTACAAGGCCCACCGCGACATCTGGTATTCCAGCCCGACCGCCCAGCTGAACTGGTGGCTGCCGGTCTGGGACGTGAGCCCCGACAAGTCGATGGTCTTCTATCCCGGCTACTGGGACACCCCGATGCCCAACAGCTCGGAGGATTTCGACTATGGTGAATGGGTGCGCATCGGCCGCGCCGCCGCCGCCAGCCAGATCAAGGAAGACACCCGCAAGCACCCGCTGCCGCTGAAGGCCCTGACCCCCGCCGAGGAGTTCCGCTATGGCGCCACGGCCGGCGACCTGGTGCTGTTCTCCGCCTCGCAACTGCACGCCACCGCGCCCAACACCTCTGAAGCCACCCGCTACAGCCTGGATTTCCGCACCGTGAACATCGAAGATCTGCGCGGGGGCCGCGGCGGGCCAAACATCGACTGCAGCGCGCGCGGCTCGACCCTCGGCGATTTCCTCCGCGTCGACGACCTTCGCCCCATCGAATTGACCCCTGACCTGGAGATCGCGTGAGCGCGTCCGAAGACATTTCGCCGACCATGCACGATCCGCGCACCCAGGCGCGCGGCGACGTCGAGGCGCGCCAGGCGCTGGAGCGCTATTTCAACGACAGCGCCGGATCGGCGACCGAAAAGCTGGAGAACTTCGCCAAATACGCGCCGCGCCAGAGTCTGGCCCGGTTCATGGCCCGCAACGAGCTCTTCAAGCTGGTGCAGAATGTCCAGGGCTCGATCGTCGAGTGCGGCGTGCTGTTTGGCGGCGGGCTTTTGAGCTTCGCCAAGCTCTCGGCCATCCTCGAGCCCTATAATTTCCAGCGCCGCATCATCGGCTTCGACACCTTCAGCGGCTTTCCGGACATCGACGCGGCCGACCTGAAGGGGCGGCCCGAGCGCAAGTCGGCGCACCTGAAGCCGCATGGCTTCAGCGCCGAGCATGCCTATGAGGACATTCTGAAGGCGGTCGAGATCTTCGACATGACCCGGATGCTGAACCATTTCCCGAAGGTGGCGGTGGTCAAGGGCGACTTCAGCCAGACCGCGCCGCAATACCTCGAAGACCACCCGCACCTGGTGGTCAGCCTGCTCTATCTCGACTTCGACATCTATGCGCCGACCAAGACGGCGTTAGAGCTCTTCCTGCCCCGCATGCCCAAAGGCGCGGTGGTGGCCTTCGACGAACTGAACGAAGAAGCCTTCCCCGGCGAGACCATCGCGGTGATGGAGGTGCTCAAGCTCAATGACTGGCGCGTCCGCCGCTTCGACTTCGAGCCGCGGATATCGTACGCGGTGGTCGGGGACTGAGCCAAGATCGTCATCACCCGGCTTGTCCGGGTGACCCATGAACACTGACCAAAGCCGGTGATCATGGCTGGCTCAGACAAGCCGGGCCATGACGGATCAGAGAAGGCTACGCGTCTTCCGTAACGCCGGCGCTTGCGCCCGGCGTGTCGCCGTCGCCATCCGTTGCGCGCGGCGCGCGGCGGCGGCGGGGTTTGGGGCGGGGCTCGCCGTCATCGGTTTCCGGCGCGGGCGTCGGCGCGGGACGCGCCTGCAGGAAGGCCGGCGCCTGGCTTAAGTCCCCATCGTGCGAACGCAGCATCGGAGACGCCGGCTGCTCGGCCTCGCTGACCAGCGGCGTCGCCTGCGGCTCGACCACCGGCAACGGATCGCTGTTGCGCTCAGTGTTGTTGTTGCGCTCGGGGCGGCGGTCGTCGCGATAGCGGTCGTTGCGCGGACGATCTTCCCTCGGCCGCTGATCGTCGCGCGGGCGATCGTCACGGGGACGGTCGTCGCGGTAACGGTTCTCTTGAGGACGATCGTCGCGGGCGCGGTTTTCTTGGGACCGGTCGTCACGCGCGCGGTTTTCCTGAGGACGGTCGTCTCTCGGTCGATCATCTCTGGGCCGATCGTCGCGGTAGCGATCCTCACGCGGGCGATCGCCGTTGCGGTCGTCGCGATAGCCGTTGTTGCGCTCGCCGTTATTGTTGCGGTCGCCATTGTTGTTATTGCGCGGACGGTCGTCCCGCTGCTGGCGCTGATCGTCTCTCGGCCGCTCGTAGCGGTTTTCCTGACGATTTTCCTGACGGTATTCGCCGCGATTGTCCGGCCGTTGTTCGGCTTCGGTCTCGGCGGTTTCGGCCTGGGCCTCTTCCTGGCCGCCGCTCTCGTCCTCGAAATCGATGTCGTAGCCGGAGGCGAAGGCGTCGCGGTTCATGATCTCGCCGACCAGCCGCTGCGGCTGCACGGCGCGCAGAACGCGGAAGTAGTGCTCGGCGTGCTGCTGATAGCTCTCGGCCAGCACCCGGTCGCCGGCGGTGAGCGCATCGCGGGCGAGCTGTTGATACTTCTCGAAGACGTGCTGGGCGGCGCCTCTGATCTTGACGCCGTCGGGCCCGTTGGATTCGAAAGCGCGGTTGGCGTTGTGCTGGGGCTTGCCGTTATTGCCGCCGCCACCACCACGATTGCGGCTGCGCTGCCGCTTCATACCTTTGAAATCTCTCATGTTTTCCAGTAATCTGGCCGGCGCTCAAGGATTGTCCTTGATGGCGTGAGGGCCATGGTCTTTGTCGGATCGGGGTCGTTTCCCCGGTTTGATCCTGTTCGAAAGCGCTAGCGTCCGTGTCCCCGCCCTGGCGCGTCCGCGCCGGCGACCTACACCTCGCCCGTCGGTAGGATCGCATCCGCTGCCGGACGCTGAACCCCAAAGCCCCGACGATTTGGGTGGAGACACACCTGATTTAGCGACTCGCGCCCATTCTTCCAAGGGTTTTCTCAAAAGGATTTTACGCCGGCGACCACCCGGTCGCGGTTGGCGAGGTCCTTGTGCGTCGCCAGGTCCTGCGCACCAGCCGCTGCGAACAGCGCGGTCACCTCCGCCGCCTGGTCGAAACCGATCTCGACCGCGAACCGGCCGCCTGGCTTCAAAACCCGAAGGATTTCAGGCGCGAGTTCGCGATAGGCGTCCAGACCGTCCGCGCCGCCGTCCAGCGCCAGTCTGGGTTCGTGGTCGCGCACCTCCGGCGCCAGGGCCCCGATCTCGGCGCTGCGGATATAGGGTGGGTTGGAAACCACCACGTCGAAGCTCGCATCGCCCAGCCCACGCGTCCAATCGCCGCGCAGCAGCGCGACCTTGCCGGCCAGGCCGAGATTGGCGGCGTTCTCGCGCGCCACTGCCAGCGCCTCGTCGGAAACGTCGATACCCAGCCCCTTGCCGGCCGGCCGCTCGGCCAGGATGGCCAGGAGGATGGCGCCCGAACCGACGCCGAGGTCCAGGATGCTGAAGGCCTTGCCCTCCGGCAGGTCACGCAGCACCAGCTCGACCACCGTCTCGGTGTCGGGCCTCGGCGTCAGCACATTGGCGTTCACCTGCAGCATGATCTTCCAAAAGCCCTTGCGGCCCAGGATGTGGCTGACCGGCTCACGCCGTTCGCGCCGGGCGATGAAGTCCTCCAGCGTCGCTTGCTGCTCGTCGCTCAGGGTCCGGTGCGGATCGGCGATGATATCGGTGCGGCTGGCGTCCGCCGCCGCCTCGACCAGCAGCCGCGCATCGATCACCGGCCCGTCCACCCCCGCCGCCTGCAGCCGCGCCTTGGCTCCGTTCCAGGCCTGGACCAGGGTCTGGTTCACCGCTCCTCCAGCGAGGCCAGTCTCGCGGCCTGGTCTTCGGCGATCAGGGGGGCGATGACATCGTCCAACCCCTCGCCCTCCATCACCTTGGGCAGATTGTAGAGGGTCAGGTTGATCCGATGGTCGGTTACACGGCCTTGCGGGAAATTGTAGGTGCGGATCCGTTCCGAGCGGTCGCCGGAGCCCACCTGGCTCTTGCGCGCGTCGGCGCGAGCGGTGTCGAGGGCCTCGCGCTGCTGATCGTAGAGGCGCGCCTTCAACACCTTCATGGCGCGGGCGCGGTTCTGGTGCTGGGACTTCTCCGATGAGGTCACCACGATGCCGCTGGGCAGGTGGGTGATGCGCACAGCCGAATCGGTCTTGTTGACGTGCTGGCCGCCGGAGCCGCTGGCGCGATAGGTGTCGATGCGCAGGTCGCCGTCATTGATCTCGATCTCGACGTCCTCGACCTCGGGCAGCACCGCGACCGTGGCGGCCGATGTGTGGATGCGGCCTTGCGCCTCGGTGTCCGGCACGCGCTGCACCCGGTGCACGCCGCTCTCGAACTTCAGCCGGCCGAAGACGCCGTCGCCGTTGATCGAGGCGATGATCTCCTTGTAGCCGCCGACCTCGCCCTCCGAGACGCTGTCCACCTCCACGGTCCAGCCGCGACTTTGCGCATAGCGCTGGTACATGCGGAAGAGGTCACCGGCGAACAGGGCCGCCTCGTCGCCGCCGGTGCCGGCGCGCACCTCGAGGATGGCCGAGGCATTCTCGTCCTTGTCCTTCGGGGCCAGGTGCAGAGCCACCTCGCGCTCCATCTGCGGCAGGCGCTCGTTCAGGGCGTCCAGCTCCTCGCGCGCCATCGCCGCCATCTCCGCGTCGTCGCCGCTGGCCATGGCTTCCAGGTCGGCCGCTTCGTCCTGGGCGCGCTCCAGCGCCTGGACGGAATCGACCACCGGTTTCAGCTCGGCGTGCTCCTTGGCCAGGCGCACGATCTCCGCGCCGTCGGCGGCCGCGCCCATGCGCGCCTCGACCTCGCGGAAACGATCGAGAACCTGTTCTAGACGGGCCTTGGGAAGCTGCACGATGATTGGACTTTTGAGGGCCTCTCCGCGGGTGGGAGAGACGAGGGGTTGGGCGCTTGAGTCGTCCGCAACCCTACCCTTCCCCCGTCGCGGGGGAAGGGCTTTCAGGGTTGGCGGCTAAGCGCGCGAGCCCTTGAAGGGGAAGGAGCCGAACGAGCCGGCTTTGACGGTGCCGTTCAGGGTGTCGCCGGCGAGCGTGCCGGTGAACTCAAGCGTCATCGGAAAGGGTTGGGTGATTGAGTTCGACCAGGTGACGGTGTCGCCGTCGACCTTGCCGTTGGAGATCGCGCTGGATTGACCTTGCGCGCCTTGCTCGCCGGTCAGGGCGCCGCCGTCGTTCTTCAAGCTAAGCGTCGTGGGCTGATCGCCCATCGGGGAGCTGACTACGATATTCCAGTTGCCGTCTACGGACATGGGGTCCCTCCTGTTGTGGTTGCGAAATCTAAACAGCGTTTACCTGCGACGCGCAAGGGTGTCGGGGCGTCACTCTATTCGGCGGCTTGGAGCTTTTGTTGCTCGCGTTCGGCCTCGATCACGGCGGCGCGGGCCTCGACCAAGCCGACGATGTGATCGACCATGCCGACGTTTTCCAGCTTATGGTCCTGGCGGCCGGCCAGATAGACCATGCCGGCGCCCTTGCCGCCGCCGGTGAAGCCGACGTCGGTGAACAGGGCCTCGCCCGGTCCGTTGACCACGCAGCCGATGATCGACAGCGACATCGGCGTGGTCACGTGCGCCAGCCGCTCTTCGAGCAGGCCCACCGTCTCGATGACGTTGAAGCCCTGACGCGCGCAGGACGGACAGGCGATGATGTTGACGCCACGGTGGCGCAGGTTGAGCGACTTCAGGATGTCGAACCCGGCCTTGATCTCCTCGACCGGGTCGGCCGCCAGCGAGACGCGGATGGTGTCGCCGATGCCGGCCCAGAGCAGCGAGCCCATGCCGATGGCCGACTTGATGGTGCCCGGCCGGGTCGGCCCGGCCTCGGTCACGCCCAGGTGCAGCGGGCAATCGATCGCCTCGGCCAAGAGCTGGTAGGCGGCGACGGTCAGAAAGACGTCGGACGCCTTCACGCTGATCTTGAACTCGTGGAAGTCGTGGTCCTGCAGGATGCGGGCGTGGCTGAGCGCGCTCTCGACCATGGCCTCGGGGCAGGGCTCGCCGTATTTTTCGAGCAGGTCGCGCTCCAGCGAGCCGGCATTGACGCCGATGCGCATGGAAAGCCCGTGGTCGCGGGCGGCCTGCACCACTTCGCGGACCCGGTCGGGCGAGCCGATATTGCCGGGATTGATGCGCAGGCAGGCGGCGCCAGCCTTGGCGGCCTCGATGGCGCGTTTGTAGTGGAAATGGATGTCGGCCACGATCGGCACGCTCGAGGCCTTGACGATGGCCGGCAAGGCAGCGGTTGATTCAACGTCCGGGCAGGAGACCCGCACGATGTCGGCGCCGGCTTCCGCAAGCGCCCGCACCTGGTTGATGGTCGCCTGGGCGTCGGCGGTCAGCGTATTGGTCATCGACTGGACGCTGATCGGCGCGTCGCCGCCGACTTCGACGGCGCCGACTCGGATCTTGCGGCTCTTGCGGCGCTGGATGGCGCGCCAGGGGCGCACGTGGTCGAGGGTTTGTGCGGTCATGACAATAGGGACAAATAAGCCATCCGGCCGGTTTGCCCAAGCCCGGTCATAAAAGTTTCGTCAGGGCTTGGCGGCGCCGGCCAGACTGGACAGCGCCGCCTTGGCCGCGGGCAGCGGCCCTTTCAGGCCGCCACCCACGAAGACGCTGATGGTGGCGGGATTGGAAACCTCGACGCTGAGCCCATCGAGGCTTGGCGCGCCATAGGCCTCTCCGGTCTCGAGCTGGCGGGCGAAATAGACCGATCCATCGCCGCCGCGCACCACCACCGAGGTAGGCTTGTCGGCCTGCAGGATTACCGCCGCACTGGCGGCGGGCGCGCCATAGACCGCGCCCTTGGCCACGAACGGCGTGCCGACCGCCGGGGCCGGCGCGACGATGGGCGAGGCGGAAGAATCGGCCCCGGGCGTAGTCGCCAGGCCCGGCGTTACATAGGGCTCGGGCGTGGTCGATTCGGTGGGTGGCGGCAGCGGCGCGCCCAGCGAGACCGGGCCGGCCGGCGGCTTTGACGAGGCGACGATACGCGCGGCCGAGGCCGCTGGCAGGGTCCCGTGCGCGGAGACTCGGCGGGCCGTCACCTGCTGGGCGATGTTCCAGGCCACGATGGCGCCCACGACCAGGACGCCGAGGACGATGACCAGCCGGAAGCTCGGGTCGCGCTCGCGCTCGACGCCCACCGGCGCGGCGCGAACCGCCCCCACCTCGGGGACATCGCGCTTGTAGCGCTGGACCGCCTCTTCCGGATCGAGGCCGAGCGCGCCGGCATAGGCGCGGACATAGCCGATGGCGAAGGGGCGCGAGGGCAATTCGTCCAGCCGCATGGCCTCGATCGCGGCCAGGTATTGCGGCCGGATGCGGGTGGCGAGCGAGAGCTGGTCGAGATCCTGGCCGCGCGCTTCGCGCCGAGCCCGGAACGCCGCGCCGAGGCTCTCGGCGGTCTCCAGCGAATCAGCGGCGCGGCCAGCGTCGTCGCCGCCCTGCGCGAGGTTATAGCTGGAGGTCATTACACCGGCGTCTACCGGCATGGCCGCGTCAATCCAGATACGATGATGTCGAACACGACTATCGACCGCCCCCCGGCGCGCAAATCAGCACCTGTGGATAACTATCAGGAATCAGCACGACTCTCAATGACTTATATGACGACCGACAGCTTCCGCGCCAGGGTTTCGACCTCGCTCCGCACCGATCCGCCGGTGCCCCGCAAAAGACTCTCGACCCCCCGACGCGCGGCTTCGCGATCACAGGACAAGACCATCTGTTTGACGGGGCCGATCCCACCCGGCGGCATCGACAACTGATCATAGCCGAGTGCGATCAGGGCGAAAGCCTCGATCGGCCGCCCGGCCATTTCGCCGCACACCGAGACCGGTGTTCCGCTGTCGGCGCAGGCGTCCTGGATCGCCTTCAGCGCTCGCAACGCGGGCGGCGATAGCGGGTCGTAGCGGTCGGCGACGCGCGGATTGCCGCGATCGGCGGCGAACAGGTACTGCATCAGGTCGTTGGTGCCGATGGAGACGAAGTCGGTCATCGGCAAGAGCGCGTCCAGGTGCCAGATCAGCGCCGGCGCCTCGATCATCGCCCCGACGCGCAGTTGGCTGGGCGCCGGACGCCCCCGCCGTTCGGCCCAGGCGATCTCGACATCGACCATGGCGCGGGCGGCGCGGAACTCCTCGACGCTGGAGACCAGCGGGAACATGACCCTGAGTTCGCGGCCGCGCGTGGCGGCGATCAGCGCGCGTAGCTGCAGCCTAAGCAGCGCCGGCCGGTCCAGGCCCATGCGGATGGCGCGCCAGCCCAACGCCGGGTTGTCCTCCCGCTCGGCCTCCAGATAGGGCAGGATCTTGTCGCCGCCGAGATCGAGCGTGCGGAACGTCACCGGCATGCCGGCCGACGCCTCCAGCACCCGCGTATAGAGCTGGGTCTGGGCGTTGAAGCGTGGCAGCTCCTCGGCGACCATGAACTGGAACTCGGTGCGGAAAAGCCCGATCCCTTCCGCCCCGGTCTCGGCCAGGATGTCGAGATCGACCGCAAGGCCGGCGTTCATCAGCAGCGAGATCTTCGCCCCGTCGCGAGTGAAGGCCGGAGTATCGCGGAGGCGCGCGAATTCGGCGCGGCGTTGGTCGCGCACGGCCATCCGCGCCTTCAGCGCCTCGACCACGTCCAGGCGCGGACGCAGGTAGGCCTCGCCGCTCTCGGCGTCGACGATCACCGGGTCGCCCTGGTTGACCCGGTCACGCAGACCGGAGAGCCGCCCGACGCAGGGGATTTCCAGCGCCCGCGCGACAATGCCCGCGTGGCTGGCCACCGAGCCCTCTTCCAGCAGGATGCCCTTCAGCTTGCCGCGGTCATATTCCAGGATATCGGCCGGGCCGAGGTTGCGCGCGATCAGGATGGCGTTTTCCGGCAGGTCGTGATGCACCCGGTCGCCATCGCCGGAGAGGTGCCGCAGCAGACGGTCGGCAAGGTCCTCCAGATCGTGCAGCCGCTCGCGCAAATAGGGGTCGCGCGCCTGGCCGACGGTGGCGCGATGTTCGGAGCGCACCCGCTCGACCGCCGCCTCGGCCGTCAGGCCAGACCGCACCGCCTCCTCCAGCGAGCGGTTCCAGCCTCTGGAGTGGGCGAACATGCGGTAGGTCTCGATCACTTCGAACGAGGCGCCGACCAGGCCGTGCTGGCCGTCCATCATCTCGTCGATCTGGGTCTGCAGCGCGGCGATGGCGGTCTTCAGCCGCGCCTCTTCCGCCGTGGCGTCGTCGGACAGCAGCTGCTCGCGCGGAACCGGCGCCTCGTGCAGCACCGCCACGCCATAGGCCAGGCCCTCGGCGAAGCGGACGCCCTTCAACCGCTCCGGCTTGTGCGGAGCGATCTCGACGTCCTTGAGCACCCCCTCGGCCAGCCGCTCGCCGCCGGCCACCATCTCGGCGAGCACCATGGCGATGATCTGCAGGTCCTCGACCTCGTCATCGGCATAGATGCGCTCGGTGCGGTTCTGCACCACCAGCACGCCGATGGCGCGGCCGCCGCGCAGCAACGGCACGCCCAGAAAGGCGTGATAGGGATCTTCGCCCGTCTCCGGCCGGTAGGAGAAGGCCGGGTGATTGGGCGCATCGGACAGATTCAGCGGTCGGCCGAGCTTGACGATCTCACCGACCAGGCCGACGCCGGGCGCCAGCCGAGTGACGTGCACCGCCTCGCGGCTCAGACCCTCGGTGGCGAACAACTCCAGATCGCCGGTGCCGCGGCGCAGGTAGAGCGAGCAGACCTCAGCCACCATCGAGCGGGCGATGATCCGCACAGCCATGTCCAGCCGGGCCTGAACCGGCCCGCCACCTTCCATGGCCTCGCGAATCTGCCGAAGCAGGCTGCGTGGTCCGCGTATGGCAGGCCCCGGCATGGGCATGCGGCGTCAAGCTCCCTTCGTTCCGGGCGTCTCCCTATCAGGCCTACCTAACGGAATGGCGACGAAGCGGCAATTTGGCCGAGGCCTTCGTAAGCCGAATTACACACAGCGCCTCCGTTTTCGGCGCCGGCGGGCGCTGAATCACAGGCCCGCAAGGTGCTTTCCGCTGGACGCCGCCAGCCCCGAACCCCAACAATCGCCGCAAAGAAACGGCCTGGGGAGGCGCGAGTGGGCAAGCGGCTGGGATTGTTTGTGCTGGGTTGGGTGCTGGTCCTGGCCGGCGGGCTGATCGCCAGCCTGGTGCAGACCTCCGGCGGCGTGAAGGTCGAGGACATCCGCTTCCCCGGCCAAGGCGGGGTGCAGTTCTCGGCCCTGCTCTATGTGCCGCCCGGCGCGAGCGCGCAGCATCCCGCCCCTGCCGTCCTGCTCTCCCACGGCTTCATCAACACCCGCGAGATGCAGAGCCCCTTCGCCATCGAGCTGGCCAGGCGCGGCTTCGTGGTCATGGCCATGGACATGAGCGGCCATGGATTTTCCGGCGGCGCGCTCGGCGAACAGGCCTTCGGCGGACCGGCGGCGCTGGGCTATCTGCGCGCCCTGCCCCTTGTCGACAAAGCCAATATCGGGCTCGAGGCCCACAGCCTGGGCGGCGCGCCGGTGGTCAATGCGGCCCTGGCCTATCCGGATGGCTACAAATCGATCGTCCTGGAGGGCTCGACCACCGGCGTGCTCGGCCAGCCGGGCGAAGGCTCGACCAGCTTCCCACGCAATCTCGAAGTGGTCATGGGCCAGTATGACGAGTTCTCGCCGCTGATGTGGCAGGTGGCCAAGGGCTCGGACGTGCCGCGCTCGGTACGGCTGATGAAGATTTTCGGGACCTCCGCCCCTGTCGTTCCCGGCCAGCTCTATGGCGATATCACCGCAGGCACGGCGCGGATGCTGGTCAATCCGCCGGTCGACCACCCGCAGGAGCATTTCAGCGCCGCCGGCGTCGGCGCGGCCGTCGACTGGTTTCAGAAGACTCTTAAGGGCGAGGCCTCGCCCAAGCCGCCTACCGACCAGGTCTGGTTCGGCAAGGAGATCGGCACCCTGGTCGGCTTTATCGGCGCGGTGGTGCTGATGCTGGGGACCTTCCAGCTGCTGATCGCCTCCCCGGCCTTCGCCACCCTGCGCCAGGCGCCGCAGCCGACCGCCACAACGCGCGGGCCACGCTGGTGGGTCGCCTTCGCGATCACCACCGCCCTGCCGGCAATCACCTTCTATCCGCTGATGAAGATCGCGCCGGTGGTCTTTTTCGCGCCCTTCGCCCTGACCGGGACCCTGCCCTTCGCGCTGGCCACCTTCTCCGAGCAGATCACCGACCAGCTGGCGGTCTGGGCGGTGCTGACCGGCCTGATCGGCTGGCTCTTGTCCTTCGTCCTGCGCAGCGGCAAGCCGGTCTTCGCGCCCCGCTGGTCCGGCGCGCTCGGCGCGGCCATGGTCAGCGTCGGCATGGCCTATCTGGCGCTGGTCATCGTCGACGCGGTGTTCAAGGTCGACTTCCGCTTCTGGGTCCTAGGGTTGAAGCCCTTCGACGCCCGCCACTTCGCCTACTTCATCATCTATCTGCCGTTCTTCACCGTCTTCTTCCTGCTGAGCTTGCGCGGTTTCGCCGCCAGCCTGCCCGTGAAGGGCGAGGGCGAGGCGGCGGCGCTGATCTTCGGCGCGCTGGCCATGTCGCTGGGATTTGGGCTGATGCTGGCGGCGCAATATCTGCACATGGCGACGACGGGGCTGCTGCTGACCCCGGACGAGCCGCTAAACACCATCATCGCATTCCAGTTCGTGCCGCTCTTGGCGGTGATCGGTCTGATCGCGGCCTTCACCTACCGGCGCACGGCCGACCATGCGGCGGGCGCCTTCATCTGCGCCCTCTTCATCACCTGGTACATTGTCGCGGGCACGGCGGTTTTTCCAGCGAAGGCCAACGCGCTGGCGCCGCCCCACGCCGCCAAACCTGCGGCCGCTGCGCCGGTCTCCAGCGCGCCGAAGCCGGCAGGTTAGATCTGGTCCAAACCGTAGGCGGCGTGCAGCGCGCGCACGGCCAACTCCGTATAGGCGGCGTCGATCAACACGCTGATCTTGATCTCCGAGGTCGAGATCACCTGGATGTTGACGCCCCGCTCAGCCAAGGCGCTGAACATGGTCTTGGCGACGCCGGTGTGGCTGCGCATGCCCACCCCGATCACCGAGACCTTGGCCACCTCTTCGTTCACGGCCATCTCGTCGAAGCCGATCTCGGTTTGCGCGCCGCGCACGATCTCAATGGCCCGCGCGGCGTCGCGCTTGCCGACGGTGAACTCCATATTGGCGGAATCGCCGGTGCGCGCGCGCGACTGGACGATCATATCCACATTCAGATTGGCGTCGGCCAGCCGGCTGAAGATCTGCGAGGAGACGCCCGGGTGGTCGGGCAGGCCAAAGAGGGTGATCTTGGCCTCGTCGCGGCTGTAGGCGACGCCGCTGACGATACGTTTTTCCATGATCTCCTCCTCGTCGCAGACGATAGTGCCCTGGTCGGTCAATTCGCCGGGCTCGGCGAAGCTGGACAGCACCCGAAGCGGCACCCGTTGCGCCATGGCCAGTTCGACCGAGCGCAACGCCAGCACCTTTGCGCCCAGGGACGCCATTTCCAGCATTTCTTCGTAGGATATGCGCTTCAGCCGCCGGGCGCGCGCCTCGATACGCGGATCGGTGGTGTAGACCCCGTCGACGTCGGTATAGATGTCGCAGCGCGCCGCGCCGACCGCCGCGGCGATCGCCACCGCGCTGGTGTCCGAGCCGCCTCGGCCGAGCGTGGCGATGCGACCGTCGCGTGTAACGCCCTGGAAGCCCGCGATCACGGCGACCTCGCCGGCGTCCATCGCCGCGGTCAGCTTCTCGGGCGGAATCTCGTCGATGCGCGCGCGGCCGTGGGCCTGGTCGGTCAGGATCGGCACCTGCCAGCCCATCCAGGAGCGCGCATTCAGCCCCATATTGCGCAAGGTCATGGCCAGAAGCCCGGCCGTCACCTGCTCGCCGGACGCGACCACCGCGTCGTATTCGTCATCGACCGAGTCTATGCCTTGTGCGGGCGCGCCGGCCCCGTCGGTCCAGGCGACCAGTTCGTTGGTCTTGCCGGACATGGCCGAGACCACCACGGCCACCTTGTGCCCGGCTTCGACCTCGGCCGCGACCAGCCGCGCCACCCGCCGGATGCGTTCGAGATCGGCCACCGAAGTGCCGCCGAATTTCATCACCAGCCGCGACAAGACAGAGCGCTCCAAAAAACGAGGCGCCCTTCTAGCGACGAGGCGCGGCCGGATCAATCGGACCGTCTTGACCGGGTCCGTGAATGAAAGTACCTACCTAACTATCAAATAGGAGATAGGCATGTCATTGCCCCCGGAGCGCATGACCGAGATCGCAAAGCCTTTCGCCACCGTGTCGGACAAGATCCGCGCGCTCGACGCCGCTGGCGCGCCGCGCGCCGAAATCGCCCGGTTCCTCGGCAAACGCTACCAGCATGTTCGCAACGTCCTGGTCGAAGGCCCGCCGAAGGAGCGCTACACGGTGGGACGCGTGGAATTCTCTGATGTTCGCGAGGCGCCGGCCCCAGCCTTCACCATGGACACGGAAACCTCGATGCTTCGCCTTCCGGTCGCCCTGGACGGCACGGTTCAACTTCCGGCCTCCGTTCTGGAGACCCTGGGCTTGAAGCCGGGCGGCATCGTCATCGCCGAACTGCGAGCCGATCGGTTGACCCTGCTGAGCGTCGGCGAATCGATCCGCCGCGTCCAGCAGATGGCCCGCGAACTCATCCCAAACCGGGTCGGCATGGTGGATGACCTGATCGCGGATCGTCGCCGCGAGGCCGCGGCGGAAGAGAATGACTGAATGGGTGTTGGATGCTTCGGCCGCCCTGGCGTTGATCCTCGATGAGCCCGGCGCGGACCGGGTCGCAACGGCCCTCACCTCCGCGGTGATCTCATCGGTGAACATCGCCGAAGTGATCGACCGGCTGATCCGCGGCGGCGGCCGGCCGCAAGACGCGAGGCAATTGGTGCTGGCGCTCGAATGCCCCATCGTATCTGTCGACGCCGAACTGGGCTTCCGGGCCGGGTCGTTGTCGCAGGTGACGCGGTCAACGGGCCTTTCCCTCGGTGATCGCGTCTGCCTAGCCCTGGCGGAGCGCGAACATGTCCCCGTCCTGACCGCCGATCGGGCCTGGCAGGATCTGGATCTCGGCATCCAGGTTCAGCTCATTCGTTGACGGCTCGCCTGAGCCGGTTCAGCAAGGCTCCATGTCCACTGCGGCCTCCAGCATCGATCCCGCCGACGTCGCGCGGTTCTCGGCCATCGCCCAGGGTTGGTGGGACCCGAACGGCAAGTTCGCGCCGCTGCACCGGTTCAACCCGGTCCGGCTGGAGTTCATCCGCGAGCAGGCCCTGGCGCGGTTTGGCCGCGACCCTAAGGCCCGTACGCCGTTCGAGGGCCTGAAGCTGCTCGACATCGGCTGCGGCGGCGGCTTGCTCTGCGAGCCGATGACCCGGCTGGGCTTCGCGGTCACCGGGGTCGACGCGTCGGAGCGCAATATCGAAGTCGCCCGCGCCCATGCCGAGGCCATGGGTCTGGCCATCGACTATCGCGCCTCGACCGCCGAGGCGCTGCTGGATCAGCCAGAGGCGCTGTTCGATCTCGTCCTCAACATGGAGGTGATCGAGCACGTCGCCGAACCCGGCCAATATCTGCGCGACTGCACGGACCTGATCAAACCCGGCGGCCTGATGATCGTGGCGACGCTGAACCGCACGATCAAAGCCCTCGCCTTGGCCAAGATCGGCGCCGAATACATCCTGCGCTGGCTGCCGCCGGAAACTCACGACTGGCGCAAATTCCTCAAGCCAGACGAAATCCGCGGCTTTCTCGATGGCGAGCCGGTCGAGGTCGACGGTCCGTTCGGCGTCGTCTTCAATCCGCTCTCCGGCCGCTGGACCCGCTCGGCCGACGCCGACATCAACTACATGATGACCGTGGCCCGCCCGGCCGCCTGACGCGTTAAGGCTGCGCTGCCCGGACCAATCCCCGCGAGGTCTCCCCCATGGCATCCACCCAAAGGCCCGGCCTCTGGACGCGTCGATGGCGATTTATCGTGGCGGCCCTCGTCGGCATCGCCGGCGGGGCGCTGGCCAACGGGCGCGGCCTGCCGCCCAGCCTCTCCGGCCTGGTTGGATGGAACGGCGCCTGCCTGGTCTTCCTGTCGACGACGCTGTGGATGATGTGGCGCGACGGCGAAGCCACCGTCCGCGCCCGCGCGGCCTATGAGGACCAGGGCAACGCGGTCACGCTGAGCATCGTGCTGGTCGCGGTCATGGCCAGCCTGGCCGCCACCGTAGCGGCAATGCACGAGGCCAAGGCCACCGGCGGCCACCCGGCCGAGGCGGCGCCCTGGGCAGCCCTGATCATGTCGGTCTCGACTCTCATCCTGGGCTGGTTCGTGGTCCAGACGGTATTCGCCCTGCGTTACGCCCACCGCTATTTCGGCGACCTGGACGACGACGGCTCCATCGACCGAGGCGTCAAATTCCCCGGCGAGCCGCCGAAGACCTATCACGACTTTATCTACGTCGCGGTCTGCGTCGGGGCGACGGCTCAGGTGTCGGACTTCAACATCACCACCGCGCGCTACCGCCGACTGGTCACCCAGCACGCGCTTTTGGCCTTCTTCTACAACACCATGGTGCTGGCGCTGGGGATCAACATCCTGGCCACGGTCATCGGCCAGTAGAAGCCGCGATCAACCCGTGGCCTGGCCGCGATCGGCGGCGCTGACCGGCGGGCGCAGAAACTCGCGCCAGGGACGTGGATGCGGATCGTCGAAGGCGTCGTGGACGCCCAGCAGAGCCAGGAGCCGCGCTTTAAGGCCGGCGGCCTGGGCTTCGGGGACCTCACCCGTGTCGGCCCGGGGCACGGTGATGTCGGCGGCGATCTTGCCACCCTCCAGCACCACCACGCGGTCAGCGAGCGCGATGGCCTCGTCGACATCGTGGGTGACTAGCAAAACGGCCGGATTGTGGATCTCGGAAAGCCGCTTCAGGAGCGCGTGCATGCGGATGCGGGTCAGCGCGTCCAGGGCCCCGAAGGGCTCGTCGGCAAGCAAGAGTTTCGGCTCGCGCACCAGCGAGCGGGCCAGCGCCACCCGCTGCTGCTCGCCGCCGGAAAGCTCATAGGGCCAGGAGCCGGCCCGGCTGGCCAGCTCGACCTCCTCCAGCGCCCGAAGGCCGCGCTCGCGTCCATTGGGGCCGGTGAGGCCGAGCAGCACATTGTCCAGCACCCGCTTCCACGGCAGCAGCCGTGCGTCCTGGAACACCACCGACATCCGCTCCGGCACGATGATCTCGCCCGAACCCTCCGCCTCGTGATCGAGGTCGGCCAGGGCGCGCAGCAGGGTGCTCTTGCCCGAGCCGCTGCGGCCCAAAAGGGCGACGAACTCGCCGTCGTGGATGTCGAGGTCCAGGCCGTTCAGCACGCCGCGCAGGGTGAAACGGCGATGCAGGTCTCGGACGCGGACGACGGGTTCGTTCTTGAGAGGTGCGGTCATCAGGCGAAGGTCCTGCGCCAGACAAGCGCCCGCGCTTCGATCAGACGCACCGCCGCGTCGGAGACCAGACCGAGGATGGCATAGACCACCAGTCCGACCAGGATCACGTCGGTCTGGGCGTAGGTGCGGGCGAGGTTGATCATATAGCCGATGCCGCTGGTGGCATTGAGCTGCTCGACCACCACCAGGGCCAGCCAAGCGCCCAGGACCCCGAAGCGCAGGCCGGTCAGGAAGCCAGGCAGCGCGCCCGGCAGCACCACGTCGCGGATGAAGCCCCAACGGCTCAATCCCACCGTCTCGGCCAGTTCGAGATATTTCACGTCGATGCCGCGCAGCGCCGTGTGGGTCTGAATATAGATCGGCACGAAGACCGATAGGGCGATCACCGTCACCTTCATGGTCTCACCGATGCCGAACCACAGGATGACCAGCGGGATCAGGGCCAGCGTCGGGATGGCCCGCTTGATCTGCACCAGGCCGTCGAAGACATAACCGCCCAGTTCGCTGAGCCCCGAGACCAGGGCGACGATCACCCCGGCCAGCACACCCCAGACGAAGCCCTGCGCCGCCCGGATCGACGAGACGGCCAGGTTTTGCGGCAGACTGCCGTCCTGGATCAGGCTCCAGGCGGTGACCGCCGTGGCCCAGGGCGCCGGCAGGACGCGGCTGTCGATCAGCCCCGCCGCCGATCCGGTGGCCCAGAACAGCAAAAGAAGGAAGGGCCCCAGCAGCCAGCCGAACGCGACCGGCTCACCGGGGCCGAGCCGCCGGGTCTTGCGCCGCGTCGTCGCAGGCGGCGTCTGGACGGCGCGGATATCTAACACCGGCTCGTCGGGAATCTCCTCGGTGATATCGAGCCTGGCGGCGGTCAGCGCATTCATCGCTTTAGGCTCCTCTAGCGCGCGGCCAGCGCCCGCGGCGCGGCGCCGGCGTGCTGGGCGGCGATGGCGTCAGCGGGGACGGTCTCGAAGCGCCGATCGAACAGGGTGTTGGCGTCGAACGGTTTGTGGTGGGTCTCGCCCGCCATCAGATTGATCGAGGCCTGCTGCAGGGCGATGGCCTCGGTCCAGTCGCGGGGAACGTCAGGGTGGCCAGAGGCCTGGACCGTGTATTGGGCGTCGGCGGGCGAGAGCTTCTGGTTCTTCACGTAATAGAGGTCGGCCCACTCGTCGGGATGGGTGGCGACCCAGTCCTGGGCGCGGCCCCAGAACTTCAAATACTGTTTGATGGCGGCGGCCTTGCCGGGGTCCTCGAGCGTCTCGGTGCGCACATAGAGGTCGGTCAGGTCGTCGCGCCCGCCGGCCCCCGGGATCAGCCGCGCGCCCTCCGCGCCATAGTTGTCGATATAGTGTTTCGATGTGGACCCCGCGCCGATCGGCGCCACGTCCACCAGCCCGCCGACCAGGGCGTTGATATAGAGGTCGCCACCGGTCGACGGCAGCTCGACCAGCGTCACGTCCTTGGTCGTCAGGTGGGCCGCCTGAAGCGCGCGCAGCACCACCTCGCCCTGGACCTGGCCGGGGCTGAAGGCGATGCGCTTGCTGCGCAGGTCGGCCAGGCTGTGGATGTTCGATTTCGGCGCGACGGCCAGCAGATAGGACGGGTGGTCCTGCCAGTCCTGGCGGAAACGCACCGCGATCATCTTCACCGGAATGCCCACCCAGATGGCGTGGATCGGCGGGATGTCGGCCGCCGAGCCGATGTCGAGCGCCTTGGCGTGGAAAAGCTCTGTGACCGCTGGTCCGCCGGCGGCCTCGACCCACTGCACCTGAAAGGGCAGGTCCTTGATCCAGCCGGTATGCTCCAGCACCCGCTCGGTCGTCGCATCGCCGATGATGAGTTTGACGCCGGGCGGCACGCGATCGGGGATGGGGGCGTCGAGGGCGAGCGTCGGGCCCGCCCTCTTCGCGTCAGCGCCCCCCGCGCCGGCGAACACGCCGCGATGGTCAATCGCCGCGGCGGTCAGCACCGTGGCCGACGCCGCCAGCGCCAGGCCGACGATCACCGCTATGCCTGTCCGGGTCGAAGCCACGTCTATTGCGCCATCGGTTTGAGGGTTGAGGGGAAAAGACGCCGCGGCCCGCCAGGGGAAGCGTATGAGGCCGCGGCGCCAGTTTCGGCCGAGGGGCCTCAGCCGAGAACGTTGAACAGCTCGCCCTCCAGCGGGCGCGA
>Ga0302314_10007279_pt1 | contig 19899 bp, 21 predicted proteins | sample III_Palsa_N2_3_FD_200533 | JGI IMG/M metagenome (GOLD analysis project Ga0302314, IMG submission 200533) | Peat permafrost microbial communities from Stordalen Mire near Abisko, Sweden - III_Palsa_N2_3 | ecosystem: Environmental > Terrestrial > Soil > Palsa > Peat permafrost | place: Sweden... | reverse complement strand
GCCTGGGCGAGGTGGGCGCGCAGCGCGGCGGCGTCGACGCCCTGGTGGCGCTTGAGGATCTGGTGGGCGGCCTGCGCGGCGAGGAACTGCCGCTCGTCGGTGTCCTTGTCGACGGGGATGCCCGCGTTGGCCATGGTGGCGACGTACGCCTCGCGCAGCCGGTCGTGCCACGGGTCCAGGTACGCCCCGTACTCCGGGCGGATGTACGCCTCGCTCGGCTGCACGTCCAGGCCGAGCTCCATGGCGTAGGCGACGGTCTGGGTGGTGTACCAGCCCGGCCCCTTGGGCGGCAGGCCGGAGGGGGTGAACGGGGACGGCAGCCGCGGGTCCAGCTGCATGCCGGACAGGTCCACCCGCCACGTCCCGGGCACCTTCTTGTCGAAGACGGGCCGCACGACGTGCTCGGGAGCGCACAGGCCCACGTTCAACCGGGCCGCAGCGCCGAGGAAGGCGGTGTTGGTGTCCAGGCCGATGCAGTTGGGCAGCAGCGTCTCCGCGTCGCTGATGGTCTCCAGCGCCCGCACCCACTGGTACGCCTCCTCATCGAGGAACCCGCCGGTCCAGTCCTGGACATCCGGGTGCTCCCTCGGGGCCTCCGGCGGCGCCGGTTTCACCGGCTCGATCAGCGCGCCCGCGTTGAACGCCCGCCCCCAGCCGTCGCCGTCCTCGTCCTTGACCGGGCGCGTCGGCGGGCGCAGCGCGGTCATCAGCTCCAGGCCGGTGACCGCGGTGGTGCCGCGCGGGGTCAGCACGCGAGTGGCGTAGGTGCCCATCACCCGGGCCAGCTCCGCCGGCGGCAGGTCGGCGGCCGCTCCCCAGTAGCGGGGGTCCAGCGCGCCCCAGGGCAGGATCGCCAGCTGCACGCACCGCCGGTCGCCGCCCACGGCCTTGCGGTAGATCCGCGCCCACGGCCCGAACCCGCGCTTGGTCAGCAGCCACTTCGAGCGCAGCAGCGCCTTGACCGCCGGGTGGTCCTCCGGCAGCCGCTGGGCGCGCTGGGCGACGTCGACGTGGTTCACCGGCAGCCGCTTGGCCGGGTAGACCTGCTCGTCCAGCAGTTCCAGCGGCAGGCCGAAGCGCTGCGCGGCGGACGCGGTCAGGATGATCAGCGGGTCGCTGTCGTTGCCGAAGCGGTGCAGCCGCGGCGCGCCCAGGCCGGACTCCGCCAGGGTCCACTCCACCAGCTGCGCCAGCGTGGTGGCCTCGCACTCCAGCAGCAGGCCGCCGGTGGCGTAGGCGGTGCCGTCGCCGTCCAGCACGGCCAGCGGCCCGTGGGGGTAGCGGCCCTCGGACCCGGGCCGGGCCACCGCGGCGGCCGGGCGGCGGGTTCCGGTGCCGCGACCGGCCGCACGCGCCGCGGGCTGCGGGGCCGCAACGTCCTGGTCCTCGGTCGCGGCGGTGCGGGCCTGCGCCTCGCGCAGCCGCTCCACCGCCGCCTGCGAAGGGCTGGCCTCGGGCTCGGGCGCGGTGAACGCGGCCGGGACCGCCACCTCGGCCGGAGCGGCCGGGGCCGGGGCGGGGTAGAGCTGCTCCCAGCCGTCCAGCAGTCGCTTGTACGCCTGCAGTCGCGGCGGGCGGGGCTCCGACCGGCCGCTCTCCCAGTTCTTGACGGTCTGGGTGGTCGTGGACAGGGCGCTGGCCACGGCGGACTGCGCCACCCCGGCGGCCTCACGCAGCCGGGCCCGTTCGGCGGGCTCCGGCAGCACCTCGGCCGGGCCCTGCAGCAGTGCGTCGACCGCCGCGAACAGCTCGTCCTCGGACTTCTCTTCCTTCGGCATGGCTCACCTCCAGGCACGACTTTACCATACTTGCATAACCCTTGTGCGTAGCCTTTCCGTTTAACCCTTGATTTGCATCACGTGTTCGGGGGCGGCCCTGCAAGGCCGGTCCGCTTCCCTGGCCACCCCGGATCACCGCAGGTCAGAGCGGGTCGTCTAGCCTGTGCCGATGACCGCCGCCACCCCGCAGAGCCCGCCGACGGACGACAGCACCTGGAACGCCCCCGCCGAACCGGACGACGCCGGCACCCCCAGCGAGCAGGAGCGGCGCGAGGCCGCGCTGCAGCGCCTGGAGGCCGCCGGCGTCAGGAGCTACGCCTACGGCTTCCCGGTGTTGACCTCCGCCCTGGAGCAGGCCGTCGAACTCATCGACCGCCCCGACCAGCGCGGCCGAGACCCCCGGTTCCAGGCCCTGCTGGACGCGGAGGCGCGCAGCTTCCAGCCCCCGACCCGGCGCCCCGGGCTGTGGCAGCGGTGGCGCGACCGGCCCCGCAGCAAGCGCTTGTCCTGGCAGGAGGCGGCCCGCCGCGCTGACGAGGACCTGAGCGGGCGCTAGCGCGACCGCTGCCCGGGGCCCGTGCGCTCCGGCCGCGCAGGGTGTCTAACCTGGGCCGATGCGCCTCCTGAACCTCCTCAGCTCCCGCCGTCCCGCTCCGCTGTCCCCCCAGATGCAGGAGCTCCACGACCGGGCCGTGGCCCTTCGCTGGGAGATCGCGTTGATCCCGCCGCAGGGCACCCGCCGCGAGCGCCTGGAGCTGGCCGGGATCAGCCGGCGGATGCAGGAGCTGCGAATCAGCGAGCAGCTCCGTGCCCAGGCCGCTGCGACGGAGACCGCCCCGGAGGTGTGACCGGCACCGGCTGCCAGGTCGCCGCCGGCCGTTCGCGGCGGGACCGACATGCTGCCGCCGCTGGCCTCGTCCGAACGGCTGTTCTTCCTGGTCAGGAGGGCAGCATGTCAGTGCTGGGGTGCCGAGGATGTCAGTCCATGTCGGTCGTCATGTCACCGGTCGGCGCCGGCTGCGGCACCTCGCCGGGCTCGTGCTGGCCGCAGTCGATGCACGCGTCCGCTCCGAGGGAGCCCATCCCTCCGCAGTGCGAGCAGCCGCCCTCGAACAGCACCGGCCGCCTGCGGCGGCAGGCCGGGCAGCGGTCCTGCGGGGACAGGTCCCGGATGATCCGGTGGACCAGGGTGGCCGCGCCGCCGGCCACCGTCCAGCCGGAGGCGGCGGCCGCGGCCCGGACTCCTTCGGGCTCCTGGCTGGTGCGGGCCCGGGTGATCGACCCCCGGCAGCGCGGGGAGTCGCACCGCAGCCGCATCAGCTCCTCCGCCGACACCCCGTCCCCCCTTCTCGGCCGTCCGTGCGGTTCAGCCGGTCCACTGGGCGGTGCTGCTCTGCAGCCTGGTCCACTGCTGGCACTGGGCGCTGTCCTCGTCCGGGTCGGGCTGCACGCCCAGGAGCAGGACGGGGTCGGTGACGCCGTAGACCATGCGGTAGAGCACGGCGTCGGTGGCGTCCTCCAGCCACTCCTGCGGGTTCTGCCGGTCGGGCAGGGGGCCGAAGACGGTGGTGAACCACACCGGCAGCAGCGCCGCCCGCGCCACCTCGTCCGCGATCCGGGTCCGCAGCCGGGTCTCCAGCTGCGCCCTGGCCTTCTTCCCGGCCGCGATGGCCGGCTGTGCCGCCTCGGTGGCGTCCTGGTCCTCGGCCAGCCTCGCCGCGGCGTTGCGCGCCCGCCCGGCGAGCTGGGCCTGCGCGGTGTCGTCGGCGGCGTCGATCACGTTCCGGGCGGTACGGAAGGCGAACGCGGCGGCGGTGTGCTCGGTGGACTCCAGCGGCACCCGGGCCAGGGTCCGGCTGGCGGCGACCATGTCCGTGCGGGCCTTGGCCAGCTTGGCCGCGCTCTGGTCGTACGCCGTGACGGACTTCCGCAGCAGGGCGCGCTGGTCGACCGTCAGCAGTTCGTCGCGCTGCTCGTACATCTCCCGCACGGCCGCGCACAGCGCCTTGGCGCGGTCGTCGACGGCGTCCAGGGCGACCGGCTCCTCCCCCGAGTCGGCGCGGGCCCGCCGCTCCAGCCACTGCACCTGCTTGGCCACCGCCGCGATCTGCGCCTCGACCTGCGAGGCCCGGCGGTGCAGGCGGGTGCTGTCGGTGTCCAGGACGTCGACCTCGTCCTTGATGCCGTCCACCCGGGAGTCCAGGGCGCGGTAGTCGTACCGCAGAGACCCGCGCTCCTCCTCCCACTGCCCCTCCAGCGACGACACCTTGCTGCGGAGCCCGTCCAGCTCGCGCTCCCAGTCCTCGATCACTTCTTCCTCCCCGCGTCCTCGGCGGTGCCCACTGCGGCGAACCAGAACAGCAGCACCAGCAGCGTGAACCAGCCGCTGATCCAGTGGAACGCGATCACCGCGGCACCCACCGCGCTCAGCGTGCACAGCGCGGTGACCGGGACCTGGTGCGGGCCCATCGGCGTGCCGAGCAGCTGCCACAGCCCGCAGACCAGCGCCGGGACCAGCAGCACCAGCCACCCCCACGAGGTGGGGCCGACCAGTGCGAACACCACGCCGGCGGCCGCGGCCGCGCTCTGCAGCCCGGCCAGCGACCTCGCCCACGTCTTGCTGGTGCGGGCCTTGGCCTCGCGCCGGCGTTCCGGCACCTGCCGGGCGTGCTCCAGCAGCGCCTCGGTGGCCTTCCCGAGCTCCGTCAGCGCCTGGGCGTAGCCCGGGTCCCCCGGCTGCAGGCCGTCCAGGGCGTCGGCCCGCGCCGTGACCGTCTTCTTGAGACGGCCTTCCCAAAGATCCATCAACCCCTCCCCCCGGCCCAGCAGTTGGGCCGACCTTCGAGGCTAACCGGCGGCACTGACAAACGTGGCGGAACATCATCAAGAGGCCGGGGCGTCGGTGAGCACCAGGCGTAGGAGGCCGGGAAGGTGGGGATGTTGGATCGGGTACATGCCACCACCAGGGAGGGGAAACGCATGAGCGAGACCGGGGACGCCACCGAGGCGTTGAAGTCGCTGATCATCAGCACCGCCCAGGAGCTGTGGGAGGACAAGGAGGCCCTGGGCAAGTTCTTCACCGTGGTGCGGCGCAGCGAGGGCTTCGCCCCTCTGGCGGACACGCTGGAGCAGGCCACCGTCCGCCCGGCGAAGCCGTCGTTCTACGGCGTCAAGAGCCGGGAGTTCCAGGCGTCCTGACCTGCTGTTCAGTCGACGGCCCGTCTCCGGCTCGCCCGGGGGCGGGCCGCTGCCGTTCCCGGGCCCCGGTCAGAACAGGGCGTGCTGGTCGGCGGCCGCGGTCTTCGGTGCGCGGCCGGCGACGTCCACCAGGTCGGCCAGCGAGGTGAAGCCGCCGGCGCGGGCGGCGTCGGTCAGCAGCCGGCGCAGCAGCAGCGCGGTGACGGCGCAGTCGGCCAGGGCGCGGTGCCGGTCGGCGGGGCGGGGCAGACCGAAGGCCAGAATCAGCGCGTCCAGGCTGTACGACGGCAGCCCGGGGTGCAGGGCCTTGGCCAGCAGCCGGGTGTCCAGCAGGCCGGTGGCCGCCAGGCGCGGGCAGTGCTCGCGGTGGTCGTGCAGCAGTCCGGCCTCGACCGGGGCGTGCTGGGCAACCAGGAGCAGCGGGCCTTCCGGCACCGCGGCGTCGAGCTCCGCGAGGACCAGGTCCACGGTGCGCGCCGTGGCGACGTCCTCGGGCCGGATGCCGGTGGTGCGGATCATCATGGCGGTGACCGGCGCGAACACCGGCGGCCGGATCAGGGCCTGGTAGCTCCAGCCGGTGGGCTGCGGGCCTCGGCCGGGGACGTGCCGCACGGCCAGGGCGCCGACCTCGACCGGCTGCGGGCGGTGACCGGCCGGGGTGGTCGCCTCGAAGTCGATGACCAGCAGCGTCGTCGCGGCCAGCGCGGGATCGTCTGCCAGGCGCACCGGGAGCACCGCGTTCACGCCGTCGTCCCTCCGCCCGCCGCGGCCTCGGCCGCCAGCTGCTGGGCGCGGTGGCGCAGGCACACCTCGCGGGTGGGCAGCGCCTCGCGGCTGCACGGGTCGCCCGGGGCACCGGCGCACAGCACCAGCTCCGGCACCGCAGCCGGGCCCTTGCCGGGGTCTTCGGCCAGCTCACGGCACTCGCGGCACAGCCGGTCCTCCACGGCCTGGTCGACCAGCAGGATGCGGGCGCCGCAGCCGCCGCAGTTGCCCGCCGGGATGCCGACGGGCCGCACCGGCGGCGCGACCGGCGGCGGGGGGTTGCGGATCGCGTCCTCGAGCTCGCAGTCCACACACGAGCCGGCCGGGCCGGGCCGGGTGCCGTGCTGCGGGCACAGACCCTCACGCCGACGGCGCTCGGCCTCGCGCTGGACGGCGCGGTCGGCGACCGCCTCCGCGCACACGGCGCACTCCTTCCCGGAGCTCCACATCACCCCGGACTCGCAGTCCAGGTGCCCGCAGCCCCAGCGCGGCAGGGCCACCCCCAGCAGCCAGCGACCGGCGTCGCGAATGTCCTCGGACATGACCCGGGCGTAGCGCCGCTCCAGCCGCTGGCGCAGCCGCTCGGGGTCGGTGCCGGTGTTGACCTGGTGGGCGACCTCGCGGGCGATCCGGCGCTGCACGAAGACCGTGGTCTGCGGGTAGAGCTGGTGGACCGGCTCCAGCACGGCGTACACCCAGGCAGGGACCTGGAGCCCAGGCCCGTCGTGGTCGCCGCTTTTCGTTCCGGTCCGCGCCCCGGGCGCACCGGTGCCGTTGGTCGAGAGCTGGGGGGATGCCTTGTCGCCCGCGCGCAGCGCGAGACCACGCCCGCCCGCCGCGACCGGCACCGTCGCTGCTGCGTCGCCCGCCGGGTTTTCCACAGCGTGAGCGCCCTTACGGACCTGTACCTCGCCTACGGCGGGTGACCAGGCAGCACCGTCGTCATCAGGTGAGTCAGTCCTAGGTGATTCCCTATTCGCGAGGGATCCATCACCAAACACACCACCCGATCCCTCACCAACACAGGGACCAGCCGACTCCTCACCCTCGTTATCCACAGCCGTCACACCGGTCTCGGGCGCCTCCTCCGGCGTCGGCTCCGGCAGGTCGACCGGGCGCAGTTCGGGAGCGGTGGAGTGGGCCAGGAACAGGTGGCGGCCGCGGGCTCCGGCCCGGCGGTCCACCGAGATCCAGCGGGCCGCCTCGACCTCGTCCACGACCGCGCCGACAGCGGCCAAGGTGAGCGGCTGGCCAGCCTTCTGCCCGGAGTGGTGGCGCAGGTACCCGGCCAGCTCCGCCATGGTCAGCGAGCCGCGCATCTGCTGCACGAAGGAAATGACCACGAAGGCCCGCAGCTGCCGAGGCGTCAGGTCCTCCGCCGCCGCGACCGGGATCCAGATGAACGACTCCGCCTTCGTCTGCTGCCGCACCCGGCGGATCGCGGACGCACCCTCGCCTCCGGGGTAGGTGCGCCGCTCGGTCTCCAGCTCCACCACGCCGCCCGTCGGCCGCGACAGCGCGGTCAGCCCGCGCTCCACCGACGCCGTCGACAGCCCCAGGTACCGGGCCAGCGTCGGCGCCTTCGCCTGGCAGCCCTCCGCCCGCAGCCCGAGGCCGGCCACCTTGATGTAGACCGACAGCGCCACGTCCGGGTAGTCCGCGCACGCCACCAGACGCCACGGCACCCGCACCCGCGCCTTCCGCACCCGGCCGACCGCCGCGACCGGCGGCTGCTCCTGGCGGGGCGAGGGCAGGCTGATGCTGGCGGCCATCGCCGCGACCGCGCTCACCGGACCACCGCCAGGGGCCGGACCGGGACGAGGACGGCGGCGGTCCGCAGACGCAGGCCCCCCTTCATATAGGTGTCGGTACGGCCATCCGTGTGACCACCGGACAGCGTGATGTGCGTCACACGGTTGGTGTAGTGCGCTGCGTACGGACCGATGTGCGGTGCGGTCTTCCAGCTGCCGGAAGCCCAGTTGGCGCAAGGGTCGGGGAAGGCGCGTTCGTCAGCCCGCCGGGCCGCACCCGGGCGCGCGGCGCGCCGGGAGCATGTGGGCGAGAACTGGATCTGGGAGTACTTCACCTGCAAAATGACAAACACCTCCTCGTGAGGTCGTGAGGGCATGCAAAAGCCGCCCTCCTGACTGGGCCTGGTTAACGGCCCGTTTGTGTAGTTCGCCCGATTTCGACCGGCTTGGTAACCGGCTAGAGCGGGCAGGTCCGGTTGGTATCGGACCGGTACGACAGATGGCCGCAGCGCTTGTGCACCAGGTGGTGGAACACCAGGAGCACGGCACGGCCGGGGCCGGCGAGAGCCGCCCCAGGGACCTTCTAGGTCATCCCCGCCCCCTCGACCTCGCCAGAGGTGCGCCCCCTGGCATCCCGAGCGGAGGCGACACGGACGCCCCGCAGGCAGGACAGCGACGGAAGCCGCCGCTGCCCTCTCGGCGGGGCGCTGTCGTCGAAGCCCCGGACAGGGGCAGCCAGCTCACGGTCGACCGCCCTCCTTCCAGGGGTCCGCGGCGCGTGCCCGATGTGGATCACGCTGCCACGCACAGTACAACTAGATCTGGTTTCGCCAGGGCCCAAACTGTCTCCGTTGCCGTATATGACAACGGGGCCGATCCACGGAGCGGACACACCGGTTGATACGCGGTCAGAACGGGCAGCGCCCTCGGAGGGGCTGTGCAGCCGGTCGCGTCGGTGGTCGGAACCGCGCGCGGAGGGCAGGGGGTCGGGAGCAGCTGGGCGCAGGGACGCTGCGGCGCATGGCTGTTGGCCCCACGGCGGGGCATTGCGCGTCCGGTGCCGGGTACGGGTACCCTGCTCACGTCGCCACCTTTCCTCAACAAAAGGGTGTGCGGCCGGTGGCCCGGACCCCTCTCACAAGGTCCAGCCACCCCGTGGCCCCTCTCGCCTTGCTCAAGGGCGATCGACGGGGCCACACTCATTTCTTGATCATGCTCGGGCGCTACTCTACCGCGCCGCCGATACTCCTGGTGCAGTAGGGGTTGACGTGTCGTCACCATGACGCCCGTGACCTGGGCACCCGTCAGCTCGGTCACTGCGGCCCCCGTAGCTCACGAAGGTGGGCGACGAACGCCTTCGCCTCGCTGGCGTGGGCGTAGCGGCTGTTCAGGACATGTCCGAGGTCGGCCGAGACCATCGCCAGTGACGGCAGCGACCTCCGGTCCCCCGACAGCGCCTTCTCTCCGAAGGCGAGTGCGGTGTCCAGGTCGCCCTCGCGGGCCGCGACCACGCCCAGCGTCACCCGGGCCTCCGCGATCCGCATGGGTGAGCGCTCCGTGCCGTCGAAGTCGGTCCCGGCCCGGATCACTTCCTGCGCCAGCTGCTCCGCCAGGCGGTCCTCGCCGACCTTGCGCAGCGCGTCCATCCGGTAGAAGTCGTACTTCGCCGGGTCCACCACGAAGTGGTCCTCGATCGACTCCGGGTAGGGCAGCCGCTCCAGCAGCAGTCGGCCCTTGTCCAGCGCCACCTCGGTCTGCGTCCGGTCCCCCAGTCGCGCCCACGCCTTCGCCTGCTGCGCGTACAGCTGCACCGCCACGCTCTCGTTCGGCGCGACGGCAATCCCGGCCTCCGAGGCTGCGATGACGCCCCGGTAGTCGCCCCGGGTCAGCGCGAACCACGCCCTCATCTCGTGCGCCCAGCCCTGGACGCTCAGCTCGCCGGACTCCTGGCCGAGCATCAGCGCGGCCCGCCGGGTCGCCTCCGCGTCGCGCGGATGCCCCGAGTCGTACTCCACGCACCCCACCAGCAGCGACAGCTTCCCCGCCAACGCGATGATCTCGCGGTGCTGCGCCAGGCTCACCCGCTGGTGCTGCAGGCCGACGACCCGCGCCAGCCACGCCTTGCCCTCCAGCAGCAGCTGGTCGGCCGGCATGTAGGCGTACTCGCAGCACAACCGGTCCGCGGTGATCCGCAGCGCGTCCAGAGTGGCCGTGTCCAGGTCGCTGGCACGCAGCCGGGAGATGATGTCCACGGTGTCCATGCCGCTGACCTGCAAAATCTCGGCACGCCCGTCGCGCCGACTGCGCTCGGGGAAGAACGCGCCGGTCGTCGTGCCGAAGACGGCCGCGATGGGTGAGCGGTACTTCACCGGCTGCGCCTCCCCGGCCTCCCAGCGCTTCCACTGCCTCAGCAGGTCCTGCTCGCTGACGACCTGGTCCTCGGGAAGCCGGGCCATCAGCGCACGCACCGCGTCCGCCTGCGACCAGTCCCGGGCCGCTCGTTCCTCGACCATCCGACGCGCCCAGTCGGGACGTCCATCCATCGCCGATCCCCTTCCCAGCACGGTCTGTTGGTGCGGCCTGTACTCCGGCATGGCTACGCCCGGGGAGCGGCGACCGTCCCTCCTGCGGCCGAGCATCGCACGCCCTCTTGATCGCGCGGAGGTGACAAGTAGCGGTGACATCTCGAATGTCACCGGTAGCTGTCACTTTCCGTAACGAGCATGACAGAGCACGGTGATCACCAAATCCAGGACGTACGAGGAAGAGGTGCTCATCGTGAGCAGGGGCAACGGGTGTGACTGCTCGTTAGGCCAGTCGGCTGCCCCCGGACAGCGTCTCAGCTGGTCCGGGGGACAGCGGTTGTGCGCGGGCTCAGGCGAGCGGAACGCCGTAGCGCAGAGTCCAGCCGGGGCCGACGACGTGGCGGGTGACCTCGACCACCGTGCCGTCGGCAGTGGAGCCGACGTGCGTGATGGCGAGCAGCGAGTCGCCTTCGGCAACGCCAAGTGCGGCGGCCTGGTCGGCGGATGCCTGGATCAGGGCGACGTCCTCGACGACCTCGGTCTGTGCGTGGCCAGCGTCGGCCATGCGGCTGATGATGCCGCCGACGCCGGTGTCCTCCTGGGCGACCTGCGGCGCGGCCTCGACGATCGCGGCGGGGATGACGGTGTCGGCGAGCTGCACCAGGCGGTCGTCGACGTACATCCGGCGCTCGCGGATCACGGCATCGCCAGCGGAGCTGAGAAGGCCGGCTGCGAAGGCGGGGACCGCGCCGCGGCTGACGGACACCTCCGTGCGGGGGGTCTTGCCGCTGCGGGTGATCTCAGAGTCGAACGCGCCGCGGGCGTCTCCGGCGCTGCGCTGCACGTAGCGGCTGCGCGCGTCCCGCAGCACCTGGCCGTTCTCGCTGATGAGGTTGGTCGCCATGCTCTGCTCCTTCGTGGTGGTGAGAATGTGTCCGCCGCAGAGGGCGGGCGGCTAAGCCTGGTCCAGGGGCCAGGAGTATCTGAGCTTCCACAGGCCGCGCGGCATGACGTGGCGGGTGATCTCCACGATCTGGCCGCTGGCGGTGGAGGCGATGTGGAGGATCTCGAAGACGGACTGCTCGGGGCTGATGCCGAGGGCGGCGGCCTCCTCCGCAGTGGGACTTCGCACGTCGATCTCCTCCGTGATGCTGGACTGCGCATACCCCAGGTCAGCGAGTCGGCTGATCATGCCGCCGCTGCCGGTGTTTTCCTGCTCCAGCACGGTACCGAACGCCAGCTCACCGGGGATGTACGTGTCGGCGAGCTGTGTTGGGGTGCCTGGGTCCGAGGGGCCGGTGGCGGCGAGCATGCGCCTCGCGCGCACGACGACCGTCTCCCCGGTGGACTCGACGCCAAGCAGTTCGGCGACGTGCGGGGGCGGAGCGCCGCGGTAGACGGCGGTCTCGGACTTGGAGATGAAGCCCAGCCGGGCGAGCTCGGCGCCGGCTGCGCCGCGGGCCGGGACGCCGTCAACGCCGACTTCCTCGCGCTGGCCGCGCTGGTAGCGGCTGGTCCCGTCGCGGACGATCTTCTCCCTGATCGGGTTGACCAGGGCGCCCTGCTGGCGCGGGGGCTTGGTGACCAGTCCCTCGGCCGCGAGCTCGCTCAGGGCCTTGGCGATGGTCGTGCGGTTGCACTGGAAGAGCTCGGCCAGCTTGGTGTCCGTGGGCATCGTCGACCCTGGCGGGTACTGACCTGCCTTGATGGCTTCCCGGAGTCGCTCCGCCACGGCGCGGAAGCTGGGGCGCTCTTCGTTCATGCGCCACACCATACCCACTGCGCCGCACGCTCGCCATAGATCGCGACGCAGATTCAAAAAGTGCGTACGCACTTATGGACATCGCACCGCATCTCATGGTCCACTCATTACGTCGCCCCACAGCGGCCCTGCTGAGCAGGGAGTTGTGGTGAGCGCCTGTTGCTTGAGAACTGAACAGATCTACCTGCGAGGACCCATCAGGCCGGGTTGACGAACCACGAGGTTGCCCGGCCGGGATCGTCGCAGGTGCTGCCTAGAACAGCGGCTGTGTTGCCCCACCTCCACGGTCCACCGGCCCGTGCCAGTCGGAGAGCGCACCCGCACCTCCCCCAGCCCTACGAAGCGAAGGACTGCCGATGCGCCACAACGGCCGCAAGGAACTGCTCGTCTCCCGGATCAACCCCACCCGGATCGCTCTTCTCCCCGGTCAGCCCACTGTGATGGTCTGCCCCGACTGCCAGACCTGGCGCCGCGTCCAGCGGCACATGATCGTGGCCCACCGCAAGGAAGACCTCGGCAGGGACCGGCGGAACGCCCGCTGCGAGGGCTCCGGCCAGCGCATCAAGGTCGACATCGAGCTGGCGGCCTGGACCGCTGACTGGAAGCAGGTGCACCAGGAGGCCAGCACCGACGTCGCCGCGTCCCGCCCGACCCAGCCGACGCCGAAGCCCCACGCCGCAGCGCAGCCGCCGGCCGTGATGCACATGGACGCCGCCAGCCGCCCGGCCCGCAACCGGCTCGCCGCCCACCAGGACCAGTGCCTGGACTGCCGCTCACACCGCTGGTGCGAGACCGCGTCCAATCTGCGGGCAGAGGCGCGCCGCGCCCGCAAGATCGCGGTGACGATGTCGGCCGCCTGACCTCACCTTCTTCACCGGCTTCACCAGCGGCGGTCCCATCCGGGGCCGCCGCTTCGCTTATCCCGCGTAGCCCACCGCGCCCGGCCCGGAGCTTCTTCGGTCCGGGCGCGGTGGAGAGCGCGAGAGCAGAAGCGGCGCTCCGCCCGGCCAACCCGGCCGGGCCCCGAACGCGACGACGACCCCGGCGGCTACCGGGGTCGTCAGCAGGTCGCGGCACTCCAGCACAGAGAGCAGGTATCGACCTTGAACACGATCGTACTGGCGACCTTGGCCGCCGACGACCACCCCAACCAGGCGGACGAGGCGCTGCGCCGGGCCCGCGAGGACGCGGCCCGCCGCGCCCAGAGCGGCGGGAACCGGTGAGCGCCGCGACGGTCTGCGGGACCGGAACCATGTCCGTCGAGCAGTTGCTGCCGCCCTCCTCCCCCGGGATGTTCCTGCGCCACCGCAACCGCGGCTTCACGGCGTACATCACCGCCACGGCGCAGACCCTGAGCACCGTCCGCCGGCTGACGCGGTCGGTGCCCGTGGCCTACGGTGCCGCCGCCGACACCGCCGCCAGCGCGCAGCTGGTCGTCTCGGAGCTGATCGGCAACGCCGTCAACGCCTTCGGCGACTTCGTGCCGCTGGTGATCGAGGTGTACGTCGTCCTCGGCCGCGGCATCGCGGTCACCGTCCTGGACCCCGTCCCCGAGCTGCTCCCGCAGCGCGGCGACGCCGCCCTGGACAGCGAGAGCGGCCGGGGCCTGGCCCTGCTCGACGCCTTCGCCCCGGGCTGGCAGATCGAGTGCACCGGCCTCGGCAAGCAGCTCCAGTGCCTGGTCCAGCAGTAGCGCAGCACACCGCCGACGGGGCGGGTGCGCGGAAGGTCAACCCCAAGACGGTCTCCGGACCCGAGGGCCGCGATCACCGTGCACCCGCCCTTCGTCGTGCCGCAACCACCCTGACGTGCACGTTTTCGATGGAGGACGAGATGGACTGGCGACACCGCTCTGCCTGCAAGGACGAAGACCCCGAGCTGTTCTTCCCCATCGGCAACTCCGGCCCGGCGCTCCTGCAGATCGAGGAGGCCAGGTCGGTGTGCCGCCGCTGCCCGGTCATGGAGACCTGCTTGCAGTGGGCGCTGCTCACCGGCCAGGACGCTGGCGTGTGGGGCGGGATGTCGGAGGACGAGCGCCGCTCGATGAAGCGCCGCGCCGCCCGGGACCGCGCGAAGCGGCAGGTGGCGTGATGCTCAACCTCCGCCGCAACCGCATCAACGCCCGCCGCTGGAGCGCCACCGACTTCGAGTCCTTCGAGGTCCTGGTCTCCATCGGCGCCCGCCGCCCGGCCGCTCTGGTCAACCAGGCCCGCGCCGCCCGCCCGGTCCGCCGGGCCTGGCGCACGGCGCTGCGCACCGTCCGGCGGCGCGACCTCTCCCCCGCCCCCGGGCTCGCGCCCGGGGCCGTCAACTGACCCGGAAGGAGGCGGCGATGGCCGTCGACACTCCCCTCGCCCCGGCCCCCGACCCGGGGCCGACGCCCGAACGCCCCTCCCGCAAGACGCCGCTGACGATGCGGCTGGGCTTCGGCGACTGGGCGCTGATCGTCATCGGAGCGCTGCTGGCCACCGCCGTCTCCGGCATCGGCCTGCTCAGCTCCTACAAGGCCCTGGCCCGCAAGGCCGCCGCGCCGGCCAGCCGCGGCGGCTGGGGCTGGGAGTACCCGTGGATGCTGCCGGTCGGCGTCGACCTGAGCATCCTGGCGTTCTCCATCGTCAACCTGATCCTGATCCGCACCGGCCGCCCGCTGGCCTGGGTCAAGTGGGTGCCGCGCGTCGGCACCCTGGTGACGATCCTGCTGAACTGGCTGTCCGCGGCGAACCTGCCCAGCCAGCTCGGGCACGCGGCGCTTGCCGCGCTGTGGGTGGTGTTCGCGGAGATCGCCGCGCACATCTACGCGGCCCACATCGACGCGATCCAGCAGCGGCAGCGCATGGAGGGCGTCCGCTTCTCCCGCTGGATCCTGGCCCCGATCTCCACCGCGAAGATCGCCCGGCAGATGAAGCTGTGGGAGATCCGCAGCTACGCGGAGGCGCTGGAGCTCCACAAGTCGCGCCAGGTCTACCGGCAGCGCCTCAAGCAGCGCTACGGAAAGTCATGGCGCAAGGACGCTCCTATCGACGCGAGGCTCCCGCTACGGCTCGCGCCGCTGGGGGTTACGGTCACCGAGGCCCTGGGACTGCCCGGCCGCGAGGACGAGGCACAGGCCCTACGGGAGCACGAGGCGAGGGTACGAGCCCGAGCCCTGGAGCTACAGGTCCAGCGCGAAGAGGCTATGAACGCCCTCGCGGAAGTCGAGCAGCAGGCCGAGATCGACGCCGCGAAGGCGCGCGCCGAAGCGGCCCGGCTCAGCGCTGAGGCGGAGCTGGTACGAGCCCGTGAGGAGGCCCGTACGGCCGCCGAATCAGTGGTTCGCCGGGCCGAACTGGAGCTGTCGATCAAGGCAGCGCAGGCCGACGCGGAAGCCGAGCGGCTGCGCGCGGAGGCTGAGTCTCAGGCCGCCCGCATTCGCCGCGAGAGCGATGAAGCCCAGCTCACGTGGGAAGCGGAGCAGGAGCAGCGGCGGGTTGAGCGTGGGCGGGTCGAGCAGGCCGCCCGCGACCAGGCCGCGCTGGACGCCTCCCGAGCCGCGGCCGAGCAGGCCCGGCTCGACAAGGAGACGGCCGACGCCGAACGGGAGGCTGCCAAGGCGCTCCAGGAAGCGTCCGTAGCCCGCCGGGACGCCGTCGTAGCGGACGGCGAGGCGTCCGTAGCCCAGGCCGAGGCCGAGCGCCGCCGCGCTGAGGAGGAGGCCGCGCAGGCCGCCGCCGACGCCGCCCTCGCGGAGCAGCAGCGGGTGATGGCCGTAGCCCTGGAGGCCGCGTCCGTAGCCGCGGCGTCCGCCCGTCGTAGCCCGGCGGAGCGGGAGGCGTACATCGTCGCCGACATGATCCGCGAGTTCGGCGAAGAGGCGGTGACGCTGCGCTACATCCAGGAGGCGCTGGAACTGCCCCACGCCACCGCCCAGGACCGCCGTAACCGGGCCCGCGTGATCCTCGCGCAGGCCGGCCACAGCGGCGGCCCGGCGGAGAACGCGGCCTGACCTCGCGTCCGACACCACCAGTGACGGCCAGCCCCGCCTGGGCTGGCCCTCGCTGCGACTGCCGGAAGCAGCCGACCCAACTGCCCACGGAGGCACCGCTATGACCCACAACGCAACCGTGCCCGGGGCCCCGAACCCCGGAGTGCCCGAGCCGGACGAAGGGAGGAAGGCCGCACTTCGCGCCGCTGCACAGAACCCGGAGCAGTTCGCTGATTACCTCGCCGCAGTCCAGCGCACGCTGCTGGTGCTCGGCCAGGACCTGGAGATCCTCCAGCAGGAGACCCGCATCGACCTGCGGAAGAAGCACGTCGAGGGCGACCGCTGGTACCACGCCCGGCTTCGCGCGCTGCCGGTGGAGCGCACCCTCAAGGCCGTCCTGGCCAACCTGGAGGGCCTGACCGAGGGACTGGAGTCGGCGACGTTCAAGCGCCGCGAGCACCAGGAAAAGGTGAACAAGCTGCCCGCCGAGCGAAAGGCAAAGGCCGTCGCCAAGGGACAGAAAAAGAGCCGCCCGGTTCTGCCTCCCCGACAGGAAAACCAGGGACCTGTTCCGGGCGGGCAGGAATCGGTGTACTCTAAGCCCACGTCGATTTACGACCTGGGTAACAGGCGGTCGGCGTGAGTCGCCCCCTCACCAGTGTCGAACGCGCAAGGGAATCCCGGCGCAACTGGTACATCGGGGAAGAGAAGAAAGCCCGCGATTCTCGCGGCGAAGCAGGTGCGATGGAGTTCTGGCTCCGAATCGCCCGCTCCCAGGTCGCCAAGGAAGTCCGCGCCGGCCGCACCGACGTGTGGGCCGGCTTCGCCGCCGTCTGCCGCCTGTTCATCACGGCGATGCAGTTGCGGGCGAAGGGCGACGCGAGGACCTGGAACGACCTCATGAGCTACGCGCAGCAGGTCGTGGAGCGCAATCCCCCGAGTGACCCTGCGTGACCAACGAAGGAACCGTCCGGCCCTGCGGCCGGGCGGTTCCTCGCGTAAGGCGTGCACACGTGCGCACGTGCACGCGTGCACACAAGACCCCACTCTCTGTCAACCCCAGGAAGGAGCCGGCCGTGTCCGACGACACCGGCGAGGGCGACAACGCCACGGTGCTGCAGTTCCGGGGCACCGACCCGACCTACATCCCCGCGCCGACCATCCCCTCCTACGAGGAGACGGCCCCCGCGCCCGTCCATTCCGAGATCCCGCCGGAGACCCCGGAGGAGACCACGATGGAATTGCCGCGCGTTCCGGGAGCGCCGAATCCCGAGGACTCGGTCCCGCCGGTGCGAATTCCGAGCGCCCTGTATTCGGAATCCGCCGAATCCGACGGCGACGGCGAATACGAGGAATACGGCGACGGCGAATACGAGGTCCCGCGCTCCCTGGCGGACCGGCTGGGTGACTGGCTGGAATACCGAATGGAGATGGGTAGGGCCCGCAATGAAGCGGAAGGGCCCTACCGGGAGGCCGATATAGCGCAGAAAATCGCGCGGATCGAGGCCGGGACCGACCGCGAGGTGGGTCTGCTGGGCGCGCACAACCAGCTGCGCCAGGCGGGCATCAAGGCCGCTGCCGCTCGTGCCGCCGCCCGCGGCAAGGCCGACGCCGCCGTGATGGACAAGGGCCTGAGCAAGTCGGGCTCCGTCGGCAGGGGCGGCTCCGGCCGCACCAACGGCGGCGGATACAGCGGCAGCAACGGCAGCGGTGGCGGACGCGGCGGGAGCCGCAACAGCGGGTCGGGCAACGCCTCCGGCAGCGGCGGCAGGGGCTCTGGCGTCCCCTCTGGCAGCCGTGGAGGGTCCGGCCGGGGCAACGACGCCTCGGGCGGCGCCCGAGGCCGTCAGAACGGCCCCCGTGGCACCGACGGGACACGCGGAAATGGCGGCGGAAGCGGTGGCGGAGGCGGTGGGAGGCAGACCTCCAGCAGCCGGGCCGAACGCACCCGCGGCCGCCAGGAGCGGGCAGCCGCCCGCACCGCCGGAGCCGAGCAGCGGCGCAGCGCCACGCAGGCCGCTGACCTGGCCGACCGCACCAAGGACCGCGACCGGGCGCGCGACAACCGGCAGGTCCGCCGGGAGGAGCGCAAGGCCCGGCGCAACAACCCGGACCGGGTCACCCTGGGCGAGGCCCTGGGGCGCGAGGCTGAGCGCCGCTTCGACCGGCGCCGCAAGGCCGAGGACGACAAGCGGACCGAGGACGAGAAGGCCAAGGCCGAAGCCGAGAAGGCGAAGACGTCCGGCACGGACCCCGCCGACCCAGCTGCGGCCACGGGGACCGGAACGCCGGACCCGGCCACGGCGGCACCGGGCACCCCGGGGGCCGGCGGTCCCAAGGTGGACCTCACGAAGAAGCCCGGCACCGGCACACTGGACCCCGCCGACCCCGCTGACCCGGCCACCGGCACCACGCCGGACCCGGCCGCGACCAGCACGACGGCCCCGGACCCGGCCGCCGCCAGCACGACCACGCCGGACCCCGCCGACCCGGCAGCCACTGCCACCAGCACCGGAACGCCGGACCCGGCCGCAACACCTTCGGCCAGCACCCCGGACCCGGCCGCCGCTCCCCCGGACCCCGCGTCCGGCAGCACGACGCCGGACCCGGGCACCGGAACACCGGACCCGAGCACCACGACGCCGGACCCGTCGGGCTCCACGACGACCGGCTCCTCCCCCGGCCCGGCCGACGGCGCGACGACCACCGGGTCCCCCGGCGGGCGCAGCGCCCAGGACGACCAGGACGACCTGGACGCCGCTGAGGACTACCTCGCCGACGGCCTGTGGCAGCGACTGGCCGACCGGCTGCGCCGCAGCGCAGGCGGCCGGTCGGGCGACGACCCGCTGGACGACTGGGCGTGGCAGCAGATGAACCAGCGGGCGCGCCGCGAGTCCGAGGCCGGGACCGGCGAGCGGTTCCGGCGCGGCCAGCGTCGGCCGGAGCCCGAGGAGACGGTGAAGGTCACCTACGACTTCCCCGACCACCCCGCCGCTGCTCCCAAGGCCGCGCCGACGGCGCAGCCGGAGGAGGAGATCCCGGACGCGGACATCGTCGAAGAGGCCGCCCCGGCTCTTCCGCCCGCCCCGGTCAAGCACACCCAGCGGCCCGGCACGACCCGACCCGCCCCGGAGGGCAGCGTGACCAACCAGCAGGGCCGCCAGTCCAGGCCCACCTACAACCGGCAGGCCGCCCCGCGCCAGCACGCCACCAACGTCACCTTCGAGGAGTACCTGGTGGACGTGGCGAACATCGCCACCGCCGCCGGCGCGGACAAGGAGGAGGCCGACTCCCTGGCCGCCGCCCTGGCCGTGGTCGCCGACCAGCTGCGCGAGATGGCGTCCGACCTGATCGGCGACCACAACATCGACACCGCCGTCACCGACATGATCGCGGACCTCGCCGACCAGGCCGACGCGATGAAGGCCCAGGCCCAGCGGTGCGCGACGGAGTGCGAGACGGCGTTCGTCGCGGCGGTGACGGTGGCGAAGTCCGTCGCCCGCGTCTACGGCGAGGACCAGGCCGCGAAGGACGAGTCCGGCCTGGCGCAGGCATCCGCCGCCGCCCACCACGACTAGGAAAAGGGATCACGCTGATGAGCGACGACACGACCCCCGCGCCCAGCTCGGGGGCCTCGGACAACCTGCCCGCCCCCGCCCCGGCCTCCGGATCGGCGCAGCCGGCGGCCACCGACGGCGACAACCGCTACAAGGCGGTCCAGCAGAAGCTCAAGTCCCTGGCCGGGGCGCTGGACGAGTCCACGTCGCGGCTGGGGCGCCTGCGGTCACGGATGAGCAGCAACGCCGACCGCGCCCAGACGCTGGCGGCGCACATCTCCGACGCCGACCTGGACACCGTCTTCGTGGAGATGACCAGCGCCGTCTCGACGGCCCTGGGCGGCGCCGCGCTGGAGCTGCGCCGACTGCTGGCGACGGCCGAGGACCTGTCCTCCCTGACGGAGACGACCCGGGCGGGCCACTCGAAGTACTACTCCGCGCTGGACGAGGTCCGCACCGGCCGCAAGTACCGCACCCCCAAGCCCGGCTTCTTCAACTGATCCACCGGCGGGGGGGGCCCCCAACCCCGGGCGCCCCCCCCCCCCACCCCCCCCCCCCCCCCCCCACAGAGGGGCCCCAGGGAGACAACCCCCGCGGGCTGG
>Ga0302314_10007278_pt1 | contig 19899 bp, 16 predicted proteins | sample III_Palsa_N2_3_FD_200533 | JGI IMG/M metagenome (GOLD analysis project Ga0302314, IMG submission 200533) | Peat permafrost microbial communities from Stordalen Mire near Abisko, Sweden - III_Palsa_N2_3 | ecosystem: Environmental > Terrestrial > Soil > Palsa > Peat permafrost | place: Sweden... | reverse complement strand
CTGCTGAACGCCCTGGCGGAAACGCACCATGTCTACGCCCCCCTGCTGCCCGGCTATGGCGACAGCGAGGAGTGTGGCGAGATCCGCGACATGCTGGATGTCACCCTGCACAGCTGGGACGTGGTCCGCGCCCTGGGCCTCAAGGATCCGATCCTGGTCGGCCATTCAATGGGCGGGATGATGGCGGCGGAGATGGCCGCGGTCTGCCCGGACGCAGTCTCGCGTCTGGCGCTCATCTGCCCCACCGGCCTTTGGCTGGATGATCATCCGACGGCGGACATCTTCTCGGTCATGCCTTACGAGATGCCGGCGCTGATGTTCCATGACGCGGTCGCCGGCGCGGCCATGTTCACCGCCGGGACCAATGTCGAGGACCCCGGCTTCCTGCAGTCCTATCTGGTGCGCAACGCCCGGCAGCTCGGCATGGCCGGCCGCATCCTGTTTCCCATACCCGAACGCGGCCTGTCGCAACGGCTCTACCGCATCACCGCCAAGACCGTTGTGATCTGGGGCGACTCCGATCGCGTGGTCTCCCCCGTCTATGCCCAGGCGTTCAAGCGGGGGATCAAGGACGCGGCGCTGATCTCGATACCGGAGGCCGGCCACATGGTCCCCTGGGAGAAGACGGCCGAGGTCGCGGCGGCGATCGGTCGGTTGGGGTAGACAGTATTTATGCGCTCATCCCCGCGAAGGCGCGGACCCAGGGTCGCCAGACTCGATCTCTCCGCTGAAATCTGATGGATCGCGTCGGCACGCGGCGCGCCCAGTCTCCTGGGTCCCCGCCTTCGCGGGGATGAGCGGGTTTTGAGCATTGGACCAAGCCGCCCAGCGACGTTAGTTATGCGGCAAACCAAGCAAGGAGTTCTCCGTGCGCCGCATCCTTATCGCCCTGGCCGTTGCATCCCTCTCGACCGTCGCCCGCGCCCAGACGCCCCCCGCCGATCCCTACATCTGGCTGGAGGACGTCAGCAGCCCGCGCGCGATGGACTGGGTCCATGCCGAGAACGCCAAGACCACCGGGGTGCTGGAAAAAGACCCGCGCTTCGCCCCGCTCTACGCCGACGCCCTGGCCTTGGCCGAGGCCAAGGACCGCATTCCGGCGCCGGAACTGATCGGCGACGAGGTCTACAACTTCTGGCGCGACCAGACCCATGTGCGCGGGATCTGGCGCAAGACCAGCAAGGCCGACTACGCCAGCGCCGAGCCGCACTGGACCACGGTGCTGGATCTGGATGCTCTCTCGACCGCCGAAAAGGCCAACTGGGTCTGGGAAGGCGCCAACTGCCTGCCGCCGGACTATCGGCGCTGCCTGATCAACCTGTCCGACGGAGGCGAGGACGCGGTCACGGTGCGCGAATTCGACCTGAAGACCGCGGCCTTCGTTCCCGGCGGCTTTGTGCTACCCCACTCCAAGCAGACCGCCGACTGGCTCGACGAGGACACGGTGATCGTCTCGCGCGACTGGGGTGCGGGCACGATGACCGAGTCCAGCTATCCCTTCGTGGTCAAGACGCTGAAGCGCGGCCAGGCGATGGAACAGGCCATCGAGATCTTCCGCGGGACGACCAAGGATGTGTCGGTTAACGCGACGGTTATGCGCGACGCGGACGGCCACAAGGTCGCGGTCATCCAGCAGGGTCTGGATTTCTTCCGGTCAGCCTACTTCATGCTCGAAGGCGGGAAGGTCCGGAAGCTGTCGCTTCCTGAGAAGATGAGCATCGACGGTCTTCTGCATGGCGATCTGGTCTTCACCACCGCCGAAACATGGCAAGGCTACAAGGCCGGCGACCTGCTCGCCTTCGAACCTGACCGGCTGCTATCCACGTCCCCGACATCCGCCCATGCGTTGATCTTCGAGCCCGGTCCGCGCCAGTCGCTGGATGGCGTTGCGGTGACCCGCAATCGCATCGAGGCGGCGATCTACGACAATGTTCGCGGCAGCCTGGTCGCGTTCGAGCCCACCGCCAGCGGATGGTCCAGCACCAAACTCCCCGTTGCCGCAAACTCGTCCGTCACCATTGGCACGGCGAGTGATCGCGACGACACCCTCTACTACAGCGTCCAGGGCTTCCTCGATCCGACCAAGCTCTACCAGGCCGACGCCGCCAACGGTGCGGCCAAGGAGGTCAAATCCCTGCCGCCCAAGTTCGACGCTTCCAAGGATACGGTGGACCAGTTCGAGGCGACGTCCAGCGACGGCACGAAGGTCCCCTACTTCGTCGTTCATCCGAAGGGCATGGCCCTGAACGGCCAGAACCCGACCATCCTGAACGCCTACGGCGGATTCCAGGTCTCCGAGACTCCCGTCTACTCCGGCAACATCGGCAAGCTGTGGCTGGAGCGGGGCGGCGTGTTCGTGCTGGCCAACATCCGCGGCGGCGGCGAGTTCGGTCCGGCCTGGCACGAGGCCGGCCTGAAGACCCATCGTCAGCTGATCTATGATGACTTCGCCGCGGTGGCCAAGGACCTGATGACGCGCGGGATTACCTCGCCGCGCCGGCTGGGGATCATGGGCGGCTCCAACGGCGGCCTGCTGATGGGCGTCGAGTTCACTCAGCATCCCGAGCTTTGGCATGCGGTGGATATCCAGGTGCCGCTGCTGGACATGCTGCGGTTCGAACAGATCGCCGCCGGCGCCTCCTGGGTCGGCGAATACGGCAGCGTGTCGAACCCGGACGAACGGGCCTTCCTGGCCAAGATCAGCCCCTACAACAATCTGCATGCGGAGCTGACCTATCCGGAACCGCTGATCTGGACCACCACCAAGGACGACCGGGTCGGCCCGCAGCATGCCCGCAAGTTCGCCGCCCGGCTGTCGGAGATGGGCAAGCCCTACCTCTATTACGAAGTCATCGAAGGCGGTCACGGCTCCGGCGCCAACCTGAACGAACGCGCCCACACCAATGCGCTGGAGTTCACCTATTTCGTCCGTAAGCTGATGGACTAAGAACCGAGATGATTGGCGCCGACCCTTTTTCTGGCCAACTGCTTGCGGGCGAACACGTCCAATGGAGCGGGGCGCCGAGCCAGGGATGGCTGTTCATCACGAGAGACCTTTTTTCGTGCCATTCGCCCTCGTCTGGCGCGGCGGGGGCAGCGGGCCAGGGCTTTGCAGGGACGCCCGCGGACCAGCCTTTACGGCGCCGGCTTTGCAACCGCGGGCGTGGCGAACACGGGGCCGCCGAGATAGCTGAAAAGGATCGCGTGTTCGCGGTTGGCGACCAGCACGCGGTGGGCATGCAGGAAATCTTCGCCGATAAGCATCATCGGTTCCGTATCGCCGCTGACGCTGCGCGCGATGCGTGTGTCGGTTTGCTGGTCGGTCATCTGCATGTCCGAGACCAGCTTTATCAGTTCGATTTTGACATTGCCGATCTGCTCCTCGCCAAGGGCGAAGCTCTTGAACTGGCCTATGCTGACCGCACGCGGCGCTTGACCCATGCCGCGGGCGGGCTGGGTTGTGACGGAAGGATCGACGACCGCACCAAGGCGACTGGCGGTTGTGATGTCAACCACCGTGGAGCCCGCGCCGGAGTCGAGCTCGGCCGAAATCCGTTGGCCATTCAGGTTGACCGGCGTTCGGATGCTGGGTGAATCGCGATTGGTGTCCAGGAGCGGCGCGAGCGAATAGGGCTTGTTCCAATAGGCCAGCTGGTCGGCGACACAGCCCTCCGGCTTGAACAGCCGCATCATGTGATCCGGCAGATCGAATTCGACATCGAACTGAGAAAGGATGTCGTTGCCCAAGATCATCGCGAGGTTCGGATTGCCGAAGCCGTCGGAAGCAATGAGGTCGATGTTGGCGGCGGCGAGCTGGCCGACCTGCAACGATTTCACCGTCGCCACGTAAGCCTGTCTTTGGCCGCCGATCCCATAAAGGTAGACGCCAGACTTCTGGGCCACCGCCAATCCCATCTTCGCAGCCGCCGGCCGCGAGATCATGCTCAGGCTCGAGCCGGTGTCGATAAGCACCTTTATCGGATTGCCGTTGATCTGGCCGTCGGCGACCACGCCGTACCAATGTGCGTCCAACGGCATTTCCGCGACCTGAACCATCTTGCAGTCCGCAAAAGCCGGCTGCGCCAATCCGCCGATGGCCAGCGAGAGCAGCGCCGCTGCAAGAATTTCTTTAATGTGCAAAATGCATCCCCCTTTTTCCGGTCTCTAGTTTCGCCCTTCCCGCGCTGCTGGCAAGTCGCGATCGCGGCGGCGCCTGGCAGGCCTTTCGGTTCGTTCGAATGTTCGGTATGCGCTAGCCGTCCTGCCTAGGAGAGTTCGCCATGACCGCCGAAGAAATGCTGCTTGAACCGTTCGGGACCGTGCCGGCGCTGATCCGCGCCCGGGCCGAGGCCGCGCCGCAGTCCATCGCCCTGATCCAGGGCGAACGGGTGCTGACCTTCGCCGCGTTTGACGCCCTGCTGGACCGGGTCGCCGCGACGCTGCATCGGGACGGGGTGGGGCCGCGAGACGCCATCGCCATCTGTGCCGCGAGTTCGATCGAATATGTCGCCGCCTTCTTCGGCGCGCTGCGGGCCGGCGTCGCCGTGGCGCCGCTGGCGCCCTCATCCACGGCGGAAAGCCTGGGGGTGATGATCGCCGACTCCGGAGCCAAGATCTTCTTCGTCGACAAGGCCGTGGCCACGGAGATGGGCGACACGCCCGTGGCGGCGCCGCGGGTGGCGCTGGACGGCTCGGACGTCGGGCAAGCCTTCGAGGCCTGGCTCGAGGCCGAGGGCGCCGAGCCGCCGGTGGTTCGGATCGAACCCGACTGGGCCTTCAACATCATCTATTCCTCGGGCACCACCGGCGCGCCGAAAGGCATCATTCAGTCGCACCAAATGCGCTGGAGCCATGTGGGCCGGGGCGGCGCGGGCGGCTATGGCCCGGACTCGGTGACCATGGTCTCCACCCCGCTCTATTCCAACACCACCTTGGTCAGCCTGATCCCCGCCCTCACCGGCGGCGGGACCGCCGTGCTGATGGAAAAGTTCGACGTGGTGAAGTTCCTGACAGCAGCCTCGAGGCACCGCGCCACCCACGCCATGCTGGTGCCCGTGCAATACCGACGGCTGATGGAATATCCGCAGTTCGACGATTACGACCTGTCGAGCTTCCAGATGAAGTTCTCCACTTCGGCCCCCTTCGCCGCCTGGCTGAAGGCGGATGTGCTGAAACGCTGGCCCGGCGGGCTGGTGGAGTATTTCGGCATGACCGAGGGTGGCGGCACCTTCATCCTGGCGGCCCATGAGCATCCCGACAAGCTACACACCGTCGGCCGGCCCGCGCCGGGCCACGACATCCGGCTGATCGACGAGGACGGCAAGGAGGTCCCGGCCGGCCAGATCGGCGAGATCGTCGGCCACTCCCCGGCGATGATGAACGGCTATCACAACCAGCCGGGCAAGACCGCCGACGCCGAGTGGCGCGACGAGACCGGCAAGCGGTTCATCCGCACCGGCGACGTCGGCCGCTACGACGAGGACGGCTTCCTGACGCTGATGGACCGCAAGAAGGACATGATCATCTCCGGCGGGTTCAACATCTATCCCAGCGACATGGAGGCGGTGATCACCCAGCATGAGCAGGTGGCCGAGGCCGCCGTCGTCGGCGTGCCGTCGGACCGCTGGGGCGAGACGCCCATCGCCCTGGTGGTGGTCAAGCCCGGCGCGACCGTGACCGCGCCGGAGCTGAAAACCTGGGTCAACGAGCGGGTCGGCAAGACCCAGCGGATGGCCGCCCTGGAATTCCTACCCAGCCTGCCCCGCAGCGCCATCGGCAAGGTGTTGAAGCGCGAGCTAAGGGACCAGTTCGCCGGGCTGGTGAAGGATTAGGTCGCTGAACCCTCGCCCCACGCAGTGGGGAGAGGGCAGGCATAGGGGTCTATCCGGGTGAGCTGATCTATCCGGAGAGGCAAATCGCCTCGGCGCGACCCCTCTCCCTGCCCTCTCCCCGTCAAGACCGGGCGAGGATTCCAGGCCTCGCTCAAAACCCCAGCTTCATCTTCGGCGACTTCAATGTCGACATGTCGCCCTCGAAGCCGATCAGCTTCCAGACGCCGTCCTCGTTGCGGAAGTCGAGCAGGCAGGGGCCGTCGCGCTTGGTGACGACGCAGACGTGGTCGGAATCCACCGGCCGCAGGGCCTGGGATATGACGAACTGGCCGGGGATGGGTTTGTCCGCCGAATAGCCGAGGTACTGCGCCACCGCGCGGAACACATCCGGCTGGATCATGGCGTCGGACAGCTTGTCCAGCACCGGACGACCCAGCATGGCGGCCATGGCGATCAGTTCGCCGTTCTTATCGTCGCGCTTGGCCGCCTCGGCCATGATCCGCGAGCGAATCTGGATCTTCAGCGCGTCGCGATCCACGTGGGCGTCGAAGGCGGCGCGGTCGCTGTCGCGGATGGCGACCAGGAAGGCGTGAATGTCGCCCGCCGCGTCGATCTTGGTGGTCTCGGCGCAGGAGGCGGCCACCAGCGCCAGGGCGGTGATCGCCAGGACGCGAAAGGTCTGTCGGATAGTCATGAAGCCTCCGCTTACGCGCCCGTACGGGCCTTGAAGAAGGCGATCACCCGCTCCTCTACCGCCTTGGTGACGGTCCCGGGACGATCGTCCAGGTGGATGGTAAGCACCGAATGCGGCGGCATTCCGGTGCCGGGCAGGGCGTCGGCGTCCTCCAGCTCCACCGCCTCGAACCTGTCGCCAAACTCGGCCTTCAGCATCTCGAAGCGTTCGTCCTGGACAAAGGCGTCGCTTTTGAAGCGCAGGCCCATCATCGACAGGTCCTCGTCCTTGAACCTGGCCTTGGCGCAGGCGATCTCGGCGGGCGAGGCGTCGATGCGCCTCTCCTTGTCCTTGCCCAGCATGGGGATGGACGGCTGCGACAGCACCGGCGCAACGACAGATGGCTCGGTCATCATCGCCAGGGCAAAGCCGCCGGTGAAACACATGCCCACCGCGCCCACGCCCCTGCCGCCGCATTCGGCGTGGGCCTTGCGGGCCAGGGCGCGCAGCCATTCGACGATGGGGCTGGAGCCGGCGCCGGACCAGAGGTGGAACTCGCGGCGGATGCAGATGGCCGTCAGCACCTGCAGCACCGCATCGCTCCCCGTGGCGGTCTTGCCCGGCGTGCCGAACAGGCTGGGCAGGAAGACGGTCATGCCCGCCGCCGCCACATGGTCGGCGAAGCGGAACACCAGGGGATGCAGGCCGGGAATCTCGTGAATGATGATCACCGCCGGACCCGAGCCCTTGCGATAGACATCCCGCTTCCAGGGTCCGTCACTGAAGCTGAACTTCTGATAGTCCGCCGGAATTTCGAGTTTCGCCATGCCGCCCTCGCTATCGCGAACGGCAGCCTAGCTGAAATATCGGCGTTGTGCGCCCTCAGTAACGCCGGTCTTAATAGCGGCGGTTTTGGGGGGCGTCGTTAAAGCGGTCGCTGCGGTCTGGCTGCGGCAAGTCCGTCGGCGGCAAGGCCCAGGCGCCATGGAATTCGTAATCCAGGGTCATGCAGTAGCGCGCCGCGCCGGCGGCGTCCCGTCCGAAGGCATAGACCTTCAGGGCGCGGTCGGGCTTCAGCGGGCCGATCGCCAGAAAGCCGCGCACCGCCCCGGGGCAGAGCGCCCGCACCAGGGCCGCGCCATCGCCCGCCTGGACGATCTCATAGAGGTCGTGACTGCCGGCCTGTTCGGACCCCATCAGCTTGGTCGGCGAGCCGCCGAGGTCATGTTCGGAGGCCGGCTTCACATCAGCCTCGCCGACGTTCTGGGTCTCCACCAGCTTCACCACCCGGGTGCTCATGATGTGTTTGTCGAACACGAAGGTCAGACCGTTCTCGGTCATCTTCTGGGTGATGGGGGTAGCCGAGTCATAGGAATAGATCATCCGTCCAGCCAAGGCGGCGGTGGGGATCAGGACCAGGGCCGAGGCGACGGCGGCGAAGATCGGGCGGAACATGGCGGCTCTTGAAGATCGACGGGTGCTTGCGCTGGACGCATTGCGGTCCGATATCGACCCTTTGAAGGCGACGCTCAAGCTCGACCGAAACAAACGCAACGGGAGACCGGCCTCATGCCAGCCAGAAACGCGACCTGCGCGGTCATCGGCGCCGGGGACTTCATCGGCTCGGCCATCGCCGAACGGTTCGCCGCGGAGGGCTATCAGGTCTTCGCCGGCCGGCGCAACGGCGACCAGCTCGCCCCGCTGAAGGAGAAGATCGAACAGGGCGGCGGCGTCTGCCATGCCCGCGGCCTGGACGCGCGCAGCGAGGAGGCGGTCACCGCCTTCCTGGCCGAGGCCGATGGGATCGCGCCGCTGGAGGTCTGCATCTTCAACGTCGGGGCCAACGTCAACTTCCCGGTCACCGAGACCACCGAGCGGGTGTTCCGCAAGGTATGGGAAATGGCCTGCTACGCCGGCTTTCTGTCCGGACGCGAGGCGGCCAAGCTGATGTTGCCGCGCGGCACAGGCTCGATCTTCTTCACCGGCGCCACCGCCTCGGTGCGCGGCGGCAAGGGCTATGCGGCCTTTTCCGCCGCCAAGTTCGGCCTGCGGGCGGTGGCCCAATCGATGGCCCGGGAGCTGGGGCCGCAGAACATCCACGTCGCCCATCTGATCATCGATTCCGGCGTCGACACCGACTTCGTCCGTGGCCGGATCGCCGCCGCGCGCGGCCCTGAGGCGTTGGAGCATCTGGCGCCCGACCAGCTTATGCAGCCATCCTCCATCGCCGAGGCTTACTGGCGTCTGCATACCCAGACCCGCGACGCCTGGACCCACGAGCTTGACCTGCGCCCCTTTGCCGAACCCTGGTGACCCCCATGCCCAAAGCCGTCTTCTATTTCGACTTCGCCAGCCCCAACGCCTATCTCAGCCACCGGGTGATCCCTCAGATCGAGGCGCGGACCGGGGTCAAGTTCGACTATGCGCCAGTGCTGCTGGGCGGCCTGTTCAAGCTGACCGGCAACCAGGCGCCGATGACCGCCTTCGCCGGCATCCGCAACAAGCTGGCCTATGAGGCCCGCGAGACCGAGCGGTTCGTGGCCCACCACAAGCTCACCGCCTACCGGATGAATCCACACTTTCCGGTCAACACCCTGAGGCTCATGCGCGGCGCCATCGCCGCCCAGCATCTGGGCGTGTTCGACGCCTATGTAGAGACCGGCTTCAAGGCGATGTGGGAGGATGGCCAGAAGATGGATGACCCTGCCGTCATGGCCGAAGTCCTGGCCAAGGCCGGCCTGGACGCCGAAGGCCTGATGGCCAAGGCCGAGGCGCCGGAGATCAAGCAAAGCCTCTTGAACAACACCGAAGCCGCCTGCGAAGCCGGCGCCTTCGGCATCCCCACCTTCGCCTTGGACGGCGAGATCTGGTTCGGCAAGGACCGGCTGCGCGACGTCGAGGAGGCGATCGCGGGGGCTTAGCGATTCACGGCGCGCCCCGCCGATGCTCTATTCAGCGGCCTTGAGCATCTCGGGCTCGCCGATCACCTTGCGGACCCGTTCGACGGCCGCGATCGCGGCGTCGACGCCCTCGGTCTGCTCGATCTTGGCGATCCGGCGGGTGATGCCGGCGACCAGTTGACGTGACTCCGGAGTCAGGCCGCGGATGGCGCCGACGAAGATTTCCGCCTCCTTGGGTCCGATGTCGACCAGAGGATGGGAGGGGTCGAGCTCCAGCAGGACCGACTGGGTCAGCGCCAAACGCTCGGTCAGTTCCTCGACGGCGCCCGGCGAAGCTTCGACCTCCACCGCGACGGCGTCGCCTTCGCCATAGCTTTGCGGCAGGCCGGTTACGCGGAGGCGCCAGCCGGACCGCATCGCCGGGCCGACGAGATAGACTTCGCTCATGCCAATGACGCGGCGAACCCCGCACTGAACCGCCTTCTCGATGATCGCCAGCCGCACTTTCCCACGACGGTTGAACCCTTCCGGTCCCTTCAGGTTCGGCGTCGCAAACAGCCTGGCCATTTCCCAGACGTCGGGATTACGCACCGAGTCCTCATCGGGACCGACGAAGTGGGGGAAGACATCGGCGGCCATGCACCAATCGTCGGTCGGACGCGCGCGAATGCCGGCTTCCACGTCGCCGTTGGCGTCCAGGGCCAGGAAGTAGATCGCGCGATCGTCGTCGCCCTCGTCATACTCACCGCCGTCCTCGGCGATCGGACGGTTCCACCCCATCTGCTCGACGAAGATCTTCGTCCGCAGGCGGTGCATCTGCAGCAGTTGTGGTCCGTAGAGGGATTTGTTGGCCGCGGTGATGACGTGAATCATAGAGATCGCCCCAATTGTGATGCGGGACGATCTGCGGCGGGTGCGACCGTGTCATCCTACCGGAACCGGTAGGTTTTTTGCGGCAGGGGCAGACATGCGTCGGGGCCCCTCACGCGCTTGCGGCGCGAGACTCGGTGTCACGACTATTGTCTTAGAGAAATCAAAAGCGCCGGCGGCGGTCAGCCGAAGCCGACGACGCCCTTAAGGCCGCTCGTCGAGCAGCACGCCACGCTGCCAGGCCTGGATCGGAATCTGCGAGCGCCGTGAAACGTTGAGTTTGGTCTTCACATTCTTGATGTGGAAGGCCACCGTATCTTCGCTGATGTCGAGGATGCGACCGATCTCCCAATCGGTCTTGCCCTCGTTGATCCAGTAGACGCATTGGATCTCGCGCCGGGTCAGGTTCGGGTCAGGGCTGGTCTCGCGCTCGATTTCCGCAAGGGAGAGTCCCCGGCTGGCGAAGATGGTCGCGGCCACCTGCATGGTCATGCGCGATTGGGGATCGAACTCGGCCTTCTGTTCGCTCACCAGGGTCACCGCCATGACTTCGCCCTGGGGACCGTGCACCGGGACGACCAGGCCGCCCTTGGCGCCGAACGAGCGCGCCTGGTCGAACACCGACCGGGCGGCCTTCTGTGGATGGCGCGCCTCTATTTCAGCCCAACTGAAGGCCGACGGCGAGGTGAAGACGGCCTGGATCGTCGGGTCGTAGCGAGACAGGCGCGTCTGGGTGTAGTGGCCGGCCCAGTCGGTGATGTTCCAGCCGAACAGAACGCGTGGTGAAACGGGACGCCCGGGCGTGGCGATGTGGACGCAGGAGGCGCGCTCAAACCCGTTCTCCCGGGCGGCGCACGCGAAACTGGCCGATAGCCCCTCAAGGGACTCGGCGGCGGACGCATAACGAAAAAAATCCAAAACGGCGCTGCCGTTGGAACTGTCTAGCGCCAACGGATCACATCCATCCTGCCGTGGCCGCAACAAAAGGCGACCGCCTTAACCCAAACACCCGAAGGGCCCCCGACGAGGTCGGCTGAATTGCAGCCAGAACATCCCCTATAATAGAACTGGATTGGATATTTGCCTAGACAAACTACACGTTGATCAACCATGCAGCAAAGTTAACATAATACTCTACCGTTGAGTTCAGCGGGAAAGGCTATGCCCTGCGGCAATATGAAGCTGCGATCGCCCGGACTGTTGGGCTCGGCCGCGAAATTTCGCTCGCCAAGTTCAAGGCTATTCTCGACAATTGTGCGCCGTCGCCAGCATCAAGCCCCGCTCTTCTGTCAGGCTTGTTTGCGGCGCCGCGACCTCGACGTCACGACACCGTCAGCGTCACGGTTTTCGTCAGCCGGATATCGCCCGCCGAGGCGCCGATCAGGATGTCGTAGCCGCCGGCTTCCGCAACCCAGCGGTTCAGGTCGCCGTCGAAGAAGGCGAAATCCCGTTCCGTGAGTATCAGGTCAACCGGCGTCGCCTCGCCGGCGGCGAGGTGAACCTTCTTAAAGCCCTTCAATTCCTTGATGGGTCTGGGTTTGGAGGGCGCGGCGGGCCGGATGTAGAGCTGCACCACCTCGTCGCCGGGGCGCTGGCCGACATTGGTCACCGTGACCCGCAGGGCGACAGGCTCTCCCACCACAGCCCGCGCGGGCAGCTCCAGATCCGAATAGTCGAACCGGGTGTAGGTCAGCCCATGACCGAACGGGAACAGCGGCTCGACGGCCTTGGCGTCATAGTGGCGATAGCCGACGAACAGGCCCTCGCCATAGGTCGTGCTGTCGCCGCCGGGGTAGTAGGGAAAGCTGGGATTGTCCTCGATCCGCTTGGGAAAGGTCACCGGCAGGCGGCCGGACGGCGCGGCGTTTCCGAACAGCAAGCCGGCCAGGGCGTCCGGTCCGGACTCCCCCGGCAGCCAGGCCAACAGCACGGCGGGCGCCTTGTCGATCCAGGGCATGGCCATGGGCGCGCCGGCATTGACCGCGACGATCGTGTTGGAATTGGCGGCCAGGATCGCCTCGACCAGTTCGTCCTGCCGGCCGGGCAGTTTGATGTCGTCGCGGTCGTAGCCCTCCGATTCCGTGGAGGCCGCCGATCCGACCAGCAACAACACCGCGTCAGCCGCGCGGGCGATCTCCACGGCGTCTTCGATCGTGCCCGACGGCTGGCGCATGCCGATCTGACAGATGTCGAACGGCGCGTCCGGCCGGCTGGCGGGCCATTTATAGTCCACGGTAATCGGATAACCCTGGCCGGCTTTCAGATGAACCTTGCCGATCCGCAGCTTGGCCGTGGCGCCGCTGGGGTCGTGGGTGTCGTCGATGGCCGGCGTCGAGGAGTCCACCACGGTCTGGTCGCCGACGCGCAGCTTACAGTCGCCGTCGCCGCGCATGGAGAACTCATGCTCCCCATCCTTCTGCGGCCAGAAGAAGCCGCTCCAGCGCAGCGCCTTGAAATTCTCGCGCAGGGCGTCGGGCGTGAGCGCGCTGATCCATTTGATCATGCGCCGGTCGACGGTGGTGTGGACCGGCGGTCTGGAAAATTCGGCGTCCTCGAAATGCTCGAGCAACAGGCCGAGCACATCGCGGGTCGAGTCAGGGCTGAACAGGGCGCGCACCGCCGCCGGGGGAAAGGGGTCGTTGTCGACGCCCTTGGCATAGGTGATCTGGGTTTCGTCACCGAGCAGAGCGCGCAGGCTGTCGATGGGCGTGGTGCGCTGACCCTGCCGCACGTGCGAACTGCCGTCGCCCTGCAGCCGCATCATCTCCGCGTTGGGTCCGATCACCGCGAGGGTGTGGATCGCCTTGGCGTTTAGTGGCAGGACGTCGCCCTGGTTCTTGAGCAGCACGAACGCCTCTTCCGCCGCCTTGCGGGCGATGGCCTTATGGCGCGGCGTGCGCAGTTCGCCCTGGGGCGGAGGGCCTCCATCCAGCAGGCCGCAGCGCAGGATCAGTCGCACCAGCCGTCGCGAGGCGCTGTCGATATGGATCTGTTCAACCTGGCCGTCCTGAACCGCCCGCAGCAGCTTTTGGCCCCAGAACTTCGGCGGGCCTGGCATCTCCAGGTCGAGCCCGGCGCGGGCCGATGGGACGGTGGAGTGCACCGCGCCCCAGTCGGAGACCACTACCCCGTCGTAGCCCCACTCGTCTTTGAGTATCTCGGTCAACAGGTGCGGATTTTCCGACGCATAGGCGCCGCGCACCTTGTTGTAGGAGGCCATCACCGTCCACGGATTGGCGGCCTTCACCACCGTCTCGAACGCGGCGGTGTAGATCTCGCGCAAGGTGCGCTCGTCCAGTTCGACGCTGACGTCCAGGCGGCGGTATTCCTGGTTGTTGGCCGCATAGTGTTTTAGCGAGGCGCCGACGCCTTCGCCCTGCAGACCCTGCACATAACGGGTCGCCAGTTGGGCGGTGAGGTACGGGTCTTCCGAATAGGTTTCGAAGTTGCGGCCCCACAGGGGGGTGCGGTTGATATTGATCGTCGGCGCCAGCACCACATGCTCGCCCAGGGCCTTGGCCTCGCGGGCGATGGCGGCGGCGACCTCGCCGGCCAGGGCCGGGTTCCAGGTCGCGGCCAGGGCGACCGCGACGGGGAATACGGTGGCCGCCTGACCGACATTGGAGCGCACGCCGGTGGGACCATCGGTCATTCGCAGCGACGGCACACCCAGCCGCTCGATTTCGGGCAGGGCGAAATAGGCCGCCCCGGCCATCAGGGAGACCTTCTCCTCCAGGGTCAGTCGGCCGAACAGGTCCTCGACCCGCGCCTCAAGCTTCGCCGCCGGGTCCTTATAGATGTCCACGGCGGTCATGGTGTCCGAGGCCATGCGGGTTACTCCCTATGTCTTTTCTACTCAGGCCAGGCCAAGGCGCACGAATTGCCCGGCCGGCGCCTCCAGCTCTTCTAGCGCGGCTCTGAGCTGGTCGCGATAGCCGGCTTCCAGCCTTGTTCCCGCCAGGTTCCGTTCCTCGCCCGGATCCTCGTCCAGATCGTAAAGGTGGTTGCCACTGAACTTCCGCGCGGCCCAGAAGGGCGCCGGATCGCTGGCGTCCCACACCTGATGGATCACCGGGATGGCGCTGCCGGGCATGTGGTCCAGCTGGGCGCGCTGGTCCGGATAGGGCATCTCCTGCTCCCGCGGCAGGATGTGGGTCGGCATCGTCGACCACCGGTTGGAGTAGATTTCCAGCGGTGCGTTGGCGCCCGGCGGCGCGCAGGCGTATTTGCGTTTGCCGTCGATCAGATGCACTTCCCGGCCCCAGACGCCGGTCAGCAGCCAGTCGCGGACGAAGGTCGCCTCACCCGCCAGGAGCGGCAGCAGCGAGCGGCCATGGGTGCGCTGGCGCACGTTGCCGGCCACGCCGAACAGGTCGGTCAGGGTGGCGTTAATATCGACGCTGGTGGTCAGCGCCTCGCAGTCGCCGGCTGCCAGACCGGGCGCGGCGATCATCAGCGGGATATGACCCAGAGGCTCATAGATGGGAGCGGCCGGCTTGCCCCAGACATCCTTCTCGCCGAGATAGTGGCCATGGTCCGTACACAGAATGACCATTGTGTCGTCCCACAGGCCGTTACGGTCCAGCGCGTCCAGCACCCTGCCCAGCCAGTGGTCGATCATCGTCAGCTTGCCGCCGTAGAGCGCCCGCACCTGCCGCGCCTGGCGTTCGGTCAGCACCCCCTTGGCGATCCCGCCGACGATGTAGGGCGGCCAGATCGGGTGCGGCCCTTCCCAGTCCGGATCGTACATGGAGGCGTAGGGCTCCGGGGTGTCGAAGGGCTCGTGCGGGTCGAATTCGTCGATGAACAGGAAGAAGCGATCGTGGTGGCCGGCGTTGTCATCCAGCCAGTCCGCCGCCGCGCCCATGGTGCGCGGACCTGGAAAGTCCGCCTCGCCGCGAAACCAGCCCCGCGAGTTGTCGTAGGGCATGAAGCGGTCGAAGAATTTCGGCGAACCGATCCAGCTGGGATCCGGCCGGGTCTTCCACGGATCGCCCTCGTGGCCACGCAGATAGTCCCAGGCGGTGAAGTCGATGTGGTAGTTTTCCCCGCCGACCTCGAACAGATGCGGGTGATCGCTGATCAACTGGGTCACGACGCCTGCCCCATGTAGCTGGCGGGTGATGGCGTCTTCCCACAGCTCCACCGACCCCCAGGGCTTCCACAAGAAATCCAGCGCCCCGCAAAGAATGTCGTGCCGCGCCGGCATGCAGGGCAGCGAGCCGGTGAAATGCTTGCGGAACTTCACCGACCGCGCCGCCAGCCGATCCAGGTTCGGCGTCTTGAACTCCGCTCCGCCATAGGCGCCCAGCATGTGCCGGTTCAGGCTGTCGAGCAGGATGACGACGGCGTTGGCGGGGCGGGTCATTGACTTTCACCATCGCCTGCGGCGTCGGTCGGAATAGGCCCCGACGAGCTCAGCACGAGGATTTCTACCGGAGCAGTTTTGAGCTTAATCGCCCCAATTTTGCGCTCATCCCCGCGAAGGCGGGGACCCAGGGTCACCAGACCCGGTCTTGCAGCTGCGGTCTTGGCGCGACTGATCGAATAAGGCCCAGTCCCCTGGGCCCCCGCCTTCGCGGGGGTGAGCGGATTTTGAGTGGGATTGGATTGATCCCTTCTGCAATCGCCCACCATCAGCCCACCACCGTCCGCTCAGCCTTGGCCTTGATCCCATCCATGGCCTCCATCATGCGGACGGCGTCACGGCCGCCGGTCAGCGCCTGGGTGCGGCCGGCCATGACGTCGACAAGGTGTTCGAGCTGGGCCGCATAGGTGGTGGGGCCGTCTGTCGGCTCGTCGCGGGTCTCGCCGCCAACCGTTACGGTGAACCGGCAGCCGAGCTGCGGCGCGAGGTAGTTGAGGATATCCATCTGGCCTTTCTCACCGACCAGGGTCAGCGAGGCTTCCCGGCCTTCGGGGATCATGGAGCAGGTCATCTCGGCCTCGAATTCGTCGAATCCCAGCCGCGCCGAGGTCGCGGCGTCGACCCCATGCTGCTCGACGATGTGCGATTGCAGCACCATTGGCTCCGTGCCGATCAGGGTGCGCAGGGCGTGCAGGGGATAGCAGCCCAGGTCCCCCAAGGCGCCGCCGCCCTGGTCCGCGCGCCAGCGGATCTCGTCGGGGCTATAGGCGATGCCGACATTGAAACTGGCCCGGGCGCTGGTCAGCTTGCCGAGTTCACCCGAGCGGACAATGGCTTCCGCCCGGCGTATCACCCGGTGATAGCGGTAGTGGTAGGCCTCGATCAGCGGGCGCCCGGCCTTTTCCGAAGCGGCGACCATGGCCTTCGCCTCGTCGGCATCGAGGCAGAAGGACTTTTCGCACAGCACCGCCTTGCCGGCCTCCAGCGCCTTGATGGTCCACGCCGCATGCGCGGCCACCGGCAGGCCGACATAGACCACGTCCACGTCGTCGCGGCGGATCAGGGCGTCATAGGCGTCGGCGACATTGGGAATGTCGTGGGTGGCGGCAAAGGCCTGGGCCTTGGCCCGGTCTCGGGCGGCCACCGCGGTGACCGCCACGTCGTCGCGCGCCTTGGCGGGGACGATAACCGCGCCCGGCGCAATGCGAGCCGCGCCGAGAAGTCCGATACGAAGCGCGCCCATGGTCCGTGCTCTTGCCGCTGAAGGGCGGCCAAACTCCCCGCCGGACGAGGAGGAGTCAAGCAAACGGCCGGGGCGCTGGCCCCGGCCGTTCGGTCAGACCATCAGGTTAGATCAACGCCGCCAATAATGGCGATAGTACCAGGTGTGGTACGGATAGGGCCGGAACGCCCAGATACCGCCCTCGAACACCCAAGGATTGTACCAGCCGGGAGCGGCGTAATAGTAGGGTCCGCCGCCGCCGTAGTAGAAGGCTGGCGAGCCGCCTCGCGTCACATAGCCTGGAGGGCAGCCGGGGCTGGTGGCCATGCTGCCGCGGCTGTCGGCGATCGCCGCACCCGTGCCCGCACCCACCGCGCCGCCGACGATCGCGCCGGCCGCGTGGTTGCCACGTCCACCGATGGCGGAACCGAGGATGGCGCCGAAGATGCCGCCGGTGATGGCGCCACCGGCAGTATCGCCATGCGCCTTGACGCAATAGGACTGCGCCCATTGCTGGGCATACTGGGCGTAGCGCTGATCCGCCTGCATCTGCTGCGGCGTTTCCTGCTGTGGCTCCTGCTGATAGCCGGGCGGCGGGGGAGGCGGTTGCGAGCCGTCATAGCCCGGCGGCGGTCCCGGCGGGGGAGGCGGCGGCGGGCCGCCGTAATCCTGCGCCGAGGCGCCGGACACAGCGATCGTGGACAGCGCCATCGACGCGGCGGTCGCGACAAGAATGGCGCGGGAGAGAAGCTTCTTGGTCATCTTCCGATTTCCCATACTCAAGGTTGAACCATTAGTTATGAGGATCAAACCTGAACGCTGGCTGAGCGTTCCGTTCAGCTTCGCCTATTAGGCAAAGGTGGCGACTTCGGGGCTTAGAAGAAACTCATGCCCGGAAGCAGGGTGTCCTGCTTGCGCGCATCGCACAAGGCGTAGCTGAACCCCTGCTGAATCGACCAGGCGCCCACCTCCCCGGCCTTGTTCACCGCCAGGAAGCCGACCTGGATCTCCTTGGCCTGGGGTTTGCGCTTGAGGATGCGCGAGACCGCCTCCTTGCAGGCGTCCTGCGGCGACAGGCCATGGCGCATCAGCTCGACCACCAGGAAGCTGCCGCAGTTGCGGATGACTTCCTCGCCCACCCCGGTGGAGGTGGCGCCGCCGACCTCGTTGTCGACATAGAGGCCCGCGCCGATGATCGGGCTGTCGCCGACCCGGCCGCGCAGCTTCCAGGCCATGCCGCTGGTGGTGCAGGCGCCGGAGAGGTCGCCCTTGGCGTCGATGGCCAGCATGCCGATGGTGTCGTGGTTGTCCTTGCCACCCAAAACATCATTTCCCACGCCGGTCTTGCCGTAGGTCCCGACCTCGCTGTTGGCGACGGGCCTATAGTCGTTGGTCTTCAGCCATTCCTTCCAGGCCGCGCGGGACTCGGGCGTCAGCAGCTCTTCGCGGGGAAAGCCCTGCTCGACCGCGAACTGTTCGGCGCCGGCGCCGACCAGCAGCACATGCGGGGTTTTTTCCATCACCCGCCGCGCCACCGAGATCGGGTGGGCGATGTTTTCGATGCAGGCCACCGCGCCGCAATTGCCCTGCTCATCCATGATGCTGGCGTCCAGGCTCACATGGCCATCCCGGTCGGGATAGCCGGCGCGGCCGACGCTGTGGTTCTTCAGGTCGGCCTCGGGCACCCGCGCCCCGGCCTCCACCGCGTCCAGCGCCCGGCCGCCCTGGGACAGCACGCCCCAGGCCGCCTGGTTGGCGGCGACGCCGAAGTCCCAGGTGGAGATGACGCAGGGCAGGGACAGCTTGACGCCGCCGCTGCTGGCCGCCCGCGCGCTGGCCACGCCGCCCGCGCCCGCCGCCAGGATCGCCGGGCCGGTCAGGCCGGCCTGGATCAGCCCTCTGCGATTCAACATCCTTGTGCTCCAACACCGCAATCCTATGAGTCGTCCTTAGCATGCCCCGGAGCTGAGCCATGACGCCAGACCGACCGTCCCTGGAAGTTTGTGTCGATACGCCCAATGGGCTGGCGGCGGCCGTCGCCGGCGGCGCGGATCGGATCGAACTTTGTGCGGCGCTGGCGCTGCATGGGCTGACACCCAGCCCGGGCCTGATGGCCCAGGCGGCGGGGATGGCCTGCCCGGTCTATGCGATGATCCGGCCGCGCGAGGGCGACTTCGTCTACGGACCGCTCGATGTGGATGCGATGAAGCGAGACATCGACGCGGTGCGAGGCGCGGGCCTGGCGGGGGTGGTGGTTGGCGCGAACAGGCCATCGGGCGACTTGGACGACGATATACTCCGTGTACTGATCGCACAGGCGGCCGGCATGGGCGTGACTCTGCATCGGGCCTTCGATCTGGTTCCGGATTTCGCCGTGGCGCTGGAGACGGCGATAGATCTGGGGTTCGAACGCATCCTGACTTCAGGCGGCGAACGCTCAGCGCCGGCTGGCGCTGCGCGATTGGCTGAACTGGTGGCGCAGGCGGCTGGCCGCATCTCGATCATGGCAGGCGGCGGTTTGAACGCGGACAATGTCGCGGATTTGATCGCGAGGACAGGCGTGCGGGAGGTGCATGGGTCGTGTTCGGGGCCGGCGACGGGCGGGTTGGGCGCCGGTCATGCCGATCGGGCTGGCGCGCTGGGTTTCTTGCCGGCGCCCCCGCGCGACACCGTCGAGGCCTCGGTCGCGCGAATGGCGGCGGTGCTTAAGACGATCAAGTGACGGTCGCGGCGGCGCTCACGTGATCCTTCTCCCTCTTGTGGGAGAAGGTGGCAGGCGAAGCTTGACGGATGAGGGGTCGCACCGGCTTATCCGATAGTCTGTTTGCAGGAACCCAGGACCGCCGGCGCGACCCCTCATCCGAGCCCTTCGGGCCCACCTTCTCCCGCAAGAGGGAGAAGGACTCAGCGATCCGCGGTGAAATTGTGGTGATTGTCCTGGGCGCCGACACCCGTGTCGCCAGCCACGTACATGCCCGCACAGGCGCCGAGGCTCAGTAGCGCCAGGGCCGACAAAACGACGAAGACAGAGCGCA
>Ga0302314_10007277_pt1 | contig 19902 bp, 19 predicted proteins | sample III_Palsa_N2_3_FD_200533 | JGI IMG/M metagenome (GOLD analysis project Ga0302314, IMG submission 200533) | Peat permafrost microbial communities from Stordalen Mire near Abisko, Sweden - III_Palsa_N2_3 | ecosystem: Environmental > Terrestrial > Soil > Palsa > Peat permafrost | place: Sweden... | reverse complement strand
GGTCCTCCGGCGGGTGGCCGGGCGCTGGCCGTCCCTCGCGGAATGACCGGATCGGCAGCATCCGCAGTACCAGAGAAGAAGGTGGCTCCATGGCAGCGACGCCCGACGGCAGTTCCTCTACCGGCACTCCCCCGGCCAGCGCCACCCCGGCGCTCACGGTCGGTTTCGACGGCCGGGTTCCCCTGCTCCAGCTCTCCGTGATGACCGTGCAGAACATCTTCGCGGTCACCGGCATGTTCCTGTTCCCCGCCGTACTGGGGACGTCCCTGCACCTGGCGCCGCAGACGGTGGCCGAACTGTACGGCGCCACGTTCATCGTCACCGGCATCGGCACGGTGATCAACTCCGCCTTCGGCCTGCGGCTCCCCGTCGTCCTCGGCCCCTGGGCGCCGATGCTCAGCGGGCTGGTGAGCGCGGCCAAGATCGCGGGACTCGGCGGCGCCTTCGGCTCGATGTTCACCGCCGGGCTGATCTGGATCGCCTTGTCGATCCCGTTTCCCGGGTTCTCCGTGGTCAGCTATCTCGGCCGGCTGTTCCGCGCGCCCATCCTGTACGGCGGCGTGATCCTCATCCTGATGACCAGCCTCACGGACGTGACCGTGGTCAACTGGATCGGCAGTCCGGGAACCGCCGGGTTCGGGAAGGCATCCTGGATCGGCGGCGGCGTCGCCCTCGTGGTCACCTTCGCCATCCTGGCCCTGTCCCGCGGCCCGGTCCGGTCGGTGGCGATGCTGTGCGGGATCGCGGCGGGCGTGATCACGTACGCCTGCCTCGGCCCGGTCAGCTTCGCCCGCGTCGGCAGGTCACCCTGGCTGTTCGACTTCCGCCCGTTCCCGTTCGGCTTCTCCGTCAACCCGCTCCTCGTCGTGCTGTTCTTCCTGCTGTTCATGACCAGCGTGTCCAACTCGCTGGCGCTGTACAACGTGACCGGCGAGTGGAGCGGCACCGAGCTGGGCGGACGGCGGATGGCCTGGGGCATCCTCGGGCAGTCGGTCACGGCGGTGGCCGCCGCGGTACTGGGCTCGTTCTCCTCGACCACGTACCCGAGCAACCTCGCGATCGTCCGGGCCAGCCGGGTCGGCAGCCGCTGGGTCACCGTCACGACCGGGATCGTGATGATCGTCGGCGGTTCCATCCTGAAATTCGATGCGATATTTGTCAGCATCCCCAGTAATGTCATCGCCGCCTCCGCCATCATTCTCTTCGGCGTGCTCGCCATGAGCGCCGTTGAATCACTGAGCCGCGTCTCCTGGGATCAGCTCAATTTCCTCGTGCTCGGCCCGGCCTTCATGATCGCGATCGGCGGCCTTTTCATCAGCACCGACACCCTCGCTCATTTCCCGCTCATCGTCAGGCAGATCCTCTCCCAGCCCCTGCTCGACGGTCCCGTGCTGCTCGTGCTGCTGCACCTGCTCGTCAACCACGTCGTGCGGCCGCGGCTGGCCGCCGCGCCGGAGCCGGCGCCGGCGGGCATCCCGGTCACGTCCGGCGCTCCCGAGGCGACGGCGTGAGGCGCCTGATCGTCGGCGTCTCCGGGTCGAGCGCGCCGCACCTCGGGCTGGCCGTCTTGGCCGCCCTGCGCGAGGTGCCCGGCACGGAGATCCACCTGGTCCTGTCGCGCGGCGCGGTCAGCAGTATCGCCGCCGAGATGGGCGACGACGCGGAACGGGAGTTCACCTCGCTGGCCGACGTCACCTACCAGCCGGACAACCTGGCCGCGGCGATCGCGTCCGGCTCCTTCCGCACGGCGGGCATGGTCGTCGTGCCGTGCTCGATGCGGACCCTGGCCGCCGTCGCCACCGGCAACACCACCGACCTGCTGACCAGGGCAGCGGATGTCTGCCTGAAGGAGCGGCGCAGGCTCGTCCTGGTCACCAGGGAGACGCCGCTGAACCTCATCCACATCAGGAACATGGAGACGGTCACGCTGGCGGGCGGCGTGATCATGCCGCCGGTCCCGGCGTTCTATCACCGGCCGGAGACGATCGACGACCTGCTGCGGCACACGGCGGGCAAGGTCCTCGACCAGTTCGGGATCGAGCATCACCTGTTCCGGCGGTGGGAAGGATTCCCGCAGGGAGACCGGGCGGACGACCCGGCCCGCAGGAGCGGCGGTGCGGCCAGCTGAGGTCAGCGGACCGCGGGCCGCAGAGCCAGCCGCCGGTGCGCGGGAGCCCGTCGCCTAGCTGCTGACCAACCGCGAGTTCCCGGAGCGTCCCGGCTTGCACTAGCGTGTCCCCCATGCTTGACCTGCGTCGTCTGCGGATCTACGCGGCGGTGGCTGAGGGCGGTTCCTTCACGGCTGCGGCGACCGCCCTCTTCCTGAGCCAGCCGGCCGTCTCCCAGCAGATGGCCATCCTCGAGCGGGAAGCGGGGGTTCCGCTGTTCGAGCGCAGGCCGCGCGGCATACGGCTTACCCCGGCCGGGCAGCTGCTGGCCGAGCGGACCGCGCGGCTGCTGGCGGAAATGGACGAACTGGAGGACGATCTGCGCCGGCTCGGGACGGGCCTGCGGGAAGTGCACCTGGGCGCCTTCCCCACCGCCGGCGCCGACCTGGTGCCGCTCGCCATCCGCGCCTACCGGGAGCGCCATCCTGACGTCCGGGTCGTGCTGACCCCGGCCCACGCCAACGATGTCGTCGCCCAGCTGCACAGCTCGCGCATCTCCGTGGGCCTGGTCTGGGACTACGATTTCGCGCCGCAGCCGAGCGACCCGGCGTTCGAGCGCATCGAACTGCTCGCCGATCCGCTCCTCGTCGTGCTGCCCGCGGAGCACCCGGCCGTCGACGAGCAGCAGATCGCCTTGCGCGATCTCGCGGAGGAGCCGTGGATCATCCGGGCGCACCGTCCGCCGTACGCGCAGGCGTTCGAGCAGATGTGCCGGATCGCCGGGTTCGAGCCGCAGGTGGCCTTCCGTACGGACAACTACCAGGCCATCCAGGGGCTGGTCGCCGCGGGGGCCGGGATCGGCCTGGTGCCGCGGCTGTCGCTCACGCCGCGCCGCGCGGATGTCGTCGCGGTGCCGATGGCCGCGCCCGCCTTCTCCCGCCGGGTAGCCGCGCTCGCCGCGCCCCCGGCGACAAGGCCGTCGATCGTGGACGACCTACTCGATGTGCTGCGTGCCACCGCAGACACGCTCCAGCGCTCGCCGGAAGAGTAACAACCCAAGAATCGCTTTGACCAGTCCATAGGAAAGCCTTTCTTGCGAGTGCTATTCCGAGTAAATATAATCGTGCCCTAATGAATGGAATTAGCACTTCTTTCACTGATAGCGGCGGTTCGCCGCCCCCGGTAATCGATATTCACGTGCACGCGCTTCCCTCCGCGCTCATTGGCGAAATCGCCGACCGCGAGACGGACGGATGGTCGGCGGAGCGCGTGGACGGCGGCTGGCGAGTCACTCGTCCGGGAAATGACGCGCCGCGACTCGTCCGGGCGCCGATGACCGACACCGGGCGGCGCGCGGACTGGGCGGCACGGCAGGGGCTGACGGGGCACGTAGTCTCGCCCTGGCTTGACGCGCAGCCAACCGGCGCGATGAGCGAGGCCGCTGCCCGCGACTGGGCGCGCAGGCTCAACGCCGCTCTCGCGGAGCAGGAACGCGCGGCTGGCAACGAGGTGCTCGCGACCGTCGCCGTCACCGGCCGCGCGAGCGCCGACCTGCGGCAGGCGGTCGAGGAGGCCGGGATGGCGGGGCTCATCCTGTCTACCAACCCGCCCGGCGCGGACGACCTGGCTGACCCGGTGCTCGAAGGGGTGTGGGAGTCGGCCGCCGGGCTGGGCGTCCCCATCGTGCTCCACCCGCCAACGGATGGCCCCGCGCGGGCGCTACCCGGCAGTGCCGAGTTCGGCAACACCTACTGCCGGCTCGTCGACACCACGTTCGCGGTGACGAAACTGCTGCTGTCCGGCGTGCTCGACCGGTACCCCCGGCTCCGGCTCGTCGTCGTGCACGGCGGCGGGTTCCTGCCCTACCAGTCGATGCGGCTGGACGGGGGGCACCGCGCGGACGCACTGTCGGGTTACCGGATCTCCCGGGACCGGCCGTCCGACTACCTCAGGGACCTGTTCTTCGACACCGTCGCGCTGCGCCCGGAGTCCGTCCGGTTCCTCGCCGACACCGCGGGCGCGGACCACGTCCTGCTCGGCAGCGACTATCCCTTCCCCCTCGGCGACCGCGATCCGGCCGGCAGCGTCAGGTCCGCCGGTCTCGGCGACGCCGCCACCGCCGCGGTACTCGGCGGCAACGCCAGCCGCCTGTTCACCCCGGCCGCAAGGAGGACTCATGCCTGAATCGCCCGCATTGTTCGTCGATGGCCCGCGACACCGGATCGCCTACCGGCGCGCCGGCGCCGGCCGCCCGCTCGTGCTGCTGCACCCGCTCGCCCTGTCCGGCGAGGTCTGGGGCAGCTACGCTGCGCTGCTCGCGCGGTCCTTCGACGTGATTGCCCCGGATGCCCGCGGGCACGGGAAAAGCGGGTGGGATGGCGAGCCGTTCGGCATCGACAACCTGGCCGACGACGTGGCCGTGCTGCTCGACGGGCTCGGCATCGGCTCCGCGTTCGTCACCGGGATGTCCATGGGCGGCAGCACCGCGATCAGCTTCGCGGGACGGTACCCGTCGCGGGCCGACGGCCTCGTGCTCGCGGACACGACCGCCTGGTACGGGGAGGATGCCCCCGCGACCTGGGAGGCGCGCGCCAGGGGGGTCACGGCCAAGTCGCGCGAGCTGCAGGTAGCGTTCCAGGCCGACCGGTGGTTCACGGAGGGCTTCAGGGACCGGAACGCCGAGGAGGTCAGCCGGGTCGTCGACATCTTCCTGCGCACGGACAGCCTTGCCCACGCGGCGGCGTGCCGTGCGCTGGGGACCATGGACTCCCGCACCCTGCTGCCAGCGATCACCGCGCCGACGCTGGCCGTGGCGGGCGAGGAGGACTACGCGACGCCTCCCGCGATGGGCCAGGCCATCGCCGACGGGGTGCGGCGCGGATCGGCGCGGACCCTGCCCTCCCTCCGGCACCTGGCGCTCGTCGAGGACCCCGGCCTCGCCGGGCTGACCACCGAGTTCCTCAATACCGCGGGAACGCACGCGTGAAGCCGCCACGGTTCGCCTACCACGCTCCCGCGACCGTCGGCGAGGCGCTGGAACTGCTCGGCGGGTACGGTGACCAGTCGAAGGTACTGGCCGGCGGGCAGAGCCTGATCCCCGTCCTCAGCTTCCGGCTGTCCGCTCCCGAGCACCTGATCGACATCAACCGGCTGCCCGGGCTCGGCGAGTTCTCGCGGCTCCCGGCCGGCGGCTGGCGCATCCCCGCACTCGTACGGCAGCGGCAGGCCGAACGCTCCGCGGCGCTGGCGGAGAGCGCACCGCTGCTCACCGAGGCGCTGGCCCAGGTGGCGCACCCGCAGATCCGCAACCGGGGCACGATCTGCGGCAGTCTCGCGCACGCCGACAGCTCGGCCGAGATGCCCGCCGTCATGCTCGCGCTGAACGCCCGGATGACGATCGCGTCGGCGTCTGGCACCCGGGTCGTAGGCGCGGACGATTTCTTCCTGTTCCACATGACGACGGCCATCTCGCCCGACGAGCTGCTGCTCGCGGTCGAGTTCGATGACGCCGCCCCCCGCACGTACACGTCGTTCACGGAATTCGCGCCCCGCAAGGGCGACTTCTGCCTGGCCGGCGTAGCCGCCACCGTGACGTTCGGCGAGGACGGGACGGTGGCGGACTGCCGGGTCGCCGCCGCGGGCGTCGCGGCGACCCCGCTCCGGCTGCGCCCAGTCGAGGACCTGATCACCGGGTCGGCCCTGGACGCGGACGCGCTCACGGCAGCGCAGCGCGCCGCCCGCGACGCGGTCAACCCGCCCGGTGACGTGCACGCCGACGCGGCCTATCGGCGCCAGCTCGTATCGGTCCTGGTACGGCGCGCGCTCAGCGCCGTGAAGGCGAAGAAGGGGAGCGACGATGGAGCCTGACGTGCTTGACGGGCCTGACACCACCGACCGGGCGGGCGCCCGGGTCGTGAGCGTGATCGTCAACGGCGAGCGCCGCGGCGGCCTCGCCCCGGTCCGCATGACACTGGCGGACTTCGTGCGGCACGAACTCGGGCTGACGGGGACGCACCTCGGCTGCGAGCACGGCGTCTGCGGCGCGTGCACGATCATCCTGGACGGTGCCGCCGTCCGGTCCTGCCTGCTGCTCGCCATCCAGGCCGACGGCGCGACCATCGAGACCGTCGAGGGTCTCGCTGAGGGCGACGAGCTCAGCCCGCTGCAGCAGGCCTTCCACCGCAACCACGCGCTGCAGTGCGGGTTCTGCACGGGCGGCTTCCTGATGAGCATCACCGCCGCGCTGCGCGACGGACCGGTGACCGCGGACGACGAGGCACGCGAGGTGCTCAGCGGCAACATCTGCCGGTGCACTGGGTACGCGGGCATGGTCAGGGCCGTCCGCGAGACGAGTGACGAGATCTACGGTGCCGACCGGAACGGAGAGCGCGGATGAGTGCGCGAAAGACGACGGCCGGGGCGGACGTGCCGCCGAAGATGATCGGCGCCCGGATCGAGCGGCGCGAGGATTTCCGGCTGCTCACCGGCCGCGGGAAGTTCCTCGACGACCTCGAGATGCCCGAGGACACCTGCGAGGCGGCGTTCCTGCGCAGTCCGCACGGGCATGCCCGCGTCCTCCGCATCGACACGAGTGCGGCACTCGACGTCCCCGGCGTACTCGGCGTGTTCACCGGCGAGGACGTGCGGCCGATGATGAAGCCGCTGCCCGCCAAGGTCGCGCACCCCGACCTGCAGGAGATCCCACGGCTGCCGATGGCGCTCGACGCCGTGCACTACGTCGGCGAACCCGTCGCCGTCGTGATCGCGTCCAGCCGGTACGTCGCCGAGGACGCGGTGGATCTCATCGACGTGGACTACGAGCCGCTGCCCGCCATCTCGTCCACGGCCGCGGCACTCGCCCGGAACGCGCCGCTGGTCCACGAGGGAGCGCGGGACAACATCGCGGTCCACGTCACGCAGCGCGCGGGCGACCCGGACGCGGCATTCGCCACCGCCCCGCACGTGCTGTCGGAGACGTTCACCGTGGTCCGCGGTGGCGGCCACTCCATGGAGTGCCGGGCCGTGGCCGCGCGATTCGACTCCGTCACCGGCCAGCTCGTGGTGTGGGACTCGACGCAGGCCCCGCACTACGCGCGCAACGCGCTCTCCGCCCTCTACGACATGCCCGAGGACGACATCCGGCTCATCGCGCCGCCCGACGTGGGTGGCGGCTTCGGCCCCAAGGCCCAGTTCTACGGCGAGGAGGCCGTCATCCCGTGGGTGGCGATGCAGCTCCGCAGGCCGGTGAAGTGGATCGAGGACCGACGCGAGAACTTCATCAGCGCCATGATGGAACGCACCCAGACGCACCGCGTCCAGGTGGCCTTTGACGACGACGGGAAGCTCATCGCGCTGAAGGACGTGTTCGAGCACGACCAGGGCGCGTACGTCGCCGGCCTTCAGGTGCCGATGATCACGTTGAGCACGGTGCCCGGCCAGTACAAGATCCCGAACATCCACACCGAGCTGTACGCGTGCTTCACCAACATGGTGCCGACGAGCTCGGTGCGCGGCGCGGGGCGTCCGCAGGCGGTCGCGGCGATGGAGCGGATGATGGACCGCGTCGCCGAGTACCTCCGACTCGACCCGGCCGAGCTCCGCCGCCGCAACCTCATCCAGGCTGACGAGTTCCCCTACAAGGTCGGCCTGATGTTCCGCGACGGCAGCCCGCTGACCTACGACAGCGGCAACTACCCGGAGCTGCTGCGCGGCACGCTCGAGCGGCTCGGCTACGACGAGTGGCGCGCGCGGCAGGCGGAACTGCGGGCGCAGGGCCGCCTGATCGGTGTCGGGATCGCCTGTTACGTCGAGGGGTGCGGGCTCGGGCCGTACGAGGGCGCCAAGGCCCGGCTCACCAACTCCGGCGAGGTCCTCGTCACGCTGGCGGCCGCCCCGCAGGGGCAGGGCTACGAGACCGTCTACGCGCAGATCGCCGCGGACGCGATGGGCCTGGATATGCGCTACATCAAGGTCACGACCGGCGACACGGGCCGGATCCCTTTCGGCCAGGGCACGTTCGCATCCCGGATCACTGCCACAGCCGGGCCGGCCGTGCTGCAGGCCTGCCAGCAGCTGCGCGACCGCATCTTCACCACGGCCGCCGTCATGCTCAAGGTCGAAGGCGAGAACTTCGTCTTCCGGGGCGACCGGGTCACGCTGCCCGACGACGAGTCGGCCGGAGTGACCCTGCGGCAGATCACCCAGGTCGCGAACGTGGGCAAGCACGGCATCACCCTGGCGCGCGGCGTGCCCGCGGGCCTGGAGACTTCGTCCTACTTCGCGCCGGAGCGGGCCGCGTACGCCAGCGGCGCGCACGCGGCCGTCGTCGAGGTCGACCCGGAGACCGGCCGGACCCAGATCCTCAAGTACGTCATCGGGCACGACTGCGGCACGGTCATCAACCCGCTTCTCGTCGACGGCCAGGTGCTCGGCGGCTTCGCGGCCGGCATCGGCAACGCCATGTACGAGGAGCAGTTCTACGACGCGTCGGCCCAGCCGCTGACCACGAGTTACCTCGACTTCTCGCTGCCGTCGGCCGTCGAGGTCCCGCCGGTCGAGCTCTTCCACGTGCAGTCGCCGAGCCCGCTGAACCCGCTCGGCGCGAAAGGCGCCGGCGAGGGCGGGACAATTCCCGCCCCCGCCACCGTCGCGAACGCCGTCGAGGACGCGCTGCGCCCCCTCGGCGCGCGGATCAACGAAATGCCCGTCACTCCCCCGAAGATCGTCGGGGCCATCACCGCCGCCCGCCGCTAACCCCAAACGCCGCGCAACGAAACGAGTTCCCTCATGAAACTGGAAAGTACGTTCAAGGTTCCCGTCCCCGTCGACGTAGCCTGGAACACGGTGCTCGACTACCCGCGGCTCGCGCGCTGCATGCCCGGCGCGACCGTCACCGAGGTAACGGGCGACGACGTGCTCGGCCAGGTAAAGGTGAAGCTGGGACCTGTGTCCATCACCTACCAGGGAAAGGTCAGCTTCAACGAGAAGGACGAGGCGCGCCACCGGATAGTCGCGTCCGCCGCCGGCCGTGAGGTCCGAGGCAGCGGCACGGCCAGCGCGCAGGTCACCGCCGTCATGACCGACGCCGGCGGCGCCACCGAGGTCAGAGTGCTCACCGACCTGAACATCGCCGGCAAGCCCGCTCAGTTCGGCCGCAGCGTGGTGGCCGAGGTCAGCGAGCGGCTCATCGGCCAGTTTGCCGAGAACCTCGCCCGCGAACTCGAGACCAGCAACTCCGGCACCGGCGCCGCCACGGCCACCGCCGCCAGCGGGACCGCCGCGCCAGGCGCAACCGCTCCGGTCGAACAGGCCACTCCGCAGGCCGACCCTCCCGCAAGCGATTCCCTGAGCCTGCTCAGCCTGGTCGGCGGTCCCGTCGCCAAGCGTCTCACCCCGGTGCTGACCGTGCTGGCCACGCTGGCCGCAGTCGCGCTCGCGCGTCGCCTGCTGAGAGGGCGGCCGTCGTGACCGCGGGGACGGCCGCCCTCTCAGCGGGCACCGAAACCGCGCGGGACGACGCCGGCATCGAAATCGGCGTCAACGCGCGACCGGGCCTGCTGGCCACGATCGGCCTCGGATTCCAGCACATTCTCGGGCTGGCGGGGCTGCTGCTCTTCCCCGCCCTGGTCGGCAAGTCGTTCAGCCTTCCGCCGCACCAGGTCGCCTACCTCTACGGAATCACGTTCATCACCTCCGGCGTCGTCGTGATCCTGCAGGCCGTGGGGCTGCTGCGGCTGCCGGTCGTGCAGGCGCCGTTCGCCGGGATCTTCGCCGCGCTGCTCGTGGTGGGGCACCAGACGAGCCTGGGGACGGCCTTCGGCTCGCTGGTCGTCGCGTCGCTGATCTGGACGGTCCTGTCCGTGCCGCTGAGGCGCTGGTCGGTGGTGGCCTGGCTGTCCCAGCGCATCAGCAATCCGATCGTGTCCGGCGTGATCCTCCTGATCATCTCCACGCAGCTCGCTACCATCGTGCTGCCGTCCTACTTCGGAACGCCAGGGGCGTCTGGCGCTTTCCCCTGGATCAACCTGCTGTGCGCTGTCGTCGCGCTGGCTCTGGTCGCCGTCGGCATCCGCAGCCGGAACAAGGTCGTCCGCCGGGGCGCGGTGCTCTGGGGAGTCATCGCCGGAGCCGTGCTCTACACCCTGCTGGCGCCCACGCGGTGGGGCAGCGTGACGCACGCGAGCGCGTTCGAGGGATTCCGGTGGATGCCGTTTGGCTTCGGGGTCAACGGCGTGGCGGTGGCCATCTTCTTCGTCGCCTGGTTCCCGGCGATCTCGGAGTCCATCGCCACCTATGGCCTGATCGCCGACTGGACCGGCGAGAAGCTGCCGCCGCACCGCGTCGCGCAGGGCATATTCGGCGAGTTGCTCGGGTCGACGCTGGGCGCGCTGTTCGGCGGGCTGCCCGCGATGGCCTACCCGGCCAACGTCGGCATCCTGAAGGTGACCCGCGTTGCGTCCCGCTGGGTCACCTTCGCCACTGGGCTCATCCTGGTCGTCCTCGGCGGCTTCGGGTACTTCGACGCGCTGCTCGTGGCCATACCGGAACCCGTGCTCTCCGGTGCCACCACGGTGCTGTTCGGCTTGCTCTTCGCCAGCGGCCTCGAGGTCCTCGGGCGGGTCCGCTGGTCGCAGGACGCCATGATCGCCGCCGGCCTGCCGGTCATCGTCGGCCTCGGGCTGCTGTTCACGCCCGCGACCACGACGAACGCGCTCCCCGGATGGCTGGGGCTCCTGATCGGACAGCCGCTCGTGGTGTCCGTGGTGATGGCGCTCGGGTTCGTGATGTACTTCGGCTGGCGCGACTGGCTTCAGGCCGAAAACGTCGAGAGCAGAGCGCCCGTTTCTGCGACGACGGGGCCTTGAAACTCCGGGTCGCGCGCCAGCGTCGAGCCGGTCATCGGGTGGCGGATGCCGGTGCCGGCGATGACTTCCGGTGGGGCAGTACGTCTACTTCTAGTAGGTAGCCGAACTAGTCCAGGAGGTGCCAGACCCGATGAGTCTGCCCGATGTCGTATCCCGTGAAGAGTGGCTGGCGGCCAGGGTCAAGCTGCTCGACGAGGAGAAGGCGCTCACCCGCCACCATGACCAGGTCAACGCGGAGCGGCGGCGGCTGCCGATGGTCCACGTGGACCAGGAGTACATATTCGAGGGGCCCGAGGGCGAGGTAACGCTGGCCGGGCTGTTCGCAGGCAGGCGGCAGCTGATCGTGCAGCACGTGATGTTCGGCCCGGACTGGAATGCGCCGTGCCCGAGCTGCTCGAAGGCCATCCCCCAGATGACGCCGACGCTCTTCGAGGGCCTGCGCAACCGGGAGACGACGTTCGTCCTCGCGTCCCTGGCGCCCTACGAGAAGATCGCCGCCGCGAAGGCCGAACGGGGCTGGGACGTCCCGTGGTATTCCTCCTACGGCTCCGATTTCAACTTCGATTACGACGTGTCCTTCGATAGTTCGCACGACCAGTCGGGATACAACTACGGAACCATGCCGGTAACCGAAGGCGAGCTTCCCGGTGCCAGCTGTTTCCTGCGCGATGGCGACAACGTCTATCACACGTATTCGACGTACGGGCGCGGCATGGAATACACCACCAGCAGCTTTACGTACATCGATTACACCGCGCTGGGACGGCAAGAGTCCTGGGAAAAGCCCGAGGGCAGGGCGGATGTCCTCCACGAGGCCAACGGATCGCTCAGCGGCTGACACGGAAAAATACCGCTTCTACCCGCCGGCATCACGCCCATGTGGCAGCACGGCTCCAACCGTATGCTCGCCGTTCGCTAGGGGGCGTAGTTCCAGATGGTGATGTTCATGGTCAGACCGGACTCGTCGTTGCGGGTGACGTGCATGTACGTGATGTCGCCGCCACTGCCGGAGGAGCACAGGTCCGCGTGCCGCCCGGGGATGATGGCGGTGAGAGGCTCTTCCTGGCTGCTCGCCGGGCCCAAGGCGCTGAGGCAGTCCTGGAAGGTGGGTGCCTTGCCCGGCGGCAGGAACACGAGATGTCCTCCGGATGAGAGGTATCCACTGTCGACTTCAAGGTCAGCGCTGGTCCCAAGGTTAATCTGGATGGGCCTTCCGGAGCCTTCGAGGTTGATCCCCCAGCCGATGTCCATCCGGTAGCCCGTCGCCTTCCACAACACGCCGCCACCGCCATTAAAGGGGAGGCTGGGGTGTTTGGGCGGGGCGAGGAACCAAGCGATCACCCAAAGAACCGCGAGGGCTAGGGAGCCAACCAGGCTTATCTTGCGGATTGTGCCGGGGTTTACCCTCCGGTACCCGTTGTACCTGGCGGTCTTAGCGGATCCTGGCGCGGTCTCAGTCGGCAGCGTCCACGAGGTCTCCGCTCGTGCGGGCGCCGTCCGCGGGCTTCAGCCAGGGATATTCCTTCCTCCTGCTGGAAGGTGCCGAGCAGTGCGCGCCATTGTGGAAGATCCTCGCCGACGCTGTCGACGCCGAGCCTGGCACTGAGGACGAAAACCCGGCGGAGGTGGCGGCGCTGAGCACCGCCCAGCTGGTGATCGTTCCCATGGCCGGCAAGGACGTCTATCTCGCCCGGTACGCCCAGCCGGGCAAGGGCTGGACCGATCGAGACGAATCACGCTGGCTAGTCCCCTACTGGTATGTCGATACCGGGTTCGCCGCGCTGCTCATCTTGCTCGCCGTGACCAATGAAGGCCTCGGCGCCTCGTTCTTCGGCTTCGACCAGCGCACCCTGCCCGGCTTCCGCGCGCACTACGGGGTACCGGCCGAGTGGATGCCCCTCGGGGCTATCGCCATCGGCCACCCCGATCCCGGCAGCGACCCGATCCCGCCCGCGCGGGCCAGCGAGCGGAAACCCCTCACTGAACTGGTTCACCGCGGCCACTGGTAAGCCGCGCCGCATGGCTACCGGAACGCAGAATGCGGCGGCCAGCGCGTGCCGCATCCGCGGCTCCGGCAGGTAGGCGCCGACCGGCCCGAGGGACTGGCGGGCCGCGTCGATCACGCTGGCGGATTCCATGGCGATTATCCTCGATCCCTGGCCGTGAACAGTGGTTCCACCGTAGTCCGCCCAAGCCCACTTGACCGGCCCAGCGTAAGCGGAGCGGATCCGAGAGTCCGCGTCGCGCCAGCCGCGCGCTGGCGACCTTCTCCAGCTATGTAAGACGCCGGACGGCCAGAAAGCCTGTAGTAGCGTCTGCGGCTATGACTCAGGACTTCGCGCCGTCGACCGAGCGGGATGGCATTTGCGGGTTTCTTGACCTGCAGCGGGCGGCCCTCGTCCGGAAGGTGGAAGGCGTTGATGACGCGGCGGCCCGCACGGCCCCGACGGCGAGTTCAATGTCCCTGCTCGGGCTGCTGAAGCACTCCGCACTGTGGGAACGCAGGTGGTTCCAGGTCATCGTGGCGGGGCGCACGTTTGCCGGCGAGTGGCCGGACATCGAAGTGACCGGTGACGCGATGGACGCCGAGGACTTCCGCGTCGATGAGCGTGACACGGTGAGCCACTGGGTGGCCTACTTCAACGAGCAGGCTGCCGTTTCCCGCCAGGTCACGGCCGACCGGGTACTGAGCGCTCCCTGCGCCTGGCCTCCGCTGGCCGACAGGAACCTGCGCTGGGTGCTGCTGCACATGATCGAGGAAACCGCCAGGCACGCCGGTCATGCGGACATCATCCGGGAGACCCTCGACGGCAGCAGGGGGATATAGCAGGGGCTATTGTCTCCAGCCCGACGGCGCGACTTACCCGGGACCGCACGGACGTACGGCCCCACGGCCCAGGTGTCGGCTGGGTTTTCTCGATCAGCGCCTCACGGGGCTCGCGGTCCCGCAACGTTCCGCGAGCCGTACGCGGGAGTTGAACGCCGACCGGCATTCCCCACCGCATAGGGTGAAGTACCCGGGGGGTGTCCCCATGTTCCTTGTCAAGCGGTTCTGGCCTAGCGGGCTTTGCCCGCTTTCCTTGGTTGTGAATTTTGGGGTGGTTTGAGGCTGTGGCGGTTTGCGGGCAGCACGACGGCCCGCTCCTGCCGGGCGTTCCGGCGGGGGCGGGTGTCGTTCGTGCTGGTCAGGCCGTCAGGTCAGGCTGCTTCGGCGGCCCTGGCGCGGTTGGGCTGGTAGGGCTTGCGGTCGCGGAGCATGGCGAGGATGACGTCGCAGCGGCGCCTGGCGAGGCAGATCAGGGCGGCGTTGTGCCGTTTGCCCTCGGCTCTCTTGCGGTCGTAGAAGGCTTTGGACGCGGGATCTCGCAGCGAGGCGAACGCGGCGAGGAACATGGCGTTCTTGAGCCGGTGGTTGCCTCTTCTGCTTCTGGTCTCGGCGTTGAGGCTGGTGCCGGACTGCCTGGTCACGGGGGCGAGGCCGGCGTATGCGGCGAGCTTGGCGCCGCTGGCGAAGCCGGTGCCGTCGCCGATCTCGGCGAGGATCCTCGCGCCCGTGCGCGGGCCGATGCCGGGCAAGGACGCGAGGATTTCACCGAAAGGGTGGGCGAGGAACGCCTCCTCGATCTCCTTCCCTAGGGCGTCCCGCCGCGTGAAGACCCGGTCCAGCTCGCCGGCGAGCTCGGCGATCACCCGGCCGGCCGCCGCCTCGGCCGGGACGGTGACGTCCTGCGCGGCCAGTGCCTTCGCGACGGCCTCGGTCACCTTGGACGCCAGCCGCGGCGAGCGGCGGGCGACCGTCTCCCTGATCTCGTCCGGGCCGCCGGCGCGCAGCGCGGTCAGCGTCGGGAAAACGGCCACGAGGTCGCGGACGCCGGCCTGGTGCAGTCGGTTCCCCAGTGCCCGCTCAAGGACCGGGCTGATGCTGGTCAGGGCGTCGCGCAGCCGGTTCGTGACCCTGGTCTGGTCGGCCGCGAGGTCGGTGTCGAAGCCGTTCAGCACGCGCAGCTGCGCCATCAGCTCGTCGCTGGAGGCGTCGAGCCAGTGGACCTGCTTCCGCCTCGTGCGGGCGGTGTCGGCCAGGATGTAGGCGTCGCGCCGGTCGGTCTTCGCCTCGCCCGGGTAAAGATCGGCGGCCCGCCGCATCACCAGGCCGGGCACGTAGGCGACCGGGGTGCCCCGCCGGGCCGCCACGGCCAGGACCAGCTGGGCGATCGACCCCGGCTGGTCGATCACCAGGCCCGGGACGCCGTGCTTCCCGGCCCGGTCGAGCAGGGCCTCGATGTCCCCCTGGTCGTTGCCGATAGCCCGGGCGAACAGCCGTTCCCCGTCGTTGTCCAGCACGTCGGCGAAGTGGGACTCCTTGCCCACGTCGAGGCCGACCCACACGCTCACCTGCTCGGGCGTCGCCACCCAGGCCCCTTCCCCTGCGTCGAAGAATCCCCGTTGACCTGCGGGAGAGTCCGAAGCGGTGCGCTCGCCGTCATCCACCTTACGAACCAGCGATCCCAGCCGCATGTCCCCATCAGAGGTTCACGCACCAGCGATGCCGGCGGCAACACCCCCCAGGCCATGACTACTGCAGGGGGCAAAGAGCCATACCAGCACCACCGGACTCCCAGGCCCCAGGTGTTACCTGGCGCCCATGAACAAGGTAAGGGGTTGACCGCAGGAGCGGACGCGGCCGTGAGGCCGTTGCCGACGTTGAGGAGCCGACTGGTGAGCGACCTATCCCCGGACATCGATACCTCCCGGCCGCACCCGGCTCGGATGTACGACTATTTCCTGGGCGGCAAGAACCATTTCGCAGCCGACCGCGAGACGGCAGAGAAGGTTCTCGCCATCGCGCCCACCACCCGGATCACGGCGCGGGAAAACCGCGCCTTTGTCGGCCGTGCCGTCCGGTATCTGGTGGCGGAGGCCGGCGTCAGGCAGTTCCTTGACATCGGGACCGGGCTGCCGACCGCGGGCAACGTGCATGACGTCGCGCAGGCGGTAGACCCCGCGGCCCGCGTCGTCTACGCCGACAACGACCCACTGGTGCTGACGCACGCACGGGCGCTGCTCACCTCGTCTCCCGAGGGCCGCACGGCCTACATCCAAGCCGACCTGCGCGACCCCGCGACCATCCTGTCATCGCCGACGGTGCGCGATGTGCTGGACTTCAGCCAGCCGGTCGCGCTGATCACTGTCGCCGTCCTGCACTTCATCCACGACGAGTCCAAGCCCACGGCCATCCTCCAGACGCTGCTCGACGCGCTGCCGTCCGGCAGCTACCTCGCCGCCTCGCATATAACGGGAGAGCACCTCCCGTCCGAGACCGCGACCGAGGGGACGCGGACCTACCGCTCGTCCGGTATGTCGCTGCAGGTGCGCGATTCCGATGAGTTCGCCGCGTTGGCGTTCTCCGGCCTTGAGCTCGTACCGCCGGGCGTCGTCCTGGTATCCGACTGGCGGTCTCAGGACAGCGGGCCGCGTCCCACGCCGGGCGAAGTCAACTGCTATGGCGGCGTAGCACGGAAGCCATGATGCGCCACGAGGCGCTTCACTTGGATTCGAGTTGGCCGAGCGGGCTTTCCGCCAAGACCTTTTGCGCCGCCTGCCAGCTGGAGTCCTCGATGTTGAGTGCGTGGCGCAGGTAGGCCCAGGTCACCTGCTGGATGAGGGCCACTCGTTCTGGGCTCTCATCGGTTGTTTCCTTGACCTCGTACCCGGGGATCCCGCCCAGGGAGTGCTCCGCGCCGAACAGGGTGAGCAGGCTCTTGCGGCCGGGGCTCAGGGAGTACGGCTCGGTCATCCAGTCCGGTCCCCGCACGGTCAGCTGGTACTTGCGCGGGATTTCGTCCTGATCCCCCGCGATCACCAGGGCCGGCGTGGTCATGTGCGCGAAGTTCGGGTTCATGTGCGGCAAGTGCTCGGCGGCGAACGGCGTCAGGTTGGCGCCGCCCTCGCCGGCGGTGGCCAGCAGCACGCCCGCCTGTACCCGCGCGTCCGACAGGTCCGCTTCTTCCCTGGTCTGCGGGTCGAGGACGCGCACGCCCAGCAGGCAGCCCGCCGTCTGGCCGCCGAAGGAGTGCCCGGCGGCGGCGATGCGGCTCCGGTCCAGGCGCCCGCGCAGGCCGGGGACGGCCGCTTCCAGGACATCGAGCTGGTCGAGGATGCGCTTCATGTCCTCGACCCGGAAACGCCAGATCCGCGGGGTGCGGGGGTCGTCCGGCGAAAGGCCCACCGTTCTCGAGTCGAGATGGGTGGGCTGGATGACCGCGAAGCCGTGCGCGGCCCAGAAGTCGGCCAGCGGGCCGTAGCCGTCCAGCGACGAGCCCGAGCCGTGCGAGAAGACGATGACCGGCAGGTCGCGCCCGGTCACCGGCGCGGACACCCGCACCCGGAGGTCTTCGCCGCGGCCGGGGGCCGGCAGCGCCACCGGCTTGACCGAGACGACCGGGGCGGGTGCGGTAATGCCTGATTCCGTCATGGAAAGGTCTTCCTAGTGAGAGCGGTCTGGCGGTGGCTGGCGTTGAGGTGAGCGCGCTAACCTGGCATCATGCATAAACGGGACGTGTGTCCCGATTGACAATACGGGACACGTGTCCCGTTTAGCAAGCCCGGCAGCGAAGGGAGGGGCGCGGTGGACGACAGCGACCGGGGCGCCGGGCCGGCAGCCCGGCCCATGCGGGCCGATGCCAGGCGCAACGAGAAGATCCTGCTCGACGCGGCCGCCGCGATCTTCGTGACCAGGGGCGTGGAGGCGCCGCTGCGCGACATCGCGGCCGAGGCCGGCGTCGGAACGGCCACGATCTCCCGCCACTTCCCGACCCGGGCCGATCTCGTCATCGCCGTCTACCGGCACCAGGTCGAGGCCCTCGCCGAGGCCGGCCCGGCCCTGCTGGCGGCCAGCGCAACACCGCATACCGCGCTGGGACAGTGGATCGACCTCTTCACCGACTTCCTCGTCACCAAGCTCGGGCTCGCCGCCGTCCTGCAGTCCGACGACCCCTGCTACGACCCCCTGCACACCTACTTCCTCGAACGGCTCGAACCGGTGTGCACCCAGCTGCTCGACGCCGCGGCCGACTCGGGCGATATCCGCCCCGGCCTGGATGCCTACGAGCTCATGCGCGGCGTCGCGGGCCTCTGCGTGGGGGCCGGCCCCAATCCCCGCTACAACGCCCGCCGGCTGGTCGAGCTCCTCGTCGCCGGACTACGCCGGCCGGACTGAGCTGGCGCCCCAGCCGGGGCTCTGGTAGACAGCGGACCAGTCGGCGCGGGAGCCAGGAGGCGGAGGCGGATGGTGAACATGGACGAGTCGCGGCCGGTCTACGTCATCGGCGGCGGCCCGGCCGGGCTGGCCGCGGCCGCTGAACTACGCCGCCGGGGGCTGCACCCGGTGATCCTGGAACGCGGTGAGCAGGTGGGGACCAGCTGGCGCGCGGGCTACGACCGGCTGCACCTGCACACCGTGCGCGGCCTTTCCGGGCTGCCGGGCTTCGCGATCCCCCGCCAGGCGGGCCGCTGGCCGTCCCGGGACGCCGTGATCGGTTACCTGGAACGCTACCGGGCCCGGCATGAGCTCGAGGTCCGCGGGCGCACCGAGGTGGAGCGGATAGCAGCGGCGCGCGGCGGTGACGGCATCCGGTGGGTGCTGCACACCACGGCGGGCGAGCGGCTGCCGGCCCGCTCGGTCGTGGTCGCGACCGGTCACGCGCATACGCCGTACGTGCCGGACTGGCCCGGACTTGAGTCCTACACCGGCCAGCTGCGGCACGCCCGGGAGTACCGCAACCCGGTCCCGTTCGCCGGGCTGGACGTGCTGGTGGCCGGCGCGGGCAACAGCGGTTCCGAGATCGCGGCCGATCTGGGCGCGGGCGGCGCCCGCCGCGTGTGGATCGCGGTGCGGACCCCGCCGCAGATCGTCCGGCGCGATGTGGCCGGGTGGCCCGCTCACGCGACCGGCATCCTGGTCAGCCGGCTGCCGGCGGCGCTGGTGGACCCGGTCGCCCGGGTGCAGCGGCGGCTCACGCTCCCGGACCTGGCCCCGTACGGCATCGCCGCGCCGGATGACGGCCTGCTCGCGCGGGTCCGGCGCACCGGGGAGGTACCCCTGCAGGATGTGGGGTTCGTCGCGGCGGTGCGCAGCGGCCAGGTGACCCCGGTCGCGGCGGTGACCGGGTTCGCGGCCGGCCAGGTCCTGCTGGCCGACGGATCGGCCGTCGGCGCCCAGGCGGTGATCGCGGCGACCGGCTACCGCCGCGGGCTGGACAAGATGGCCGGGCACCTGGGGGTGCTCGACGAAACCGGTCTGCCCCAGGTTCACGGCGGGCGGCCCGCGGCGCCGGGCCTGTTCTTCCTCGGATACACCGTCTCGCTCAGAGGCATGCTGCGCGATATCGCGGCCGAGGCACGGCGGCTCGCGCCCGCGGTGGCACGCGATTACCAGCCGGGGCCGCGCTAATTCCGCCGCCGCCAGTCTCCGCTGTCAGCGGGCGGCCGCGGCCGGCTGCGGCCGCGCCGCGGCGAGCAGGTGCGCCACCGGGATGACGTCGTTGACGGCCACCTCGATGCGCTCGTAGGCCTCCGGGTTGAGTACGGTCGTGCCGTCGAAGTCGCCGCTGCTCAGGTAGACCCCCATGGGCGCTGTCCAGGCCTGGAAGAACCCGAACAGCGGGCGCAGCGCCTGGTCGATCACCATCGCGTGCCGGTCGCTGCCGCCGGTGGCGACGAGCAGCACCGGCTTGCCCGCCAGCGCGTACTGGCCGACGAAGTCGAAGAAGTGCTTGAACAGCCCGGAGTAGGAGCCGCGGAACACGGGCGTCGCCGCGATCAGCAGGTCCGCCGACTCGGCCGCGCGTATCGCCGCCTCGGCGCGCGCGTCGAGCTGCTCGCGCTCGATGGCGGCGCCGAGGCCGGGGCTGAGCGCGTGAATCTCAATGACC
>Ga0302314_10007275_pt1 | contig 19902 bp, 21 predicted proteins | sample III_Palsa_N2_3_FD_200533 | JGI IMG/M metagenome (GOLD analysis project Ga0302314, IMG submission 200533) | Peat permafrost microbial communities from Stordalen Mire near Abisko, Sweden - III_Palsa_N2_3 | ecosystem: Environmental > Terrestrial > Soil > Palsa > Peat permafrost | place: Sweden... | reverse complement strand
TGACCCGCATTGCAGGAGCGCCGGTCCGCGACCCTCGCGGGTCCACATTCAGGAATCTTGAGATGAAATACCGCAAGCTTGGCGACAGCGACCTGATGGTCTCGGAAATCTCCCTCGGATCGTGGCTGACCTACGGGGTCGGGGTCGAGCGGGATAAGGCGGCGGCCTGCGTGAACCGGTCGTTCGAGCTCGGGATCAACTTCATCGACACCGCCAACGTCTATGGCCGCGGCGCCGCCGAGAGCGTGCTGGGCGAACTGCTGCAAGACCGGCCGCGCGACAGCTACGTGCTGGCGACCAAGGTGTTCTTCCCGATGAGCAGCACCGACAAGGGGCTCTCCAAGGCCCAGATCGCCAAGCAGATCGATGCCTCGCTGCAGCGGCTTAAGGTCGATCATGTCGATCTCTACCAGTGCCACCGCTATGATGCCGACACGCCGCTGGAAGAGACCATGGAGGCGCTGAGCCTGGTCGTGAAACAGGGCAAGGCCCGCTACATCGGCTTCTCGGAGTGGCGTCCGGAACAGATCCAGGCTGCGATCGACCTGCCCGGCGTCGAGAGATTCGTTTCCAGCCAGCCGCAGTATTCGCTGCTGTGGCGTCGGCCGGAGCAGAAGGTAATCCCGCTTTCGGCCGCCAATGGTATCTCGCAGATCGTCTGGTCGCCGCTGGCGCAAGGCGTGCTCAGCGGCAAGTACGCGCCGGGCGCCAAGCCACCGGCCGATAGCCGCGCCACCAGCGATGAGATGAGCGGGCCGATGCAGGACTGGCTGCGGCCGGAGATCCTGGAAGCGGTCAGGAAGCTGAAGCCGCTGGCCGAGGAAGCCGGCTGCTCGCTGAGCCAGTTCTCCCTGGCCTGGGTGCTTCGCGAGCCGAACGTGGCCTCGGCCATCGTCGGCGCCAGCCGCCCCGACCAGCTCGATGAGAACGCCGCCGCGTCGGGGCTGACGGTCGATCCGGCGCTGTTCGCCCGGGCCGAGGCGATCGTGGCGGGGCTGGAGCGGGTGCGGTAGGGGGACCACCCAGTTTCCGCCACTCCCCCTATCCCGGTCATCGGCGGACTTTGTCCCGCCGACCAAGCACGCAGACCTGTGGGCGGCCGCGCCTGGCGCGGCCAAGGCGCTCACGGTGGTCATGGGTAGCCGGGACAAGCCCGGCTATGACCGAACAGATGAGATGGCCGCAACCAGCGCAAAAAACCCCGCCTCAGGCGGGGTTTTTCTCGCGATGGCTACGCGCTGGGCCTTACCTCCCGGCGACCGCCGTTTGGCCGTCCAGCGCCACCCTGGCGGCCGCGATTGCCACCCTGGCGCGGATCGTAGCCGCCGGACGCCGCCGCCGGACGCGGTGCGTGGCCGTTCGGTGCGCCGCCACGGTTGCCGCCGCCACCTCGGCCGCGACGCGACTTATTGGGGCCCGGCTCGGCGCGGGTGGTCGGCGTGCTGCGGTCGAGGCGCAGGTCTTCCGACGGCAGCGTCAGCCGGGTCAGCTTTTCGATATCGCGCAGCAGGCCGAGCTCGGCGCGGTCGCAAAGCGTGATGGCGATGCCTTCGGCCCCGGCGCGGGCGGTGCGACCGATGCGGTGGACGTAGGCCTCCGGCACGTTCGGCAGTTCGTAGTTGAACACGTGGCTGACCGCATCGACGTCGATGCCGCGCGCGGCGATGTCGGTGGCGATCAGCGCCTTGACCTTGCCGGCCTTGAACGACGCCAAGGCGCGTTCGCGCTGGCCCTGGCTCTTGTCGCCGTGGATGGCGGCCACGTCGACGCCGGCCACCTCGAGGTATTTGGCCAGCTTGTCGGCGCCGCGCTTGGTGCGGGTGAAGACGATGGCGCGGCTGACGGCGCGCGGCGCAATCAGGTCGAGCAATATGTCCTTCTTGCGGTCGGCCTCGACGTGAATGACGCGCTGGGCGACGGTCTCGACCGTGGTCGCCTGCGGCACGACCCGCACTTCGTCGGGATCGCGCAGGATCTCGCCGGCCAGGGTGGCGATCGCGCCCGGCATGGTGGCCGAGAAGAACAGGTTCTGCCGGTTGGTCGGCAGCTTGCGCACGATCTTGCGGATCGGCTCCAGGAAGCCGAGGTCGAGCATCTGGTCGGCCTCGTCGAGCACGAACACCTCGGTTTCGTCGAGGCGGACCATGCCCTGGCCCATGTGATCGATCAGGCGGCCGGGCGTGGCCACGAGCACGTCGACGCCGCCGGCGACCGAGCGGATCTGGGCGCCGTACTTCACGCCGCCGACGAGCACGGCGACGCTGACGCCGGAGCGCGAGCCATAGGTGCGGAAGCTCTCGGCGATCTGCTGCGCGAGTTCGCGGGTCGGCGACAGCACCAGCACCCGACAGGCGCGGCGGCCGGCCGGGCGGCGGTTGGCGGCCAGCCGATGCAGGATCGGCAGGGCGAAGGCGGCGGTCTTGCCGGTGCCGGTCTGGGCGACGCCCAGCAGGTCGCGGCCGGCCATGATCGGCGGAATCGCCTTGGCCTGGATCGGCGTCGGCGTCTCATAGCCCTCGGTGCGCAGCGCCGCGAGCAGGGTGGACGCAAGGCCGAGGTCGGTGAATTGGGTCAAAGGAACAACTTTCAAAAAGGGGGACGCGAGAACGGCGCGCCTTTCGGGGCGCGCTCGCGGCGTCTGATGCGACAGGACCCCCCGCGTGATCGGGTGTCCCTATGGAAGGGGATGAAGGGCGCCGGGCGAGAGGACTTGGCTTAAAGTCCTACACGCGGCCACGGCGCCGGATGACGCCTCCCGGCGGGGGGCGCTGGACGGCATATGGACGCTGCGGAGGTTAAAGTCCAGTTGCGAAACGCGGGGCGGCAGACGCGTCAGCCCAGAAAGGGCGTCAGCTTCAGCCATTCGGTCCGCTTGCGCTCGAATCCGATCGTATGCGCCGGACTACTGGACGGAAGGTCGACCAGCGTCCAGCGGGCATCGGCGCCCAGATCAGCGCGAATAAGGGCCGCGCGGCCGATCGCCGAGGCCTTGCCGCCGTTGAAGGCGATGGCGCGCAGAGCAGGCAAGGTGGCGGCGAGTCCGGCCAGGGCGTTCGGCTCGTGGTCGCGGATGGCGGTGTCCAGGCTGCCGGCGCGGCGCGCGGTGCGCACCACATCCCACAACCCGACTCCGGCGGCCCGCAATGTCGCCAGCCGGTCATCGTAGGCCGCACCGGCCAAATCCGCGCCGACAACCTCGCCCATCAGCCGCCAGAACTGGTTTTGCGGGTGGGCGTAGTACTGCGCCCGCCGCAGCGAGGCGTCACCCGGGAGGCTGCCGAGCACGAGCAGCCGAGTTCCGGCGCTGGCGACGGGGGCAAACGAGGTTTTCAGATCCGCTGAGGCCGGCAAGGCCCGCTCACGCTAGCGTTCGTAGGCGATCCACGAGGCGACGGCGCCGTATAATTTGCTGTCGGCCCACGTCGTAATTTCCACGGCGAAACCGGTGTTGCTTATGTCGGCCGCCGCAACGCGCACCCGCAAAGGTCCAGCTGGAGCATCGACTTCGGAAATACTGACGACAACCGCCGGCGGGCTGATAAATGGCGTAGAAAATTCCTGGTAGGCGGTGAACTTTCGGTCCTCACCATCTTCATGCAGCGTCCATTTGTCGGACTGGTAAGTTCCGGCCACTGTACCACTAAGCATTCCGCCTCGCTCCAAGCTTGGCTGCACCGTCGCGCCATCGGCACAACTCGCCGCCGAGTTCGCTCACCACCGGACATTGCCCGGCTTTGGCAGCGGAGGCTAGTGGCGGCTTCATCGACGCGCTATCGCCCGCCGGCCGCTCGGGACGTCACCGAGCGACCAGCGGGACAGAACGCGAGAGAGGCGGCTTAGCCCGGCGTCGCCCGGCGCACGCCGGTTTCTTCGCGGTTCAGCCGGGCTTGCCCCGCGCGACCGATGTGGCTGCCGTGGTTGACCGATATGTGCTGTTCCTGCACCCGGATCGAATGGACGTGACCGCGCAGACGGGCCGCCTGCGCCGCGGTGATATCGCGGTCTTGGCGGCGTTGGGTGATTGTGCGGTTCAGGTTGTTGAGGCGATGGTTCACCTGCACACGATAGGGGTGGTGACGCTGCCAGGTGTTCTCGTACGCGGAGGCGGTGGTGGCCGCGCCGGCGACGACGGCCAGCCCGGCCGCGGCGATAAGCAGATTGCGGAGTTTCATGGGAGTTCCTCTTGAGGTCCTTGGGGTCTTTAAGCGTCGCCACGGGAGCGACGATGCCGCTGACTCTAGGACCCGCGGTCTGAACGGCGCGGCGGGCGCGGTATTCAGAACGAGTTCATCGGCGGGGAGTTGCGCGAAGAGGCGCTGACAGCGTCGCTCGTTCTTCGGCATGTGTCGTGCCGGTCAACCGAGACGCGGCCCTAGAACCGCGTTTGGTAGGCCGACGCAGGGGCGACTTGTTGCTGTTGCGGGGGCGCCGATGACCAGGCTGGCGCCTCGTCGTCCGGGAGGTATTTCATGACCACATATCGCGAGGCTCGCCGTACTAAGCGCCAAGACCAGTGCGAGCGCCGCGCTTTTCGTCTGTGCCATCGTCGCCTCACCAAGTTGTGCGTCTTGGTTGTAGAGAGCGCACAGTTAGGGTCGAGTGAGCGAACTGGCGGCTTGGCTCTGAAGACCGTCCGGCCTTTGCAACGGTGGCGTCGACACTTCGCCTCGCGATCCCATGGGCTAGGCCGCAATGGTACATGCGCACGTGGCGATAGCCGGCCCCGACACCTACGTTGGTTGTGTCCGGGCACAAGTATTTGAAAGGTCTATATTTTGGTGGTGCCGCCTGGGTGACTCGAACACCCGACCTACGCATTACGAATGCGCCGCTCTACCGGCTGAGCTAAGGCGGCCTTCCCGAGGGACGCCGGGTCTCTAGTACGGTTCGAGGCGGATTTGAAGCGTCGGGATGACGCTGGGGCTTCAGCGGGGTTTGGCGCGGGTGGCGCCGGAGGGGCGATCGGCCGGCGCCGGATCGGCGCCGGCGGGATCGAACTCGAGGCCGAAGTCGCTGTCGTCGACGATCGGCGGGCGCGCGGCGCCGGACTCGGCGGCGCTGATAAAGGCGGCGGACTCGGCGTAGGCGCTCGGCAGTTCGGGCAGGTCGCTGACGCCGCGCTCGCGCCGCTCGAAGCGCGGATGCACAAGCTCGCCACGTTCGGCGTAGACCTGGGCGATCCGAGCCCAGTCGGCCGCGGTGTAGGCGAAAGCGCGGCCCTCCGGATCGAGGTCGGACCAGTCCGGCTCCGGCGGCGCCTCGGCGCCGCGGGCGGTCCAGGCGCGGGCTTCGTCGCGATCGCCGAGGGCCGACGCGATACGGGCCCTGAGCCCGGCCAGGCGGCGGGTCAGCGGCTCGGTTTCCAGCGACGCGGCGGCGCCCTTGGCGCCGACGCCGTCGCCGCCGATCAGCGCCTGCTCGGCCATCAGCATGCGGCTTTCGCGGGCGTCGGGGTTGAAGGCGGCGAGGCTGGCGAGGCGACCGGCCCGCTCGCGCGGCGTCTCGTCGGTGCGCAGATCGCGGTAGGCGAGCCAGAGCGCCGGATGCGGCTGGGTCTTCCAGGCCGCCTCGATCACCTGCGCGGCGCGGGCGGCGCGGCCGTCGTCGGCCAGCAACCGTGCCGCCACCACCGCGGCGGGGGCGAAGCCGGGCGCCAGGCGCGCGGCGGTCTGGGCGTCGTCGAGGGCGGCGGCGCGGACCTTCTCGTCGGCGTCGCCCTCGCGGGCCGCGGCGAAGGCGGTGAGCAGGGCGGCGCGGGCGCGCTCGGCGACGATGGGGGAGATGATCTTGCGCTCCAGCGCCCCCTGCATCAGCGCCAGGGCGGCGGGCCAGTCGCCGGCGGCGAGCTTGGCCTCAAGCACGGCGCGCCAGGCCCAAGGGGCGCTGCGGGCGAGACCATAGGCGGCCTCGGCGTGGCGCTGCGCCTCGGCGGTGTCGCCCTCGGCCAGGGCCGCCTGCATCAGGCCGCGGTGGGCGGCCATGCGCAGATCGGGAAAACCCAGCATGGCGGCGTAGGCGGCGCGGGCGCCGGCCGCATCGCCCGCCGCTTCCGCCGCCTGGGCCGAGAGCAGCCGGACCAGCGCCGGCGTTTCATCGACGAGTTCGGCGGCCCGCTGCGCCTGGCGGCGAGCCTCGGTCCCATCGCCGCCGGCGGCCGCGAGAAAGCCGCGGGTCAGCGCCTCCTGTCCCTGGCGGCGACGCGACTCCGCCCTAGCCGTTGCGGCCCGGCGCGGCGCCTCGGCCACCCAGATCAGCGCGCGCCAGAACAGGCTGGCGGCGAGGGTGAAGAACAGCGCCAGCATCGCCGCGGCGGCGGCCGTTGTGCGCACGTTCCAGTGAAACCAGGTCAGCTCGGCCGCGCCTGGCTCGCCGCGCACCGCGATCACCAGCACCGCGACCGCAACCACGAGCAACACGATCAACAGTGTACGGATCATGGTGTAGCTGCGGGAGCAGCGCCAGCCGGCTGGACAGTCGGGACGGCGGGCGCCGGAATGAGCGCCGCGACCGTCCGTGACCGGATCGTGGCGATGCGCTGGTCGATCTCGACACGCCGGCTCGCGGCGGCCAGCCAGTCGGCGAGCTCGGCGCGGGCGGCTGGGGGCAGGCGCTGGAGGGTTTGCACGGCCCCTTCCAGATCGCCGGACGAAACCTGGCTCTGAGCCCGCGCCAGGACGCCATCGACACCCGGGGCGGCCGGATCGACGTTCCGTACGATCACCACGCGACCGATCATGGCCCAGAACTTGGCGAGGAAGTTCGCGTCGGCGGCCGGCGCGCGCGCCGCGACCACAGCGGCGCCGGCGAAATCCGGCAGCGACGCGGCCAGGGCGGCGCGGCTGGGCGCGCCTCGCACGGCGAAGGGAACCAGAGCGCGCAGATCCGGATCGCCGGGCGCTAGGGCCTCATACGCCGCTAGGTCGCGGTCGAACGGGGCCGAGCCCTGGGCCGCAACGGAGAGCGAGGCGGCCGCGAGGGCCTGGGCGGCCGCCTGGCTTTGTCGCGCCTCGGCCGATTCCAACCGCGCGACGCGGTCGCTGAGGGCGGCGTCGCCGGCGGTCGGGACGGCGGCGCTGGCCGGCGCCGTCATTGGCGCACTTAGTGGCGTTGGCGACGGTTGGGCGGGCCGCGTGGGAAGCTCAGGCGCGGTTGCTTCGGCTCTTTGCGCCGACTGGACCGGGAAGCCGAAGCGCCCGACCGCCGCGCCTATGACAAGACAGATCAGACAGACCACCAGCCAGCCGAGCGCGCCGGAGGCGGACAAGGGTCGCCGCCCGTACGCCGCCGGATCGCGGGACGGCGCCAGTTCGGCAGGGTCAGGCGCGGCGCTCATCGCCGCCAAGAAGTGAACCATGCTGAGCCCCGGCGCAATCGCCGCTGTCAGCCGCCTGTCAGCCGCCGCCGGCCGGCCGCAGCAGCGCCAGCAACGCCGCTTCGTTGGGCGCGTCGGCGATCAGGACCGCGGCAAGACCCGCGCCGTGGAGCGAACGGGCGATCTGCGGGGAAAAACAGTAGGCCGCGAGGCTGGGCGAGGGGTGTGATTTGAGAAACGCCACCAACGCCTCGGCCGCCTTGGCCGAGTGAATCAGGACGCCGTCGATTCGGGGCAGCCGCGCGATCAGCGCCGGCTTCGGTTCGACGGCGACGGTTTCGTAGAGCGTGAGCTGCCGTACCCTCAGCCCCGCCGCGTCAAGCGCCCCAGCCAGGTCCCTCGCCGGCTGGGCGGCGGCGGGATAGAGGATCACCCCCGGGAGTTCGCGCCGGCGCGCCGCCATCGCCGCCGCCAGGGCTCTCACGTCGCCGCGCGCTGACAGCACGTTGGAGAAGTGCAGAGCGCGGGCCGCCGCGGCGGTGGCGTCACCTACCGTGAACACCTGCAGGCCCCGTTCGGACGACCGCTCGGCGAACGCAGTGACGGCGTTGGCGCTGGTGAAGGCGATGGCGCAGACATCGGTGAGGTCGATCGGCGGGTCGGTCGAGGGGCGGACTTCGAGCAAGGGTTCGACGAGTGGCTCAAACCCGAGGGCGGCGACGCGGGCGGCGGTTGCGTCGGCGCCCGGCCGGGCGCGGGTGATCCAGACGACGCGGGGCGGCGCCGCGCTGGTCAAGCTTGCAAGGTCAGCGCCGCGCCGCCCTCGGCGGCCACCTCGGCGCCCAATCGCAGACCCAGCGCCCGCGCCACCGCCTCGCCGCCTGGGCCGCCGACCTCGGCCTCGCCCGCGCGCCGGAACCGCCGGACGCCGTCCGGCGTCAGGGCTTCGACGATCAGGTGCAGCCGGCCGCCGGTCAGACGGGCGTGGGCGCCGATGGCGGTCTTGCAGGAGCCCTCAAGGGCGGTCAGCGCGCCGCGTTCGGCGCCGACAGTGAGGACGCTGGGATGATGGATCAGCGACGTGAGCCAGGGCGCGTCGACGTCTTCCTCGCGCACCTGGATCGCCAGCGCGCCCTGCCCTGGCGCAGGCGGCTGTTCGACCGGATCGATCGGCGTGGCCGCGATGCCGCCGAGGCCCAGCCGCTTCAGCCCGGCGAAGGCGAGGATGATCGCATCGGCCTCGCCGGCGTCCAGCTTGGCCAGGCGCGTATCGACGTTGCCGCGCAGATTGATCAGCTGCAGATCCGGCCGGATGTGAAGCGCCTGCGCCTGGCGTCGCAGGCTGGCGGTGCCCAATGCCGCACCGTGCCTCAGCGCAGCAATCGAGCTTGCGCGCGGGCTGATAAACACGTCACGCGGGTCTTCCCGCTCGGGGATGGCGCCGATCACCAGGGCCGGCGGCGAGTCGGCTGGCATGTCCTTCAGCGAGTGGATCGCGCAGTCGATGCGGCGATCCAGCAGCGCTTCCTCGATCTCCTTGGTGAAGAGGCCCTTGCCGCCGATCTCCAGCAGCCGGCGGTCCTGCACCCGATCGCCGGTGGTGGTGATCTGGATCAGCGGCGCGACGTCGGCGGCGTCGTCCGGCGACGCGCCAAGCGTGGCGGCGATGCGGCGCTGCATCATGCCAGCCTGCGCCAGCGCCAGCCTGGAGCCGCGAGTGCCGATTCGGACGAGCGGTTGCGAGGGCGTGGCCAAAGGACTAGCTGCGAAGTGACGCCCGGCCTGCTACACGCGCCGGCGGCCCCTAGCAACGACTGATGACACCGCCCTTCCTCGTCCTCGGCCTAGAGACCAGCTGCGATGAGACCGCCGCCGCGGTGGTGCGGCTGGGCGCGGCCGGTCGCGCGGCGGTGGTCTCGTCGGTGGTCGCGAGCCAGATCGCCGCCCACGCCCCCTATGGCGGCGTGGTGCCGGAGGTGGCGGCAAGGGCGCACGTCGAGCTGATCGAGCCGGTGGCGCGGCAGGCGCTGGCCGAGGCCGGCGTCACCATGGACGACATCGCCGGCGTCGCGGCGACCGCGGGGCCGGGACTGGTGGGCGCGGTGATGGTGGGTCTGTCGTTCGCCAAGGCGCTGTCGCTGGCGCGGAACCTGCCGCTGATCGCGGTGAACCATCTGGAGGGCCACGCGATCTCGGCCCGGCTCGAAGCGGATGTGCCCTACCCGTTCCTGCTGCTGCTGGTCTCGGGTGGGCATTGCCAACTGCTTGAGGTTGCTGGCGTCGGCGCCTGCACCCGGCTGGGCTCCACCATCGACGATGCGGCGGGCGAGGCGTTCGACAAGATCGCCAAGTCGCTCGGCCTGCCCTATCCGGGCGGCCCGGCGCTGGAGCGCCTGGCCGAGGGGGGCGACCCCGATCGCTTCCCGCTGCCCCGCGCGCTGCTGGGTCGCGGAGGGTGCGATTTCTCGTTCTCCGGCCTGAAGACCGCGGCCGCGCGGCTGGCCGAAGGTGTCGCCGACGATACCCAGCGCCGCGACCTCGCGGCGGCGGTCCAGAACGCCATCGCCCGCCAGCTCGCGGAGCGTTCGCAGCGCGCCATGGCGATTTATGCTGCGCAGCATGAGGTGCAGCATTTTCGCTTCGTCGTGGCCGGCGGCGTGGCCGCGAACCGGACCGTACGGACGCGGCTGGAGGCGCTGGCGAGCGCCAACGGCTTCTCGTTCGCGGCCCCGCCGCTCGGATACTGCACCGACAATGCGGCGATGATCGCGCTGGCCGGCGCCGAGCGGCTGGCGGCCGGTATGGTCGACGGCCTAGACGCCGTCGCTCGGCCGCGTTGGCCGTTGGACGAGGCCGCCGCCTTGGCCAACCCGACCCACGTTCCAGGCCGCAAGGGCGCCAAGGCATGAAGCGGGTCGGCGTGCTCGGCGGCGGCGCATGGGGAACGGCCCTGGCTCAGGTCTGCGCCCGCGCCGGGCTGGAGGCGACGCTCTGGGCGCGCGAAGCCGAGGCCGTGCGCTCGATCAACCAGGCGCATGAGAACCGGCTGTTCCTGCCGGGGGTGACGCTGGATGACAGCGTGATCGCCACCGACCGGCTGGCGGACGTCGGCGAGTCCGACTTCATCCTTGCCACGGCGCCCGCGCAGCATTTGCGCGGCGTGCTGCGCGAGTTCGCCCTGCATGCCCGGCTGGGCCTGCCGATCGTGCTTTGTGCCAAGGGGATCGAGCAGGGCTCGCTGAAGCTGATGACCGGCGTGCTGGCCGAGACCGTGGTCGGGGCCGATGCGGCGGTGCTCTCAGGCCCCAGCTTCGCCGGCGAAGTGGCGCGCGGCCTGCCCACCGCCATCACCCTCGCCTCGGCCGATGGCAACCTGGCCAAGGCCCTGGCCGAGGCGATCGCGACGCCCGCGTTCCGGCCGTACATCTCGTCCGACATGATCGGCGCCGAAGCCGGCGGGGCGATCAAGAACGTGCTGGCGATCGCGTGCGGCATCGTCCAGGGCCGCGGCCTCGGCCGCAGCGCCCATGCGGCCCTGGTGACGCGCGGCTTCGCCGAACTGACCCGGCTGGCCGTCGCCCTGGGCGGCCAGGCGGAGACCGTCGCTGGGCTCTGCGGCCTGGGCGACCTGGTGCTGACCTGCTCCAGCGCCCAGTCGCGCAACATGAGCGTCGGCCTGGCGCTCGGCCGCGGCGAGAGCCTGGAAGACGCGCTGGAGGGCAGGATCTCGGTCGCTGAAGGCGTAGCCTCGGCGCCGGCGGTGCGACAGCTGGCGCGCAAACTCGGCGTCGAAGCGCCGATCAGCGAAGCCGTCGCCGCGATCCTCGCCGGCGAAGTCGGGGTCGACGACGCCATCGCCGGCCTGCTTTCCCGCCCGCTGAAATCGGAGACCTGATCGCCGTGGCCAACTTCGTCCTCACCTGCATCGATAAGCCGGCTTCGCTGGCGCTGCGCCTGGCGAACCGCGACGCCCATCTCGACTACGTGCGACGCCATCCGGCGTTTGTGCGGCTGGCCGGGCCCTTGCTCGACTCCGCGGGCGAGATGGCCGGATCGCTGTTCATCGTCGAGGCCGAGGACATCGCCGCCGTCGAAGCCTTCACGGCGTCCGATCCCTACGCTCTGGCCGGTCTGTTCGATCGGGTCGAGATCCGGGCCTGGCGCGCTACGGTCGGCGCCCTGCCTTGAGCGGCAACCCGGCCCAACCGCTGCCCGGGGCGCGGCTCTGCGCCGTCGCCGACATTCCCGAGCCGGGATCGAAGGGCTTTATGTTCCGCGAGGGCGAGAAGCTGTTCATGGGCTTCGTCGTGCGCCGCGCCGGCGAGATCACCGGCTACATCGACCGCTGCCCGCACACCGGCCTGCCGCTGGCGCCGCTGCCCGACCGCTATCTGACGCGCGAGAACGACCTGATCATCTGCAGCTCCCACGGCGCCCTGTTCCGCATCGTCGATGGCTTCTGCGTGGGCGGCCCCTGCGCCGGTAAGAAGCTCTGGACGTGGCCGGTCACGGTCGATGGCGAAGATGTGGTGGCGGCTTAGCGAGACCGCTCACGTGACATGGAAATCGACCCCCACCATATCGAAGCCGAGGCGTTGGGCGACGGTCTGCGAGGCGATATTGTCCCACGACGTACTGTAGAATGGCGTGGCGCCCAGGGTGCGGACCGCCGTCGCCCAACCAGCTACGGCGCGCAGGGCGTGACCGCGCCGTCGATGGTCGGCGTGGGTCTCGACCCCGGCGCAGTGGACGGCGGCCGAGATGCGGACGCTGGCGCAGATCGACACGGCGTGGCCATCCCCCACCACGGCCGTGAACGGCTGCCGGTGAGGTATGTCCGCCAGCCAGTCGGGAAAACCGCGCTCCAGTAATCGCGCATTGCCTTCGTGAATTAGAACGACTTCCGCCTCGAGCTTCGCCTTCGCAGGCAACCGGTAAGCCGGACCGCACCACACCCTCTCCACCTCGCCATGCTTGCCGAGCGCGTGCAACAACTCGCGCCTCATAACCGGCAGGTCCGGCCCCGGAACGCGGGTCGGCTCCTGACGACAGATCGCCTCCAACGCCCGGATCAGATCGTCGGACAGGTCGCCACGAAAGCGGCGGATGGGGCCGCTTGCGGTGAGCATCAGGTGAAACCGCGGCGCGGGCCGCGCGTCCCACTCGTTGGTGCTGACCAGCCGTCCATGCGCGTCGGCGACGTAGAGCGCGGCGACCCGTTTCGTCAGCAGATCCAAGTTCGCATCGCCGCTCATTGCAGCCGCCGTCCTCGCGAGACGAGGGTCACATTACCGGCTAAGGCTGGCGTCAAGAAACGTAGAAATACCAGGGAGGCGCATCGTGGAGAGTTTCGACTTCATCGTCGTGGGCGGCGGGTCGGCGGGGGCGGTGATCGCTTCGCGGCTGAGCGAGGATCCCACCTGTCGCGTCGTGCTGGTCGAGGCAGGCGAGCGGCCGCCAGCGCGGGAGCAGATGCCGGCCGCCTGCGCCACCTTGCAGCTCGATCCCGCCACCGACTGGATGTTCACGGCCGATCCGGGCAAGGCAGGGCGCGGCCTGCATGGCCGGCGCATGCCGGTGCCGCGCGGCAAGATGCTCGGCGGCTCATCGGGCATCAACTACATGGTCTATGTTCGTGGCCATCCCGGCGACTTTGACAGCTGGGCGGGGCGCGGCGCGGCGGGCTGGAGCTACGCCGACGTGCTGCCTTATTTCCGCAAGATCGAGGACTTCTCGTTCAGCAACGAGATCAGCACCGACCGCGACGCCCACGGCGAGGGCGGCCCGGTGGGGGTTGGCGTGCGCTCGCCGGTGATACCCGGCTCGCGCGCCTTCGTCGAAGCCGCCGCCAACGCGGGCATTCCGCGCGGCGACTATAACGGCCGCGACCGCGGCGGCGCGGCCGGCGTCGCCTCGTTGGTGCAGACCAACACGCGCCGGGGCAAGCGCTCCAGCACCTACCACGCGTTCCTGGAGGGCGAGGTCGAGCAGCGGCCCAACCTGACCATCGTCACCGGCGCCCACGTCACGCGGATCCAGCTCGAGGGCGACGGCGCCGAGCTCACCGCCAGGGGCGTCGAATATCGCACCGCCGACGGCGAGACCCGGGTGCTGCGCGCGTCCCGCGACGTGATCCTCAGCGCCGGCGCGGTCGGCTCGCCGCACCTGCTGCTGCTGTCGGGCGTCGGGCCCCGGCGCGAGTTGGAGTCGGCCGACATCGAGTGCCGGCACGATCTGCCGGACGTCGGCAAGCACCTGAAGGACCACATCCAGTGCGCGATGTTCTTCCCTGCGCCGGGCATCGGGGTTTCGATGGCCGAGATCGGTGTCTCCGCCGGACCTGACGCTCTGCGCGCGCCAACCGGCCCGCTGCCAGCCGATCCGGCCGACGACACGACGCTGCCGCCGGAGCTGGCGGCGCTGAAGGCCGAAGCTGAGCGGCGCGTCGGCGAATGGATGGAGACCGGCTCCAGCCTGGTGTCCTCGTCGCTCTACGACGGCATCGCCTTCTACTCGACCGGCCTGGGCGATGCGCACAGCCATGACGCCCAGATCGGCTTCATCCCGTGCGGCTACGACGAGGACCTGTTCGGCACGCGGCTGAACATCGACACCGCCGGCTATTTCGCCGACCCGGTCGCCAGCCTCGCGGCGGACCGCGAAAGCATGATCATGCTGGCCAATCCGGTGCTGCCGCACAGCGAGGGCGAGCTGGTGATCCAGAGCCCCGATCCGGCCACGCCGCCGGCGATCCATATGAACTACTTCGCTGATCCCTATGACCTGAAGGTGATGGTGGCGGTGATGCGGCGCGCGCTGGAGATCGTCGCGAACTGGCCGGGACCAAACAAGCCCGGCCCGCTCAATGTGCCGCCGCTGCTGGCGAAGAAGCACGGCTATAAGCCCGGCGATGCGCCGAGCGACGCCCTGCTGGAGAATATGGCGCTGCACTACGCCACCACGGTCTATCACCTGTCATGCACCTGCCGCATCGGCAGCGTGGTCGGCCCGCGGCTGCGGGTGTTCGGCGTCGCGAATCTGCGGGTCGCCGACGCCAGCGTCATGCCCGAGATCGTCAGCGGCAACACCAACGCCGCCTCGATCATGATCGGCGAGAAAGCCGCCGAAATGATCGCCCGCGACCACGGCGTGAGGCTGTCCGCCTTCGTCGGCGAGACCGCCTAAGGCCGGTCGAAGGTCAAGTTACAGACCCGGCTGGCGGTCCAACTGCCCGCGCCGTGCTGCGGGGTGAAGTGGGCGCTGACCGGATGGCGGTAAGGGGCCGATTTGGTTGGGTCGGCGCCATAGCGGGACGACCCGGTGACGCCGGCGGCCTGGAGATTGGCCGTTCCGTCCGCCTGGATCACGCCATCGATCCTGAACGAGCCTGGCTTACCCGCCGTCCCGTGTTCGCCGTGGATCAGATCGCCCGACACCTGCGCCTTGAACGCATAGAAGAACGCCGCGTCGCCGTCGGGCGAGGCTGGACAGTCGACCGTGACCGCCCAAGCGCCGTCGAACGCGGCGGCGTGAACGTCCTGCGCCAAACTGGCGCCGCCATAGAGCACGACCGCCAGGCCAAGGCTCAAACACAGTCCCGCTCGCATCGTCTCTCCACTGGCCGAGGTTCGCCCGCCGCCACGGCGCACCTTAAAGCAAGCCCGTCTCAATCAGGTTGCGAAAGCGAGGTCTCAGGCGCCGGCGCTGAACGTCGCTACGTCCTCGATCAAGCCCGCAACCGCGAGCTTGACCAGTTCGCCGCCTTTCTCGGGCGTCGCCAACCCCGGATCGGAGCCCATGCGGCCGTCGGGATGGCGGGCGCGGAAGTCGGACGACTCGCGGATCGGGCCGGACGAGGCGATCTGGGGGGCGTAGTTGGCGGCCTTGATCGAGCCCGGATACGCCCACTGGGTCACCGCGATCTCCGACGGGGTGGCGTGGCTGCCATGGCCGGACGGGAACTGCCGCCGCGCCAGGTTCATCACCCCGCTCAGGTCCCACCAGTTGCGCTGGCGGCAGGCGAAGCCGCGCGGGCGGCCGGCGTAGCTGGCCTCGGCGTAGAGTTCGGAAAAGGCCGCATCGATGGTGGCGACGTTGCCGCCGTGGCCGTTGAGGAAATAGAGCCGCTCGAAGCCGTGGTGGCCGAGCGAGCGCGCCCAGTCGCCGATCGCGGCCATGAAGGTCGACGGGCGAAGCGCGATCGTGCCCGGAAAATCCAGGTGATGCTGGGCCATGCCGACATTGAAGGTCGGCGCGACCAGGATGTCGGCGGTCTTCTGCGCCTCGTGGGCGATGATCTCCGGGCAGAGCCAGTCGGTGCCGAGCAGCCCCGTCGGCCCGTGCTGCTCGTTGGACCCGATCGGAATGACGACGGTCTTGGACCGGGTGAGGAATTCCTCGATCTCGGCCCAGGTGGAGAGGTGCAGCAGCATGGTAGGCTCCTAGAATGGGAGACGGTCCAACCGCATCCCATCCGCTTTTCCCCGCGAAGGCGGGGAAAAGCGGATTAGGTGTGGGCGCGAAGACCGAGCGCATCGATCGCCGCGATCTGAGGCGGCTCTAACGAGCCCGCGGCCTCGGCCCCCAGGCACTGCTGCAGCTCGGCGCGGTTCTTAACCCCCAACACGACAGTGTCGACGCCCGCCATGCCGAGCGCATAGCGGTGCGCCACCATCGCCGGATCTTCGCCCCAGCTGGCGCAGAGCGAACGGAATGGCGCGGCGCGGTCGTAGTCGTGGGTGTCGGGGCTGTTGGCGGAGAGCGTGCGGTCGATCGCCGAGGTCAGGGCGCCGGCCTGGACCGCGCGGATGCCCATCACGCCCACGCCGGCGGCCTTGGCGGCGGCGATGATCTCGCGCGGCCGGGCCGGGCCGCCGTAACGGTTGAGGGCGCCGGGGCTGTCCATCAGGTTGGCGATGGCCTGGACCACCTGAGGCTTGGGATCGTGAGCCAGCGCCGACAGGATCGCGTCCGGCACGCCGATGCCGGTGATCCCCCAGGCGACGATGCGGCCCTCGGCGCGCAGCCGCTCCATCGTCGGGACCACTTCCTCGGCGTATTGCGTCCAGGTGGTCGCGTGCTGCGCCTGGCGGTCGGCGCCGTGGGCGTAGACGAACTCGTCGGGCGAGATGTTGGTGTGCAGGAAGAAGACGTCGACGTGGTTCAGGCGCATGGCCGCCAGGCTGGCGTCCAGCGAAGCGGTCAGGCGACCGGCGGCTTCGCCGACCGGGACCGTGCCCAGGGAATGCTTGGTGGTGACCTTCACGCCGGCGGGCAACTTCCCGTCGAACACCTCGCCGATGAAGGTCTCGCAGTTGCGATAGCCGGGCGCGGCGTCGAGCACGTCGATGCCGCCGTCGAGCGCGGTGCTGATGGTGGCCAGCGCCTCCTCGCGGCTGGTCTCGCCCCAGATCTGGCCGATGCCACCGCCGCCCAGGGTCAGGCGGCTGACGGGTCCCAGCGGGCCGAGCGTGGCTTGCTGCATGGCGTCTCCTCATTTTTCGTCAGCCAAAGGGGGCTGACGCGCGGTCAGTCTGGCGTTTCTTCGCTTCCGGGGCGATCATCGCGCCAGGAAACGTTCCGACGGAAGGGCGACATGCGCACCAACGGCGTCAATCACCTAGCCCTGGTCTGCCGCGATATGGCCGAGACGCAGGACTTTTACACCCGCATCCTCGGCATGCCGCTGGTCAAGACCATCGCCCTGCCCGATGGCGGCCAACATTTCTTCTTCGACTGCGGCGGCGGCAATATGCTGGCCTTCTTCTGGTGGGAGAACGCGCCGGCGGCCGCGCCGGGCATCGCCTCGGTGGAGGATTTCCCGCGCAAGCCGATGAGCGCGATCGGCTCGATGAACCACGTCGCCTTCACCGTCGACGAGGACGAGCTCGCGCCCGCGATCGGCCGGCTGGAGGCCGCCGGCGTGCCGGTGCTGCCGCAGGTGGTCAATCACGACGACAGCCCGATGGGCGTGGCGCGGGAGAACGGCCCCGGCGTGTTCGTCCGCTCGGTCTATTTCCGCGACCCGAACGGCATCATGCTCGAGTTCGCCGCCTTCACCCGCGAGCTTGGCCGGCCCGAAGACGTGCGCCATGCGCCTGCGAGAGCCAAAACCGAGGCGCCCAAGGTCCCGGCCTGATGCCGCGGCTGCGGGAGGTTCCGCGCGCCGAGGTCACCGACGAGACGATCCAGCGCCTGTACGGCCTGCTGTTCGGCGACCGCGACCCGGTGGCCGAGCCCGGCACCGCGACCGGCACGCGCGGCGACTGGTGGACCGTGTTCGCCAACTCGCCGGACATTTTCCAGCACGCCGTGCAGGGCTTCGCGATCTACCGCGGCAAGCGCAAGCTCGACCCGGTTCTCCGCGAGCTGGGCCAGACGCGGGTGGGCTGGGCCAAGGGCAGCCAGTTCGTGTTCTCGCAGCACTGCAAGTCGCTGCGGGGGCTCGGCGTCACCGAAGAGCGGATCGCCGCCGTGCCGCACTGGCAGGTGGCCAGCTGCTTTAGCGAGCAGGAGCGCGCGGTGCTGGCCTACGCCGACTGCCTGGCGCAGGGCGGGCGCACGCCGGAGCCGGTGTTCCAGGCGCTGAAGGCGTTCCTCTCCGACGAGCAGATCCTCGAACTGACCTACATCACCTGCCTCTACGACATGCATGCGGTGATGAGCCGGGCGCTGCGCCTTGAGTTCGACGACCGTGACGATCCGATTGTCGAAGTGGCGCCGCCGGAAGGCTTTTCGGCGCGCGACTTCCTGGACACCGGCCGGCGCTAGTTCCGAGACACTTTTCAGCGACCCGATCCCGCGTGGGATCGACTCCGGCGGCGCCTTGTGGCGAGGTCCCGCCAAAGCGCCCCGGCCAGCGGGCGCAGCGGAGGAAAGTGGCGCAATGACCAAGCCAGAGTTCATCAATCCCCTCGCCAAGGCCCCGTTCAAGGCGCGCTACGGCAACTTCATCGGCGGCGACTGGGTCGCGGCGGTGTCGGGCAAGACCTTCGACAACCTCTCGCCGATCACTGGTGGCAAGATCTGCGAAGTCGCCCGCTCGGAAGCGGCGGACGTCGAGCTGGCGCTGGACGCCGCGCACAAGGCCAAGGACGCCTGGGGCGCCGCCAGCGCGACCGAGCGCTCGCAGGTGCTGCTGAAGATCGCCGACCGGATGGAGGCCAATCTCGAAATCCTCGCCTCCGCCGAGACCTGGGACAACGGCAAGCCGATCCGCGAGACTATGGCCGCGGACATCCCGCTGGCGATCGACCACTTCCGCTATTTCGCCGGCTGCATCCGCGCCCAGGAAGGCGCGATCAGCCAGGTCGACAACGACACCGTCGCCTACCACTTCCACGAACCGCTGGGCGTGGTCGGCCAGATCATCCCCTGGAACTTCCCGATCCTGATGGCGGTCTGGAAGCTTGCCCCGGCGCTGGCGGCCGGCAACTGCGTGGTGCTGAAGCCGGCCGAGCAGACCCCGGCCTCGATTCTGGTGCTGATGGAGCTGATCGCCGACCTGCTGCCGCCGGGCGTGATCAATGTGGTCAACGGCTATGGCCTGGAAGCCGGCAAGCCGCTCGCCAGCTCCAAGCGCGTCGCCAAGATCGCCTTCACCGGCGAGACCACCACCGGCAAGCTGATCATGCAGTACGCCAGCGAGAACCTGATCCCCGTCACGCTGGAACTGGGCGGCAAGTCGCCGAACATCTTCTTCGCCGACGTGGCGCGAGAGGACGACGACTTCCTCGACAAGGCGCTGGAGGGCTTCGTGATGTTCGCCCTCAACCAGGGCGAGGTCTGCACCTGCCCGAGCCGGGCGCTGGTGCAGGAGTCGATGTATGACCGCTTCATGGAGAAGGCCCTGAAGCGGGTCGGCCAGATCACCCAGGGCAGCCCCCTCGACGCGGCGACCATGATCGGCGCCCAGGCCTCGGAAGAGCAGCTCGACAAGATCCTGGGCTACATCCAGATCGGCAAGGACGAGGGCGCCGAGCTGCTGATCGGCGGCGCGCGGGAGCTGTTGCCGAACGACCTCGCCGGCGGCTACTACGTGCAGCCGACCGTGTTCCGCGGCGACAACCAGATGCGCATCTTCCAGGAGGAAATCTTCGGCCCAGTGCTGGCGGTGACCACCTTCAAGGACGACGAGGACGCGCTTCGGATCGCCAACGACACCCGCTATGGCCTGGGCGCCGGCGTCTGGACCCGCGACGCCAACCGCAGCTACCGCTTCGGCCGCGGCATCGAGGCTGGCCGGGTGTGGATCAACTGCTATCACGCCTACCCGGCGCACGCGGCGTTCGGCGGCTACAAGCAGTCCGGCGTCGGCCGCGAGACCCACAAGATGATGCTCGACCACTACCAGCAGACCAAGAACATGCTGGTCAGCTACAGCACCAAGGCGCTCGGGTTCTTTTAGGACTTGCTCCTCCACCGTGTAGCTCTTGCGAAACGGGGGAGGTGTCGCGGCGCACGAAGTGCGGCGTGACGGAGGGGGCGCGGCGGTGCGCACGGCCTTGCGCCCCCTCCGTCTCGTCCGGCTGCGCCGGCCGATCCACCTCCCCCGCTCCGCTACGCTTCGCGGTGGAGGAGCGGCGGAGTCG
>Ga0302314_10007270_pt1 | contig 19909 bp, 14 predicted proteins | sample III_Palsa_N2_3_FD_200533 | JGI IMG/M metagenome (GOLD analysis project Ga0302314, IMG submission 200533) | Peat permafrost microbial communities from Stordalen Mire near Abisko, Sweden - III_Palsa_N2_3 | ecosystem: Environmental > Terrestrial > Soil > Palsa > Peat permafrost | place: Sweden... | reverse complement strand
ACGATGACAGCGACATCCAGTCCTGTGGGCCATAAGCCCGGGAGGCACGATTCATGAGTGAGCGAGCTCTCCGCGGCACGCGACTCGGGGCCACCAGCTACGAGACCGACCGCGGCATCGACCTGGCACCACGCCAGACCGTCGAGTACGCATGCCAGAACGGACACCGGTTCGAGGTGCCGTTCTCCGTAGAGGCCGAGATCCCGACCGCGTGGGAGTGCCGCTTCTGCGGCAGCGAGGCACTACTGCTCGACGGTGACGAACCAGAGGCCAAGAAGGCGAAGCCCGCCCGTACGCATTGGGACATGCTGATGGAGCGGCGCACCCGGGAGGAGCTGGAGGAGGTGCTCGCCGAACGGCTCGCGGTCCTGCGGTCCGGCGGTATGAACATCGCCGTCCACCCGCGAGACAACCGAAAGACCGCCTAACGGCACCAGCGAGACCCTGGGAATGTCCGCAGGGCCTGGGAGACGGCACCCCGTGTGGGTGCCGTCTCCCAGGCCCTGCGGTCGTTGGCCCTGCGGGCGTTCTGGTCTCAGTTCTTCTTCTGGTCGCGGCGGCCGTAGTCGTAGGGCTGGTCGTGCTCGTCCACGACCTCGCCGACGATGACCTCGCCCGGCACCACCTTGCCGTCCGGGCGGTGGATCCGCAGCTGCTCCTGCATCCGGTAGGCGTCCGCGATCGGGCCTCCGCCGCGCCGCAGCAGCCGGCCCGGGATCCGCCGCAGCAGCGCCGCGGTCGGCGGGAACAAGCAGGCCAGCCCGAGCAGGTCGGACAGCAGCCCCGGCAGGATCAGCAGCAGCCCGCCGAGGATGCTCACCGCGGTCCCGGCCTCGGCCGATCCGGCGGCGGTGGCCCGTAGCGCCCGCAGCCCGGCCCGCTTGACCACCCAGCCGCCGACCGCCGCCGAGACCAGCAGCAGCAGGAGTACCGGGAACCAGCCGATCAGGTGCGCGACCACGATCAGCAGCCAGATCTCCAGGACCACCCAGACCAACACCGCCAGCGGCAGGAACCGCAGCGGTCCCCGGCGGCGTCGGGCGGGCTCGGGTTGGCCCGCCGCACTGCTCGCTTGTGTCCGGCTCACCGTGCCGCCTGCTTCCCTGGTGTCGTGCCCTGCTCGCCCGGGCTTCCACGCGCTCGTGTGCGCGCATTGGATCAACGCACAACGGCGCGGCGGTGTTCCGAACGCGCCCCGCGCGCGGATACCCGCGCACGCTCCTCGCGCACACCAACCAGCCTGCCAGTTACTCCGGCCGGGGGCGCGTCCGCAGGCATGCTCGCGCCCCCGTCTTCACTCGCGGGAGTTACCCCTCTCGGGAGTTACCCCCCCGGAGTTACACCTCGCGGTCCGGCTTGGGGGCCGGGATCCGGCCCAGCCGGCTCTGGATGCCCCAGGTGGTGACCAGCCGCAGCGCCTCGCCGACGATGTTGCCGCTCATCTTGCTCGCGCCGAACTCCCGCTCGATGAAGGTGATCGGCACCTCCTTGACCCGGAAACCGGCGCGGACCGCGCGCCAGGCCAGGTCGACCTGGAAGCAGTAGCCCTGCGAGGAGACCTCGCTCATGCCCAGGCCGAGCAGGGTCTGCTTGCGGAACGCCCGGTAGCCGCCGGTGACGTCGCGGATCGGCACCCGCAGCATCAGCCGCGAGTAGGTGCTGCCGCCCCGGGAGAGGAACTCCCGGCTCTTCGGCCAGTTGACCACCGAGCCGCCGGTCACCCAGCGCGAGCCGAGCACCAGGTCCGCCTCGCGCAGCGCGGTCAGCAGCCGGGGCAGCTGCTCCGGCTGGTGCGAGCCGTCGGCGTCCATCTCCACCAGCACGTCGTAGCCGTTGTCGATGCCCCAGCGGAACCCGGCGAGGTAGGCCGCGCCCAGCCCCTCCTTGCCCTTGCGGTGCAGGACCTGGAGGTTCGGGTCCCCGGCGGCGAGCTCGTCGGCGGCCTGGCCGGTGCCGTCCGGGCTGTTGTCGTCGGCCACCAGGATGTGCGCCTCGGGGACCGACGCACGCACCCGTCCGGTGATCCGGGCGATGTTCTCGATCTCGTTGTACGTCGGGATGATCACCAGGATCTTGCCCAGGTCACCGTAGGTATCGGTGCCCTCAGTGGTGCTGTCCGTCACGGACGGGCCTCATTCTTCCGCTTCGTCATCGTTCTGTGGCTGCACTACGATTGCGCCGCCCAGCGACCATGGCAAACGCACAGGCCAGCAGCCCGACGAAGGCCAGTGCCCACTCCGGCGCCGCCCCGACCCGGTCGGCGAGGGTGAGCCCGTCCCGCAGCGGGACGTTCGCCTCCAGCTCGGCCGCAGTGGCGAGCTGGGTGCGCATCTCGACCCGACCGTCCGGGGCGATGATCGCACTGATCCCACTGGTGGAGGCGATCGCCACGGCCCTGCCGGTCTCGACCGCCCGCAACCGCGACATCGCGAACTGCTGGTCCGGCTGGTTGGTGTGCTCGTACGTGGCGTTGTTGGTCTGCACCACCAGCAGCCGTCCACCCTTGGCCACCGCGTCGTGCACGATGCCGTCGTAGGCGACCTCGAAGCAGATCACGTCCCCGATCCTGGCCGGACCCACCTGGAGGATACCGGTGGTGTCCCCCGGGTAGAAATCGACCGGCACGCGCTGGAGTTCGCTGAAGTACTTGGTCAGCAGCGACCGGTAGGGCACGTACTCACCGAAGGGCACCAGGTGCTGCTTGGTGTAGTGCGCGCCGGGGCCGGTGGTCGGCGACCAGACGATGCCCTCGTTCCGTACATGGGTCGGGCCCGGCCCGTCGACCAGCGCGCCGACCAGGATCGGGACGCCGATCTCGTCCACGGTCTGCTGGATCAGGGTCCCCGCGGTGGCGTTGGCGTAGGGGTCGACGTCGGAGGAGTCCTCCGGCCAGATCACCAGGTCGGGCTTGACCGCGCGGCCCGCCTTGACCTCGGCGGCCAGCTTGTCGGTCTCCGCGACGTGGTAGTCCAGCACCTGCATCGGGCGGCCGAGGAAGTTCATCCCGGCGTGCGGCACATTGCCCTGGATCACCGCGACCTCGGTGGAGGCGGGCCCGTCCTTGGTGTCCCCGGCGGTGGGCAGCGGCACGGCGTAGCCGATCACGGCGCACATCAGCGCGAGGGCGGCGCAGGCGGAGGCCCGCACGCCCCAGCGTGCGCGAGTACCGGCGGCACCAGCGGCCCGCCGACGCGCGCCGACGACCGCCAGCACCGCCGCCGCCAGCAGCGCACCGCTGAGCGCGACCGCGAAGGTCACCAGCGGAGCGCCGCCGAGCGCGGCCAACGGGGTGAACGGCGAGGAGGTGTTGGCGAAGGCCAGCCGCCCCCAGGGGAAGCCGCCGAGCGGCACCCGGTCCCTGGCCCACTCCTGGGTGACCCACAGGCAGGCCGTCCACAGCGGCCAGGCCCGCAGCCGGGAGGTCAGCGCCTGCCCGGCGGCCATCAGCGCCACGAACAGCGCCTCGAACAGCCCCAGCAGCAACCAGGCGTCCACGCCGATGACGTTCAGCCAGTACAGCAGCCAGAGCATGAACGGCGCGCCGAGGGCGAAGCCGGTCCAGGCCGCCTGCCGGGCGGTCCGGCGATAGGTGAGCAGGCTCATCCCGGCCACTGCCAGCACGGACAGCGGCCACAGCCCGTACGGGGGGAAGGAGAGGGCGAGCAGCAGGCCGCAGAGCACCGCCAGTGAGGTACGCGGCAGCCCGGCCCGGACGATGCCCCAGCGCCGCCGGGTCCGCTGCCGCAGGCCGCGCGGCCGTACCGCCGACGCCTCCTCCGGACCGGGCTCGGCGCCGAGCTCCGGACTGGGCTCCGGGTGGGGCTCCACCTCGGGGCGGACGGGGTCGGTAGGGAGGGCCACGTTCGCCACTTTCACTCGCACACTTGTCTGTTTCGTCGCCGTACGGCCTCGTCGCCGCACGGCGCGGACAGCACGACGTGCGACGACGGTACAGCGTGCGCGGGCGGACAGAGGAGTGCGGGGAGCCCCGGGTCCGCGATCCTCACCGGAAAATGAGTCTCGCACGCGGGTCCGACACCCCAGGTGAGCGAACGGCTACCCGGCGCACCCGTCAGGCGCTCCCCTGGTCCAGCCAGCTGACGTGGCGGGCCCGGTCCGCGTGGGTCATCCTGTTGTCGAAGTCCAGCCCGAGCGCCTCGCGCAGCTCGGCGTTGAGGTAGAGCGGCCCGCGCAGGCCGAGCGCCCGCCAGCAGGGCTGGCGGAGCCGCTGCAGGTCCAGACCCTGGGCCAGCGTCAGCCTGGTGCAGAAGAACCTGATGTCCCGTCCGCCGCCCTGGAAGTCGAAGACGGTGCCGGACAGGTGCGGACCGGCGGCCGGGATGCGGGGCTCGGACTCGTCCAGGTAGTGGTAGCCGTTGGCCTCGAAGACATTCACCTGATGCGCTGCCTGAAGTGCCGTTTGTAGTGCCATAGGACCGGTTGTCCCACAGTGGATGCGCGGAACAAAGGAACCGGAGGGCCGGGCTCCGCCGCGTTCGCCCTTCCGGCGGCATGCGCACGGGCCGGAGACGGCAGCGAGCACGGCCCGAACGTTCTTCGGTCCGACCTGGGGTCCGCTGGCTGCGGATCGACCGAGAGCCGTTGTCTACTGAACGTCGGGGCCGTGCCCGGGTTCCACCTGCCGACCGGACCCGGTTGGCCTGCCGGCGCCCGCGCTCCCCGAGCCTGGAGGACTGGACCTGGCTGCCTGTCGGTGTCCGAGGACACCGCTCGTTGGCCCAGTTGTGGTCACGGGTTTTGCGTGGAGGTGTTCCGGTCGGTCGGTCCTGCGGAGGATTCCGGAAGGTGGACCTGGCCGAACCTACCCGCCCCCGGCCTGGGCCTGTCAACTGCCCTCCGACCTGCCACGATGGCCAGTCGTAGCAGGTCAGGACGATGATTGCGCCCCGGCCACGGCCGATCGGACGCCCATCGTTCGGCGGTATCCGGACGCCGATCGCCACCCGTACGGAGCAAAATCGTATCTTTTCGTCCAAAACGCTATGAATCGGACAGCTCCCCCGATCGGCCCATCATCGGCTCCGCCGTCTCACCCAGGGCCTCACCCGGTTGCCTCGCTCAGGGCCTCACCCGGCCAGGTACACCGTGCGCCCCCGGACGACGGTGGCCAGGCACTGCGGCAGCGGCCGACCTGGGGTCAGGTCCGGCAGCCCCGGCACGCCCGAGCGCGGATCGGTGGACCAGTTCGCCACCCGCTGGTCCGAGGCCTGGACCAGCAGCTCGGCGGGCGCCCAGACGGCGTAGTCGGCGGGCGCGCCCGGGGCCAGCGTGCCCGCGTCGTCCCGGCCCAACGCCCGCCAGCCGCCCCGGGTGTGCGCGGTGAACGCGGCCCGGACCGAGATCCGGTGCTCGGGGGTGCGGTGGAACGCGGCGGCGCGGACCGTGCCCCACGGGTCCAGCGCGGTCACCGGGGCGTCCGAGCCGAAGGCCAGCGGCACCCCGGCCCGCAGCAACGCCGCGAAGGGGTTCATCGTCCGGGCCCGCTCCGGGCCCAGCCGGCCGGCGTACATCCCGTCCACGCCGCCCCAGGCCGCGTCGAAGGCCGGCTGGACCGAGGCGGTCAGACCCAACTCGGCGAAGGCGGCGACAGCGGCCGGGTCCAGCAGTTCGGCGTGCTCCACCCGGTGCCGCAGCGCCCGGACCCGGCCCAGGCCGAGCCGGTCGGCGGTGGCACGGAACCCGGCGACCACGGCGGTCAGCGCGGCGTCGCCGATGGCGTGGAACCCGGCCTGGATCCCGGCCTCGGTACAGGCCGTGACGTGGTCGGCGATCTGTCCGGCCGTCAGGTATTCCGCGCCGTCGGTGTCGGAGTCGGAGTAGGGGGCGTGCAGGCAGGCGGTGTGCGAGCCGAGCGCGCCGTCCACGAACAGGTCCCCGGCCGCGCCGACCGCTCCCAGCCGGCGGGCGGTGTCCACCGCGCCCAGCTCACCCCAGTAGCCGAAGACCTGCGGTCCCTCCCCCTGCCCGGCCAGGTCCAGCAGCGCGGTCAGGTCCTCGGCGGAGGAGATGCCGGGACCGGCGCACTCGTGCACCGCGCCGATGCCCAGCTCGGCCGCCCGGCGCAGCGCGGCCCGCTGCGCGGCGTCCCGCTGGGCCGGGGTCAGGTACGCCAGCGCGGCGGCGCGCACGGCGTGGTGGGCGTCCCGGGTCAGCGGCTGCTCCGGGTGGTACCCGGGCAGCGCGGCCAGCGACCGCTCCGCCCCGGCCCGCGCCCGCAGCGGGCTGGACGCCAGCGCGGAGTGCACGTCGGTGCGCGAGAGGTAGACGGCCGCGCCCGCGCAGGCGGCGTCCAACTCGGCCAGCGAGGGCGCGCGGCGCTCGGGCCAGACGGTCTCGTCCCAGCCGTGGCCGACGACCACTCCCTCATCCCCGGCTCCGGCCCCGCCCCCGGCCCCGCCCCGACGCTGCCGGACGAAGGCGGCGATCCGGGACAGCGCCTCGGCCAGGCTCGGGCAGCCGGTCAGGTCCAGGCCGGTCAGCGCCAGCCCGGTGGCGGTGGCGTGTACGTGGGCGTCGGTGAAGGCGGGGGTGACCAGCGCCCCGGCCAGGTCGGTGACCTGGTCCGCGTCGCGGGCGTAGCTGTCGGCCGCGCTCTCCGACCCGACCCAGGCCACCTGACCGTCCTGGACCAGCAGCGCGGTGGCGAACGGGTCGGCCGGGGTGTAGACGTGCCCGCCGCGCAGCAGCAGGGTGCGCGGCGCGGGGCCGCCGGGAGCCGGCAGGGCAGGAGCCGACCGGGCAGGAGCCGACCGGGCGGAGTCGGGGGCGGCCGGAGCGGGGGTGGGGCGCGTGGTCATGACCGACAGTCTGCCTCGTCGGCCCGGCCCGGCCCCGCCGCGGGTCGGCTATGTGGTGGTCCGCCGTGGGCCGTGGGTCAGCCGCGCGGGCGGGGGTCAGGGCAGACGTGGGGGGCGGGCCTCGTAGGGGGTGCTGAGCACCACCGTGGTGCGGGTGGAGACCCCGGCGGCGCTGCGGATCCGGGCGAGCAGGTGCTCCAGGTCGTTCGGTCCGGCCACCCGCACCTTGAGGATGTAGCTCTCGTCCCCGGCGACGCTGTGACAGGCCTCGATCTCCTCCAGGCCGGACAGCCGGTCGGGCGCATCGTCCGGCGCGCTCGGGTCGAACGGCTTGACCGAGATGAACGCGGTCACCGGCAGGCCGACCGACTCGGGGTCGACGATCGCCGCATAGCCCTGGATCACCCCGCGCTGCTCCAACCTGCGGACGCGCTGGTGCACCGCCGAGGTGGACAGGCCGGTGGCCTTGCCCAGGTCGGTGTAGCTCATCCGCCCGTCACCGACGAGCAGCTGCACAATCTGACGGTCCAGTTCCTCCACGACAGCCGAGGCTATCCGAAGATGCCTGGTTCGCGCCGGGGAGTGCGCCCCGAGTGCGCTGGCGAAAGCGTCAAGATGCCATGCCACCTGTGACGAAGGCCACACCGGTCATATGCCGAGATGCCGGGTCTCAGGATTATTCGCTCGCGCGGACGGGAAGTCCTGGCAGTGACTCCTCCGCCTTTCTGGGGGCTCTTCCGTGCGGAGGGGGTCAGCCCAACCCACCGCCGAGGGGGACATATGTCCATCACCCATGAGTTGCCTCCTGCCGATACCGCCCCGTTCGGGGTCGACCCGGGCCTCGACCCGGGCGACGGCGAGACCTGGGACATCGTCCGGCTCCGCTGCCCCGAGTGCGACCGCCCGATCGCCCTGCTGGGCGACGAGGAGCGCTTTCCCAAGCACGCGCTGCTGCCGATGGCCTGGGCTCCCTTCTCCCCCGCCGTCTGCGCGGGCTCCGGACGCCCGGTGGACGAGGCCGACGAGTTGGAGGACGAGCCGGACTTCGACGCCGAGCCCTCGCTGGAGGCGCTGCTGACCCTCCCGCCCGAGCTGGACTGGCGCCGTCAGCCCTTCTCCCACGTCGGCGGCCCCGGCTCCCGCCCGCTCGGCGCCCCGGCCGTCCCCGCTCAGGCCGTCCCCGCTCAGGTAGTGCCGGCTCAGGTAGTGCCCGCTCGGATTGTCCGCGCCCCGCGCGGCTGACACCGCGTCACCTCACCCGACAGCCCGTCGCCCGGCGGCCCTCTGCGAGACTGGGCCGCATGTGCGCGTCCGAACGAAACCGCAGGCCAGCCGATCCGACTGGCCCCACCCCGGACGCTCCCGACCCAGCCCGGGCAGCTGACCCGCTGTCGGCGCTCGCCGCGCGGCTGCGCGCCCTGACGCCCTCCTGCGGGCCGGTCCGGCTGGTGGCCGTCGACGGCCACGCGGGCTCGGGCAAGACCACCTTCGCCGGAGCTCTGGCCGAGTCCCTCGGCGGTGCGCCGGTGGTCCACCTGGACGACCTGGCGACCCATGAGCAGCTCTTCGACTGGACGTCCCGACTGAAGGCCGAGGTACTGGACCCGCTGTCGCGCGGCACGACCGCCCGGCACCGGGTCTACGACTGGACCGCCCGGCGCTTCGACGGCACCCGCGAGATCCCGCCCGCGCCGGTGGTCCTGGTCGAGGGGGTCGGCTCGGGACGCCGCGCGCTGCGCCCGTTCCTGGCGCAGTTGATCTGGATGGACGTCCCGGCCGCGGTCGCCCGGGCCCGGGGCGAGGCCCGGGACGGTCCGGAGTTGGCCGGGTTCTGGCGTACCTGGGCGCCGGCCGAGGCGGCCCACTTCGCCGCCGATCCGAGCCGCCCGAGCGCGGAGGTAGTGGCGCAGGGCACAAGGTGGAAAATTCACGACTTTGCGGATCATCCACTCGGTCACACTCGGTAATCAGAACAGTCCGGACATCCTTGGCTGTCCGAGAGCCAACGAAAGGCGGCTTCCGGAGCGCCGGCTACCACCCCTTTCCGCCAGCCGACCTGCACCGATCCCCTTGACCGGCGTCGCGACCAACAACTACGTTCTCCTCAGCGGGGATCGGTGGCAACACCAAGTTTCCACCCCGAGCAGTCGGCCGTCCCCGACTGCGTCAGTCAGCCTCGGCCCTGCTGGGCTGCTCGAATGTCGTTCCCCCGTGACATTCGAGCAGTTCAGCAGGGCCGACGCTTTTCCGGCCCGGCCGCACCTGCGGCTATCACCGAGAGCCACCGGTCCGCGCCCGGCCATGGCGGGGATGCACCGGAAAAGTGCGTGATGTCCTCTTGCCCCGGAGCGGGCGGGCGGCGGAGACTGCGGACGGCGGGCCCGGGCCGGGCGGCAGCAGCCTCGGCCGGAGCCGGAGGCGGCGGGTTTCCCCAGGTGGGGGCCGGTGCGACCGCTATCGGCCGAGGGCCGGGGCGGGTTCGTCGGGGTAAGTCGGACATCTCGGACACAGACCGGACGCGGCCCCTGTGGCCCCACTGGCCACTCGCGCCACGTTCTGGCATATCCGTCCGGCCAATCCAGCCGCGGACCGGACTCCGCAGCCACGTCCGCATCCTCAACTACCAGCCACACTGCGGTTATCACTGCGCGGCACCCTTACGGATCAGCACCGCCCCGGTACGATGCCCTCATGGCGCGCGGCCCGATGCGCGTGCGCCGCTGGGCCGTCATGGTGTTCTGCCAGCGGGGTCCTGGTACCCGGCATCCCGGTGCGTGGGGCGCTGGTGCTTGGGTCGGGGGGCGACCGATACGGCAACGCGCGGCAGGGGGAATGACCGGTGGGGACGGACGACAGCGACAGCAGAGGCTCCCGAAACCTGGCCGACCGCGCCTGGCTGCGAGCCATGGACGCCTACGCCGCAGGCGCGTACACCCGCGCCGAGGAGGAGTTCCGAGCCGCGGTGCGGATCGACCCCGGGATGGCGGACGCCTGGCTCGGCCTGCACGCGCTGCGCTCGGAGACCTCGGCCGCGCTGCTGGCCATGCAGCGCAACCGGGACCGCTTCGGCGAGCAGCGCCGGCGCCACCGCCGTCCGCTCAGCTCCTGGTACTGGCTGGGCTGGTGGGTGCAGCCGATCCTGGAGGACGCCAGGGACCTGGCCCTGGCGCACGCCTCGCACTGGCTGGACGGACGCCACCTGCCGGAGCTGGAGCGGGCGCTGACCGACTGTCCGCCGGTCGACCAGGACCGCTCGGTGCGCTTCCTGCACGCCTGCCGGTCATACCTGCTGAAGGACTGGGAACAGCTGATCCGGGACACCGACACGCTGCTCGACGATCCGCTGCTGGGCATCGAGGCGGGGCTGTTCGGCGGGATGGCCCGGGTCCGGCTGGACATGTGCGGCCAGGCGGAGCTGCCGTTGGCCACCTCGCTGGCCCGCTGCCGCTCGGAGCAGCCGCAGCGCAAGGAGCTGCGGTACTGGTTGGCACGGGCGTACGAGGGCGGCGGGCGCAGCGCGGCGGCGGTGTCGCTGTACCGGGCGGTGCAGCGGGTGGATCCGGGCTTCATGGACACCTCGGCCCGGCTGGCGGCGATCGCGGCGGAGGACGGGGTGGACCCGGCGCTGCTGGAGGCCCCGGCCCCGCCGTTGCAGCGTCCGCGGCACGCCGGGGCCCCCGGTGCGGCGGCTCCGCGACCGGCGTCGGGCCCTGGCCCGGACCCGGGTGCGCTGAGCGACTCGGCGTTCGAGCTGGAGGCGGGGTACTTCGACGGGCTCTCGGAGACGGCCTTGGGCGATACCGTGCTGAGCGAGAACGCTCTGACCGAGAACCCGCTGTCGGACGGGTTGCTGTCGGACAGCTCGCTGTCCGAGGGGTCGCTCTCGGACGGATCGCTGTCGGACGGCCCGCTGTCCGACGGATCGCTGTCGGAGGCCGGGTCGGCCGAGGGCCGTGGGGACGGCGGGCTGCTGCCCGGGCTACTGGAGTCCGGCCCGGTCGCTCCGCCGGAGCAGCGCAACGCCCCGGCCGGCGGCGGGCGGGCGTCCGCGCCGTCGATGCCGACGGGGGCGAGCGCGTCGGGCCACGGCCTGCGACCGGAGCGCCCCGGACTGGAGGCAGCGTTGGCGGAGCTGGAACGGATGGTCGGCATGGAGCCGGTCAAGCGGCAGGTGCTGGCGCTGTCGGCGCAGCTGCGGATGGCGCAACTGCGCTCGGACCAGGGCCTGCCGGTGCAGCCGCCGAAACGGCACTTCGTCTTCTCCGGCCCCTCCGGGACCGGCAAGACCACGGTGGCGCGGATACTCGGCCGGGTGTTCTACGCCCTCGGGCTGCTCTCCGGCGACCATCTGGTGGAGGCCCAACGGGCCGACCTGGTGGGCGAGTTCCTCGGGCAGACGGCGGTCAAGGCGAACGAGTTGATCGACTCGGCGCTGGACGGGGTGCTGTTCGTGGACGAGGCCTACAGTCTCGCCAACTCCGGTTACAGCAAGGGCGACGCATACGGCGACGAGGCGCTCCAGGTGCTGTTGAAGCGGGCCGAGGACAACCGGGACCGGCTGGTGGTGATCCTGGCCGGCTACCCGGAGGGGATGAACCGGCTGCTGTCCGCGAACCCCGGGCTCAACTCCCGCTTCACCAGCCGGGTGGACTTCCCCAGCTACCGCCCGGCGGAGCTGACCTCGATCGGCCAGACGCTGGCGGCCGGGGACGGCGACTTCTGGGACGAGGAGGCCACCGAGGAGCTGCGCAGCATCTGCGCGCACGTGGTCCGCGAGGGCTGGATCGACGAGCTGGGCAACGGCCGCTTCATGCGCACGCTGTACGAGAAGTCCTGCGCCTACCGGGACTTGCGGCTGTCGGTGCTGAGCGCGCCGCCGACCCGGCAGGATCTGGCGACGCTGCGACTGCCGGACGTGCTCCAGGCCTACGGCGAGCTGATCGACGGCCGGAGCTGACCGTGCGGGCTGGGACGGAGGGGAACCGTCCCAGCCCGCACCGCAACTGACTACCAGTCAGAAGATAACTGTCCGTCAGGCGGCTTTCAGTGCCTCCCGCAGCGGCACCCGGGAGCCGCTGCGCAGCACCGAGTTGCGGTAGATCCGGGCCGCGAAGCGCAGCAGCAGATAGGCGAAGACGATCGCGAGCACCAGTGCCAGCAGGATCTGCCACATCGGGGCGACCCCCATGGCCACCCGCATCGGCATCAGCACCGGGGCGGTCGGCGGCAGCATCGACAGCCAGGTCACCAGCGAGTTGCCGGGGTCGCTGGGGACCACCGAGATACCGATCACCCAGGCCGCGATCAGCGGCGCGACGGCCGGGAAAGTCAGCCCCTGGACGTCCTCCTGCCGGGAGACGGTGGCGCCGAGGGCGGCGAACACCATGGCGTAGATGGCGAAGCCGACGACGTACCAGAGCAGCGCCCAGCCGACCGCGCCGAGCGAGTCGCCCAGGGCGATGTTCAGCGTTCCGGTGGCGATGCCGACCCCGACCCCGAGTACCGCCGGGACGATCATCTGCACCAGCCCCAGCAGGCCGGTGCCGAGCACCTTGCCGAACAGCAGCTGCCATGGGCGGAGGGTGGCCAGCAGCAGCTCCACCACCCGGCTGGACTTCTCCTCCACCACGCCCTGGGCGACGATCTGGCCGACCAGCATCAGCGACATGTACATCAGCAGGCCGGCCCCGATGGCGATGACGATGTGCTGGGCCTGCTGCGGGTCGCTCGCCTTCAGCTGGGTGACCTGGACCTGCGCGCCGGCAACGGTTCCCACGGCCTGCTGGGCCTGGGCCGGGGTGGCGCCGAACTTGACGAACTGGTCCCCCAGCGCCTGCTGCTGCTCCACGGCCTGGAGCACCTGCCGCCCGACGGAGTTGAGGCTGGTGTTCACCGTGGCCTGGATCCCGCCGGAGACCCCGGACTGCACCAGGACCCCGACCTTACCGGCCTTGACCTCGGCCACGCCGGTCTGCTGGTCGGGCACGAGGACGACGGTGATCTTCTGCCCCAGCCCGTCGGCGGTGGCCTGCAGCGTGGAGGACAGCGAGCTGTCCGACCGCAGCAGGGCGATCTTGGTCGTGCTGGGGCCGAGGTTGACCAGGTGCAGGACCACCGGCAGTACCACCGCGGCCAGCGCGGTGACCACCAGGGTGATCAGGTACGCCTTGGAGCGGACCCGCACCCGGATCTCCCGCGCGGCGACCAGTCGGACCGCCTCCCGCGAGCCCACGTCGAGCCGCTGTGTCGATCCGCTCATGCCGCATCCCCTGTCCGAACGGTCCCCGCCGTCGCTGTCGCCGCCGCCGTCGTCGCCGGTATTGGCTCCTCGGTGCTGACCACGTGCCGGAACAGGTCCGCCAGCGACGGCAGCCGCCGGGCGAACTCCAGCACCGGGCCGGTGGCCAGGGCCGCGTGCAGCACCGCCTGGTCGTCCGCCTGCTCGCCCAGGGCCAGCACGGTACGGCTGCCCTCGCGTCCGGCCACGGTGACCCCGGGCAGGTTGTCGGCCCAGCCCTCGGCCGCGCCGGGGGCGTCCACCACCAGCTCCTCGGTCCCGCCGCGGCGCAGCTCGGGAACGGTGCCGGTGGCGACCATGCTTCCGGCACGGACGATGCCGACCCGGTCGGAGAGCCGCTCGACCAGCTCCAGCTGGTGGCTGGAGAAGATCACCGGCACGCCCTGGGCGCACTTCTCCTTGAGCACCGCGCTCATCACGTCCACGGCCACCGGGTCCAGGCCGGAGAAGGGCTCGTCCAGCACGAGTATCTCCGGGTCGTGCACCAGCGCCGCCGCCAGCTGCACCCGCTGCTGGTTGCCGAGGCTGAGCTTCTGCACCTCGTCGCCGATCCGGTGGTCGACGCCGAGGCGCTGGGTCCAGTCCCGGGTGGCGCGCTCCGCGTCCGCGCGGCTGAGGCCGTGCAGCCTGGCCAGGTACTCCAGCTGCTCGCCGACCCGCATCCGCGGGTACAGGCCGCGCTCCTCGGGCATGTAGCCGATCCGGCTGCGGGTCTCCAGGGTCACCGCGGACCCGTCCCAGCGGACCTCGCCGGCGTCGGCGGCCAGCACCCCCAGCATGATCCGCATGGTGGTGGTCTTGCCGGCGCCGTTGCTGCCGACGAAGCCGAAGATCTCCCCGGCCTGGACCTCGAAGGTCATTCCGCTCAGTGCGACCGTGTCCCCGTACCGCTTGGAGACCCGGTCGACTTCCAGTTTCCGATCGCTCACGCGCTGATTCCCCTGTCCCCCATGAGCCACCCGGGCGGGCCGCTCTCGTTGTGGAACGACCATCCCTCGGTTGAGAGTCCGGTGAAGCATATTCGCCCTGTCACCGGGGCGGTGGAGCGCCCGGGTGGTCCGGGTAGTGCACCTCTCCGACCAGTTCCTCCAGCACATCCTCCAGGGTGACCAGCCCCAGCGTCACCCCGTCGTCGTCGGTCACCGCGGCCAGGTGCGAGGCGGCCCGGCGCATCGTGCCGAGGGCGTCGTCCAGCGGGGTCCGCTCGGGCAGCGCGATGATCCGCCGCCACAGCCGCCGCGGCACCGGCGCCTCCCGGTCGTCGGCCTCCAGCACGTCCTTGACGTGCAGGTAGCCGAGGTACCGGGGCCCGGCGGCCGGGCCGCGCAGCGGGAACCGGGAGAAGCCGGTGCCCGCGGCCAGCTCCTCCACCTGCCGGGGCGTGGCCGAGGCGTCCACGGTGACCAACTGCTCCGGCCGCAGCAGCACCTCGCGGACCGGGCGCACGCCCAGCTCCAGCGCGTCCTCCAGCCGCTCCTGGACCAGGCCGCCGAGGAGGCCGGCGTCACGCGAGTCCAGCAGCAGGTGCGCCAGCTGGGAGCTGGTGTAGACGGATTCCACCTCGTTCCTGGGTTCCACCCCGACCAGCCGCAGCAGCAGGTTGGCGGCGGCGTTGAGGAAGGCGATCACCGGCCGCAGCGGACGGGCCAGCCCGGCCAGCGCCGGTCCCAGCAGCAGCGCGGTGCGCTCCGGAGCGGACAGCGCGGCGTTCTTCGGCACCATCTCGCCGACCACCATGTGCAGCGCGACCACCAGCGCCAGCGCCACCACGAAGCTCAGCGCACGGGTCAGCCCGCTGGGCACGCCGAGCGCGTGGAAGGGCCCCCCCAGCAGGTGGGCGATCGCCGGTTCGGCGAGCGCGCCGATCAGCAGCGAGCAGACGGTGATGCCCAGCTGCGCCGCCGCCATCATCGCCGAGACGTGCTCCAGCGCGTACAGCACGGTGCGGGCGCGCCGGTCGCCGGACTCCGCCAGCGGCTCGACCTGGCTCCGGCGCACCGACACCAGCGCGAACTCCGCGCCGACGAAGAAGGCGTTGCCGACCAGCAGCAGCAGCGCGAAGCCGATCTTCAGCGCGGTCACCGGCCCCGGCCCCCGCTGCTCGGCCCGCCCGGCCCCTCCGGCTCGGCAGTGCGCACCAGCAGCACCCGCTCGGTGCGGTGCCGCTCCACCGCCAGCACGGTGAGCCGCCAGCCGGGCAGCTCGCAGTACTCCCCGGGCTCCGGCAGCCGCCCCAGCCGGTCTGCGACCAGCCCGGCCACGGTCTCGTACGGGCCCGGCGGCGGGTGCAGGCCGATGGACGCCAGCTGGTCCACCCGGCAGCGGCCCTCGGCCTCCCAGGCACGGTGGCCGTCGACGGCGGGGACCGGGCGCAGCTCGGCGCGCTCGTCCGGGTCGTGCTCGTCCAGGACCTCGCCGACCATCTCCTCGATGATGTCCTCCAGCGTGGCCACCCCGGCGGTGCCGCCGTACTCGTCCACCACCACGGCCATCGGCTGGCTGTGCCGCAGCAGCTCCAGCAGCCGCTCGGCCGGGAGCGTCTCCGGGACCAGCAGCGGCCGCCCGCCGATGCCGTCCACCAGCACGGTGTGCCGCTGCTCCTCGGGCACGGCCAGCGCGTCCTTGAGCGTGACCACGCCGATGACCTCGTCGATGCCGTCGCGGTAGACCGGGAACCGGGACAGGCCGGTGGCCCGGGTGAGGTTGAGCACGTCGGCGGCGGTGGCGGACTCGTGCAGCGCGGAGACGTCCACCCGGGGGGTCATCACGCTCTCGGCGGTCAACTCACCGAGGCCCAGCGCGCGCACGAACAGGTCGGCGGTGTCCGGTTCGAGCGCGCCCTCGCTGGCCGAGTGCCGGGCCAGCGCGACCAGCTCCTCGGCGCTGCGGGCGGACGCCAGCTCGTGCGCGGGCTCCATCCCCAGGGCTCGGACGGCGCGGTTGGCGGCCCCGTTGAGCAGGGTGATCAGCGGGCGGCAGACGGTGGAGAACAGCCGTTGCGGTCCGACGACGGCGCGGGCCACCTGCATCGGCCGGGAGATCGCCCAGTTCTTGGGGACCAGCTCGCCCACCACCATCTGCAACACGGTGGCGATCAGCAGCCCGACCACCACCGCGACCGGGTGCACCAGGCCCTTCGGCAGGCCCAGGCCGGTCAGCGGCGGGCCGAGCAGCCTGGCCATGGCCGGGTTGGCGAGCATGCCGACCAGCAGCGAGGTGACGGTGATCCCGAGCTGGGCGCCGGAGAGCTCAAAGGAGAGCGCGCGCAGCGAGCCGAGCAGCCCCTTGGCCCGGCGGTCCCCGGCCGCCGCAGCCCGCTCGACCGTCCCCCGGTCGACGGTGACCAGGGCGAACTCAGCGGCGACGAAAAGCCCGTTGGCGAGGATCAGCAGCATGGCCAGGCCGAGCGGCAACCAGGCTGCGGTCACAGGGATCCCATCACGGATGTCAGCTTTGTCGGCAAATAGGACAATTGTGGATTTCGAATATGTCGCACAGTCAGGGCCGCGTCAAGCTCACCACATCGTTATGTCCCGCTCGTTGACCCTCCATCAGCACCGCCGCTACCGTCGCCCTAGATAGTTAATTAACCTTACTAACGCGAAGGAGGCTTCGTGTTCGTTCGAAAGGCGCACCTCCGACTGGCGGTCCCGTTGCTGGCGGCGTTCGCACTGATAGCCGCTGCCACAGAGAGCTCCGGCGCGACCGCGCCGGCCGCCACCCACGGCGCCGTCGCCACGGCAGCCGTCGTGCCCGCCTCGCAGGCCCCCCAGTCCACCTCCTCGGCGACCGTCCTCGGCTCGGCCGGATGGAAGGTGCTGACCAGCAAGACCGCCACCCAGGGCGGCGCGGCGATCTCCACCCCCGGCTTCTCCAACAGCACCTGGCTGCCCGTCAGCAATGACGACGGAGGCGCGCCGGGCACCGAGATCGAGGCGCTGCTACAGAACGGCAGCTGCCCGAACGTGTACTACTCGACCAACATGAAGACCTGCTTCGGCTCGATGACCGCGATCGGCGCGGACACCGTCGCGCAGTTCGACGTGCCGTGGTGGTACCGCACCGACTTCACCTCGAACCTGACGTCCGGTCAGACCGCCAGCCTGATCGTCAACGGGATCGTCGGACAGGCCGACGTCTGGGTCAACGGCACCGAGGTGGCCACCCAGTCCACCGTCGAGGGCGCGTACACCCGCTACACCTTCGCCGTCACCAGCCTGCTCAAGTCCGGGACCAACAGCCTGGCGCTGGAGGTCTATCCGAACAACCCGAACACCATGCTCACCCTGGACGACGTGGACTGGAGCCAGATCCCGCCGGACAACAACACCGGCATCCAGTTCCCGGTCCAACTGCTGGTCTCCGACGGCCTGAGCGACGCCGACTCGCACGTGGTGCAGGCCAACGCCGCCGACCTCAGCTCCTCGGCGCTGACGGTGAAGACCAACGTCACCAACAGCACCTCGGCGGCGCTGACCGGAACCGTCGCCGCCACGATCACCGCACCGGCCGGAGGGGCCGCGCCGATCACCGTCTCGCAGTCGGTGACCGTGCCCGCGAACACCACCCAGACGGTGTCCTTCACTCCCGCCGCCTACCCGGCGCTGACCATCACCCACCCGCAGGTGTGGTGGCCGTACCAGATGGGCGCGCAACCGCTGTACTCGCTGGCCACCTCGGTCAGCCAGGGCGGCACCGTCTCCACCGCGACCAGCGGCACCTTCGGCATCCGCACCGTCACCTCCGCGCTGGTCGGCGCGGGACCGGTGGACACGCTCGGGGTACGCCAGTACAGCATCAACGGCGTCCCGTTCGTGGTGCGCGGCGGCGGCTTCACCGAGGACCTGTTCCTGCACTACTCCTCGGCGAACATCGCCCAGCAGATCGCGATCCTGAAGAACCTCGGGATCAACATGATCCGGCTGGAGGGCCACGAGTTCCCGGACGACTTCTACGAGCAGATGGACCAGGCCGGGATCATGATCGACTCCGGCTACCAGTGCTGCGACGCCTGGGGCAACAACCTCAGCGGCAACCTGCTGACGGTGGCCACCGACTCGGCGCTGACCATCGGCGAGAACCAGGTGGACCACCCCAGCGTGGTCACCTTCAGCTGGAGCGACAACGCCCCCGGCACCGCCGACGAGGCGGACACCCTGGCGGCGTTCAAGACCGCCGACTTCGACGTCCCGGTGGTCTCCTCGGCCGAGGAGAACACCAGCCCGATCCTCGGCGACTCGGGTGAGAAGGAGGGCCCGTACGACTGGGTCCCGCCGGACTACTGGTACGACACCACGCACACCCAGCCCGACGACAACCAGACCAACGCGGGCGGCTCCTGGGGCTTCGACAGCGAGGAGAGCGGCGGGGACACCATCCCCACGCTGGACTCGATCAACCGGTTCCTGTCCCCGGCCGAGCAGTCGGAGCTGTGGCAGTCCGACACCTACAACCAGTACCACCTCAACTACGAGACCGGGCACGGCCAGTACGAGTTCGGCACGCTCTACAACTTCGACCAGGCGCTGGACGCCCGCTACGGCACGCCGACCAGCCTCGACAACTATGTCGAGGAGGCCCAGGTGGCCAACTACGAGGACACCCGGGCGCAGTTCGAGGCGTTCGTCGACCACTCCACCAACAGCTCCACCCCGTCCACCGGAACCATGTACTGGCAGGTCAACAAGGGCTGGCCGACGCTGCTCTGGGACCTCTACAACGAGGACGGCGACCAGGCCGGCAGCTACTACGGGGCCAAGAAGGCCAACGAGACGCTGCATGCCCTGTACACCCAGGACAACGGCACGGTCACCCTGGACAACCTCGGCGGCAGCACCCAGAGCGGGCTCTCGGTCGAGTCCAAGGTGTACAGCACGGCCGGCCAGGTGCTGGACGACCAGACCGCGAGCGGGATCAGCCTGAGCGCGCAGAAGGTGCTCAACTCGGTGCTGACGCCCAAGGTTCCGGCCACCACCACCTCGAAGTCCGCCGCGCAGACCTACTTCGTCGAGTTGACGATGCGTCAGAACGGGGTGGTGGTGGACCGCAACGTCTACTGGCAGTCCACCTACCAGGACGTGGTCAACTGGTCCAAGACCAACGGCGACGACAACGCGACCATGACCCAGTACGCAGACCTCCAGGGGCTCAACTCGCTTCCCGCGGGCAGCGTTTCGGCCACCGCGACCAGCCAGGCACAGCCCGGGCCGGACGGCTCGGACACGGTCACCGACGTGACCCTGACCGACACCTCCAGCTCGGCGGTGGACTTCTTCCTGCGCACCGACCTGCGCCGGGGCTCGGCCTCGGGAACCCCGCAGAGCGGGGACAACGAGGTCTCCTCGGCACTGTGGAGCGACAACGACATCACCCTGTTCCCGGGTGAGTCGCAGACGGTCAGCGTCAGCTACAAGTCGTCCGACCTGGACGGGGCCTGCCCGGTGGTGAGCCTGTCCGGCTACAACGTGGCCGCCACCGACCTGGCCGTGCCGACCGTCGGCGGCGGGACTCCCACCCCGACGCCCACTCCCACGCCCACGCCGACCCCCACGCCGACCCCGACTCCGACCGCCACCCCGACTCCCCCGGCCGGCGGCCAGACCTACGAGGCGGACCAGGCCACCCTGGGCGGCAGCGCCGACGCCAACAGTTGCACCGCCTGCCTGGACGGCAAGAAGGTCAGCGCCATCGGCGGCAGCAGCAAGGGCACCGTCACCTTCACCGGCATCAGCGAACCCACCACCGGCAGCTACACCATGACCGTCTCCTACCTCAGCGTCAGCAAGGCCCGACC
>Ga0302314_10007269_pt1 | contig 19910 bp, 21 predicted proteins | sample III_Palsa_N2_3_FD_200533 | JGI IMG/M metagenome (GOLD analysis project Ga0302314, IMG submission 200533) | Peat permafrost microbial communities from Stordalen Mire near Abisko, Sweden - III_Palsa_N2_3 | ecosystem: Environmental > Terrestrial > Soil > Palsa > Peat permafrost | place: Sweden... | reverse complement strand
CCCAGTCCCCCACACTGATGCGCTACCGGGCTGCGCTACGCCCCGACCGATGCTGCGAGCCGGTTTCCGAAGAGCCGGCGTCGAGCGGAGGCGCACTATAGCCATCGAGATGAGGGAACGCAACTCTCCTTATTGCAGCTTTATTTACGTCTCGCGTCAGCCAAAAGACGGCGCATTTCAAGGATTTCCTTGTGCAGCTCGCGCAGCACTTCATCATGGCCCGACGGAGACTCCTCCGGAATTTCGACCGCGGCTTCCACCATCTGAGCCTGGGACGTTTCCGCCTCGCCGGCCTCGATACGGCCACGGGCGCCGGGCTCGCGCAGCAGCTTCTGCACGCCGCGGATGGTGTAGCCGTCGCGATAGAGCAGATCGCGGATATGGCCCAGCAGGACCACGTCCTCCGGCCGGTAATAGCGGCGGCCGCCGCCGCGCTTCAGGGGCTTGATCTGCGCGAACTTGCTTTCCCAGAAGCGCAGAACGTGCTGAGGCACGTCGAGATCCTCGGAGACCTCGGAGATGGTCCGGAAAGCGGCTTCGGATTTGGCGGGACGCCGGGCCGCCAAGGGAGCATCAGGGGCGTCCATCGCGGCTTAGGACTTCTGCGACCGGGCGGCCTTAGCCAGCCCGTCATTGATCTTGCTCTTGAGCAATTGCGAGGCGCGAAACACCAGCACCCGGCGCGGCAGGATCGGAACTTCCTCGCCCGTCTTCGGGTTACGCCCGACGCGGGTGCCCTTGGAGCGGATCGAAAAGCTGCCGAAGGAGGAGATCTTGACCGATTCGCCACGCGTCAGCGCAGCAACCATCTCATTGAGAACCAATTCGAGGAGATCGGCCGATTCGTTCCGCGACAGGCCGACTTCCTGATAGACGGCGTCGCTCAGTTGGGCTCGGGTGACGGTTTGTTCGGACATACCGCGAATCCTTCCGACGATTAGCCATGACGGTACCTTTTCCGAAGAAATCCGTCAATATCAGAAGGTTGTGAGAAATTGTTAAAGCGCGCAGCAGACCCTTGATTGCGGCGCAACATAAGGGGTTTTTAGAAAAACTCTAAATGCGCGCCAATGCCGCACCCCAAGTGAACCCACCGCCCATCGCTTCGAGCAGCACGAGATCGCCCCGCTTGATGCGGCCGTCGCCGATCGCGTCGGCCAGGGCCAGAGGCACCGAGGCCGCCGAGGTGTTGGCGTGGCGATCCACCGTCACCACCACCCGCTCCGGCGGGAAATCCAGCTTGCGCGCGGTGCTGTCGAGGATGCGCTTGTTGGCCTGATGCGGCACCACCCAATCGATGTCCTTGGGACCGATGCCATTGGCGGCCAGGGTCTCTTCCAGCACCGAGGTCAGATTGGCGACCGCGTGGCGGAACACTTCGCGGCCTTCCATGGCGACATGACCGACGGTCTGGCCGCGCGAGGGGCCGGCGGAGACCTTCAGCAGATCGTAATGGCGGCCGTCGGAATGCAGATGGGAGGACAGGATTCCGCGGTCGGACACATCGCCCTTGCCGGTCTCGGCGCGCAGCAACACGGCGCCGGCGCCGTCGCCGAACAGCACGCAGGTGGCGCGATCGTTCCAGTCGAGGATGCGCGAGAAGGTCTCGGCGCCGATCACCATGACGGTCTTGGCCTGACCGGCCTTGATGAAATTGTCGGCGGTCGCCAGCGCATAGATGAAGCCCGAGCACACCGCCTGGATGTCGAAGGCGAAGCCGCCGGTCATGCCGAGACCGGCCTGCACCTTGGTGGCGGTGGCGGGGAAGGTATTGTCGGGAGTCGCCGTGGCGACGATCACCATATCCAGCGTGGACGCCGGAATATCAGCGTATTTCAATGCCCTGCGGGCGGCCTCCAAAGCCAAATCTGAGGTATATTGCCCTTCGGCGGCGACATGACGCTGGCGAATGCCGGTGCGTTCGACGATCCACTCGTCACTGGTATCGACCATGCGCGCCATTTCGGCGTTCGTGATCACACGCTCCGGGAGATAGGAGCCGAACCCTACGAGCTGTGAGCGGATCATATTTTTTAGCTGGCCGCCGCTTGTGAACGGAGAGCGAGGAGCTCTTCCTTGATGCGATCGTTGAACCCCTGCTTGACCAGGTCGACCGCGACGGCGATGGCGTTTGCGAAACCGTCCGCATCGGTGCCGCCATGGCTTTTGATGGTGATGCCGTTAAGGCCGAGCAGCATCGCGCCATTATAGCGGCGCGGGTCAGTCCGCATCTTGACCTTGTTCAGGGCCGGACGGGCCAGCAGATAGCCGAGCTTGGCCAACCAGGAGCTGGAAAAGGCTTCGGTGAGGAAGCGGCGATAGAGCTGGGCGGTACCCTCGGCGGCCTTCAGCGCGATATTGCCGGAGAAACCGTCGGCCACCACCACGTCGACCGTGCCCTTGGTGATGTCGTTACCTTCGACGAAGCCGTAGAACTTCAGCTTCAGATGACCGTTCCTCAGGGTCGCCGCGGCGCCGCGCACATTGTCGTTGCCCTTCAACTCTTCCGAGCCGACATTGAGCAGGCCGACGCTGGGCTCCTCGACGCCCAGCACGATGCGGGCGAAGACTTCGCCCATGATGGCGAATTCGACGAGGTTATTGGCGTCGCACACGATATTGGCGCCGAGGTCGAGCATCACGCTCTCCCCCCGCTCGGTCGGATAGAATCCGGCCAGGGCCGGCCGGTCGATGCCCGGCACCATGCGCAGCACGAATTTGGAGACAGCCATCAGCGCGCCGGTATTGCCGGCCGACACGACGCCATGGGCGTCGCCGTCGGAAACCGATTTCACCGCCAGCCACATGGAGGACTGGCGGCCCGTGCGCAGAACCTGGCCCGGCTTGTCGTTGCCGCCGACCACCTGATCGGTGTGGCGGATCTCGACAAAGGGCTTTATCGCGGGAAAGCGCTCAAGCAGCGGGTTGATCCGCTGCTCGTCGCCGAACAGCAAATAGCGCACATCGGGCAGTCGGACGTGGGCCAACTGCACGCCCTCGACCACCACGTCAGGGGCATGGTCACCCCCCATGGCATCAAGAGCGATCGTCACATGTGCGGTCAATGCCACACTCCCGTCTGGTTCACTGTCAGGCCGCTATCAGGCGGCGACTTCTTGATCCTGCGAGACGACTTCACGGCCGTCATAGTGGCCACAGGCACCGCAGACATGGTGCGGCAGCTTAACTTCACCGCAGTTCGAGCATTCCTGATGTCCGACGGCCTTGAGGGCGTCATGCGCCCGGCGCATGTTGCGACGGGACTTGGAGGTCTTCTTTTTCGGAACGGCCATTTTACTGCACTCACGTTCGGCTGGCGCGGCGATTCTCGAGTTTCCACAAACTCGATACCAGCGACTTTAGAAACTCGAGAATCTCTAAGCCGCACCAGATGATTAACAAAACCAGCGTCCTGATCTTTGGCGAAGTTCGAAAGTCTTACGATATTGGCATCGCGAACTTCGCCAACGGGACGCTAGCTGGCGAAAGGGAGCCCTTTTAACGAAAAACCGTTCGGGGGGCAAGCAATTGCTATTCTTTTTTACGCAAGGCCGCCAGTCCGGCAAAAGGCGAGCGTGGAAGCTCGACTTCTTCGGGGGGCGCATCCTCGGATTCGGGCGGCGAATCGAAACTCACGCCGGGTGCCCGCGGAAACGGATCCATGGCCAGCGCCAAGTGCTCGGCGGCCGCATCGCCCATGTCCAGATGGCCGTTCTCGACCGGATCCGGCACGTCCTCCTCGTCCATCTCGATCACCACCTCGGCCCTTTCGTCGCGGGCCTCGACGCTGTAGAGCCGGGTGAAATCCTCTTCGACCGAGGTCGGAATCGGTTCCAGGGTCACCCCGCAGATCTGCGTCAGCTCGGCCTTGATATGGCCTGACAGTCGCACGATCCCGCCGCTGCCGGTCAGGCGCAGCCGGATGGTGGCGTCGAATGACTTAACCGCCGGGATGCCTAAACGTTCGGCCAGCGCCGCCCGTTCCTTTTCGTCGGCCGAAATCTCGTAACTTTTGTCCTTCAGCCCGATGCGGTCGAGCGCGATGGGGCGGGAGAATTCCGGGGTGGTCATTATGCCTCTGCGAAACCGGGCTGGCCAGGCGCGCCGAGCGCCGAAGCGTCGAGCGCGGCCAAGGCGGCCACTTGTGTTTGTATATAGTGCGCCATCGCCGCAAGACTAGAGGGCCGAACCTCGGCGCCGCGATAGAGATTGCGGGCCAACGCCTCCTCCAGCTGGGCAGCCGCGCCCAAAACAGGCTCATAGGCATCGACGCGGCCATAGAAGGCCCGCGCCATCTCTTTCACGCGCTTTCCCACCGCCATGTCGGAAACACCCATCTCGCGCAAGGAGCGGTCCATGTCGGCGAACATCAGATCGAACAGACTTTGGCTCAAGCGCCTGGTTTCGCGACCGTCAGCGCCCAGGCGGTGCAGCAGCAGGAACACATGCAGCACGAGGAGATCGAACCGCCCATCCACCGTGTCGGGCACCTCCCGTTCTGCATAGAAAATCGGCAACCGGGCCTGCGCCACCGCCTTGGCGTAGAGCGCATCGACCATATCCTCTCTCTGCCGCCGCCGGCCGAGCCACGAGAAACCCATACTTTCCTGCCCTTTGCTACCCTTAGGAGCCCACGCGGCGCTCGAGCGGCGTAAAAGCCACGCTTTTGCGCGCGCCATGCAGACTTCAGATTGACAACCGATTGCCGTCAAGGGCAAGGTCTCCCCTACTATCCGCCAGGAAATCTCACGGGGCAAGATGTACGCTTTTGCAGGTCGTTTAGGGTTGGCCGCCATGTTGGCCGTTGGGATTTCCGGGTGCGCGGATAATATCGATCCCCGAGGCAACGCTCCGATGCCGGAGGCGCTGGCGCAGATCCAGCCCGGTCGCGTCACCCGCTCCGACGTGGTGGCGCTGATCGGCACGCCGGCCACCTCCAGCCTGTTCGGCGACGATCACTGGTATTATGTCAGCAGCCACTTCCAGACCATCGCCTTCTACGCGCCGGAAGAGCTGGACCGCCAGGTCATCATCATCGATTTCGACAAGGCCGGCACGGTCACCGCCGTGCGCCGGCTAGGCCTCGATAACGGCAAGGAGATCGCCATGGTGCCGCGCGAGACCCCCGCCCCCGGCAAGGAGCTGAGCCTGCTCGAGCAGCTGATCGGCAATGTCGGCAAGTTCAATGATTCGAACAAAGACAAGGCGTCTGGCCCATAATGCCGGGCGGTGCGCAGCCGCCATCCTCCTCACCATCCATCCCTAAAGTCGGCGCCCGCGCCGACACGCCCCTGGTTCTAGAGCGGCGGATGACCCGGCCGGAACGCACGGCCGGGTCCCCTCTCCTCTTCTTTCCCGTCAGCCCGCCACGATAGCCAGCAGCAGGATCGCCACGATGTTGATGATCTTGATCATTGGATTGACCGCGGGTCCCGCCGTGTCCTTGTAGGGATCGCCCACCGTGTCGCCGGTTACCGCGGCCTTGTGGGCGTCCGAGCCCTTGCCGCCATAGTGCCCTTCTTCGATGTACTTCTTGGCATTGTCCCAGGCGCCACCGCCCGAGGTCATCGACAAGGCGACGAACAGGCCGGTGACGATGGTGCCCAGCAGCATGGCGCCGAGGGCCGAAAAGGCCGACGACTGCCCCACCGTGTACAGCACCACCACATAGAGAACCACCGGCGCCAGCACCGGCAGCAGGGCCGGCAGGATCATCTCCTTGATCGCCGCCTTGGTCAGCATGTCGACGGCGCGGCCATAATCCGGCTTGGCCGTCCCCAGCATGATGCCGGGAATTTCCTGGAACTGGCGGCGCACTTCGACCACCACCGCGCCGGCCGACCGGCCGACCGCCATCATGCCCATGCCGCCGAACAGATAAGGCAGCAATCCGCCGATGAAGAGACCGATCACCACGAACGGATCCTGCAGGCTGAAACTGACCGTCAGTTCCGGAAAGTAGTGGGTCAGATCCTCGGTATAGGCGGCGAACAGCACCAGCGAGGCGAGGCCCGCCGACCCGATCGCATAGCCCTTGGTGACCGCCTTGGTGGTGTTGCCCACGGCATCGAGGGCGTCCGTGATGCGGCGCACATCCGGAGGAAGGTCAGCCATCTCGGCGATGCCGCCGGCATTGTCGGTGACCGGACCATAGGCATCAAGCGCCACGATCATGCCGGCCAGGGCCAGCATGGTGGTCGCCGCGATCGCTATCCCATAGAGGCCGGCCAGTTGATACGTGACGATGATGCCGATCGAGATCACCAGCACCGGCAGCGCGGTGGCCTCCATCGACATGGCCAGACCCTGGATCACGTTGGTGCCATGACCGGTTGTCGACGCCAGGGCGATGCTGCGCACCGGGCGATAGTCGGTGCCGGTGTAATATTCGGTGATCCACACCAGCAACCCGGTGATGGCCAGGCCGGTGACGGCGCAGATCATCAGCGACTGCACGGTGAAGGACTGGCCGTTACTGGCCTGGAAGGCGTAGTCGAAGCCGCCGAACAGCCACTGGGAAACGCCGCCGATCGCCAGCAGGGACAGAATGCCGGTGACGATCAGTCCCTTATAGAGGGCGCGCATGATCTTCTGCGAGCCGTCGAGCCGAACGAAGAAGGTGCCGATCACCGAGGTTACGATACACACCGCGCCGATCAGCAGTGGGAACAGCATCAGCACCTCGCGGTCGTCGCCGGAGAAGAAGATGGAGCCCAGCAGCATGGTGGCGACCATCGTCACCACATAGGTCTCGAACAGATCGGCCGCCATGCCCGCGCAGTCGCCCACATTGTCGCCCACATTGTCGGCGATCACCGCCGGATTGCGCGGATCATCTTCGGGAATGCCGGCCTCGACCTTGCCGACCAGGTCCGCGCCGACATCAGCACCCTTGGTGAAGATGCCGCCGCCCAGGCGGGCGAAGATCGAGATCAGCGAGGCGCCGAAGGACAGCCCGACCAGCCCTTCGGCCAGCGGGCGGCTCTCATAGCCCATATGCTTCAGCGCCATGAAATAGAGCGTCACGCCCAGAAGACCGAGACCCACCACCAGCAAACCGGTGATGGCGCCCGACTTGAATGCGACCGCGAGCGCGGGGGCCATGCCGCCCGACCTCGCCGCCTCGGCGGTGCGCACATTGGCCCGCACCGAGACGTTCATGCCGACATAACCGGCCGCGCCCGACAGAATCGCGCCGATCAGATAACCGGCCGCGACATGCACGCCCAGGCGCCAGCCCAGGATCACGCCGACGATCACGCCGACGACGGCGATGGTGGAATATTGACGATTGAGATAGGCGCGGGCTCCCTCCTGGATCGCCCCCGCGATTTCGATCATCCGTTCGGTGCCGGCCGGGGCCGACAAAACCGATCGCGAGGCGTAGAGCGCATAAGCCAACGCGATGACACCGCAAAGCAGTACCAAATGATAAGCCATTTATTGGAGTCTCCTTCCCCTGGTTGACGCTGTTCCGTGACAAGACGTTCTTACTCTGAGGAGTAATTAGCGTGACAGAACCGTGTCAGACCTGCAATCGGAAGCTGTGGGTACTTCCCAGACTCAATAAAGCGGCCGATCGGGCCCTGCTCGCCGGCCACGAGATCGCAAACCGGCGAGCAGTCGAGCGCCCTTGTCAGAAGTTGTAGTTCACACCGGTCGAGATCCCCATGATCTTCTGCCCGGTATAGCAATGCGGATCGCCGTCGGCGCCGCCGGAGGCATCGCTGGCATCGTGGCAATCGGTGATGACCCCGCGGCCGCCCGCGCCCATGGCGAAATGCGCCGACGGTCCGTTGTCGATGAAGGCCCAATCGGCATAGAGCTTCAGGCCCGGCATCAAGGTGTGCTTGTAGAGCACCGAGATCAGATCCGACTGGTTCTTGTTGGCGGCATAAGCGAAGTTGGGATCCCGCGCCAATGTCAGCAGGGTATCGTTGTGCTGGCCGGGATCGCCCGGGGTCTGGAAGGCGTGCGCCCAGCCCAAATGCACGACATCCGCATCGCCGAATTCCTGACTCAGGAGCAGCCAGGAGCCCCAGCGGGTGCGCTCATTCTGAAAACTCAGATCGCTGGGCACATCGCGATGCATATATTCGGCGATGGCGCCGACGCTCGTTCCAGACGAGAACCGGTAGAGCGCCGCGACCTTGGTCGCCCACTCGTCGGCGACATCCTGGTTATAAAGCTTGGCGGCATAAGCATCGCCGTTGAAATTCGCCGCCACGCCGTAATTGGTCGAGGTGGCGTTGGACGGGAACGGCTCGAAGGCGTCGCTGATGTCGGACTGACGATTGACCTTCTGATGATATTCGCCCGCGGCCGTGACGTAGAGACCGCCATGCGTATAGGCGACATTGCCGCTGAACGCATTGCCATAGGAGCCGTCATTACAGGCGACAGGCACGTCGGCCCCGCTTTCAGGAATATTGCCGCCCGTGCAATCAGATTCGCCAGCAGCGATATTGTCGTCTTCATAGGAGCGGTCCTGGCCCGGCGAGAACAGCAGATTGACGGCGAAGCCGTTCATATCGGGCGATTCGTACCAGATCGAATGGTCGAGACGGGCGCCGAACTCGACGCGGCTGTCGCCGCCGGTATTGCCCATGATGGCGGCGTTGTCGCCCAGCGTGCCGGCGAAAGGATCCAGCAATCCGGTCGATTGTTTGTAGGGCGCATCGGTCTTGCCGAATTTGATCGCCCCATAGACCGGCGACGCAAAGCCGATGAAGCTGTTGCGGCTGAACAGGCCGCCATTGACGGTATTGCTATCGGCGCTGTTGGTCTCCTTGGTGCCCGGCGTCGCCGTGACCTCGAAACCGGCTTCCAGCTGATAGACGAGGGTGAACGAGCTTTCCTTGCTGAAGGTTTCGAAGCCGCGAATACCGAAATAGGACAGGTTGGTCGACAGATCGGGCATCCAGCTGAAATTCCCGACTGGCGGGCTGGCGGCGTAGTTCGCCGGTTGGCTGCCGATATTCTTCGCCACATAGTCGGCCGATACGTCGATATTGCCGTAGCCGGTAATCTCGCCGTGCGGAACATAGAAGGTCAGGCCGGGCACCTTCTTATGCTCCAGGAAGGCATGGCCGTTGCTGTCGATGTCCTCCGTCGCGACCACCGCGTCGGCCGCGGCCTTGGCCTGCGCCGCTTGGGTTTGGGCGACGTTTATTTTCGCATCGGACTGCGCCTGAGCCGCGGTCAGGGCCTCGAGCGCTTGGCGGAACTGTTCCATCTGCTTGGCGGAAGCATCCAGCTGCTGCTTCAACAGGTCGATCTGGGCGTTCAGGGATTGCTGAGATTGTTGCGGTTGCTGAGGTACCGTTTGGGCTCCGGCGGCGCTGGCCAACCCTACCGACAGCGCGAGAACGGCGCAGGAACTTCGCGCCGCTCGCGCGGCCGATTTTATATCTTTCATGGTTTTCCCCTTTTGTTAGGGGCGCCCCGGTCCCCAATGTGGCCGGGAGACCTCCTATTCAGCGGCCGGCCGGACTTGGTCTGGTCGGACGCCATTGATGGGGAAAGGGTAGTCCGCGGGTGTAATTGCGGTGAGCGATTACAGTTATACTAACAAATAAGTTAGTTTAGCCGATGGGGCCCTCACGGCGAACAGGCGTGGCCGGCGGCCCCGGCTTGGTGCCCGCGCGTTTTGCCATGAGATAATCGAGTGAGGCCTCACCCCTCGGACATCAGCCCATCGCGCCAATGCTGGTCGGAAACGTCCGAGAAGATGACCAGCAGGAAATTGCGCGCCTGATAGGTAAAGCGCTTCAAGGTGGCGTCGATCCAGATCTCGCGACCGAGATTGGGAACGAGGCGCCAATGGCCGTGCTGCGTCGAACCGGCGTCCAGCACCTGGGCGGCGACATTGACCAGACCGGATTCGGCCCAGGCGTCGTGGAGGCGGAAATTCTGCCGCGCCATCATCGGCCGTGTGGTGCCGAACAGATGCGCCATGGCGTCGTTGGCGGCCAGGCAATGACCGTCCTCGGCATAGACGGCGATGGCCAGCGCGGCGGCGTCAATGACCGATTGATGGAAGGCCACCTCGTTCTCGGCCATGCGCCGGCGCTGCAAACTTTCCTGCAAACGCTGCATCAGGCCGAAGAAGATCAGCTGCAGCACCGCGCCGGAGATCGCCACCAGCGCGAACAGGCGCCAGCGGTCGCGTTCGAGCAGCAGCAGGCGCGGCAGCGGATGCATCACCCCGACCGAGCCGATTCCGGCGGTCAGGCCTTCGGTGATCAGCAGGACCGGCACCGGGCGGTCCTCGATTTTCACGATGTCCGCGGCCAAGCTGTCATCGAAGCGCGAGGCCGGCACGGCATTGAAATTGCTGCGCTTGTAGAGCGCCACCTTCTCGGCCTGGCCGAGCTGGGCGACGTCGCCGTCCGGCAACGCCTTGTACAGATAGGAGCTGTCGCGCGAGAACAGGATCACCCCATGCTCGTCGGTAATCAGCGAATCCGAGAAATTGAGCCAGGGCGAGAAAGAGGAAGCGTCGAACTTGGCCATCACAGCGCCGATGAACACGCCGTCCTTGATCACCGGCACCGACAGGAAAAGACCCGGCAGATTGGTGGCGCGGCCATTGGCGAATTCGGCGCCGTCGAGACCCTTCTTGGCTTCCTGGAAATAGCGACGATCGGCGTAATTGTTGCCGACCAGCGAATTGGAGGCGACACCGTTGCTGGCGGCGATGCAGTCGCCCTCGGCATCGAGCAAGGTGATGATGTTCAGCACCTTGATGTCGTTGATCATCGAGAAGAAGCTGCGGCTGATCCCGGCGAATTGCGGGTCGTCCACGATACTATGCTTGATCGCCTGCTTGGCGGTGTCGGCGTCGGCCCGGTCGAGCGCGGCGCGGATCGTGTCCTGATGCGCCAGCGTGGTCAGGAAGCCCTGCGCGATCTCCCAGCTGCGCGAGACGCCGGTATTGACGGTATGGATGTCGCGCTCGGCGTTGATGCGCTCGCGTCTCAGATAGGATTCGGTGAGCCCGGCCTCGTAGCGCCCGACCAGGAACCAGGAGGCGAACATCCAACAGGCCAGCGCGCAGCCGAGAATCCCCCACGACCGCCAAGAGCCTCCCAGCCCGGCGCCCGTGGATTCAGGCCACAAGACAGACGAAACGATCGACCAGCGCTTCATCACTCCTCCCCAGCCAGCAGATTGGCTAGTTTCCGGCGGGAAGGCAACCGGCTATCTCGTGTAGAAGGTCCGGATTGTGACGCCGCGGATAATATTGGGCCCCACGGTATTTTCGACGATCCATTGCACGCGGTCATGGACGGCTTGCTTGTCGGCATCCGAACTCGTGTCGGAATGGCTAGGCAGGAAATCGTAGAGCTCCATTCGCACCCGATGATCGATCAGGGGCAGCATGTTGTTGAGCTTGTCATAGCCGTCGGCCAGCACATCGATGTCGATATCCATGCCGATCTGCTCCTCGATCATGTGATTCTTGACCAGCGGCGTGATGACTTCGCCCAGATAAAGGATGCGGTGCGGCGGCGCCGGCGGAGGCGGTTCCGCGGCTTGCGGCTTGAACAGCAGCGGCGCCAGCGGTCCCTTGCCGAAATGGCCGGCGGCGCCCAACCCCGCGACGATCAGCAGGATCACCAGCAAGCCGATGAAGAGATATTTCTTCATGACGGCGCCCCCGAGAAGTGACGGTAACCACCCCGCCCCACATCCACGACTTTTCCATCGCCGTCGAGCAAGGTCACGCCCTGGCCCGGGTGGACGCGGCCGATGCGGGTCAGCGGCACATCGAGCTCGCTCGACAGGGCCGACAGCGCGCGGTCGGCGTCGGGGGGCGCTGTGAACAGAATCTCATAATCGTCGCCGCCGCTGACGATGGTGGACAACCCCGCGCCCAGCCCGGCAGCGAGCGCGGCGCGCGCGGCGACGGACAAAGGCAGGCTCTCCGCCTCGATCTCCGCGGCGCAGGAAGACGCACGGCAGATGTGGGCGAGATCGCCCAGCAATCCGTCTGACACGTCCATCCCGGCATGGGCCAGGCCGCGCAGGCGCGGCCCCAGGGTCACGCGCGGGCGCGGCAAGCGGTAGCGGTCCAACAGGAAACCCGCGTCGGTATCCGACAAGGTTTTTCTCTCCCCCTTGGCCACGAACAATCCGAGGGCGGAATCGCCCAGACTGCCCGACAGCCATATGTGATCACCCGAACGAGCGTTCGACCGCAAGAGCGCGGTGTTCTCGGGTAATCTTCCCACGGCCGTGAGCACCAAAACCAGCGGTCCTGGAGTCGCGACCGTGTCGCCACCGATCACCGCCACTTTGAACTCTTCGCAATCGGATTTCAATCCGCTTGCGAAACGATCAAGCCAGGCGGCGTCCACATCTTGGGGAAAACAGGTTGCGAGCAGCAGGAATTGCGGCTCGGCACCCTTCGAGGCGAGGTCGGAGAGATTGACCCGCACCAGTTTACGGGCGATCAGCTCCGGCGGGTCATCGGGAAAAAAATGGACGCCGGCCACCATGGCGTCCTTGGTGAGCGCCCATTGCTGGCCGGCGGGTCCGGGGATAAGCGCCACATCGTCAGTAAGACCCAATGCCTCGGGCCGACCGCCGGTCAGCGGCACGAACAACCTTTTGATCAGGTCGAATTCGTCAACCAAGTTCGGACGCGCGCACCACACGCGCGATGCGGTCGAGCACCGCATTGACCAGACCCGGCTCGGGGCCGGCATAGAACGCGCCGGCGATATCGACATATTCCGAGATCACCACGCGGACGGGCGTGTCGGGCATGTTGACCAATTCGAAGGCGGCGGCACGCAGGATGGCGTGCAGCACCTGTTCCAGGCGCTCGATGCTCCAATCGCCGGAAAGAGCGTTGCCGACGACCTCGTCGAGCTGCTCGGCCTGGGTCAAGCTGCCGCGCAGAATCGCGGCGAACAGGATCGGATCGGGCGCGGCCAGCGCGACCTCGGTCTCGCTCTCGTCATCCTCGTCGGTCACGATGGCGCGGCTGCCGATGCCGTGATCGATGAAATTCTTCAAGAGGACATCGACCGAATCACCGGTGACACCGGAATCGTACAGGGCCTGGACGGCAGCCAGGCGCGCCGTCGAGCGGCTTTGACCCGATTTCTTTTTACTCATTTAGGCAGGAGTCCCAGATCTTTCTTGATTTCTATCATGCGCAGACAGGCCCGCGCGGCCTGTCCGCCGAAATTGCGCTTCTCGGGCAGGGCGCGTTCCAGCGCCTGCTCCTCATTATGCACGGTGAGGACACCGTTGCCGACCGCCAGCGTATATTGCAGCGAAAGCTGCTGCACACCTGCAAAGGTTTCGCGGCAGACATGATCGTAATGATCGGTTTCGCCCTTGATCGCGCAGCCCAGGGTGACGTAGCCGGAATAGCGTTCGTCGGTGGCCCGCATCTCCATGGCGCGCACGGCATAACGGATCGCGGCGGGAATTTCCAGGATCCCCGGCACGATGACGCGCTTGAAGCCGGCGCCCGCGGCCTGCAGCTCGCGCACAGCGCCTTTGACCAGGCCGTCGGTGATGTGCTCGTAGAAGCGCGATTCGACGATCAGGATACGCATTAAATTAGTCCCCCTTCGCGGCGATCTTGCGCCGTTCCACGACCCGCAGGCCGTACCCCTCTTCCAGACCGGCGATGGTCTTCTGGCTGTTCGACAGCAGGATCATGTCCCGCACCCCGAGGTCCAGAAGAATTTGCGCCCCGACGCCGTAATCGCGCAAGACCACCGGCTCGTCGCGATTCTCAAGCCGCGCACGGAGCCGGTCCGACAGACTGGACGGCAGCGGCTCCCGCAGCAGCAGCACCACGCCCCGTCCCTCGTTATCCACCATGCGCATCGCCTGGTGCAATTCCTCGCCACGGCCATGGGTCTTGTCGCCCAGCAGATCGTCGAGCAGTTGCAGCCCATGCACGCGGGCCAGCACCGGGTTGCCGTCGGCGACGTCGCCCTTGACCAGCGCCACATGCTCGGCGCCGTTGACGCGGTTGGTATAGATCACCATCCGCCAGTCGCCGCCATAGATCGAGGAGAAGCCGGTCTCCAGGCTCTTCTCGACCAGACGGTCGTGACGCAGGCGATAGGCGATCAGATCGGCGATGGTGCCGATCAGCAGGTCATGGCGGGCGGCGAACGCGATCAGCTCGGGCGTGCGCGCCATGGTGCCGTCGTCATTCATGATCTCGCAGATCACGCCGGCCGGATTGAGCCCGGCCAGGCGCGCAACGTCGACCGCCGCCTCGGTATGGCCGGCGCGCACCAGGACGCCGCCGTCGCGCGCCATCAGCGGGAAGACATGGCCCGGGCTGACGATGTCGCCCGCATTCATGGCCGGATCGATGGCGACCGCGATCGTGCGGGCGCGGTCGGCGGCGGAAATGCCGGTCGACACGCCTTCGCGCGCTTCGATGCTGACGGTGAAGGCGGTCTGGTGGCGGGTGCCGTTCGAGCGCGCCATGAAAGGCAGGCCGAGATGCTCGACCCGTTCGCGCGTCATCGACAGGCAGATCAGGCCGCGACCGTGCTTGGCCATGAAATTGACCGCCGCCGCATCCGCCATCTCGGCGGGGATGACCAGGTCGCCCTCATTCTCGCGCTGCTCGTCATCGACCAGGATGAACATCCTGCCGGCCTTGGCGGCCGCGATGATGGCCTCGGTCGGGGCTATCGCGGCGTGAAATTTGTTCGCGCTGTCCGGCACTTAAGCTTCCTTTTCGATCAGGCGCGCAACATAGCGCGCCAACATGTCGATTTCCATATTGACCCGATCCCCCGGTCGGTAACCGCCGAAGCTGGTCACCGCCTGGGTGTGCGGGATGATGTTGACGCCGAATCGCGCTCCCTTGACCTCGTTGACGGTCAGCGACACGCCGTCGAGCGCGACCGAACCCTTGGCCGCGACGAAGCGGGCCAGATTGGCCGGCGCTTCGAAGGTGATGCGCACCGATTCGTTCTCGGGGCGGATCTCCACCACCGTCGCCACGCCGTCGACATGGCCCGAGACGATATGGCCGCCCAACTCGTCGCCCACCTTCAGCGCGCGTTCGAGATTGATGCGGCGACCGGCCTGCCAGGCGCCCATGGTGGTGAGGGTGAGCGTCTCGGCCGAGGCCTGGATCGTGTACCAGCCGGGGCCGGTCTCGATCACCGTCAGGCAGACGCCGTTATGAGCGATCGAGGCGCCGATCTCTATGGTCTTCGTATCGTAGGATGTGCCGATCTGGAACAGGACGTCGCCCTGCCCGCTGACCTCGCGCACGGTGCCTTGGTCGGTAATGATGCCGGTGAACATGTATCCTCGGGAAAACTGAAACCTTGGAAACGGACGCTACACCCGCTCCAGATATTCCACCATATCGGTGCCCAGACAGGCGGCGGAAAGACGCCGCCAGCACGGCGCGTCGGATAATTTGTCGGTACCGAACGAAACCGCGGCCGGCAACCCGTCGCCGCCAATCAGCATCGGCGCGTGGAACCAGGCCAGCCGGTCGACCAGATCCTTACGCAGCAAAGCCGCCGCCAGATGGCCGCCGGCCTCGACAAGGAGCCGCGTCAGCCCCCGCTCGCCCAGCTCGCCCAATGCAGCCGCGAGATCGAGCGCGCCATCGGAATCGCGTCCGACCTCGATAAGCTCGACGCCGCATTCGTCGAAAGCCGCCAACCGTTCGGGATTATTGCCTTCCGCGGTCAGCAGCCAGAGCGGAATGTCCCGCGCGCTGGCCACCAGCTTGCTGGTCAGCGAAAGAGAGAGGCGGCTGTCGACCACGATACGGATCGGCGAGCGGTCCTCGAGACCGCGCAGCCGGCAGGTCAGCAGCGGATTATCGATCCGCGCCGTGCCGCTGCCGATCAGGATGGCGTCGGACTGGGCGCGCAACAGATGGCCGCGGGCGCGCGCCGTCTCGCCCGTGATCCATTGGCTCTCGCCGGTATGGGTGGCGGTGCGGCCATCGAGGGTGGCGGCGATCTTCATCGTCACCAGCGGGCGGCCCTTCTCGACGCGGCATTGGAAGCCGGCGAGCACCTCGCGCGCCTCCTCTTCCAGCATGCCGGAAACCACCTCGATGCCGGCATCGCGCAAGAGCGCCAGGCCGCGCCCGGAGACGCGCGGATCGGGATCCTGCGCGCCAACGATCACACGCGCCACGCCGGCCTCGATCAGCGCCTCGGCGCAGGGCGGCGTCTTGCCGTGATGGGAACAGGGTTCGAGGGTGACGTAAGCGTCGGCGCCGCGCGCCAGCTCGCCGGCCTGGGCCAGCGCCTCGGTCTCGGCGTGGGGCCGGCCGCCGGTGGCCGTGCGGCCGCGACCGATCACCCTGCCCTGGCGCACCAGGACGCAGCCGACCGAGGGATTGGGCCAGACCGTGCCGAGCCCCCGCCGCGCCAGTCCGAGCGCGGCGGCCATATGGCTGATGTCAGTCAAAGACCGTGTCGCCACCTAATTTTCCGACAAACTCTTCAAAGTCCTTGGCTTCGCGAAAGTTCCTATAGACCGAGGCGAAACGCACATAGGCCACCTGATCGAGCGCGGCCAGGGCTTCCATCACCAGCTCGCCGATGGTGTTGCTGGAGATCTCGGCCTCGCCCGAACTTTCCAGGCGACGCTGGATGGAGTTGACCACGCGCTCCACCCGCTCCGGATCGACCGGACGCTTGCGGACCGCTATGGAGATCGAGCGCGCCAATTTATCGCGATCGAAGGGCGCGCGCTGGCCGTTGCGCTTGACGATGGTCAGTTCACGCAGCTGTACCCGCTCGAAGGTGGTGAAGCGCGACCCGCAGGCCGTGCAGAAGCGCCGGCGGCGGATGGCGGAATTGTCCTCGGTCGGGCGAGAATCCTTCACCTGGGTGTCGTCGTGACCGCAGAACGGGCACCGCATCGTCTGTTCCCCCTAATTGAACCTAGTAGTCATTCGCCCACCGGCCGCGCTCGCAAGTCTCGCTTGGCATTGAGGCCTGCCGACGCCTTGCGTCGGCTCGCAAGCGACCGGCCTCAATCCTTCCAGAACTTCGGAAGCATTTCCGGCTGGTTGAGCGGAATCGACATCTTCGCCACGCGACGGGCGTGGCGTCCCCCCTCGAATTCGGTGTTGAGGAACACCTTGAGACAATCCTTGGCGACTTCGGGCCCGATGACGCGTCCCCCGAACACCACGACATTGGCGTCATTATGCTCGCGCGACAGCCGGGCCGTAACGGCGTCATGCACCAGCGCGGCGCGGACATCTGGATGGCGGTTGGCGGCGATCGAAATGCCGATGCCCGTGCCGCACACCAGCACGCCGGAGTCGGCGACCTTGGCGCGGATGGCGGCGGCCATGGCTTCGGCGTAATCGGGATAATCGACCGAAGCCGTCCCGTCGGTGCCGAGGTCGAGCACGCCATAGCCCCAGCCCTCGAGCTCCTTCTTGAGAAGTTCCTTCATTTCGAAGCCACCGTGATCGGCGGCCAGGGCAACGGTTTTGGACGTCATGGGAGCGGGGTGCTCGAATCGTGAAATCAAGAGACGCTCAATACCATATGTCGGCGCAATTTGCCAATGCACCACTATGGCTCGGCCCCGGCCAGCGGCGGACAATCACCGCGAGTGCAAATATTGAAACATCTCGACAACGAACCCTATTGCTTAAGTTGTTTCTGTAATCAGAAGCACTACAAAGTGTTCAATATTGAGTAACGCATAAATTAGTTTGACAGGGGATACATAACCCGCAAAAATAGAGAAATCACAACCATCTTCATCGGTGAACACCACATGAGCGAAAGCGCAGCCGAGAAAAATACCCGCGACGACATCCTGCGATTGGCGGTCGAGGTGGTGGCGGCATATGTCGGCAATAACGCGGTCCAGGCGAACCAGATCCCGGATCTTATCCACACGATCTATAATTCTCTGAGCCAGGCCGATGGGCAGGTCACGGAAGTAAAAGCCGAGGCTCCGCGCCCCGCCGTTTCGGTGAAGCGGTCTGTTACGCCGGAATTTATTATCTGCCTGGAAGACGGCAAGAAGCTGAAGATGCTGAAGCGTCATCTGCGCACTACCTACAACATGACGCCGGATGACTATCGCGCGAAGTGGGGACTGCCGCCCGACTATCCGATGGTCGCGCCCAACTACGCCGCCCAGCGGTCCGAATTCGCCAAGAAGATCGGCTTGGGCCGCGCCGCCGGCACGAGCGCCGAGCGCCGGGGCCGCCGTCCACGCGTCGCCAAGTAAGCCTTCTTCACCGAACGCTATGTTCCAGCGGGCCGAAAGGCCCGTTTTTTCTGCCCGATAGACTTAGAATAGCTCTAATGTCCGGCCAGACCTTGTTCGACCTTGAAGCGGCGGTTCTGGTAATAGACCGTGCGCAGCGAAATATAGAAGTCGAGCGAGTCATGGCGCATCCGGTCCAGAACCTCGGTTCGGCGCCCGCGACCATCCACCGCGCCGACCGCCAACTCCCCGCCTAGCGCCCCCACAGCCTCCCAGCCATCGAGCAGCACCACCGGATTGCTGGCGACTCCGAGGGCCAGCCCGACCGCGTCGCGCGGATTGGACGGTCCGAAGAAGGGCAGGAAGATATAGGGCCCGTCGCCCACGCCCCACACGCCGAAGGTCTGGCCGAAATCGGCCGGCTGGTAGGGCAGTCCCCAATCGGTGGCCACGTCGAACAGGCCGCCCACGCCCACCACCGCATTGACCGCGAGGCGTTGGAAAGCGTTCCAGGAATAATCCGGATTCCCCTGAAGCAGGTGATTCACCACCACCGCCGGCTGACCAAGTGTTTCCAACAAATTGCGAATGGACCTCCGCAGGCGTCCAGGCAACGCCTCGGTATAGGCGTCCGCGACCGGATGCAGCAGATGGTCGTCGACCCAGAGGAAGCCGGTCTGGGTGCGCCGGTTGGTCGCCTCGAACGGATCGTCGAACCGGTCCGCCGCATCGGCGTCGTCAGCGTCAGGCGGCCGCGCCGTCGCGCAACCGCCCAACCAGAGAACCAGCAGCAGGGCCGGAATCAGCCGCCGCACCAGATCACCGGGCCGGCGGCGCCGAGGCGAAAGTGGTCGGGCTGACAAAGCCTTGCGCCGAAACGGCGGCGACACCAAACGCCCAATCGTCCACTACCCAATCCTTCATGACGATCTGCGGATCGGCCGAAAATTTCTTCTGCGTCCAGGTGCTGGCATCGGTCTCGCGCCAGCGTACCCAATAGCCGGACCCGCCCTGCGAAGCGGCCCAGGACAGGCTGGTATCGTCGCTGAGCGCACCTTCGATCCTGACCTCGGGCGGCGGCGCCGGAGCCCAGGCCATGTCGGCCAGCGCCACCACATTCACCCTGGTCATCGAGGTCAGATAGGGAATGTCGACGCCGGATGGCACGTCGCCGTAAGCGATGCCGTTCTCGGTGCGCAGATCCTGATGCTGGCGATGATAATTCTCCGCCGCTTCGGTGATACGGATAGCAGGATAACCGGCCTCCTGCAGCGGAGCCTGGTCGCCGCCGCGGCCGAAGCGGTCGGCGCGGTAGATCATCTTGGGATGCATCTCGGGCAGCACCGCGTCGGTCAGCTCGGCCACCAGGCGGGCCAGATTGCGCGACGGGCTGTCGATCTCGCCGCCGACCAGGCGGCGGCGCTTGGCCTCGGCTTCGGTTTCGCTCGCCTTGGTGCCCTCGGAAAACAGACGGAAATGATCGCGGTCGATCTTGCCGTTCAGCCCCTCGACATTGCCGACGATATCGTTGTTGAGCTGCGCCTCGACCTGCCAGCCCTGCTCCTTGGCGGTCTTGGCCAGCAATTTGCCGCCATAGAGCCCCTGCTCCTCCCCCGTAAGCACGGCATAGACGATGGTGGCGGCGAATTTCTTGTGCGACAGGGCCCGCGCCGCCTCGATCACGGCCGCGGTTCCGGACG
>Ga0302314_10007267_pt1 | contig 19912 bp, 21 predicted proteins | sample III_Palsa_N2_3_FD_200533 | JGI IMG/M metagenome (GOLD analysis project Ga0302314, IMG submission 200533) | Peat permafrost microbial communities from Stordalen Mire near Abisko, Sweden - III_Palsa_N2_3 | ecosystem: Environmental > Terrestrial > Soil > Palsa > Peat permafrost | place: Sweden... | reverse complement strand
GGCGCCGACGAGGAAGTGTTCGAGATGAACAACGGCTGCGTCTGCTGCACCGTGCGCGGCGACCTGATCCGGGTGGTCCAGGGCCTGACCAAGCGGATGACCCGGGATGGCGCCGGCTTCGACGCCATCATCGTCGAGACCACGGGTCTGGCCGACCCCGGCCCGGTGGCGCAGACCTTCTTCGTCGACGACGACGTCAAGGCCAAGACCCGGCTCGACAGCGTCACCACCCTTGTCGACGCCAAACACATCCTGCTGCGCCTGTCCGACAGCCGCGAGGCGCTGGAGCAGATAGCCTTCGCCGACCAGATCGTGCTGAACAAGACCGACCTGGTGGACGAGAATGAGCTGCGCATGATCGAGGCGCGGATCCGGCGGATCAATCCGCTGGCGCCGATCCATCGCGCCGAACGCTCCAACGTGCCGCTGGAGGCGATCCTCGGCCGCGGCGGCTTCGACCTGGACCGGATCGTCGAGCTGCAGCCGGAGTTCCTCAACCCCGCCCATGGCGAGCCGGGGCATGTCCATGACGAGGACTGCGACGACGATCATCATCACCATGGTCACGGGCACGACCATGGCCATGACCATCACGACCACGGTCATCACGACATCGAACACGACGACATCAAGGGCGTCTCGCTGCGGCTGGACACGCCGGTGGATGCGCACAAGGTGACGATCTGGCTGAACGGCCTGCTACAGGCCCAGGGTCCCGATATCTTGCGCGCCAAGGGCATATTGGACGTGAAGGGCGAGGATCGCCGGCTGGTGTTCCAGGCGGTGCACATGATCCTGGAGGGCGACATGCAACGCCCCTGGCGCGACGACGAACAGCGCTACAGCCGCATGGTGTTCATCGGCCGCAACCTCGACGAAGCGGCGCTGAAGGCCAGTTTCGAGCGCTGCGCGGCTTAGGCCCCCAACGAAAAGCCCCTCCGCTCGGCGAGCGAAGGGGCCAATTGTTCGTCTGCCTTGTCCGGGCAGTCGTCAGCTGACCGTAGAGAGGTCTTCCGTGATCAGCGAGACTTTGAAGAAACCGTCGGTTTGCAGCTGGTTCACCACCGACATGAAATCGCCGTAGCGCACCAGCCTGTCGGCGCGGATCAGGATCGTTTCGTGGCGCGGATCGGTTTCGTTGAACGCCCGCTGCAGGCCTTCCTGCAGGGTGTCCAGCGTGGTCGCCTGGTCGACGATGTAGATGCCGCCGCCGTCCTTCATATTGATGTAGATCGGCTTCTTCGTGATCGGCGTGGTGGGCGTTTGGGCCGGCGGCAGATCGATCTTGATCGCCACGGTGGCCAGCGGCGCCGACACCATGAAGATGATCAGCAGCACCAGCATCACGTCGACGAACGGCGTCACGTTGATGTCGGCGTTCTGGCCGATCGTGTACTTTCCGCCCTTCAGGCCCCCAAGCTTCGCGGCCATGCAAACTGTCTCCTCACGCCACGCGCACGCGCGGGCTGCCTAATCCGGTCGACAAAAATCACAGTCGAAGGGGGTAAGTAAAGCCTGGAACAACAAGTTCCACGCCATTCGACGGCTGGGCAAGCCTACAGGTTGTCGGCTATTCGCTCACTGCATGAAAAATGACTTCAAAGCCTATGTCAGCGCGACCCTGTTCGATGCGTCGGGGGAAGCTGTGTTCGCCCTGGGCGACGGGACGGTGCGATTCGAGACCGGCGCCAGCGTTGAGGCCCACGACGGCGCGGTGCTCTGCGCGGTGGTCCATCCCAAGGGCGGCGGGCTGATCACCGGCGGCGACGACGGGCGGCTGGTCTGGAGCCAGGCGTCGGGCGCGGAGGCGCTGGTGGAGGCCAAGGGCCGGTGGATCGACGCGGTGGCCGCCAACCCCGACTCCGGCCTGATCGCCTACGCTGTCGGACGCGAGCTGCATGTCCGCGACGCCGGCGATGCGAAATTCGTCCGCCTGTTCACCCATGAGCGCTCGGTGGCCGACATCGCGTTCGACGCCAAGGGCCGGCGCATCGCCGCGGCCACCTATGGCGGCGCGGTGCTCTGGTACGCCCGGATCGCCGAACAGAAGCCGCAACCGCTGAAATGGGCCGGCAGCCACATCGCCGTCGCCTTCAGTCCCGACGGGAAATTCCTGATGTCGTCCATGCAGGAGAACCAGTTGCACGGCTGGCGGCTGGCCGATTCCAAGGACCTGAAGATGGGTGGCTATCCGGCCAAGGTGAAAAGCCTGGTCTTCTTCTCCAAGGGCCTGCTGCTGGCCACCTCGGGCGCGCCCGGCGTGGTGGTCTGGCCGTTCGCCGGAACCAGTGGCCCGCTGGGCAAGGAGGCCGCGGAGATCGGCTTCGACGAAAGCGCGCTGGTGGCCCGCGTCGCCGGCGCGCCGGACAAGAGCCTGATCGCCGCCGGCCTGGACGACGGCCGCGTCTGGGTCTGCGACGTGGCGACCAGCCGCATGGAGACGATCAAGGCCGAGAAAGGGCCGGCGATCACTGCGCTTGCGTTGTCGGCGGACGGCGCTCGTGTCGCCTGGGGAGACGAGGAAGGCGGAGCCGGTGTGGCGGAGGTTTCGGGGGGTTAGGCCAGCTTAACGTTCGGCGGGCATCCGCGTGGCGGCGAAGGCCCCCTCAGTCCCTGCGGGACAGCTCCCCCAATGGGGGAGCAACTAAGGGCTCAGGCGCGGATACACCAATTCCTCCCTCGTTGGAGGAGGAGGACCGCGCGAAGCGTGGTGGAGGGGGCCTGGCCGCCACGCGGAGGGCCGCCAGCAATCCTCAGCCCTCGCCGCCCGCCTGGTCGATCAGGGTTTCCATCAGCCAGGTCTTGTATCGCTTCAACAGCTCATAGGCCCGGTCGACCATGGCTTGGTCCTGGGTGAACATCAGTTCGATGGCCAGGCCGCGCATGGCGGCCATGTGCAGGGTGACCATGGCGTCCACCTGTTCGCGATCCTCGATCCCCGCCTCCTCGGCCACCAGCCAGACATTGTCCTGGCGGCGCTCCTCGATGGCCTGGATGATGTCGGGAAGGCGCTCGGCCAGGGCCGGGTCGCTGCGGGCGGCGATCATGATCTCCAGCTTGGCCATCGCCGGCGGCTTGGTGATCACCCGCCAGGTCGCGTCGGTCATGTCCATGAAGGCGATGCGCTTGTCCGGATCGCGCGTCTTGGAGACCCGGCTGGCGTTCTCGTCATAGCCGCTTGCGTGGCGGACCACCTCCAGCATCAGATCCACCTTGGTGGGAAACTGGTGCAGCATGCCGCCGCGGCTGACCCCGGCCTCGTCGGCCACCATGGCCACCGTGGTTGCCGAATAGCCGTGCTTGTTCAGGCAGCGGATCGCCGCATCCACCAGCCGCGCGCGCATGGCCGCGCTGCGTTCCGCCTGGGTCTGGCGAGGACGGCGGGGCATCACCGCGCTGTCAACGGACATTGGCTTTGAGTTCCCCTCAGGTGACGGAAGACGTCCTGCATACGGTATAGCGGCTGTCACGCCGGCTTCACAGTCCGCATGCGGCGGTTTACGCCAGCGGCGGGGCTGGCCTAGGGTCGCGCCAACAAACCAAGACGCCAACGGGAGACACGCCATGACCACCACCAGCCGCGAAGTTCATCTGGTCACGCGCCCCACCGGCATGCCGACGCCGGACGCGTTCAAGCTCGTGGAAACCAACGTGGCCGATCCGGCCGATGGCGAGGTGCTGATCAAGAACCTCTACATGTCCGTCGATCCGGCCATGCGGCCGAGGCTGACCGCCGGCCAGGCCCTGGACGAGGCGATGATGGGCGGCGCCCTCGGCCGGGTGGTCAAGTCGCGCAACGACGCCTTCAAGGAGGGCGATCTGGTCACCAACCGGATGGGCTTTCGCGAATATTTCCTCAGCGACGGCAAGGGCCTGACCAAACTCACGCCCGACCCTGACCTGCCGCTCACCGTTCACATGCACGTCCTCGGCATGACCGGCTTCACCGCCTACGGCGGCCTGCTGCATATCGGCGCGCTGAAGGACGGCGAGCAGGTGTTCGTTTCGACCGCCGCCGGCGCGGTGGGCTCCATTGCCGCCCAGATCGCCAAGATCAAGGGCTGCTATGTGGTCGGATCCACCGGCGACGAGACCAAGGCGGCCTGGTTGCGCGACGAGGTCGGGCTGGACGCGGTGATCAATTACAAGACCCAGCCGATCCGCAAGGCGCTTGAGGATGTCACGCCCAAGGGCCTGGACGTCTATTTCGACAACGTCGGCGGCGAGCATCTGGAGGCGGCGCTCAGGCGAATGAACACCCTGGGCCGCATCCCGGTGTGCGGCATGATCAGCGGCTATAACGAGGGCCTGTCGCCGGTGCGGAACCTGTCCAACATCATCTACAGCCGGGTGATGCTGCGCGGCTTTGTCGGGACCGACTTCATGCACATGTACGCGGACTTCCAGCGCGACATGGCCGCGTGGGTGAAGTCCGGCCAGGTCAAGTACCGCGAGACCATCGTCGACGGGATTGGCAGTGCGCCAGGGGCCTTGATCGGCCTGATGCACGGCGAGAACATCGGCAAGATGCTGGTGAAGCTGGCGGATTAGATAAGCGCCCGCTCACTCGCCCGGCGCCGGAACCAGCACGGACTCCCGCACCGGCTCGCCCGTCGCCGCCGCGATCAGTTCCGACGTCCGGCCCTCCACTACGCCTTCCAGCCGCGCCATGAATTCGTTGCGGTCCAGGCCAGGCGGGATGGGGTCGAGGAATTCCACGGTCGCGGTTCCGGCGTGCTTCACGAACTCCTGCTGGCGCCAGAACAGGCCGAGGTTGGTGGCGACCGGGACCACGGGCAGGCCGAAGTCGCGGTACATGTGGAAGACGCCGGTGCGGTAGCGGAACCGTTCGCCGGCCTTGGCCAGATTGCCCTCCGGATAGATCAGGATGCGCCGGCCTTCGGCATTGGCGATGGCGGCGGAGTCCGCCAGGGCCCTGCGCGCTTCCAGCCCGCCGCAGTTGTTGACGACGATGGCTCCCAGCTTTTGCAGCAGGCCCTTCAGCAGCGGAATCTTCTCCAGATGGTCGCCGGTGACGAACACCAGCTTGTCGATGTTGGCGAACATGACGAAGCCGTCGCCCCAGGACTGATGCTTGGCCGCGACGATGAAGGCGCCCTGCGGCAGCCGCTCCTTGCCCTTAAGATCGACCTTGATGCCGGCGATCCAGTGCATCGCCCACAGCATGCGGCGGGTGTAGAGCCGGATCACCGCCGTCACCGGCCCACGCCCGGGCAGCAGGGCGAACACCGCCCCGGTTGTGGCGTAGAAGCCGGACAGGACCCAGTAGGCGATCTCGAACAAGACGCTGCGCATGGGGTTGAAAATCCTTCGGATTCAGCGGGCGAACAGGATGGCCTGCACAGCCTTGGTCATCAGCGGCGCGTGGGCGCTTAGGGAAGAGTCGATGCGGCCATAGGCCTTGTTCTGGGCGGTCTGCAGCACCACCCCGATGATCATCGCCGCCAGCACGCGGGGGTCGGCGGGGGGCAGCTCCACCGACACCATGGCGCTCTTCAGCAGGTTCTCCACTACGCTCACCGGGTCGCGGCCATCCTCCTGATAGTAGGGGATGAAGCGGTGGACATTGACCATGTGGAAGGTGAACAGGGCCCAGTTCTCGTCGGCCACCTGGCAATAGGCGGCGACGATGGCGGCGGCCTTGGCGTTGATGTCCCGCTCGCCGGCCGCGGCCTCTTCCACCAGCTGCGACAGACGCCGGTGAACGCCCATGAACAGGGCGACGGCCATGGCGTCCTTGCTGCGGTAGTGGCGATAGAGCGCGCCCTCCGACACCCCGGCGCCCATGGCGATCTCGCGGGTGGTGGCGGCGTCGACGCCAACGCGGACGAACAGCGCCAGGGCGGCGTCGTCGATGCGGTCCTTGGTGGAAAGCTGCGGTGCGGTGTCCATGGCGGTCTTATGCCAGGTCGCCGCGCAGAATGCAAGTGAGCGCTCACTCACACACCTCCCGCCGCTTCGGGGGGAGGTAGCCTACGGCTTCTGATCCACCACCAATGTCGCCCGGATGGCGTCGAACTGGGCGATCAGGGCGGGGCCGTTGAAGGCCTTCACCGCGCCGGGGGTAAAGTTGCCGATATTGAGCGAGTGGATGAAGTAGCGCACCGCCAGGCAGGGCGAGGAGCCCTGCACCGCATAGACGGTCTCGTCGTAGAAGTTGCCGGCGCCCGCGTCGTTGCCGGTGGCGACGGAATAGGTGATCCCGTTCGACGTCACCGATGGCGCCGTCGTGGGCGAGTTCAGGAAGGCCGACGCCACACACGGCGAGGTCCCCGGCAGGGTCTCCACGGCGATATAGCTGTCGGCGCCCAGGTTGGTCCCCTTGGCCAGGCTGGCCGGAATGGTCAGGGCGAAACCCTTTATATCCTTGCCGGGTCCAAGGGCGGTGTAGTCGTGGGCGGGGTCGGGCGTGAAGGCCGCCGGCGCGTCGATGGAAAAGCCGGTCTGCGAATACCGCACCCATCCGGCCGGCGCGACCGGCGGCGCGGACGACGGCGGCGGGGCCGAGGACGGCGGCGCGGCGGACGCGGGCTCGCCCGAGGCTGGCTCGGATGATGCGCCTGTGCTGGCCGGCCTGCATCCGCCCAGTGCCCCCGCCGCGGCGACGACTGCCAGACCCAAGGCCAAGCCCGCCCAATGGTTGAATGGTGTTGAGTGACCCTGCATGGCTCTGACTATAGGCGCATTAGGTTTCAAGCCAAGCCGTGGCCGCGCAGCCATGGTCTTGGCCGCCCGTTTGTTCTAGCCTTCGTTAACCTTTCCGATCTGACACGCGGACGCCCTGAACCATGGCCGGCATTGTTGAACGGATCGGATCGCTGGCGGGGACCGAGTTGGCCAAGGCGGTCAACCTCGCCCATTCACACTACACCTCGCGCATGAACGTGCACGGCCACACCGGCCGCGCGATCATCGAGACGGTGGCGGAGGTCTGCCGCAACCACCCCAACCTGGTCGGCATCGGCGTCGGCCTGCTGGTCGAGCAGCTGCTCACTGAGGAAAAGAAGCACCACGACGCCCAACTGAGGGCCGAGGCGGAGGCGCACCCGGCCGAGGTCGACCCCGTCACCGGCGAGCCGGTGCATCCCCCCGTCGCCGGTCCGGCCACCACGCCGACGGACCCGAGCCATCCTGATCACCATCTGCACCTGCCGTCGCTGCATGCGCCGTCGGTGCGGCTGTCGACCCTGAAGCCGGGCAAGACCGCCTGGGAGGTGTTCGGCGCGCTGATGGCGCTCAAGATCGCCTCCTTCACCGCCCGCCTGTTCAAGCGCGACCACAGCGACGTCTGGTTCGCCCCCGCCGCCCGCATCCACCTCCTCAGCGGCTCCATCGCCACCTACTATTTCGTCAAGGCTGCGCGCTCGCCAAAGCTCAGCGCCTGGCGCAACGCCGCCATCGCCCTGTTCGCCACCGACGCGCTCAAGCCGGTGCTGAAACACAGGCCGGCGAGGCGGTAGGGGCGCGGACCACCTCTCCCTTCGGAGACCTCCGCAAACCTGTCTGAGGGCCCGAAATCCCTTATGCTTCGACAGGCTCAGCATGAGGATTTCTAATGCGCTTTCAGTAGTCCTCACCCTGAGCCTGTCGAAGGGTCGAGGGCGGGCCAAGACTTTTGCAGGGATATCCTTGGGGAGAGGTGATCCGTGCAAACGCTTTCTCCATCGCCAGTGAAATGGATTCACCACGAAGCACACGAAGCCCACCAAGAAGCGCGAAGCGCAGTAATCTGATCGCGCCAACCTGTCCGATTAACCCGCGGGCGCAGCCCGCCTTGGTGTTCTTGGTGTCTTGGTGGTGACTCTACGAAAACACCGGCCCCTTCGTGCTCTTCGTGTGCTTCGTGGTGAAATCTAGCCGTCCGGCGGACCGGTCCCCCGAGGCTGGAGCGGCGGCGACGCGTAGGGCGAGCCCTCCGCCTCATCCTCGGCCTCCTCGAGCGCCCAGAAGCTGTCCTTCCACAGGTCCCAGTCGGGCTTGAGCCCCAGCGCCTTGCAGAAGGCGGTGATCTGCGTGCTGATGGGAACGGCCTCGCCGCCCGTGTCGATATAGAGGCTCCCGTAGGGGTCCCAGACGACCTTCCAAGACTTCTCCAGCCGATCGAACAGCCGCTCCCGCTCGTAGCCTTCCGGACGTTCGGCGCGGATCATGTCCTTGACGGCGCCATCGATGGCGTCGTGACGCTTCTCGTCCCGCGCGTCTTCCTCGGCTTTTTCCTGGGCGTACTCTTCGGCCCACCGCGCCTCGCGCATGGCCTGAAGCTGCGCCTCATGCGCCGCCTCCAGCCCATCGCGGCGCAGCCGCCGCTCCTTGAGCAGCTTGGCCTCCAGCATCACCGTCATCCGCACGCCCCGGGAGATTTTGGCGAACGCCGTCCCCACCTCGCCGGCGTCGACGGCCGCATCCTCGTCGGCCGTAACCTGGGCCACCAGCCGCTCGGCTAGCACCATCCCCAGCTCGGTCAACCGCGCCAGCACGCGCAACAGCTCCTCCGCCCGTTCCCCATCGGGATCGACCGGCCCTTCAGCCTCCAGCACCTCCTCGGCGGATATGGAAGAGTGGGTGTTCATCGGCGAACAAAATAAGAACAATTTCGCAAATGTCAAGCGAAATGTTCCAGGCCGTCACAATTTCTGCCCCAACGCCCCGCCTCAATCGCCTCCAGGACACTAAGGCGAAGTCCGCGAAGACCACCCGCTCACGGCCCGAGCCGGACGTTGGTCCCGATGTATGTTACCGATCCACAATGGACGATGCCTCGACCACCCTCTGGCAATTTGTTCGCGGCGACCTGGCTATCGCGAACTTTGAAGCGTGGCTTTATCGGCAGCCGAGTCTTGAGCAAGAACTCGGCAGCGCTCTCTATATGGAACTGATTTCGTTCGACTATAGAGATAGCAGAGACCTGTTTGTCCTCCGTGGCAGGATCGATGCTCGCCTACGCCCGGCGCTAAAATGCGAATGCGTCACCTTGGCTGATATGGCCGCTGTGCCGATGGGTTGCGACGGTCTTGATCAACGGGTCTTCGCTACCGTTCGGCGGGTCTGTGACTATGGATCCACCAGGTGGTGGCTCAGCCTGAATCACTGTTCCGCCTGCGGTCAGGACTGGATGATCGCGCAGGAAGAACGCATCTATGACAACTACTTCATGCGCCGTCTGGACGAGGTTGAAGCGCGGAAAATCGTAGACGCCAATCAATGGCCGGACGATTTCAGCACCTATGAACGGGTCCTGCGTGTTGGTCGCAACCTGACTGAGCCGTACCGTTTCCTCAACGGTCTTGCAGGTTCGCTGGTGTGGACCGTCCAGGATTTACGCAAGGAGCGGCCAGACATAAGCGTGCAAGAAATCGCACACCTCCTTGGAGTCAGCTCCGAGCATGCGGAGCGGCTTCTGTTGGAGGCATGAGTATGGTCCAACCCCATCGATAGAAGGCCTAAACCATGCCCCTCGAAACCAAGACCATCCTCGTCACCGGCGCCACCGACGGCCTGGGCAAGCTGGTCGCGCTCAAGCTGGCCCAGGGCGGCGCGCGGGTGCTGCTGCACGGGCGCGACCAGGCCAAAGGCGAGCGGGTGGTGGCCGAGATCAGCGCGGCGACCGGCAACCCGAACCTGGAATTCTACCGCGCCGATCTGGCTGTGCTGTCCGATGTGCGCGATCTCGCCAAGGCTGTCACCGCCCGGCACAAGCGGCTGGACGTGCTGATCAACAACGCCGGCGTCCTGGGCCGCGAGACGCGGCAGCTGACCGGCGACGGCCAGGAACTGCATTTCCAGGTCAACTACCTCGCGCCCTTCCTGCTCACCGAACTGCTGCTGCCGACGCTCAAGGCCAGCGCCCCGGCGCGGATCGTCAATGTCTCCTCGGGCGGCCAGGCGCCGGTCGACTTCGACGATGTCATGCTTGAGCACGGCTATTCGGCCATGCGCGGCTATTGCCAGTCCAAGCTCGCCCAGATCATGAATACCATCGACCTGGCCGCGCAGCTGGAGGGATCCGGCGTCACCGTCACCTCCCTGCATCCCGGGACCTATATGAACACCAACATGGTCATCAGCGCCGGCGTCAAACCGATCACGCCGGTGGAGGAGGGCGTCGAGGCGACCTGGCGCCTGGCCGTCTCGCCGGACGTCGAGGGCCAGACCGGGGTCTTCTTCAACCAGCAGGCGCTCGCCCAAGCCAACGCCCAGGCCTACGACGAAACCGCGCGCAAGCGGTTGCGGGAGTTGAGTTTGCGGCTGGCGGGTCTGGCCGCCGCCTAAAGAAACCTTCCCCCTCCATGAGGGAAGGTTGGGTGGGGGTGTAGCCGCATGCGGATTTCGCCTTAAGGTCTTGGTGGAACGGTCGCTTCGGGTCTCGCCTTGGTCAAGGACGGCCCGAACGGGCCGCCGCGTCGCGGCCGCCAAAGGCGGTCCTTGAGCAAGACGAGACCCGAAGCAAGAATGGCTTCCAAGACATCAAGGCTGGGACTCTCAAGGAGAGTTGGGCCTGTTTGCGGATGGTCTCGAATGCGATAGCTACCTTAGGCGTTGCGGGGGGATATTCATGGCGCGGTTCGGTCTGACGGCATTGTTCGTGGTGTTGGTGGCGGCTCCGGCGTGCGCCCAGGAAAAGCCGCCCATCGTTGCGCGCGCCGAAGCTTGCCTGAGATCAAACGTGGACCGCGTCGTCGCGGCCGACCCTGACATCGACTCCGCCGCCAATTTTCTGTTGACTTACGCCTGCGCCGGCGAGGTCTCCGACGCGGGCCGTTACGAGTTGAACGTGATATTGGCCAAACAATTCTCGGCCATGGGCTCGAGCTTTCCAGAGGCCCCGGGTGCTAAGCCCCAACTCGCCGTAATGCCGCCTGTCGTCTCCGTTGATCCTGAGACCGGAGACATCATCATCCCGCCGCCAACCAACGGCGCGAAACCCGCAATCTTCACTCCAATGCTGAAGCAGATGGGATCTGCGACCGAGCAATTCACCCAGATCGCGATGCCGGTGTCGCTGCGAAAGCTTGCGGGCCAACTCGTCTTGGAAGCCCGCGAGCGCCAGCTCGCGAAGACGCACTAGCCGCCGGGGTGGCGCAAGCCTAGGCCCCCAGCCTCGGCCCCACCCGCTCGCGCAGCAACCGCACCAGCGCCTCGTCCATGAACCCATAGTCGTCGGGGATATCCAAACACACCACCCGCGCCCGTTTCAGCCAGCGCCCGAACCGCCGTCGCAGCTTCGTCCGGTGAGCCTTCTCCATCACGAAAATCACGTCCGCCCATTCCGCCAGCTCGGCGGTCATCGGGTTGTCCGCGTCCGGCGCCAGGCCCGCGGACGCCGTTTCGACGCCGTCGACATCGGCGAAAACCCGCTCCGCCGTCGGGCTACGCAGGCGATTGCGGGAGCAGACGAACAGGACACGGATCATTTAGCTGAATCGCGCCCCAGCACATGCAACTCTTCCGGCGAGCGCCCGGTCAATTGATTGAGCAACAACCAGGCCCGAACCGCCGCGGCGACCGGGCCCGGTATGGGAAGGCCTGCAAACCATCTGGAGACCGTCGACCGGTCGACGCCCAGGGCCTCGGCGAGGCGGGACATCCAGCCCCGCTCGCCGAAGACAAGGATCGCCGACCGGCGCAGCTCCTCGGGGGTCAACCGGCGGCTCCTTCGGTGAGCTGCTCGTGCTCGCGAATGAACCGCAGGACCGCCTCCGAGAAGCCGTCCAGGTGCAGCCAGCGGCCATAGCCGACGCCGTGCCGGGCGCTGGCGACGTTGACCATATAGGCCTTGGCCGCCACCGGATCCGGGACCGCGTCGTGCGACTGCTCGTCGGTCACCACGATCAGCCGGTCGTGCTTGAGCTTGCTCAGCTCAGTCACGGCCCTGCCGAGCCAGGTGCCGCCGTGCGGCTGCGAGCGGACGATGGCGTCGACGCCCGCCATCCCACGCCGCGCCGGAACCTCCACCAACTGATCGGAGAAGGTGAAGACCCGCACGTCACCCGGGATGACCGAGGCCAGGGTCGCCGCCGCGTCCAACCGGGTCAGGTCGGACTTGGCGGACAGCCGCTGGTCCATCGAGCCGGACACGTCCACCAGCACGACCGTCTTACCGCTGAAGACCGGGCCTTGCAGCACGCTCTCCATCAGCGCCTGATCGAGCCAGGCTTCGTATCGCGGCGCCGCGCGGGCCGCCGCCACGTAGCGGAACGGCAGCACCCGCTCGGCGCCCCGGCGCGCCAGGATCGCCTCGCGCACCAGGGTCTCGTCGACGCCGGCCTGGTCCATGCCGCGCAGGTTCCGCAACAGGGCCAGGTAGCCCAGCTTGTGCTCGGTGAGCAGCCGCTCAAAGGTTTCTCGCTTGTCGGCCCCGCCCGAAAGTTGGACCTCCCAGGTGTCCGGGCTCGGCAGATCGCGCTCGGCAACCTGCTTCCACAGGGCCGCCTGCGCCTCGTCACGCGGCTTGGCGTGAACCAGGAACAGCACGTCCCGCAGCTTGACCGGGCCGTCGCGGTCATACTTGGCCAGCTGGTAGGCGTCGAACTTGGCGAACGCCCGGCCGAGGCCCAGCTTCATCTGCTTGGTCAACGGCGTGCGGCCGTGACGCCAGTAGATGGCCAGGAACTCAGTCAGCTCGTCCGCCCGCTGGATCACCGCCTCGATAGTCTGCGACACCAGCGACGTCCCCGACCCGGTCCGCGCGAGCGCGGACAGGAGCAGGAGCGGGGCGTGGCGCAGGCCGAAGTCGGTCCGCGCCTCGATCGCCAGGGCCGCCACCGTCTCCGGCGCCACCTCGGCCGCGAGCGCGGCGATCCGGTCGGCGATCGCCTCGCCGTCCTCATAGAATTCGTCTTCCCACAGCAGGCAGGCCAGCACCGACCGGCGCAGGCGTTGTTCCGCGCTCAGCACAACCGCCGGCGCGCCTTCGTGGGTGACCTGTGGACGGCCTGAAAAGACCTTGAGACGCATGACGCACCTCCTTCTGACTTGGGTCTTAAGGGCCGGTCTGGGGAACAGTCGAAAGCGCAAGCCCCCGACCCTCGGCCCCATCAGGACCGCTTGTCAGGGAACAGGACTTGAGCCTGTTGGGCGATGAAACTGGATCACCGAAGAATTCGCTCTCTACGCCGCCAAACCGGTGTCCCGACGCACAAGGCGGCGGGACCGGAGCCTCGCCGCCTTGTCGTCAGGACGGGTTCTGATTAATTCATGTTGCTGCGTAATACAACATCATTTTTCGAACTTTCGTGGGGAATGATCGGCTCGGGAGGGGCGCTTCCCCCGGACGTTGCCGCGTCCGGACCTCGAGCTTGCGCTCGGGCCGCCCCTTTCTAAGGGAGCGATGAACCCGAAACCTGTCGCCACCACGATTGATCGTTGGGGAACCGGCGAGGGCCGGAGCGTCCCATCGAAGGGACACGGCGCGCGGCCCTGTTGGACCCGCCTTCCGTCACCCGATGAATCCGACCCTCTACACCACCAACATACCAGACCCGCCGGGGTACAATCGACTACGGAAGGCGCTCTACCGCTGAGCTACGCTAGGTTGCGCCCAGCGGCGGGATTCGAACCCGCGACCACCTCGTTATGAGCGAAGAATCCGCAGTCTACGCCGCCGGCGAAATCCCATCGGGGTACAGGCGGGTGCGCCATTCCGGTGCTCTATCCAACTGAGCTACACGAAGCTTGCGCTCCGCGGAGGGACTCGAACCCCCGACCGCCGGATTAACGAAGGAATCGCACCCTACGCCACCGATAGGCTCGCCGCCGAAGCGACGAGGCCGGACGCGTAAGCGATCACGTTGTATAATGCAACATAAATCGTCTCGCGTCCGACCCCGTCACCCCTTAACGCACACCACCTGCCGAAGCGTGTGGACGATCTCGACCAGGTCGGCCTGCGCCGCCATGACCGCGTCGATGTCCTTGTAGGCCATCGGCGTCTCGTCGATCACGCCCACGTCCTTCCGGCATTCGACGTGCGCGGTGGCGGAGACGTGGTCCTCCAGCGTGTAGCGCCGCTTGGCCTCCGACCGACTCATCTTCCGTCCGGCGCCGTGAGAACAGGAACAGAAGGAGTCGGCGTCGCCCTTGCCGCGCACGATGAAGGACTTGGCGCCCATCGATCCCGGAATGATGCCGAGATCGCCGACGCCCGCCCGCACCGCGCCCTTCCGGGTCAGCCAGACCTGCTCGCCAAAGTGGGTCTCCCGCGCCACGTAGTTGTGGTGGCAGTTGACCGCCAGCTTGGTGAGCTGGAACGGCGGCAGGGCCTCGTGCAGGGCGACCAGCACCCGATCCATCATCAGCCGGCGGTTGGCCCTGGCGTAGTCCTGGGCCCACAGCACCGCTTCGATGTAATCGTCGAACAGGGCCTCGCCTTCGACCAAGAATGCCAGGTCCCGGTCCGGTACATGGTAGCCCAGCACCCGGTGGAGCAGCTCTTCGCGGGCCCGCTCGATGAAGTAGGTCCCGATCATGTTGCCGGTCCCCCGCGAGCCGGAGTGCAGCATGATCCAGACCCGGTCGGCTTCGTCGAGGCAGACCTCGATGAAGTGGTTGCCGCCGCCGAGAGTGCCCAGCTGCCGCGCCATCCTGTCGCCCCGGATCTTGGGATGTTTGTCCAGGATCCGGTCCAGCCGCTCACCGAGCCCGTTCGCCCGCAAGGCCGTGGACGCCGAGGTCGGCGAGTCCTTGAAGTCGCCGCCCGGGCCGTTTCCCACCGGAACCTTGCGTTCGATCGACGATCGCAGCGGACCCAGGCCATCCGGCAGGTCGCTGGCGGATAGGGTCGTGCCGACGGCCATCATGCCGCAGCCGATGTCCACGCCCACCGCCGCCGGGATGATCGCGCCCAGGGTCGGGATCACCGAACCCACCGTCGCGCCCCGCCCGAAATGGACGTCCGGCATCACGGCCACATGGCTGTGGATGAAGGGCAGACCGGCGACATTCCGCAGCTGCGTCTTGGCCGCTTCCTCCACCGGCACGCCCCGGGTCCACGCCTTGATCGGCGCGCCGTGGCTCTCAATCACCTCAAACCCGCTCATGGCGGTCATCCTTCTCTGCCGCCCCCTCCCGGCGTCCGGACTGAAGGCTACGTCAGAAACGACGAACCCCTCCAGGCCGGGCCGGGAGGGGTTCCATCGTACGTCCGAGTTCGTCTGAACCCCTAGTCGATCGCCCACTCCCACACGCGCGCCTTGTCACCCTCGGCCTGATTGGCGGGGCGGGCGTACATGGTCAGACAGGTCGGTATGACGATCTTCATCGGTCCATCTCACTCGGGGCGCGGCGGATAACACGGGTCTGCGGGTCGGCGCAGGGAAAAATCGCGTGCGAGGTTCGTCCGTCGCCAAGGCGTGTTTCCGGCGCCACAGGGTTCATGGCGCGTAGCTGGACCGGGCTTTCACGCCCCAGTGGCCCTCTTCGCAGGTCACCACATAGATGGAATCGAACCCGCCGATGACGCTGCCGTCCTTCCGGTAGCGGGTGAAGCGGGTGTCGAAATGCACCTTGTCCGGCCCTGAATGGATCACCTCTCGCCGCTCCCAGGCGGAGTGGTCCCACTCCGCCAGCGCGCCGCGTTCGAACATCCCCGGCTGGTGATAGCCGGCCTCGATGATGACCATCTTGTTGGACGCCAGCCGCACGCTCGGCAGGTTGAACGTCGCTTCGAACGCCTTCACGTCGCGGGCGTTGAAGGCGGCCATGAAGTCGTCCAGGCACTTCATCGCCCTGGCGATGGCGTCGGCGTGTTCGGTCATGGTCATCTCCTCGGGCTGCCGTACCCCCTTATACCTTCCCCCCGGGGAGGAAGGTATTGCGCCCTACTGAGCGATGTAGGTCGAGTGCTCGAGGAACTGGTTGGTGAGCTGCAGGAAGCCGGTGGAGATTTGCGAGGAGTTGGTGGCCTGGAAATAATAGCCGGTGGAGGCGCAGGCCTGCAGCGCGGTGCTGATGGCGCTCGTCGTGCTCGGGCCGCCCGGGTAGATGGTGTGGCGCACGGTCTTCTCATACGGCTGCACATTGGGCGACTGGCCGGTCAGCGGCACGTAGGGCGTCTCCAGCACAGCCAGCACCACGCCGTTATTCTTCATCGACTGGCACTGGGTGGTGCTGATCGGGCCGTCATAGCCGCCGTAGCAGGTCGGGCTGTAGCTCCACGCCGCGTCATAGCCCGACGAGGTGCAGGCCCAGTTGTTGTTGCGGTCGGACTGCAGGCCATCGGTGACCAGGATCACGAACTTCAGCGGCGAGGCGGCCGACGCGCCGGTGCCACTGGAGCCCACCGTGCTGATCAGGCTGGTCATGTCGGTGGACAGCCAGGTGTCGAGCCCCGGCGAGACCGAGGTCACCGCGGTCTGGGCCGCCGTCGAGGTCATGTTCGACGCGCCATAGGTGTGCAGCGCGGTGTCGAATGAATAGACGTTGAAGACATAGGTGTTCTTGGCCAAGAGCGTATTGCTCGTCGCCAGGCTGGCCACATAGGTGATCAGCTGGCTGGCGGCCGACGTCATGACGTCGAACCGCGTGGTGGCGCCGGCGCTGTGGGCGTTGGTCAGGCCGGTGGCGATGTCGGCGGCGGTGGTGCTCGAGCCGCGGTCGTGGCAGGCGAAGGCGCAGGGCGGATTGTCGCTGGAGCCGCACGCGCCGCTGCCGCCATTATAGCACGGGCCCGGGTCGCCCACCTTGACCGACGTCCAGTGCGCCGACACCCAGTTGGAGATGGTGGTCACATCGGTGGTCGTGGAGCCGACGATCATGGACGCCGAGGAATCCATGACGATGTTGATCTGCATCGTCTTGGAAAAACCAATCACCGTCTGGATTGACCCATAGACCGTCTTACTGGTCCCGCCGCTGAGACACAGGGTGCAAAGCGCCTGGGTCGAGGTCTGCATCGTCACCGTGTCCGACGGCAGGGTCTTTCCGCTCATCGTGCAGTCGTTCTGCACCGGGGCGCAGACGTGGAAGGCGACGATGGTGGGCGCAGGGCCCTTGAAGTCGTTGTTCAGCACCGCCTGGGCGGTGGCCTGCAGCGAGGCCTCGGTGGTGTTGGCGTTCGCCAGCACCGCGTGCGCCACCGCCAGCGCCGCGGCGTCAGTGGCGTTCTGCAGATCGTTCTTGGTGTTCAGTCCGATGGCGGCGTCGGTGGTGCCGAGGCCGAGCAGGATCAGCGTTGGCGCCAGGATCGCCACGATCGGCGCGACGGCGCCGCGCCGGTTGCCCAGGACGCGGCGAACAATCGCGCCAATCATGCGGACAGCCCCGCTAGCCATGATCGATCAACTCCATCGTCCGCCCCCCAAGGGCGCGTCGTCGCCGACGGAGGCGGAGGATATCGGAGGCATGGTTTGGGTTGCGTTAAGGTGTGAAGAAAAAGTTGTCGGGGGGCGGGAATGGCGGTGACGGTGCGATCACCCAACTCTAAAAAACACCGTTCCCCCGGCCTTGTGCCGGGGGCCCATTGAGCGCGAAACCTCGCAAGTTCGCCCTGGCCAACCCGTCACCTCGTCATTCCAACCGCTTGCGCACAATGGGTCCCCGCCACAAGGGCGGGGAGACGGGTTATGTGGACTGGTCGAGCTTTGTGACCGCTCCCGACCTGACCCTAGGCCGCGTTGGCGGGCGAGGGGTTTTTCTTGGTCTTCTTGACCTTGGCGGCGGTCTTCGCCTTGGGGGCTTTCGCCGGTTTCGCGGCCTTGAACGGCTTCACCGCCTTGGCGGCCTTTTCCGGTTTGGCCTTCTTCTTGGCCTTCTTCGCCTTGGGCGCCGGCTCGGCGTCCTCCTCGATCAGGTCGTCGGCGGCGCGGCTTAAGTCCGCCAACACGCTCAGGAAGGCGTCGCGCTTGCGCGCCGGCAAAAGCTTCAGGATCCTATCGTCCGCGGCCGCCACGCGCGGCGCCGCTGAGTCCAGCGCGGCGCGGCCGGCGTCGGTCAGGCGCACCGTGTTGGCCCGGGCGTCGGCGGTGGAGCGCTCGCGGCCGAGCAGTTGCTTGCCGATCATCCGGGCCACAAGATCGGCCAGGGTTGAGCGGTCGATGCCGGTGGCGCGCACCAGATCGGTCTGGGTCAGGCCTTCATGGGCGGCCACGGCCGACAGCACAGCATACTGGCGCTGGGTCACCGCGTCGGGGCCGGTCTCCTCGCCGTAGATGTCCAGGGCCAGCTGCAACGCCCTGTGCAGCAGATGGCTAGGCGAATGTTCCAGCGTGCGCGCCGCGGCGCTCTTCTTGGCCGACTTTTTGGCGCCGGCTTTGGTCTTCGCTTTGGACATGATCCCATCCCTGCCTTTAGCGGGCGTGACCGTAGCACGCTCATTGCGTCGGTTTGACGACAGACTATCCGTACACGTTGCAGGCGGCGAGCGCGCCTCAAGACTCCGTGGGCGGCGGCGGCGCCTCAGCATCCTTCAGATAGGTCATCATAAACGGGACCTGGGCCAGCGAGAAGGCGACCGCCAGCAACCATAGTCCCGGGAAGCGGAACAGCACCCAGACGCCGTCGGCCTGGGTGCGCCAGACGATCTCATTGAGGATCGCCATCCCCAAGAAGAAGGCGGCGTAGCGGGCGGTCAGCTTGCGCCAGGCCTCTTCCGGCAGCGGCAGGGCGTCGCCGGTCATCCAGGCCAGCGGATTGCGCTTAAAGATCAGTCCACCGAACAGGGCCAGGGCGAAGCAGAGGTTGGTGACGGTCGGCTTGATCTTCAAGAACCGCGGGTCATGGAAGGCCAGCGTCAGTATCCCGAACACGAGGGCGAACCCGCCGGCCACCAGCGGCATGGGCGCCAGACGCTTTTCCACTGCAAATCCCAGCGTTAGCGAAATCGCCGAGCCCGCCACAAGCCACCAGGTCGCCGCGACCAGGTCGCCCTTGCCATGCAGGCTGGCCGTCAGCATCCAGCCCAGGGGTCCGCCGTGCACGAACTTCAGGTGCAGAAAGTAGGCGATCACGAACAGGCCGAGGCCGCCGTAGTCCACCAGGGCGCTGAGGGCGCCGTTCTTCTTGGCGCGCACGTCAGCCGCGGCGGGCGAGGGTTCGGTCATGCGGCGTCCAATCCGACCAGGGAGCGGGAAAAGGCGCGGGCGTCGAAGGGTTGCAGGTCGTCGATCCCCTCGCCCACGCCGATCAGCTTGATCGGCGCGTCTGAGGCCTGCGCCACCGGCACCAGCACCCCGCCCCGCGCGGTGCCGTCCAGCTTGGTCATGACGATCCCCGTAACCCCCGCGGTGTTGCCGAAGATGTTCTCCTGCGCCAACGCGTTGCGGCCCACGGTGGCGTCCAGCACCAGCAATGTCTCATGCGGCGCGTCCGGATCGACCTTCTTCAGCACCCGCACGATCTTCAAGAGCTCATCCATCAGGTGCGTCTTGTTCTGCAGCCGTCCCGCCGTGTCGATCAGCACCACGTCATAGCCCTCGGCCTTGGCCTGCTCGCAGGCGTCATAAGCCAGCCCCGCCGCATCGGCGCCGGTGGGACGCGTGATGAAGCCCGCATGGGCGCGGTCGGCCCAGATCTTCAGCTGCTCCACCGCCGCGGCGCGGAAGGTGTCGCCGGCGACGATCAGCACCTTGGCGCCGCGCCCGGTCAGGTCGGCGGCGATCTTGCCCAGGGTGGTGGTCTTGCCCGAACCGTTCACACCGACGAACAACACCACGAACGGGCGCGGGCCGCCGAGCGGATCGAAGTCGCCCTGACGCGGGATCAACTCGTTGGCGACGGCCTCGGCCAGGGCCTCCTTGACCTCCTGCTCGCTGGCCTCACGCCCGAACCGGGCGGCGGCGAAGGCCTCGGTGATCTTGGCGGCGGACTTGGGACCCAGGTCCGCCTCGATCAACATCTCCTCCAGGTCGTCCAGCGCCGCCTGGTCGAGCGGCTTCTTGGCCACCGCCGAGACCACCTG